>Ga0315289_10000684_pt1 | contig 51989 bp, 40 predicted proteins | sample YL17G11_40_MG_FD_203452 | JGI IMG/M metagenome (GOLD analysis project Ga0315289, IMG submission 203452) | Sediment microbial communities from Yellowstone Lake, YNP, Wyoming, USA - YL17G11_40 | ecosystem: Environmental > Aquatic > Freshwater > Lake > Sediment | place: USA: Wyoming | collected...
CGCGAAGAGGGGGGGGGAGCGCGCGCGACGCGCGACCCCCGCCCCTCCACCAGGTCACCCTGTCCTTCCTGGGCGCCCTCACCTTCACCGCGCCCTACCTGCCCTGGGTCTTGCTCGCATTTTCCTGGGTGCTGCGGTCGTCGGCGGCCGTGGATTTGCTGGGGATGGCGGCGGGTGAGAGACGAGAGGAGAGGGGGGTCGGCGCGCGCGCGCGCGCGCGCGCCGTTCCTGCGTTCGGCCTCCGCCCCACCCCGCCCCACCACCCTGTCCACCAGGCCACGCCTACTACTTTCTCGAAGACGTCTACCCCCGCCTGTCCCGCGGGCGGCGCCCGCTGGCGACGCCGGCGGCGCTCACCGCGCTCTTTGCGCGCGCGGGGGGCGGCGGCGGGGCGAGGGTGGACGCGGGCGGGCGGCGGGTGCGCGTGGATTGATAGAGGGAGGGCGCAGCCGGTTTGTGGGGCGTTGGGAGGGGCGCACTGTGCAAGCGAGAGGGGGTCGAGGCGTCGAGAGAGCGGTCGGCCCCGCACACTCTCCAGCCGCGCCCGGCGCCGGCCGGGCCCCCGCGCCGCCGCCCGGGTCGATCGGCCCTCCCTGCACGCGCCGCTTGGGCGCCCCGGATCGGCCGGCGGCGGGCTCCCGCGGCGGGCACGCATCCCATCGGCCGCTCGCGCCCCCGCGAGCCGCCCGCCCCGCCACCATGGCGTCCCTGGCCACCCCCGCCAGCGAGGGCCCTCCCCGCCCGCCACCCTTGGCCGTCGATGGCGACGCCACCCCCCTCGTCGCGGGCGACGTCGAGGCGTTGCTCGACGCGGACGACCTGCCATCCCTGGTGAGGAGGGTGGGAGGGATGCAGGATGGCGGTCATGGTGTGACGCGGGGGAAAGAGGGCTGCCTGTCGACCCCATTTTTTGTCTCCCCTCGACAGGTCCGCCTCGCCTTTGAAGGCCGCCCGTCCCCGCCGCCCACCCCCCGCCCCTCCGGCGAGAGCTCGCTGCTGGCCACGCCGCGGCCGTCGGGGCCGTCGACGCCGGGCGGGCGGCCGACGCCGTCGCCGCGCGCGTCGGCCGGCGCGCTCTCCCCGCCCCCTCCCCCAACGCCCGCCCTGGACGGCGCGGCCCGCCTGCTGGCAGCGTTGGACGGCGTGGCGGCTGCGGCCGAGGGCGAGGTGGGCGCGCTGTGCGCGGCGCACGGGGAGGCGGTCCTGTCCGCCGCGGCCGCCGTCGCGCCACTCGCCGCGCGCGCGGCGGCCCTGCGCGCCTCGCTCGCCGACGGCGCCGCCGGGTTAGCGGGTGCTGGGGGCGCCCTGGCGGCCGCCCTGGACGACGCGGCGTCGCTGGCGGCGTCGCGCGCGCAGCTGGGAGAGGCGCGGCGCGCGGCGGCGGCCGGCTCGGCCTGCCTCGCGCGCCTGGCCGCGGCGCGGGCCGCGGTCGCGGGCGGCCACCTGGCGCGCGGGGTGGTGCTCGCGGGCGAGGCAGCGGCGACGGCGGGCTGCAGCGAGGCTCTGGCCCCGCTCGCGGCGCCCGCGCGCTGCGCGGCGTCCGCCACCGCCGCCGCCGCCGCCGCCGCTTGCCGCGCAGCCGTCAACGACTGGCTGGCCGCCGCGCGCGCGGACGCGGGCGCGGTGGGGCGGGGCGTGTTGAGGGCGGCGGCAGCGCGGCGCGCCGCGGCGGCCGCGCGCGCCGTCGAGCGCCGCGCGGCGGCTGCCACCGCGGCCGCAGGCGAGCCGCCGCAGGCCGAGGGCGAGCCCCGCCCCCCCCACCCGACCGCGGCCCCCCTCGCAGCCCGCCTGCTGGCCGACCCCGCGGCCGACGCGCCGCCGCCGCCCGACGCCGCGCCGCTCGCGCGCGCGGCGCGCGGCGCGGCCGCGCTGGGAGGCGACGAACCCGCCGTGCTCGCCGCTTACTTTGCCAAGCACCGGGCGCTGGCGCTGGCGGGGATCGTGGCGCCGCCGGAAGATCTGACGTCGCGCGGCGCGGCGGCGGCCTCGGTCGCCGCGCTCGCCGGCGCTTTCGCCTGCGGCGACGCCGCGGACGCCGCCCTGCGTATCCTGCCCATCGCCACCGACCCGGACGACGACGACGGTGCGCGGTGGGGCGACGCGGTGGCGGCGCTGGAGGCGGCGGCGGGGCGCGCGTGGGCGCGCGCGAGAGCACGTGCGACGCCCGCCAGCGCGCTCCTGGAGGTCAAGGACGCCCTGCTCCTCTTGGCCGACGCCGCGGAAGCCTCTGGCCGCCCCGGTGACGAGCTGCGCGCCGCCGCGACCGCGGGCGCGGGCCCCACGGCGGCTGCGCTCGCGGCCGACGCGGCGGCCGTCGCGGCGGCCGCCTGCGCGCCGCCGCCGCGCGGGAGCCACCCCGCGGCGCGCCGGGTGCGGGACGCCAAGGATCTGGCGCTGCTGGAAGGGTTGGGGCTGCCGCTGGGGGCGCGCGGCGGTGGTGGCGCGAGTGCGCGCGCGCCCACCCCTCCCTCTTCCTTCCCTTTCGACGCCCCCTTCACCGACGCCGCCCCCGCCCTGGCCTCCGCCCTGCGTGACGTCGTGTTCGGCGCGGCCGCCTTCACCGCGGGCCTGCTGCCGCACGCGGACGCGCTGCGCGGCGCGCGCGCGGCGCGCGAGCGCGCGGCCGCGCGCGCTCTCGCGCCCCTGCTCGCCGCCCGTTTGGAGGGACTCGACCCCGCGTCGCCCGGCGCGCTGCAGACCGCTTTGGCTGTGGCGGCCGACGCGGCCGCGCTGGCGGCGGCTGCTGGGGCGCTCGACGCCGCGACGGTTGCGGCCGTTGCCGATGGAGGCCCCCCTCGCGACCCTCCCGCGGGCGCGCCTTCGCCCGCGGGTGCCGCCGCGGCGGCCGCGCCCTGGGACGAGTTGAGGGCGGACGCGGAAGCTGCGGCGCGCAGGCTGGTCGCGGCCGCCGCGCGCGCGGTCGCCGCGCGCGCGGCGAGCCTGCCCTGGCTCCCGACCGCCCCGCCGCCCCGAGGGGCACCCGCCATGCATGTGGTCGGGTTGACCGGACTGCTGGAGCAGGCGGCGGCGGCGGCGGCGGCGTCGCTGCCGCCAAGAAGGGCCGGGGCCTTCACGGCGGCTGCCGCGGCGGCCGTCGGCGACGCCCTCCTCTCCGTCCTCGCCACCTCTGTCCCATCCTTCAACGGCCACGCCGTGTGCCGCCTGCACGATGAAGTGGAAGCCCTGGCGTCCGCCGCCGAGGCCGCGGGCGGCCCGCCCGCGGTCGCCGCGCTCGCGCCCGTCGCCCAGCTGTGCCACGCGCTGGCGGCGCCGGGCGGCGGGGCGCGGCTGGCGGCGGAAGCGGGGGGCGGGGGGGGGGCGGGCGGCGCGCCCCCCGCCTACGGGTCCCTCCTTGCGCACCCCGACGCCGCCGCCGCCCTCGCCCGCTACGCCGGCGGCGGCCCCGGCGGCGGCGCGTCCAAAAAGGAGGTGGAGGGCGCGGTGCGGGCGCTGCGGGGGCGAGGGGTGGGGGCGGCAAGGGGCGGGTGACGCGCGCGGTTGCGACACAACACACTCTCCCCCCTCCCCACGCTCTCTCTACCGCTTCTTCTTGCCCTTTTGCGTCGCCCGCTTCTTGACGTGCTTGGGCGTCTTGGTCTTGCGCTTCTCCCTCGCGACCTCTTTGGCCGCCGCCTTGGCCGCGCGGCGCGCCGCGCGCGCCGCGTCGGCGTCAGCAGGCGCCATCGTGCACGCGCGCTCGCCGGGATGGGCGCGCCGGGACCGGGTGGAGTTGGCAGAGGAGGAGGAGGAGGAGGAGCCGGAGGAGGAGGAGGACGAGGCGTCCGAGTCGGAGCCGGCGCCCGACGCGTCGCCGCAGCCCTCCTGCCCGCCACCGCCCGCCGCCTCCTCAACCACCACCGCCCCCATGTCTTGCGCCATGCCCGCCAGCGCCTGGTAGTAGATGCCCTCGGCCGCGCGCCCCCCCGCGGCGAGGCGCGCGTGGTCGGCTTCCGGGTCGGCGACGTCGGCGAGGCGCCGCGGGATGTGCGACTGGCGGAAGACGGCGTCCGCGGTGGCGGTTGTGCCGTCATCGTCGTCGCCGGCCTCGGCCGCGGCGGCCAGGGCGGCGTCGAGCGCGGTCTCTTCCTCCGCGCGCGTCAACGCTCGCGGGTCGGTCACCCAGTCGAACGCGGCCCGCGCCCCCAGCACGGGCGCCACGCCGCGCGACCCGAAGAAGCGGGCCACGTTGGCCGCGTCGGCGCGCAGGAAGTCGAGGGCGAGGGGGTGGTCGAGGTCGACCGACTGCGAGACGTCGATGATGATGACGCGCCCGTCGTCCGAGTAGAGAATGTTGTATTCGGATAGGTCCGCGTGGACGAGCCGGGCCCGGGCGTACATGGACCGCATTGCGAGGAGCACGTCGCGGTGCGCGGTCGCCGCGCGCGCACGCGAGAGCCGCGCATCCTTGAGCCTCGGCGCCGCGCCTCCACTCCCGTCGCCCACAAACTCCATGACGAGCACGTGCGAGCGCAGGGTGACGACGCGCGGGCAGGCGACGCCGGCGGCGGCCAGGCGGGCGAGGTTGCGCGCCTCTTTCTCGGCCCACAGGCGCACCATCCTCCGCGCGTTGCCCTTTGCGTAGCCGCGCTCGTACCGAAAGTCGCCCGCAACGTAGCGATGCCGGTCGCGGAAGGCGAGGACGGACGTTTTGTAGACTTTGACGGCGAGGTCGGTCAAGGGGGGGGGAGGGGGAGGCGACGGGGGGGGCGCGCGCGCGTCGACGCCAGCGTCGGCCGCCGCGGCAGCCCGCCCGCCGACCCGCGCCGCTGCCGCGCCCGCCGCCCCGTCCCCCCCGATCGCGTGGTACACGTTGGCCTCCTTGCCCGTCGACACGCACCCGTGGATCTCGGCAAAAACGCGCGCGTTGAGCAGTTTGAACAAGACCAGCCTCGTCCGCGGGTCCAGCACCGTCTCCACCGTGGCCCGATCGGCCCGGTCCCGGTCCCGGGGGGCGGCCCGCGCGTCGGCGCGGCGCGCGGCGGCCGCGGCGGAGCGCGCGGCGGTCGCCGCGCCGCCGGGGGCCGCGCCGGCGGCTTCCCACACCAGGTCGTCGTCGTCCTCGGCGTCTGCATCGTGATGGTAGGCGGGGCGCAGGGCGCCGTCGAAGACGGCGTCGAGCGCGCGCGCTGCGGCGGTCGCAGGTTGGAGCGCCCGCGCGCCGGGGCGGCCGCCGGCGGAGGAGGGCGCCGTGCCGCGGCCCCGGCCTGAGCGAGGAGGGCCGCCGCCGCCGTGGGCGGCGCCGCCGTTGGCGTTGGGGCGGCGGCGGGCGGCTGAGGGACCGAGGGGGGGGGGGGGGGGCGAGCGCGCCCCACCGCCGCCTCCTCCACCCCTCTTCGCCTCCACGCGCGCACCTTGGCCGCCGCGCTCGGCCCAGTCGAGGGCGGCCGCGACCGCGTCCGAGTCGGCGTCGTCGTCGTCGTCCGAGGCAGGGGGCGGGGCGTCAGATGCGGCGCCGACGCGCTCGTCGGCCGGCTCCTGCGGCGCACAGTCGTGCTTCACGTCGGCGTCGGCCGGCGGCGGCGCGCCTGGCGGCGGCGGCACGTCGGCCGCCGCGCCGGCGCCCGCGCCCGCCGCGGGCTGGGACGAGGCGCCTCCCATGGCGCGCCAGGGGGCGCCCTGGCGCGTACTAGAGCAGGCGGACGCGAGGACACGCCCGTGCGGAAGAGTGGCGGCGGCCGATGCGGCGCCTGCACACGCCCGCCCGCCGCGGTCGGACCCAGCCGCCGCCCGCCCGTTCCAGAGCGCGCGTGCCTGTGTGAGCGTGTGGGCGTGGAAGGGGGCCGGGCGTCGGGGCGGTGGCTGCGTCGGCGCCCGCCTCGTTGACCCGTGTGCCCCTCCCGCCGCCCCGGCGCGTGCGTGACAATTAGCTCGCGGCATCGACGGCCGCCGGCGCGGCTTGCGCCCGCCCGCCGCCGCGCGCCGCGCCAATCAGGCCGCCGCGCGCGCCGACCGCGCGAGAGCAGCCTCCGCCCGCGCCGCCGCCGCGCGTGGTGGCGGGACCGATGCGGGAGCGCGCGCCGGCGCCGACACGAGCCCCCGATCCCCGCCCATCAGCCCCCACCTGCCGCCGCCTCGCCCGCCGCCGTCGCCGCCATGGCCGACAAAGCGGCCGAGGACGCGGAGAAGCAGATCGAGATCTGGAAGATCAAGCGGGTGAGAGAGACGGAGGGGAGGAGGCCGGGAAGCGGGCGAGGCGCGCGAGACGGCTCGACCCCGACCGCCGTCCCCTCGCCCCGCCCCGCCCCCTCCCCAGCTCATCAAGGGCCTGGACGAAGCGCGCGGCAACGGGACGTCCATGATCTCACTCATCCTCCCCCCCCGCGACCAGGCACGAGGCAGGGAGGGGGGCGAGGAGGCGGCGGCGCACGCGCGGACCGCGCGCCCACTCACCCACCCACCCCCCCGCTCCAGGTGTCGCGCGTGCAAAAGATGCTGTCGGACGAGTTCGGCACGGCGTCCAACATCAAGTCCCGCGTCAACCGGCAGTCGGTGCTCGGTGCGATCACGTCGGCGCAGCAACGCCTCAAACTCTACTCGCGCGTCCCGCCCAACGGCCTCGTCCTGTTCACGGGGACAGTGATGAACGAGGACGGGAAGGAGCGGAAGCTGAACATCGATTTCGAGCCGTTCAAACCGATCAACACAAGGTCCGAGAGGGAGGGACGAATTGTGGGGCGAGGGTGCACCCCTCATTTTTTGTGCGACCCTCATCAAACCCCACCCCGTGCCCCTCAGTCTCTACCTGTGCGACAACAAGTTTCACACAGAGTCGCTCGCCGAGCTGCTCGAGTCCGACTCGCGCTACGGCTTCATCGTCATGGACGGCAACGGCAGCCTGTTCGGCACGCTGTCCGGGTCGTCGCGCGAGGTGGGGGACGAGGAGGGGGACGGGCGTGGAGTTCGTTGCCTCTTTTTATTCCTCGCAACCCTCGCCAACCCTCACCCCTCGCGCTCTGCACGCAGGTCCTGCACAAATTTTCGGTCGAACTCCCCAAGAAGCACGGCCGCGGCGGCCAGTCCGCGCTGCGCTTTGCGCGCCTGCGCCTGGAGAAGCGGCACAACTACGTGCGCAAGGTGGCGGAAGCGGCCACGCAAATCTTTGTGCCGGGCGGCGACCGGCCAAACGTGGCGGGGCTCGTGCTCGCGGGGTCGGCCGAGTTCAAAAACGAACTCTCCGAATCGGACTTGTTCGACCCGCGCCTCAAGGCCATCGTCCTGGCGGTCGTCGACGTGTCGTACGGTAAGAGAAATGAGGGGGAAAAGAGAAAAAAAGGAGGAAAGAAGAAGAAACCTCAATGGGTGCCTTTACCAATTTCGCGCCGGGGCCCGGGCTCGCACCTGGGCCCGCATGGCGACAGATCAAATGGCGGCCACCCCACATTGGAACACGCGGGCGGGGGGCGGGTGGGGCGGCGGGCGCTCGGTGCCGCCGCCCCGCGCGCGCCGCCCGCGGACAGACCGAGATGCCGGGCCCACGACCCACATTCCCCTTCAATCCTCTAGGCGGTGAGAACGGGTTCAACCAGGCGATCGAGCTGTCGGCTGACACGCTGGCGAACGTCAAGTTCGTGCAGGAGAAACGGTGAGGGTCTTCTTTTTCCCTTTTTTATTTCGAGGTTTCAGGGTTGAAGAGGTCGGTGATCGCGTTCTTGACACTGCCCTCTTTCCACGCAGCCTCATCTCCAAGTTTTTCGACGAGATCTCGCAAGACACCGGCAAAATTGTGTTTGGCGTCGCCGACACCCTCGCCTGCCTGGAGATGGGGGCGGTGGAGACCCTCATCGTGTGGGAAAACCTGGACATCAACCGGTGAGAGGAGAAGAGAGAGAAGGAGAGAGGGACGGGGTTGCGCGAGTGCGCTGCTCTACCCCTCCAACCCCCCTTTGTTCCTCTCCTCTTTCCAGCTACACCGTCATGAACGCGGTCACCGGCGAGACGGACGTCAAAATTTACACGCCCGACCATGCGGCGGCGCCCGACGCGTTCAAAGACGCCGCGACGGGCGCCGAGCTCGAGGTGCAGGACAAGGCGCCGCTGCTGGAATGGCTCGCGGAGAACTACAAAAAGTTTGGGTGCGCGCTCGAGTTTGTCACCAACAAGAGCCAGGCACGAAGGAGGGAGAGGAGGGGGTCGGGTGGCGGGAAAGAAGAGAAAAAAAACAAAAAACCTCACCCCGTCCACCTCCCCCAATCTCTCAGGAAGGCTCCCAGTTCTGCCGCGGGTTTGGCGGCGTGGGTGGCCTGCTGCGGTACGCGGTCGACCCGACCCAGTTTGAGGCCCAACTCGACGACGGCGACGGCCCGGTCTGGGATTCAGACGAGGTGAGATGAGAAGAGGGATGGTGGTCGAACGCCGCGCCCGTTGAGCCCCACATCGCTCACACATATCCTCCTTTATCCCTCAGGACATCTGAACGCGCGGCGGCTTGATTTGCGGGGGAGAGAACGGGGAGAGAGGGTCGGCGTCGGCGTGTGGGTTGTGCGCACTGCTCCGGGGAGCCCGCGCCGCGGCCCGCGCCCTCTCCGCGCCCCGCGGCACAGCGCGCCGCCACAGCCACCACCGCACAACCCGCACCCCATGTCCGCCCTCTTTGACTTCGACGCTTTCCTCACCGTCGTCCTCCTCACCGTGTGCACCGCGGCGTACGTCAAGGCGCGGGCGCCGTCGGTGCTGAGCGAGAGGACGGGGTGAGAGGAGGGAGGAGGGGATGGGGGCGCGCCGATGCGGCGTGTGCGCCCCCGCCGATCCAGCTCCCTGTCCCCAGGTTTCGCGGCATCTTCTGGAAGGCGGCCAGGATAGGTGGGAGGGCGGGCGGTGGTGGAAGGAGCGGCGTCGAGTCGCAAGCCACGCCCCCTGACCCCCACCCCGACCCCCTCCCCCTCCGAAACCATCCTCAGGCGAGCGCCTGTCGCCCTGGGTCGCCGTCGGGTGCTGGTGCATGGGCGCGTCGACCCTGGTGTCGTGAGAGGAGGGATAGGGAAGGGGAGGTGGCTGGGCTGGCCGCGTCGCCAGCCCCCTGTCACTCCTCGCCAGCCCTCACCTTTGACGCGCGGGGGCGGCCGCGGCCTCTGGGCGGGGCTGGAGTGAGGGCGGCGGTCGCCGCGGCGCAGAAGACACTGGTGCGCGCCACCACACCGAGCCCGCCCCCCCTCCCCGCCCACCACCTCTCCACCATGCTCACCGCCCGCACCCTGCGCCCGCTCATGGCCCGTCCGATCGCCCGCGCCGCGCGCGCGGTGAGGAGAGAGGGAGGCGGAGGGCGCGGCGCGGCACGCCAGCGCGCCCGCCAATCCCTCCCCTTAACCCGCAGCGTTCCGTCGCCGCCCGCGCCGAGATGACGTTGACGCCGCCGCCGTACGCGCTGGTGAGGAAGGAGGGAGGGCGGAGGGGAAGGGTGGGCGTGCACGGCGCAGCGCCGCGATCGCCCGCAAGCCCGCGCCCGCCCGCGCGCCGCCCGCGCCTGCCCCTCTCAGAGCGCGCGCAGTGCGCCCCGCCACCCGCGCCGGGCGCGAGTGGGGACCGGGAGGAGGTCGCCGCGACCCCCACACCCCACCCCCACCAACCGCCCCAACCCCCACCCCACCCCAAAGGACGCGCTGGAGCCCAAAATCTCCAAGGCGACCATGGACCTGCACTGGGGCAAGCACCACCAGGCGTACGTGACCAATCTGAACGGTCAGCTCAAGGGGACGCCGCTCGAAGGGAAACCGCTCCTGGAGGTGATCAAAGCGTCTTGGAACGGCGGCTCCCCCACCCCCATGTTCAACAACGCGGGGCAGGTGTTCAACCACGACTTTTTCTGGGAGTCGATGAGCCCCAAGCCGAGTAAGAGAAAGGGAGGTGGGGGTGTTTTTTTTAAGGCGGGGTCAGGACGACGACGACGCTGACCCCCTTCTCCCGCCTCCCCTTCCAGCCAAGCCCCCGGGCGCCCTCGCCGCCGCCATCGACCGCGACCTGGGCGGCTACGACGCGTTCAAGAAGGACTTTGCCGCGGCGGGCGCGACCCAGTTTGGGTCCGGGTGGGCGTGGCTCGTCCTCGACGGGGGGAAACTCAAAATCACCAAAACGCCCAACGCCGAGTCCCCGCTCGTGCACGGGGGGGTGCCGCTGCTGACGATGGACGTGTGGGAGCACGCGTACTACGGTAGGGGAGGGGAGGGGGGTGGGAATGGGTGGGTTAAGGTGAAGGCAGCGGCGCGCTCGCGCGCGCGCGCCCCCACCCCACTCCTTTTCCCCTCTCGCCCCCCCCTCCTCTCACAGTCGACTACCAGAACCGGCGCCCCGAGTTCATTGGCGTGTTCATCGACTCCCTCATCAACTGGGACAAGGTGGCGGAACGGTTTGCGGCCGCGGGCGGCAAGTGAGGCGCGAGGGAGGGAAGGAGGGAGGAAGAAGGAAGGGGTGGCGGTCGTCGCCGCCGCCGGGCCCCGGCCCGCCCTGCGTCGCCCGTGTGAGCGCGCTACGTTGGTGGGCGGGAGACGCGGCGGGTCGGGCAGCGTCGCCACGCGTTTGCAGCCCGCCCGCGCCCCGCCCTTCACTCGGCCTCCCCGCCCTTGTGCGCCTCGATCGCGGCCACAAACTCGTCCAGCGCCGCGGGCGTGGGCGCGCGAAAGGCGTAGGTGGCCATGGCTGCGGCGGGGACGGCGGACGAGGGTGGTAGCGCGTCGCCCGCAGCCGCCGCCGCGCCGTTGACCGCGGCAAAGCTGGCCCCGCGCCCGCCGTCCATGCGCGTCGCCTTCATGCCCGGCCACAGAGCGGCGTTGAGCAGCAGGCGGTGCGCGCCCCGGGACCGCATCACGAGGCGGGCGCAGGGGGGAGGGGCGGCTTCGTCGGCGTCGGACCCCTTTTTCGCGGTGTTGACCCGCATCTCGCCCCGCCCCCGCTCCCGCCACGCGCCCGCGCCCCCCTCTTTCGCCGGGGGCTCGTACTCAAACAGGGCGCCGTCTGCCGCGAACACGGCGGTCTCGCCCTCCTCCCCAGTCGCGGGGTCGGCCTCCGGGGGCGGGGCGGGCGCCGCCGCGGCAGCGGCGGCCGTCCCCGCGCTTTTGCCTTGCTCCGTGTCGCCAAAGACGGCGGCGGGCGCGGGGAAGGCGCCACCGGCGGGGGGGGCAAACGCAAAGGCCGGCGGAAGCAGAGCCGCGCCGGCCGCGCTTGCTTCCGCCTCGTTGGAGGCGCCGCCCCCAAACCCCGTACCACCAAAGCCGGGCTTGGCGGCCGCGGCGGCGGCCAGGGCGCCGAAACCGCCGCCGCCGCCGCCGCCGAAACCGCCCGACGCGCCAAAGCCGCCGCCCGGCGCGGCCGCGGCGAGCGCGCCAAAGCCGCCGCCCGCGCCGGCAAAGCCGCCGCTGAAGCCGGCGGCGGGCGGGGGCGCGGGGGCCGCGGCGGCGCGCGGCGGCGACACGGAGCGCGGCGCGGGCGACGGCGCGGGAGCGGGCGGCGCGTCCGCATCGGAGGAGGGCGCGGCGGCGGCGGGCGCGTCGGCGGTGGCCTGGGAAGGGGGTGGAGGGGTCAGCGCGCGCCGCGGCGTCCCGCCGTTCCGCCACCCCCGCCTCCGTCCACCCCCTCCCACCTCGGCCGCCAGCGCGGCAAACGGGTTGCCGCCCGGCGCGGCCGGCGCGGCGGGCGCGGCCAGCGACACGCCGGCAAACGGGTTCGGCGCGCCCACGCTCCCGCTGCCGCTCCCGCTGCCGCCGCGGCGCGCCTTGATGATCTTGCGCGCTTTCAGGACATCCGCCGACGCCCGCTGAAAGGTGCCGGGGTCGGCGGGCTGGGGGAGGGAGGGATGGGAGTCGGCGTCGCATCGCGCGGCGCCAAGCCGCGGGGCGGCGCGCGCGTTCGTGCGCCGGCACGCGCGCGCTCTCTCGTGCCGGCGCCCGCACGCGGCCGCCCGGGCGCGCCCCGCCCCCCCACCGCCCTCCCCCGCACCCCATCGCCGTCGCTCCCGCTCGCGTCGTCCTTGGACAGCTGCCGCGCCGACCCCCGCTTCTTGGCGGCGGGCTCCAGGTGGTCGGTGGGGCGGTCGGCCATCGGAGGGGTGTGGGAGAGCGGGAGGCGGCGGCGGCGACGCAGAGAGACGAAGAAGGGAGCCGCTGCCCGCCGCCCTCTCCCCCAAATTCTCTTGTCACAACAATGCTGAACCAAGGTTACAAGGGGCGGTGGGGCCGGGTCACGGCGAGGGCGCGCGCTCGCGCGGCGCGCCGGCGCGCAGGCCCGCCGCGGCGCGCGCGGCGGCCGCGGCAGCCGCCGCGACCGCCTCGCCGTCGGCCGTCGGCTCCACGACCCACCCTCGGCCCGCGGCCCAGGCCGCGACGGCGTCCCGCATCCAGGCGTGCTTCGGCGCAGCGACCGCAGCGGTCAGCGGCAACCACACCCGCGCCCGCTGGCTCCGCTCTGGCCACACGTCCAGCTCCTCCCGCACGTGCAGCGCAAACATGGTGGCGGCGCCCGGGGTGGCGCCCGGGGCGGCCCCCTTTTTCGGCGGGAGCTGAAACGGGCCGAGCGCGGGGCCGACAATGTCCCCGCGGACGCCCGCCTCCTCCACCGCCTCGCGCGCCGCCGCCGCTTCCACCGTTTCGTCCGATTCCCAACCGCCCTTTGGTAGGACGAGGCCGGGGCCGCCGCGGGAGGTGATGAGGAGGACGGAGACGGACGCCGCGGTCGGCTCCCGGCCGTCGCGCGGCAGGCGGACGGGGATGCAACTGGGGATGGGGGGTGGAGAGGGCGGTTGGCGGCAGGCGCAGGGCGCGGCGGGGGTGCGCGCGCCGATCCTGGCCCACCGCCCGCACGCTCTCTCCCTTACCCGGCCACGAGCCGGCCGCCGCCCTCGCCGTATCGCTGGCGGTCCCGGCCGACGCGCGCCTCGGTTGGGGGCGGACCGCCCACGGTGTGTGGCATTCGAGGCCCCGGGGAGGGTGGCAGCCGTGAGGCGCGCCGTGAGGCGCGGCGGCCGCCTGGGGAGACCGCCCGACGCAGGCGCGGGCGAGAGTGGGGAGAGGCGCGCGCGCGCACGCGACGGCCAGTAGTCTCTCGCGCCTGCCACGGCGGACCGTCGCCCCCGCAACACCCCGCGGTCGCCCCGCCGGAGACACCGCGCCCCGCGGCTGGAGGTCGCGAGCGCGCCCTCTGTCGGGCCCGGGCGCCGCGCCTCCCCGCGCTCTCCGGCGCCGCGCCGGCGGCAGGTGAGGCCGGATGGCGGGGCCGCGGCCACCGGTCAAGTGCGCCACGATGGCGCACCGCGCTGGCAGGCGCGGTGGGCGCGGCGCGGGCGCCGCGGGCGGGGTGGGCCGCGCGAATCTCTAGCCTCGTCCGCCGTGCCGCCACCCACGTCGGCGAGCGCTGCCGCCCGCCGCCGGCCGCCCTGGCTGTGCGACGCATTCGCCACGCGTCTTCAGGAGGGCGGGAGGCCGGGATGCGGGGTCGAGAGGCGAGAGCCGCACCAAAACAGGTGGGCGCGCGCCGCCCTCCGCCGACCCCCTCCTCCCTCCCACCAGCCGCCCACAAACCTCCCAACGATGGACGCCAACACCACAACCCCGGTCAAACCGGCCGCCGCCCCCCCCCCCCCCTCCGTCGGTACCCCGACCGCCGCGCACGGCCCCTCCCTCCCCCCCCGCCCCCGCCCCCCATTTCGCTGGACGGACGCCGCCGCCAAAGCCTTCCTACGCGCGCACACCGCGCACGGCCCCGCGTGGCGCCGGGTGGCGGCCGCGGTCGGGGGCGGGTGCGCTCCGGGCGACTGCGCGGCGCTCGGGGCGGCGCACGCTGCCTATCTGTCCCTGCAGCCCGGCCTGCAGCACGGGCTCACGTTTGCCGCGCTGGTGCGGGACGCGGCGGTCCGCCAGGGCTCCTCTGCCGCCCCTGTCGCCACCACCACAGCCCCGTCGACCGCCCCCGCCGCCTCGACCGCGGCCGCCGGCTCGGCCGCCGGCAACGGCGACGACGAGAAAGAGTCGTCCGCGCCCGCGTCCACGGGGTCTGGGCGCGGGCGCCGGCGCGGCGCGGGCGACGCGGCGCTCGACCCCTCGCTCCCCCCCAAGCGCCGCCGCGCGCTGCCCGCCCGCCTGCGCGACGACGGCGACCTCGGGTTCGCGTCAGGGCGGGGCCTGTCGGCGAGCCCGGCGCCGCCGCCGTCGGACGACGACGCGGCAGACGCGCTCCTCTCGTTGGCCGCCGCCGCCGCGTCGGGCGCGGCGGCCCGGTCCGAGGACGAATCCGACGTGTACGCGTCCGACGGCGGCCACCGGACGGCGCCGGCGCGCGCGTCGCCGGCGCCCGCGGTTGCGCGGCGCGCGGCCGCGCCGCGCGGCCGCGGCCGCGGCCGGGCATACCCCCCTGGATCCCGCTCCGGCAAGCGCCGCGCCAAGACCGAGGCCGTGTCGGCGTACGGGTCGGAGTCCGGGGGCGGGGCGCCGTCATCGTCGGGGGCCGGCGCGGGCGCCGCCGCCGCGGCGTCGGCCACCCCGGCGCGCCGGCGCAAGCCCGCCCCCGAGCGCCCCCCCCCGCTCTACTCCCAAGGCAAGGCCCTCTTTTCCAAGCGCGCCGGCGGCGGCGGCGTGGTGGCGGGCCTGGCGTGGGGCGCCCTGGTCGCGCGCGGCGGCCGCGCCGCCGCGCCTTCAGGCGAGCGCCGCCTGCGGTCCGCGCTCGCGTCGCCCCGCTTCCGCCGGTGGGCCACGGCCGAGTTTTTCGTGTCATCCCTGGACGCGCCCTGGTACGGCGCCGACGGTGGCGGCCTGGCAGGGGTGCTGGAAAGCGCGGGTGTCGGCGCGGGCGTCCGCCTCGACCGGGACGGCTGGGCGTCGCTGCGCGCCGCCCTCGGCCGCCCCCGCCGCCTGTCCGCCGCCTTTCTGCGCGACGAGCGCGCCCGCCTCGCGGCCTGGCGCGACGCCGTCCGCCGCACGCACGGCGGCGACCCGCGCGCCGCGGCCGCCCTCCCCGTCCCCGCCCCGCTCGCCGTCGGCGCGCGCGTCGCGGCGCGGCACCCGCACGCGCGGACGATCGCGGACGGCACAGTGCTGACGGCCGGCCCCCCGGGCGCGTACCGCGTCCAGTTTGATGACGCCGGCCTCGGCGTCCACCTCGTGCCCGACGCCGACGTTGGCCCGACCGCGTCGCCCGCGCCGGCCGTGGCGCCGGCGCCGGCGCCGCGCGGCCGCGGCGGCGCGCGCGCGTCGCCGGGGCGCCTGTCCCCCGCGTCCCCCGCCCTGGCCATCGCGGCCCGCCTCGCCACGACGCCCAACGGCCTGGAATTGCTGCGCGCGGCCGCCGCCGCGCGCGCCGCGGCCGCCGCCGCGCTCGCGGCGGGCCCGTCGCCCGCCGCCGCCGCCGTGCTCGCGGCCGCCGACGCGGGCTTGAAACGCGCGCTGGGCGACCTGCCGGCGCCGCCGCCGGCGGCCGACGGCGGCGACGGCGGCGGCCTGTTTGGGGAGGCGTGGGCCGAGGCGGCCGCGGCGCTCGCGGCGGCGTCCGCGAAGGCCGGCGCCGCCCCTCCTCCATCAACGCTCTCCCCCGAGGAAGCGCGTACCCTGGCCTCTCGCGTCGTCGGCTGCGGCGCCGCCCTGGGCGCGCTGCGCGCGGCCGCCGCCGCGGCCGCGCGCGGCGCGCCGCGCCCGCTCTCCTGGCTAGCCGCCGCTGCAGAGGCGCTGGGGGTGCGGGAGGAAGGGCACGCCAACTCGCACGCGGCGCGCGACGCGGCGGCCGCTCTCACGGGGGCGGCGGCGTTGCTGGCCTAGGCGCGAAGAGAGGGGGGGGGGGGACGCGGGGGGGTCGGGCGCGCGCTCGTTGTTTTGCGTTGGCGGGCAGGGACCGCCGCGGGTCGCTGCAAGCAGCATCCAGGGTTGCAGCACAAGAGGGCGGGCGGGCGGGACTGAGGGCTGGCGACCCAGGCTCCCTCAGCGCCACACACACCTCGCCTCTGCCTCCCCGCCCCCTCCTTCCCGCCATGGGCGGCAAGCGCCTGCTGTCCCGCCTCAAGGCGGTCGACTTCTTCCGCAAGATCCCGACGTGCGAGGGGAGGGGGCGTCGGCGCGGGCGCGATGGGATCGCCGCGCACGGCCGCGGCAGCGGCCTTCCCGCCGCCGCCCATCGACGCGGCGACGCCCGGCGCGACCGCGGCGGGCGCCGCCCGCATCGACGCGCCGCGCGCCGCGCCGCGCCGACCCCCCGCCCCCCGCCAGAGACCTGACCGAGGCCACGCTCACCGGCGCCTCGATCTCGCTCGCGGCCGCGCTCTCCATCGTGCTGCTCCTGGTCATGGTGTGGGGGGGAGGCGGGTGGCGGAGGCGGGGGCCGGGAGGCCTCGCGCGCGCCGCCCACGCGGCGCGCCCCCCCCGCCCCCGCCCCCTCGCGCCCCCAGGAACTCAACGGCTTCCTCGCCCCCGACTTTCGCGAGCAGCTCGTCGTCGACCGGTCCCCCCCGGGCGACCTCCTGCGCGTCAACTTCAACGTCTCGTTCCCGGCGCTCGGGTGCGAGTTTGCCACGCTCGACGTGTCGGACTCGCTCGGCACCAAGCGCCTGAACCTCACCAAAACGGTGCGCAAGCTGCCCATCACCGCCGACGGGGTCCGCGCAGGCTTCTACGCGGCGGACGACGGCGGCGCGGACAAGGAGATCAAGTACGATGAAGAGAAAGAAGACGCCATCGACTACGCGTCGCCGACCGACGCCGCCCACTTTGCCGACACCCTGGCCCGGTACCCCATCGTCGTCGTCAACTTCTACGCCCCCTGGTGCCCCTGGTGCCAGCGGCTGGAGCCGACGTGGGAGGCGGTGACGCGCGCGGTGCACGACAAGTTTCCCGAGGCCGACCGCCGCCTGCGCTTTGCCAAGGTCGACTGCACGCAAGAGGTGGGGCTATGCCGGGACCACCAGGTGACGGGGTACCCCAGCCTGCGGGTCTTCAGGGCGGGGCGGGACGAGATCAACGCGCACGGCGTCACCGAGCACGAGGCCTACCGCGGCGACCGCACCGCCGACGCCCTCCTCGCCTTTGCCGACGCCCTCGCCGCGTCTGCCGGTGAGCCGCACTCGTACGTCGAGGGCGTGCACAAGGTGGCCGGGACGGCGGGGTGCGGGCTGTCCGGGTTTGCCCTCGTCAAAAAAGTGCCCGGCACCCTCCACTTCACCGCCCGCGCCGCGGGCCACTCGTTCGACGGCGGGCGCATGAACCTGTCGCACGTCGTGCACGACTACTACTTTGGGGCGAAACCGAGCCCGCGCCGGCGCAAGGTGTGGGGAGAGGGGGGCGGGGCGCGCGCGAGAGAGAGCCGACGCCACCACCACCCGCCGCCCTCAACCCTCCCCCCTCCCCCGCTGCCAGAACCTGGAGGCGATGCACCCCCTGGGCTTGACCGCCGACTGGGCGGACAAGCTCGGCGGGCACGCGTTTGTGTCCCCGAACGCGCACACCACGTTTGAACACTACGCCCAGGTCGTGCTGACGTCTATCGAGCCCCGGCGCGGTGGCGCGGCCGCTGGCTACGACGCGTACGAGTATGTCGTGCACTCGCACTCGTACAAGTCTGAAACCGGCGCCGCGCCCGCGGCCAAATTCTCGCACGTCGCCTCCCCCATCCAAATCGTCGTCACCGACCGCCCCAAGCGCCTGTACAAGTTTGTCACGTCGACGTGCGCGGTCATCGGCGGGATCTTCACCGTCGCGGGGATCGTTGACGGCGCGGTGCACGGGGGGCGGCGGATGCTGCAGGCCAAGGTGGACCTGGGGAAGCACACGTGAGGGATGAGAGGGTGTGTGGGGGTCGTGGGTCTGTTTGGGGGGGCGTGTGAGCGCGAGTCCCGGCCGGCGGAGGTCGACGACCGCGGTCACAAGCGCGCCGGCGCTCCTTCCACCCCCGCCCACGCTCGACTGCGGGCGCTGGCGCGTCGCCCTCGCGCCGGCTGCCGGCCCAGCGGGCAGCCGCCCAGCGTCGGCGGTCGCGCCGCCCATGGCCTCCTCCCCGCCGCCGCCCGCCGACGGCTGGTACTACAGCGACGGCTCTGGCGCCGCCGTGGGCCCCTACCCGCGCCCTCAGTTCGCCGCCATGGCCGCGGCGCGGTCGCTGCCGCCCGCGACGCCCGTGTTCTGCGCCGCCGTCGGCCCCGCCTGGGCGCCCCTGAGCGCGATGGCGGGCCCGCACCTGGGCGTCGGGGTCGGCGCGGCGACCGCGGCCGCGCCCGCCGCGCCCGCCGACGCGCTCGCCGCGTTTCACTCTGAAATCGACGCCCTGGCCGGCGGAGGGACGTCCGCGCCGGCCGGGCGCGACGACCATGACCGAGCGGCAACCCCCGAGGAGAAGGCATTCGTGGACGACGACGGGACGCGGTTCGAGTGGGACCCCGCGGTCCGCCGCTTTGCGCCCGTCGCCGAGGGAGGCGCGCCCGCCGCGCCGCCGCCGGCCGCGCTCCCTTTCTCGGTGGATGACATGACTTTCAGCGCGGCGGCGGCCGCGGGGCCGGGGCCCGGAGGCGCGGCCGACGCCGGCGCCGCGCCGCCCCAAAAGAAGAAGAAAAAGGGCGCGTCCGCCGCCGACGTCGTGGCCAAGCACGCCGCCGCCGCCGCCAAAGCCAAGGCCAAAGCCGGAGGCGGCTGGGCCGGGGGAGGGGGGGCTTCGTCGAGCGTGTACGTGACGGGGGTGCCGGATGACGCGACGGCCGACGACGTCGCGTCCGTTTTCTCAAAGTGCGGCCTCATCAAGCCCGCCGCCGACGGGTCCGGCGCCCCCCGCATCAAACTGTACGTGGACAAGGACAGTGGCGCGCGCAAAGGGGACGGCCTGGTGACGTTTGCGCGCCCCGAATCCGTCGACCTCGCGCGCTCCCTCCTCGACGGCGCCCGCCTGCGCCCCGAGGTGGCGACCGACCCGCCCATGACGGTGACGGTGGCCAAGTTTGAGATGAAGGGGGGAGAGTTCAAAGCGGGCGAGAAAGCGGCGGGGCCGCCGGCCGGCGGCGCCAAAAAGCGGCGCCGCGGCGTCGCGGTCGCCGACCCGCTCGGCTGGGGCGGCGGCGACGGCGCGGCTGAGGGCGGCCCCGTCGCCGACCGCACGGTCGTTTTGCGGAACGTGTTTGCGCCCGGCGCGCTGACTGAAGCCGGCGCGCGCGCGCGGCTCGAGTCGGACGTCGCGGCCGCGGCCGCCGCGGCCGCCGGCGCCGCCGTCTCCCGCGCGCGCGCCCACCCGTCCCACCCGGACGCCGTTGTCGTTGTGCGCTTCCTTTCGGCTGAAGCCGCGGCCAAGTGCGCGTCGAGGCTGGGCGGGCGGCCGTTCCGCGGGCGCGTGGTTGACGCGGACCTGTACGATGGAGTGGAACGATTCGACGCGCCCGCCGCTGCCGGCGAGACCGAGGCGGAGCAGGAGGCGCGCCGGGCGGCGTACGCGGCGGAGCTCGAGGCGGCGGGAGGGGGTGAGGTGGAGTGAAAGAACAGAGCGTCGTCGACGGTCGGGCTCAGAACCGCAAAGGGCCGCTCGCCCGCCACGCCCCCGCGCGCCGCCATGGGTGCGCGCCCGCCGCGCCCGCCGCACCGCCCGCCGCCCAATGCGCGCGCGGCCGACGCGCGCGCCCAATCCCCACCTCCCCCAGCCCCCAAACGACCCCCCAAACCGGCAGCACCGCTGCCCATGTGGGCCGCGGCCGACCCGTCCAAACGGTGGTGCGAAGTATTTTATCTCACCTACTCCCCTTTCTGGATCCTGTGGGCGCTCTGCCTCCTCGTCCCGCTGCGCCTCTACGACCGGCTGGGGCCGTGGGGCTACATGGCGGTCGGCGTGGCTGCCGCGGCGCCCACGGTGGCCATTCCCGCGCTCTTCCCGGGCGCCGCCGACGCCGTGCGGCCGTGGTCCGACCGCTACTGGGTCAAGGCCACGGTGTGGATCGCCATCCTGTCCCACGTCGGCAACTATTTCTGGACGCACTACTTCTTTCAGTTGCTCGGCGCGGAGTACACGTTCGACGCGCACCGGCTCAACGGGGTCCCGGCCGCGCTCTACCTGTTGACGCACGCCTACTTTTGCTTCTACCACGCCCTGGCCAACATCGTGCTCCGCGTCGCGGGGCGGGCCGCGGGGCGGCGGTGGGGGCCGGCAGCCAGCGTGGCGGCGCGGGCCGCCGCGACGCTCGCGCTCGCGTACGCGACCGCGGTCGGGGAGACGGCCACGATCGCCCACTTTCCGCACTACCGGTTTCAGGTGCGTGGCGTGGGCGTGCGGGGAGGAGGGTGGGGCGTGAGCGTCGCCGCTGCCGCCGCTCGACGCCCCCGTTGTTTCCTGTCCCCGCTTCCCAGGACCGCGCCCGCATGTTCACCGTCGGCTCCCTCTTCTATGCCCTCTACTTCACCGTCTCCTTTCCCTGGTTTTTCGCGATGGATGAAGGGGCCGGGTGGGATGGGGAGAAGCCGCCGCCGCCGCCGCGGTCTGCGCGGTGGTCGCCCGCGCGCGCGGCGACCGACGCGCTCGCCGCGTGCATGCTCGTCACCATGGCGCTCGACGCGTGGCGCCTGGGCGTGGGCGGCATCGTGGCGCCGGCGACGCGGTGGGGGCGGGTGGCGGCGGTGCTGCCCTGGATGGCGGGGCGGTGACGGAGAAACAAAAAAGGGTCGAGCCGTGTTCTCTTTCTCCCTCCTCGCAACCACCAGTCACCCCGCACACCCACACTGCTTCTCTCACGCGTCGCCGCCGCCCCCACCCGCGCCTTGCGGCTTGTTGCCTTTCGGCACGCGAATGATCTTCCCAACCGCGATCGTGCGCCCTTCGTCGCGCAGCGTGAACCGCCCCAGCTGGGGCACGACGTCAAAGGGTTCGACGCACACGGGTTTGTCCAGCGCCACGCGCGCGATGACGGCGGCGCCGGACTTGACGAATTTTGTGCGAGTCTTTGCGCCGGTCTTGCGGTCGATCGCCGCCAGCAGCGCCGAAATCTCGCACTCTTCCACGACCGCGTGCACGTGCAGCACGGCTTTGTAGCCGGCGGAGAAGACGGCCTTGTGCTCCAGGAGGTCCAGGATTTGGAGTTGGGCGTCGAAATACGACACGACGGGCGCCGGCGCGCGCGCCGAGCAGAGCACGAACCCGGACGCGACGTCGTCCTCCTCCACGCCCGTGAGGCGCAGGCGCAAGTTCTCGCCGCCGAGCGCGGCGGGCACCTCGACTTCGTCCCGGTAGACGGCCGCGACAGTGACGCGCGCGCGGTTCGGCATGAGGAGGAGGCGGTCCCCCTTTTTCACCAGCCCCGCCTCGGATTTGCCCATCACGATCGTCCCCATGTCCCGGTACTTGTCGATGATCGACATGCGGAAGGGGGCGAGCGGGTCGCGGGGGGGGGGGTCGACCGCGTCGAGGACGGAGAAGAGGGTCGGGCCCGTGTACCAGTCGGCCAGGCCGGCCGGCACGGGGTCCTTGATGTTGTGCCCGTGCAAGCCGGACATGGGGAGGAAGGTCACGTCCCGCTTGACCGCGTAGCCGCACGCCTTCAGGAACGGGGTCAACCCCGCCACCACCTCGTCATACCTCTCCTTCGACCACGCGCCGCCCTCCCCCGCGACGGACGGGTCGTCCATCTTGTTGACCGCGACGACGAGCTTGGCGACGCCGAGCGTCTTGGCCAGCTGCGCGTGCTCCCGCGTCTGCCCCCCGCGCTCAAACCCGGTCTCGAACTCGCCCTTGCGCGCCGCGATGACGAGCACGCCCACGTCGGCCTGGGACGCGCCGGAGATCATGTTAGGGACGTAGTTCTTGTGGCCGGGGGCGTCGAGGATCGTGTAGCGGCGGGTGGGCGTGGAAAAGTGCGCGCGCCCGACCTCGACCGTCTTCCCCTTGGCCCGCTCCTCGTCGTTCGTGTCCATGATGTACGCCATGTACCACGACTCCCGGTTCTTGTCCTTGGCCTCTTTCTCGTATTTCTGGATCGTGCGCTCGTCGACGCCGCCCGTCAGGTAGAGGATTTGGCCGCCCGTCGTCGATTTGCCGGCGTCCACGTGCCCGATGAACACGATGTTGAGGTGGTCCCTGTGAACAGGGAGGAGCAGCGGGGCGTGGGCGGGGTGGGTGGGGTGCGCGCAAGCGCTGTGGTCGCCACCCTTCCTGCCCTTCCTCCCCTGTCTTGCCTGGGGTCCTCTTTCTTCAGCACCTCTAGCGTGGCCCGCACGTCGGCCTCGCGCGCCGCGGCGTCCTCCTCCTCCTCGGGCTCGGGCTCGGCGGGCGGCAGAGTGGGCACCGGTTTGGGCGCCGCGGGCGCGGGCGCCGGCTTGGGCTTGGGCGGCGCCGGCTTGGGGTCGACCGTCATGGCCGCGACGCCGGCCGTGGCGGCGGCTGGGGTGGAGGGAGGGAGGGAAGAAGGGGGTCGGCGTCGGCGCCCGCACCCGCAGCGCGATCTGGGCGCTCCCGCGCCGCCCGCTCGATCGCGGCGCGACCGCATGATCGCGGACGACGCGGTGCGGCGGCCGCGGCGCCCCCTCCCCCCACCCGCGCGCGCGCGCACCGACATCCGGCGCTGGGGGCGCCTGCATCGCCGCCGCCGGCGCCGGCGGCGCCGGCGCGCTTCCTCCCGGCGTCCACGTGGATGCGCTCGGGTTGAAGGCGAACGTCGCGGCGGTCGGGTTGAACGCAAAGCCGCCGCTGGGCGGCGCGGGCGGCGGCGCGGGCGGCGGCGCGCGATCCGCCTCCTCCCACGAGTCGCCCATGGGTGGCGCGGTGGGGCGGAGGGGGGAGGGGAGTGAGAAAGCCGCCCAGTGGCCGCGGATGCGGGCGCCGCCCGCTGCACTACGCCGGCGTCGCCCCGCCCGTGATGGCGACCCCCACGCGCGGCCGCGCCCATCCGCGCGCGTTGCCCGCGCGGCACCGCGCCGCCGTGAGGTCCGCGGCGGCGTCTGCTTCCCGTCCTTCGGTCACGCTCCTCGACTACGGCGCAGGCAACGTGCGGTCCGTGCGCAACGCGGTGCGCGCGCTGGGGTACGACCTAAAAGAGGCAAGGGGGCGCGGGGTGGGAGGCGGGAGGCGGGAGGAGGAGGCGGAATCGGGGCCGCGCCGCTGGCCGCCGCCGACGACGCCGTGCGCTCTCGCTCTCTGCAGGTCTCGTCCGCCGCCGACGTCGACGCAGCCGACCGCCTCATCTTCCCCGGCGTCGGCGCGTACGAGCAGGCCATGGGCGCGCTCGCGCAAAAGGGGCTCACGACCGCGTTGCGGGATTACGTGCAGGTGACGACGAGAGGCGCGAGCGGGTGAGGGCGAGGGCGGCGCGGCGCGCACGTTCGTTCTCTCTCCGACCACCCTCCCCTCCCCCCCAGGCCGGCCGCCCCTTCCTCGGCATCTGCCTCGGCCTCCAGCTCCTCTTCGACGGCTCGGACGAAAACGGGGGCGTCCCCGGCCTCGGCTTCATCCCCGGCCGCGTCGCGCGCTTCGACGCGCGCGCGGGCCTCCCCGTCCCCCACATCGGCTGGAACGACGTGAGCCCCGTGCGGGAGTCGGCGCTGCTGTCGAGGCTGGACGGGCGGCGTCTCTACTATGTGCACTCGTTCCGCGCGGTCCCGGACGACGCAAATGGCGAGTGGGTCCTCGCGACGTCGACGTATGGCGCCCCCTTTGTCGCCGCCGTCGGCAAGGGCGGCGTCGTCGCCACCCAGTTTCACCCCGAGAAATCGGGCGACGCGGGGCTCGACGTGCTCCGCGGCTTCCTCGAGGGGCCGCGGACAGCGGGAGAGAAACGGGGTGGCGACGCCCTCCCGCGCGCCGGCCCGCCGGGCCTCGCCCGGCGCGTCATCGCGTGCCTGGACGTGCGCGCCAACGACGCGGGGGACCTCGTCGTGACCAAGGGGGACCAGTACGATGTGCGCGAGGCGGCGCCACCTGGCGCGGGCGCGGGGGGCGCCGGCGGCTCTTCTGCCTCCCCCAGGGGCGACGTGCGCAACCTGGGCAAGCCGGTGGAGTTGGCCACGGCGTACGCGCGCGCGGGCGCGGACGAGGTGCGGGGAGGGGGAGAGTGTCGGGCCGCGCGGCGCGCCTCTCCCCACGCACGACTCACCACGCCGCCGACCCACCCCACCACCCCCAGGTCACATTTTTGAACATCACCGGCTTCCGGGACGCCCCCCTGGACGACGCGCCGATGCTGGAGGTGCTGCGCCGCGCGTCCGAGGGCTGCTTCGTGCCGCTCACCGTCGGCGGCGGCATCCGGGAGTGTGTCGACCCCGACGGGACGAAACACACGGTGCGAGAGAAGAAGGAGGAGGAGGGCGGGGCGCCGACACGAAACAAGAGAGCGACGCCCCTTGCCCACCTCGCCCCCTCCTCCCCTTCTCCACAGGCTCTCGACGTCGCCGCAGAATACTTTCGGTCGGGCGCGGACAAGGTCTCCATCGGGGGCGACGCCGTCGAAGCGGCCGCGGCGTGGCTCGCGTCCGGCGGCGCGTGCACGGGCGCGACCGCGATCGAACAGATCTCGTGGGCGTACGGCGCGCAAGCGGTCGTCGTGTCGATCGACCCCCGCCGCGTCTACGTGGCCGACCCCGGCGACACGGAGCGGCCCACGGTGCGGACGGCGATTCCCGGGCCGCGCGGAGAGGAATTCTGTTGGTGGCAGTGCACGGTCAAGGGTGGGCGCGAGGGGCGTGACGTGGACGCGACCGAGCTGGCGCGCGCGGCGGAGGCGCTCGGCGCGGGGGAGATCCTGCTGAACTGCATCGACCGCGACGGGACTGGCGCCGGGTTTGACACCGAGTTGATCAACGCGGTGACGTCGTCCGTCTCCATCCCCGTCATCGCCTCGTCCGGCGCGGGCGCCCCGTCCCACTTTGTCGACGTGTTCGAGGGCACGTCCGCGTCCGCGGCTCTGGCTGCCGGCATCTTCCACCGGGGGGAGGTCGGCATCGACGAGGTCAAGGCCGCAATGGCGGCCGCGGGGCTGCCGACGCGGGCGGCGTGAGAAGGGAGGGGTGAGGGGGCGTGTGTGATCAACCGGGTGTGATCGGCGTGTGCGGGCGGCGTCGGGCGAGGTTCAGGGCGCGGGCGGGCGCGTGGCCGGCGCGTCGTCGACGTTTTCGCCCCACTACCGACGCCCCGCGCCCCCGTCCGACCCCCCGACCGCCGCCAGGGGCGAGCCGGCCACCTCGACGGCGGCTTGCGCGGGCGCCCGGCCGGCGGCGCCGCGCTCACGCGCGCGCCGCGCGCCCGCATGAGCGACGCGCCGCCCGAGCCCGCGGCCGCGCCCGTCGACGCCGGCACGGATGACGTCAAGCCGGCGTGCGACGAGGGCGGCGCGGCGCGCCCGCCCGGCCGCCACCGCCGCCGCGGCCGGCGCGGCACGAACGCCGCTGGCGCCACCCCCCGCCCGCCGCTCTCCCCCAACTCGGACACCGACGACGACGCGGCCGCCGCCGCGGCAGCCGCCGCCGCGCGCGCAGCCGCCCTGGCCGACGCGCCGCCCCCCCAAGCGTGCGCGACATGGGAGTGGCTCCCCGACGGCGTCCTCGCCGACGTCGTGTCGAGGCTCGACGCTCCGGCAGCCCGCCGGGCGCGCCTGGTGTGCCGGCGGTGGCGGGCGGCGGTCGACGGCGCGGTCGCGAGCCTCGCGCCCGCGAAAGCGCGGCTCCACACCCTGGCCGCCCAGTTCCCCGGCCTGACCGCCCTCGACCTGTCCGCGTGCGCCAACGTGCGGAACAGAAACCTGGCCGTGTTGGCCCGGTCGAGGTTGAGGCTGCGCGCGCTCGCGTTGGGCGGCGCGGCCGCACTCGCGCCCGGCAAGCCGCGCGTGAGCAACGCGGGCGTCGCCGCGCTCGCCCGCCTCACCGGCCTCGCCTCTTTGTCTTTGGCCGACTGCTGCTCCCTGACTAACAACGGGCTGGACGCGCTGACCGCGCTGACGGGCCTGCGGTCGCTCTCGGTCACGCGCTGCCCGCGCGTCGGCGACCGCGGCCTCCTCTTTGCCACCGCGCTCACCGCCCTCACCTCGGTCGACGTCTACGGCTGCGTGCGCGTGACGGACGTGACGCTCGCGTCCCTGGCGGGGGCGCTGCCCAAGCTGGCGGCGGTGCAGACGGGATTCACGCGCGCGACCGACGCAGGCGTCGCCGCGCTGGCGACCGCCACCGGCCTCACCTCGATCTCGCTGCACGCCGAGGACGTGACCGACGCGGGCCTGGCGTCGCTGGCCACGCTGCCGCGGCTGGCGTCGCTCGGGCTCAGTAATTGTGGCCGCGTCGGCGCGGCAGGCATCGCGGCGCTCGCCCGCTCAGCCCCCCGCCTCGCCCGCCTCAACCTGCACAACTGCGACGTGGGCGACGCGACAGTGGCGGCGTTGGCCGCGGACGCGACGTCCCTGGTGGCGCTCCAGCTGCAAGGGACGCGGGTCGGCCCCGCGGGCGTGCGCGCGCTCGCCGCGCGGCCCGGCCTCGCCGCGCTCGGCCTGGAGGCCGCAACGAATGCCGGGCCCGCGATGGCGGCGTCACTGGCCTTGCTGACGGGACTGACGTCACTGCAAATCCAGGGCGCGGGCCTCGCGCCGGAGCTGTTGGCGGCGGCTGTGTCGCTCCCCGCCCTGTCTGACCTCGCCGTCTTTGAATACGACGCCGGGCGCGCCCCCGTCCCCGACTCCGCGTGCGCGGCGCCCATGGTGGCCACGCTGTGCCAGGCGAGGGGGTTGACCGCGCTGGACGTGGTGCACGCGGGGTTGGGTGAGGGCGACGTGCGTGCGCTGGCGGCCGCGCTCCCGCGCCTGCGGTCCCTCGCCGCGTCCTCCCCCGCCGTCTCGGACGCGTTCCTGCAGTCGCTGGAGGACGTGCACCCGCGCGTGGACGCGGCGCGGGCGCGGCGGCGGCGGCCGCTGCCGGGCGCGCTCGTTGGCGGGTGACGGAGGGGATGGGCTCAGTTTTGCGGCGGGGCAGGGGGCGCGCCCCACCCTCCATTTTTGTCCGCGCCGTTGACCGTCGCGGCGCGTTGCAGTCCGTTTCGTTCCGTTTCTTTTCATTCCCCGACCCTCTCACTTCACCCCTCTCTCGCTCACGACACATTCCCCTCGAACCCTTCCGCCTCTTCCGCCGCCTCCTCGTGCGCCTCCAGCAGCTCGCGCTCCGCGTCCGACCGCGCCCGCGCCTGGCCGGTGAAGGAAAACACGCCGCGCGCGCCCGCGACCGCCGCGACGTCGGCCACGACGCCCGCCTCGGCCAGCAGGTCGGCCGCGTCGCTGGGGCCGGCGGCGGCCAGGTCGCCGGTGAGCAGGGAGCAGCGGGCGAGGGCCGAGGCGAGGGCGGCGAGCGCGCGGCGGGTCGCGCCGCGGTCGAGGTGCGAGAGGGACGCGGCGGCGGCGGTCAGCCGGTCGCCCCGGTGTCCGCGGTCGGCTAAAGCGGTTGTTATGTCGTCGGAAGCGTCGGCGGCGTCGGCCGCGACACGGACGTGGAGCACGCCGCGCCGCGGCGCCGCCCTCCCCCCCCCCGCCTTGGCCGCCGCCGCCGCCGCCACCGCGTGCGCGTCCGCGGGCGCCACGTCGTACACGATCGTGCCGGGAGGCCACGGCAGGGTCCCGGGGCGCGGGTCGAGGCCGGGGCCCAAAAGAACGACTTGCCGATATTCGGCGCCGCCCGCCTCCATGCACGCCAGGTCCAGGGCGGCCATCAGAGTGGCGTCAGCGCCCACAGCTGCCGCTGCCAGGGCTGCGGCGGTCGGGGTCACGGGCACGGGCGCGCCCGCGGCCGCGGCGGCGAGCGCGGCGAGCGCCGCGTCGCCCGCCGCGGCCGCGCGCGCGGCGGCCAGAGACGCCGCGTCGGCCAGCGGCGGGCGAGGGACCGCGCGCGGGATCAGCCGCGCGCCGCGCGGGGCGGGGATGGGGCGGTGCCGCATGGCGGCAGCGGCGGCGCGAGTGCGGTGGGCGCCGCGCACGCGCCGCCCTCGGCGATAACCAGATCCCCTCCTCCCTCGCCGCCAAGCTCCATGTCAAACTCGTGCTCCACCGTGGTCCAGGTCGCGGGGTCGGCGTTTGGGTCGCGTGTGCGGGCCGACCGCTCGACTAGCGCCGCGTCGCCGCCCTCAAACACCGCGACCCCGGTCTGCGACCGCGTGCCGTACACGCAGCCGTCGCCAAACAGGTCGCACGCCGTCACGAATGTGGGGGACAGCGCGGCCTCGACGGCGGGCGGCACGCCGGTCACGGGGAGGCAGTCGGCGCGCGCGCGCGCCGTGTCGCCCATCACCCTCCCGAATAGGGGGCCCCAGGGGACCTCACCCCCATCAAAAGCGCCGTCTTTCAGCAGCGCCTCGATCTCAGCCACGCCGCGGTCCACCTTGGCCCAGGGGGCGCCGCCGAGCGTGCCGTTCGACATGCCGTGCACGCCCAGCCCCAAAAGGATCGGCTTTCCGGGCTGCCCCGGCCCCCGGTTCGTCAGGTAGGCCACCACGCCGGACGCGACGTCGCCGACGACGAGGTTGAACCCGTTGTGGGCCGACGCGTCGACAGAGTTCAGATAGGAAAGGGGGTCGTCTGTCCCCCTCAAAAACCGGGTCGGCAGCTCGCCCCGGGACGGCGCTCCAGCCACAGAATTCGGGCACCGCTCCCGGAAGTTGGTCAGGAGCGCAAACCGCCCAGACCGCGTGACGCCCGCCCATGTCCCGCCGCCTTTGAGGTCCCGCCCGCCGCACACACCCGGCGCGTCCTCCCACCAGCCCGCGGGCGCGGTGGCGCGATCGAAAAACTCGTCCCGGTTGAAGAGGAGGAGGAGGCGGAGGCCGGGGCGGGGATTGACAGCGAAGAAAGCGGTGCACATTTCGGGTGCGGGAGGGAGGCGCGCCGCTCTTGATGCCGCGCGCGGCGCCGGGGGTGTCGCGCCCGGCGGCCGCGGGCGGCGAGGGCGGCGAGGGCCCGGGCGGTGGTGTGAGCGATGCGTTCGCACTCTCCGGCGGGCGGCGGCGCCGCCGCGTCGGCATGACGCCCGACGGCGCGCCCCCGATAGATGCCTTCACCGTCATGTCGCAATCCGCGCGCGCCGGCGCGCCGGCCGGGGGCGGCGGCCGCGGGCGCAAGCGCAAATCGTCGCCGCCCGAGCCGCCCCGCGCGCCGCGTCAGGTGGGATTAGAGTGGTGCGAGCGCGACACGCGATGTGGGGTACGGCGCGCGAGCAGGAGCCCTCGCTACCACCCCTTCCCCCCATCTTTCTTGTCCAGGGCTCGTCTTTTGTCGATTGCCCCGTCTGCGGCCGCTCGGTCGGCCGGGCCGTCATCGACGTGCACGTCAACGAGTGTGTGGGAGGGGAGGGCGAGAAGCCGCGCGCGCGCGAGCGTCCACCCCCGCCGCCGCGCGTCTCGCCGCCGCCCGCCCCGTCCGCACCGTCCGCCCTGGCCGAGATGATGCGCGCCCAAAAGGCGGCGTCCCGGGTCGTCGTCTTCTTCGCGGAGCGGCGGGGAGGCGGCGACCGCGGCGGCGGCGCGTGGTTTTGGCACTGGCACGACGCGTCCCGCCCCCCGCCCGGACTCCCGCCCGCCGCCTGGTCGGCCGACATGGCACTCGCGCTGCCTCTGGCGGGCGGGGGCGTGCCGCCGCCCGGGCGGGCGGCGGGGCCGCGGCTCACGGTGCGGCTCGCGACAAACGCGGCGCCCGCGCCCGCGGGGTCGTCCCTGGGCCCGCCCCCCACCCGCGTGGGCGCCTCCCTGCTCAAGTCCGCGCTCCAGAAGAACGTGCGCCTCGGGCGGGCGGGGGCGGCGGCGGCGTGCGCGGCCGCGCTCGCGCGGCTCGACGCCGGGGAGTTGGCGCGGCGCTTGCCGGTCATCCTCATTGAAGACGGGTGCCTCCACCCCGCGCTCCCCCACGCCGTGTGGTGCATGTGCGCGGCGGGCAAGGGGTACGCGCTGCCCCGGGTGGCGGTGGCGTCGCTCGTCCGCCTCGCCGCGGCCGCCGCGGCGTCCCCCGTCCGGGACGACATCGACGACGCCCGCCCGCCCCCGCCCGGCGACGCGCTCGACGGCCTGTTCGACGCGGCGCCGCCGCCGGGCGCGCCCGCGGCGGCGTTGGACCCCGGCGCCGCGCTCCTCGTCCGCGCGCTGCACGCGAGGGCCGCGTACGGCGGCATGCCGGGCGACGTGGCGATGATGGCCAAAGCCGCCCGGGTGTGGGCGCACCGGTTTGCGGGGCGGGCGGGCGGGCCGCCGGGGCGCGCCGACGCGAAGCCCGCGCCGCCGCCCGGCGCGCCGCCCGGCGCGGCCTGGCTCGCCTGGCTCGCCGACACCGCGGCGTCCACCCCGCCCCACGCCGCGACCGATCCGGGGCGGCCGCTGGCCGCGGCCGACATCCCGCTCGCCGCGGTCGACTTCCACGTGTCGCCGATCGCGGACGACCTCCTCCGCCTCCCCCCCGTCGCCGCCGAGGCCGCCGCCGCCGCCGTCGCGGCCGGCACCGACGCGGGCGACGCGCTGCGGCGGGCGATGTGGGTGTTTCGGTCGGGCCGGAACGTGCGGGCGCGGCGCGTCGCGCGGCGCGCCGCCGCCGACGTGGCCGCCGACGCGGCCGAGCGGGACGCGCTGCGCCCCCTGTGGCGCACCGCGGCCGCGGCGGCTGACGCGTGGTCCAAAGATTTCGTCGCGGGGCGGATGCGGTAGCGACAAGGGAGGGAAAGAAGAGACGGAGGCGGAGAACCGGTGACGCGCGCCGTTTTTTTTTTTTCGCTCTTTCCACCTCCGTCCTCCTCCTCACCGCCGCCCGTCCCCGACGCTCTCTCTCCTTCTCACGCCCGCGCCCGGCTGCGGGACCGGGAGCGCGCCCCGCGCCCGCGCTGCAGAATCGGCGCGCCCGGCGCGGCGAGCGCCGCAAACGACGCCACCGTGCGCGCGACGCCGTCCTCGATGCTGACGGTCGGGCGGTACCCCAACTCGCGGATGGCGGCGCCGCAGTTCAGGCGGCGGGTGGCGGCGGAGATGGTGATCCGCATCGGCGTGAAATCGGACGCTGGAATGGCCACTAACGGGCGCAGCAAGGCAATGACGGCCGCATAGATGCACGCGATTATGTACAGGGGCCAGTAGGGGAGGTTGACGTGGGGGCGGCCGTAGCCCAAGGGTTCCAACAGGTCTCCCATGAATGTCCAGAAGGGGCGCGGGTCATCATTCGTGACAAAAAAGGGGCGCCCGCCGACCAAGGGAGCTTTTTCGGGGTCTGCTAACGCCCTGGCAGCGGCCAGGTGGGCGGCGGCGACGTTCCCCGCGTAAGTCCAGTCCATCAAATTCTGCCCTCCGCCAATCGTGTACTTCATCTTCCCCTGCCGCGCCTTGGCGACCACGGTCGGGACGAGCAGGGCGTCGTGCTCGCCAAAGATGCCGGACGGGCGCAGGGCGATGGTGGAGAGGGACGGTGGGGCGTGGGCGGCGAGCGCGATTTTTTCGGCTTCGATTTTGGTGGCCGTGTAGTAGTCCATCGGGCGCGTCGCGTACGGCGCGCGTTCGTCCACGCCGTCAAGGTCGCGGCCGTCGAAGACAACCGAGGCGGACGAGGTGAAGACGAGGGTTTTGATGCCGGCGGCCGCGCACGCGGCGACGACGTTTTTGGTGCCGCCCACATTCACGTCCGTCATCAGGGCTTGCGCCGCCGCGTTGGCCGCGGTGACGGCCGCGGTGGCGCAGTGGAAGACGACGTCGACGCCTGAAGGAGAAGAGGTGGAGAGGGGGTCGGCGGCCGCGCGAACCCCGCACTCCCATCCCTTCCCTCTCCATCCCTCCCCTCCCTCCCCGCACCTTTGAACGCGGCCGCCACGGATGCAGAGTCGCGCAGGTCGCCCACAATCGATTCCGCGCGCGCGTCGGGCGAGGGGCGGACGTCGAAAACGACGACCCGCGCGTAGTCGCCCGAGCCGGCGAGCGCCGCGACGAGGTGCCGCCCCAGGAACCCCGACCCGCCCGTGACGAGCGCGACCAGCTTGCCAGACGGCGACGCGGCTTCGGCCTTGCGCGAGGGCGTGCGCGCGCGCAAGCGCGCGGCGAGGCCCGGCATGGAGTCGGTTTTTTTTCTCTTCACCGCCGCGCTGCCGCCTCTTTGTTGGCGCGCGCGAGCTCGCGCACGGTCTCCGGTGGGGGGGGGCGCGGGCCCTCCGGGGGGTAGACGACGTACGAGTGCTGAGAGGAGAAGGAATAGAGAAAGAAGGGGGGTCGGCGTCGACGCGAAAGAAGTCTCCCTCACGACTCCCCGCCCCTCCTTGTTCCTTCTCTCACCCGCTTAATGATCGCGTTGAGGGCGTCGACGTTGGTGGCGACGGCGAGCGTGAGGACGGCAGGGACCTGAGAAAGGAGGGGGGAGGGGTGGTCAGCGCGCCACGGCTGCGTGCGCCTGCGTCGCCCGTCGCGTCCGCCCTCGGCGCACGCACCGCGACGTAGATGCTGAACTTGAAGACCTGGGGAGGGGCGGGCGGCATCGGCGCCCGCGCCGTGCGCGCGCCGATCCGCGGCCGCGAGCGGCGCGCGCGTCTGCCGCCTCACCTCCAGGCGCCCGCGAGCCATCCACTGGGTGCTTGGGGCGGGGGCGGGGCGCGTCAGAGTGGCGTGGCGCGCGGGCGCGGCGTGCTCTTCACACTCGCGGCCCCTGGATTGGCGTCCCAGCCCCGCGCATGGCCGACCGCTGACATGAGCGCACAGCCCGCCCCGCAGTCGCTTTCCGACCTCTCCCCGCTCGCGCGCGCGCTCGCCGCCGCGCTCGCGGCGGGCCTCGCCCTGACCGCGCTGCGCGTGGTGCTGCTGGCGCGGTCGGTGGCCAAGGCGCGAGGAGGCGCGGGGGGAGGCGAGCGCAAGCGGCGCCGGGCGAGCAGTCGCGGCGTGAACTCGGCGCCGCCGCGCGCCGCCGCCACCCTGTCCCTCTCCATCGTCGCCAAGCTCGACGCGGGCGACGCCATCGTCGCCCTGGCCTGGTCGCCCGACGGGCGGCGCCTGGGGGCGGCGGCGGGCGCGGGGGCGCGCGTGTGGGCCGCGCCGGCCGACGGCAGGCCGTGGCCCGCGCCCGCGCGGCGCACACTCGGCGCGCCCGCAGTCGGCCTCGCCCTCGTCGACGGCACCGGCGTCGCGGTCGCGTCCGGCGGGGGCGTGTCGCTGTTTCGCGGCGCCGCGCGCGCGCCCGTGTGGACGGCGCCCTTCCCCGCCGGCGGCCGTCCCGCCGCGCTCGCGTTTGACGCCTTGTCCGACACGCTCGCCGTGCTGGCCGACCGCGGGGACTCGGTGGAGGTTTTGGCGGCCGCCGACGGGCGTGCGGTCGGGTCGGCCGCGCTCGACCAGGGCATGCGCGGGCGCGGCCTGGCCGCGGCCGGCGGGCACGCGGTGGTTGCGACGCTGTCTCCCACGCTCAGCGTCCTGTCCCTGGGAGCAAGGGCTGTCCGCTCCACCGCCCCGCTCACCCCCCCGGACCGCGCCCCCCCGGCCTCGGTCGCGGTCGCGCCCGGCGGCGCGCACGCCGCCGTGGGCAGCCGCCACGGCGCTGTGCGAGTGTTTTGTCTGGCCACCAGAGGGCGCCTGGTGGCCGACCACCACGCGGCCGACGTGCGCGCGGGCCCCGCGCGGCCGCTCGCGCTCTCGCTTGAAGCGGTTGCGACTGTGTCGGGCGGGCGCACGCTCATCTTGCGCGCACCGTTTGACGCGCCGGAGCCCGCGACCGCGACGGCGGCCCTCGACTCGGACGTCGCCGCCCTCGCGTTCTCCCCCGACGGCGCGCGCCTCGCGGCCGGCCTCGAGAGCGGGGAGGTGGTGGTGTTTGCGGTTGACGTTGGGGGCGGGGAGGCGTGACTGCGGCCGCTGTGACAAGGAGGAAACAACGACGCGCCTTGACGTTGGGGGCGGGGAGGCGTGACTGCGGCCGCTGTGACAAGGAGGACACAACGACGCCACGCCCTCCCTCTCCTCCTTCTCTCTCCTACTACACCTCCCGCGCGATCAGCTTCAATAGATCGGTAAGCGTCAGGATGCCGTCCGGGCGGCCGTCGCCGTCGATGATGTACGCCCGGTGGCGGCGCGTGGCGGCGAGGGCAGCGATGACGGCGCCCAACGGCGCGCCCGGCGGGAACCGCACCGCCGCCGCGCCCACGTCGCGGCGACGCTCGGCGTCGGGCGCTTTCACGCCCCACGCGGACGCGGCGCCGGTGGGGGGCCGGGGGGGTGGCGGGTGGCGGGTGGCGAGAAAGTCGAGGACCGGTGCCGCGAGCGCGCCCACGTCGCCCGGCGTCAGCCCGCGCAGGTCGGAGACGGACACGTCGGCCAGGAGGGCGCCATGAGGGCCGTCGCCCTCGGTCGCCACCACGGCGGCGGCCGACACGGGGCAGTCGCTTTGGAAGAGCGACGCGAGGGCGAGGGCCGCCGGCATGCCCTGCGGCACGGAGGCCACCGGGGACGACGCCAGGCCTTCGATGTCGCCCACAGGGATGGACGCGAGGGCGCCCAGGGCGGCGGGGGCGTGGCGCGCGATGTAGGCGACCACGTCGGATTGCGAGACGACCGCCGTGACCCGCACCGGCGCCCCCGCCGCCGCGTCGTCGTCGTCGCCGTCGTCGTCACCGTCGGGCGCGTCGTAGACGGCGACGCGGTGGACGGGGGGGGCGGCGCCGTCGCGCAGAAAGGAGGAACGGACCAGCTCGAGGAGCGACATCGAGCCGTCGACCCGCGCGCGCAGCAGCGCGCCGTCGTTGCGGCGGGGAATGTCGCGCACGCGCTCGGCGTGCAGCCGCGCGCCCGCGCGGCGCAGGCCCTCCGCGCGGGCGGCGGGGGACGGGTCGGACGCGATCGCGGCCCACGCGAGCAACGCCCTCAGAATGTCGTCCACGCCCACGAACCCGCGGCACGCGTCCGTGCCGGCGGCAAAGACGGGGGCGGAAAGGATGTCGCGCGAGGCAAAGAGGCGCAGGACCTGGGAGGAGGAGCAACGACGGGGGAAGGTCGGGCGTCGGCGCGCGTCGCTCCTCGCCACGCCCCACGCCCCACACACCACCATCTTCGCACTTGTTCCAGTGGCATCGCGTCGCTCACTGTGACCACGGCGGTGGGCGGCCGCTCCGCCAGGTAGGCGTCCAGGGTCACGCCATCCAGCAGGGCGTGCACGTCGGCCAGCGGGTTGGCGCCGTCGTCGGCCGCCATGGTGGTGTGGACAGCCAGGCTGGTCCCCATTGCAACCCGGGCGGGCGGGCGTGGGCAGGAGAGAGTGCGACCCCGTCCCGAGGCGGTCGCGGGAGAGGCCAATTCTCTCTCCGCCGAGACCCTCTCTCCACTCTCCGACAAAAACTCACTTGGCAAAGGAGCCCATGCCCTCAGGCTTGCCGTCCTGTGGAAGAGAGGGAGAGAAGGCGATGGGCCATGGGGGTGGGGTGAGTGTGTGGGAGCGTGTGGATGGCCAGGGCGTGGCGGGTCGGACGTCCGCGCCAGCGCGGACGTCTCGTCCGCCGTGCGTCGAGAGAAGCGGCGCCCTTCCGGAAGGGGCCACGGCGCCGCCTTGCCGTCGGCGGAAGGGCGTTCCCACCCCCTTACAGGGCCGCTCCAGGTCATGCCTCACACAAGACTGGGTGTCGGAGGGGGTGAGGCGGGCCGGGGCGGGGCGCAGCTCCAATCGCGGGGGGTCAGCGCCCCCGGCGCGCGTCTCTAGTCTCTCTCTTACCTCTCCCGTTGTTGCGTGTGTGTGTGTTCCCCTCTCTCTCAGGCGTGAAGCGCCAGGCCCAGAACAGGCGGCGCGTTCAACCCCCTGGGGAGGGGAGGGTGTGAAGAAAGGCCGCGGGTGGGGCGCGGCGCGGTCTCGAAAGAAGGCCTGTAGAGACCCCTCGGAAGGCGTGTTTGAGAGGCCGTCGCTCGCCGACCTCGACCTCACCATCACTGTCTCACGTACGCGCGTCCCCGGTCCTCTCGTCCGGTCACACAGTGTGTCTCACGCCCTCCATCTCTCTTTTCATTCTCACACCACCCGCACCCCCACCGGGTCCAATGCCGCCACCCTCGCACTCCCCACCTCCAACCCGCCGTCTTTAATAAAGGCGGCGCTCATCGCGCCACAGACCGCTTTGCCGGTCGCCTCGTCGGGCACGACCGCCACGCAGGTAGGCCCCGCACCCGAGATGGTGCAGCCAAAGGCGCCGGCTGCTAAGGCGGCGGCTTTCACGGCGGCGAAGCCCGGGATCAGCGGGCCCCGCACGGGCTCGACCAGGAGGTCGTCACTCAGCGCCGCGCCCACCAAGGCGGCATCACCGGCAAGAATCCCGGCCACCAGCGCCCCTCCCGCGCCCGCGCTGTGGACGGCGACGGAGAAGGGCACGGTGGGAGGCAGCGCGGCCCGCATGGCGGCGGTGGGCGCCTCGAAAAACGGGATTCACGAGGGCCAACCAAAGCGGGGCCGGGACAGCGGATGGAAGGGTGTCGCTGCTCCCGGTCACGCACCCGGCCGCGCCGCCGTAGGTGAGGCCGCGCACGTCCAGGGGCTCCGTGGACCGCACCAGGACGAAGCCGCCCATCAGCGCGGGCGCGACGTTGTCGGCGTGGAAGCCGGAGACGGCCCACTCGGCTGCCAAGCCCGCGTGCACGAGCTGGATTTTGGAGAGAGAGGAGCAAAACAGGGCGTTGACGGCCATGGCCGCCGCCGCGGCGGAGGCGGCGGAGGAGCCCAGGCCAGAGCCGAGGGGGAGGCCCTAGATGGATGGAGAGAGGGTGCGTGAGTGGGCGTGCGTGGCGTGAGTCGGAGGACGAAGAGGAGGTTTCCCGACCCCCGACCTGCCCATATCATGAGAATGAGAGACCACGCCTTGCTGCTCTCTCGTCTCTCCTCTCTTCCTTTCCACTCATCTTCTCAATGGCCAGCCGCACGCCCGCATCGGGCGTCCCCAACAGGCGCAGCGTGTGCGCGGCCACGACGCCGCAGCAGTTGGTGGCGCCGTCTAAAGGCAAGCGCCCGCCGTCGCCGGTGATTGACGCGATTTCCACGGCGCCCCATCTACCTGGCCAACTCAATGAACTCCCTGCGCCTGGAAGGCCAGAAGACGGCGGCCATCGAGATCTGCCAGCAGTTTGACTGGGCCGTGCCCGATTGGGTCATCATCCCGGGCGGCAACCTGGGCAACATCTACGCGTTCTACAAGGGTTTCCAGCTGTGCAAGGATCTGGGCCTCGTCGACCGCCTGCCGCGCATGGTCGTCGCCCAGGCCGCCAACGCGAACCCGCTGTACCGGGCCTATAAAGCGGGGTGGGACAAGTTTGAGCCGATCAAGGTGGAGACGACGTTTGCGTCTGCGATCCAGATCGGGGATCCCGTGTCCATCGACCGCGCCATCCTCGCCCTGAAAGCCACGGACGGCATCGTGGAAGAGGCGACGGAGGAGGAGCTCATGGACGCGGCCGACCTGACGGGCATGTTCAACTGCCCGCACACGGGCGTGGCGGTGGCGGCGCTGACCAAGCTGCGGGAGCGCGGGTTCATTGCGCCAGGCGACCGGACGGTCGTCGTGTCGACCGCGCTCGGGCTCAAGTTTGCGCAGTCTAAAGTGGCGTACCTTGCGCGCGAGATTCCGGGCATGGCCGCGACGTACGCCAACCCGCCCGTTGCCGTCAAGGAGGACTTGAGCGCTGTGATGGACGCCATCTGCGGCAAGTTTGCGTCCATGAAACAGTACGAGAAAAAGTGATGTGTGTGAGAGAGCGGGGTGAGGGCGTGCGATAACGGGCGAGATAGGGAGAGACGCGAGAGGAGAGCGGGAAGGTTTTGAGAGTGCGTGCGGTCCCAAAATCGCCCCACTTTGGAGGCGCGAGAGAGGATGAGGTGCGGGGGGGTGTTGCGTTTTGGTGAGATGCTTGGCAACCCGCGTCCGTCTTCTACACACACATACACACTCTTCAAGGCACCATCCCCGGCGGCCCGTCTCAGGCCTTGCCCTCCGCGGCGGCGGCGGCCGCCGCGTCCGCCTCGAGCGCGGCCGCCGCGGGCGCGCAGCAGGCGTCGCCCAAAGTTGCGCTGCCGCCCCGCCCCGCCCAGACCGCGTGCCCCACCGCCAGCCCGCCCATCACCGCAGCGCACGCGCCCAGGTTGAAGGTCATGACCGCCAGCATGAGCAGGTAGGAGGTGGCGGCGTGGAGCGCGTACGCGGCCGTGTCCTACGCCCGAGCGCCGCGCCCAGGCGGCGGCCCAGCGCCTCCGCAGTCCCGCCGCCGGGCAGGGGCTTCCTCATCCCCGCCCAGTAGGGGCGCGGCTAAGGCACCGGCCGTGCCAGTCGCGGCAGACGCCGACGGCCCACAACAGCAGGGCTCCGCCGCCGGCACGGGCGCGGGCAGGGCGGGCGAGGAGGCCGGGCGGCGCAGCGGGGCACGGCCTTTGCCTTCCTCCCCTCCTCCGCTGCCGCCGCAGCCCGGCCCGCACGCGCACGCCTTGGCGAGGGCGGCCCGGTGGGCGGCCAGGGCTTCGTGGGCCAGGGCCAGGAGGGCGATGGCAGCCAGGGCGGCGGCGTAGCTGGAATGAAAAGAGGAGATGATGAGGTAATGAGGGTCGAGAGAGGGAGAGGTTGAGAATGGAGCGTGAGAAAACGAGCCGTCACCCCGCGCCGGCGCCGCGCCACGACCACGCACCCGGCCGGCGAGGTGACATCCCAGGCCCAGAGGGTCACGGAGGCGCCCCAGTAAAACTTCATGTGCATCATGGTGTGGGCGTGGAGAAAGAAACCCGCGTTCAACGAATGGGAGTGTGTGTGCCCACGCTCCGACCTAGACCTCTCTCTTCATTCATTTTGCATGTGCCAATCTACGCCCACCCCTACACCGCGCCCGCCCCGCCGCCGCCGGCCGGCGCCGGCCCGGGAGGCGCCATGACCTTGGGCTCCTCACCCCCGCCCCCGCCCACCCCTCTCCGCCCCCCGTTGCACGCGCGCGACACCCACCCCCTCCACCCGCCGGACGCCGCGCGCACCGCCGCCCGGGTCTCCACGCCCGGCTTCAACCGGTTGCAGCACCAAACCAGGGCCAGCATCAGCGGCACCTCCACCAACACACCCACCGTCGTCGCCAGCGCCGCCCCCGACCCGGGCCCGTACACGGCCGCCGCGGTCGCGACGGCCAGCTCGAAAAAGTTGGATGTCGCGATCAGGGAGGCCGGCGCCAGCAGGGCGTGGCGCAGGCCGCACAGGCGGCCGCCAACCATGTAGACAAAGCCCCAGACGCCGAACGTCTGAACCGCCAGCGGCGCGACGATCATGAGGATGGCAGTCGGGCGGACCACGATGGCCGCGCCCTGGAACGTGAAGACGAGGAGGAGGGTGGCGAGCAGGCCGGCCCCCATGGCGGGGGCGAGCGCAGCGCGTAGCTTGGCCAGGGCGGCCGGGCCGCGCCAGCGCAGGACCGCCAGGCGGGTGACTGTTGCCACTAGTAACGGCGCGACCAGGAAGAGCGCGACCGAGATCGCGACGGTCGCGTAGGGCGGCGGGAGGGACGCCGCGCCGATGAACAGGCCAGCGAGCGGGACGTAAAGGACGAGTAAGAGCGCGTCATTCACAGCCACCTGGACGATTGTATAACCAGTATCTCCGCCCACTAAGTGCGACCAGACCAGGACCATCGCTGTGCAGGGCGCGCAACCCAGGAGGACGCACCCCGCGATGAACTGGGCCTGGTCGGTGGGCGAGATGAAGCGGGAGAAGATCACCCGGAACGCAAGCGTGGCCGCGCCGAACATGAGGGCGGGCTGGATGGCGTAGTTGGTGGCCGACGTCAGCAGGATGGGCCCCGGCGTCGCGGCCGCCCGCTTCAGGGCCGCCAGGTCGACGGCGAGCAGCATGGGCGCAATCATGAGCCAGACTAAAATGGACACGATCACGTTGATGCCGCCGACCTGGGCGCGCGCAAGGGCGGCCGCGACGGCGGGGGCTTTCGCGCCAATGACCGTGCCGATGACCATGCAGAGGAGGACCCAGATGGGGAGGAAGCGCTCGAAGATGGGCAGGCGCGGGATGGAGGGCGAGGTCGGTGCATCATTCCCGGCCGGCAAGCCCGCCGGGATTGGCGCGTTCGCTGGCGGCGGCGGCGGGTCGCCGCCGGCCGGGACCGCCGTGCCTTTCGGGGGAGCGGCGCTCATCGCGTGTGAGGTGCCTGGTTTGACCAGAGCAGCCGGCGCGTGGCCGCAGCGGTGAGACGGAAGCTATTGTGATGAAGAGCGACACGCCCCGCTTTTTCGTGGGTGTGTTTGCTCTCTAGCCGCACACTCCTGAATTCGGCGTGACGCTCACGGCCCGGCACACGCACGCCCAGCCTCTCTCACCCGGCCAGCCTGAGAGCCAGTCCAATGCTCTCACCCAACATTTAAATGCGGGGCCTCGGCGCCAGCACCAGCGCGTGCAGCAGCGCGGGAGCGCGCGGCAGCGCCGCCGGACGCGCCCGCGTCCGCCTCCCCGCTCTCCAGGCCACGAAAAAGAACAAGGGTGGGCCCGGGCCGGCCTCGCCGCCGCCGCCGCCGCCTGAAGCGGGCACCTCCTCGCCCACTCCCTCCACCACCACCAAAAAGGAGGAGGGATCGAAGCCAAAGGCGAGGAAGCCGCCCGCCGGCTCGCGCAGCGTCCCAACCACCACGCAAGACACGGCCTGGTCCGCCGAGGTCGACGCGCTCGGCCGCGACCACCTCGCCGCCCTAGGCAAGGCCCAAGACTACAACATCAACGTCACCCACGGCCCGAGCGAGGGTGGTGTGAGCCGGTCTCAGTTTGAGAAGAGGACCTGAGAGCCGAGCTCTCAGTCCACGCGGCGCTCATTTCCCATCCCACTTCCCTTCCTTTTAGCCACGAGACCGACATCACGGACGGCTCCCTCCGCGGCTGGCAGTTTCGCACCTTCGCCAACCTGGTCGGCGATTATTACGTCGCGCCCTCCTTCATGAACGCGGTGGCGGACCACCTGGTCAAAAACGCGCTGGTCGACGCGGGCTCCTTCGACAAGCAAACGCGGGCGGCGACAGGGAGAGTGAGAGTGGGGAGCGCATGCGACCGCAGCCCGACTAGACGCCGGCGCCACTCTCCCCGCCGCGCCCCACCCGCGGCGGCCGGCCGCCGCGGGCGAGCCGCCGAGCGTGGCGGGCCGCCGAGCGCGTCGGCCCCATGTCCGACGCGCAAGCGCGGCACCGCGCGCGCGCCGCCCGCTTCGCCGCCGATGAGGCCGCCGCCGTCCGCGCAGGCAACGTCTACCTGCGCCCGCTCGGCGGCGACCTGGGTGTGTCGGTGCAGTTGCTGCCTGGTGGCCCTGCCGTTGAGATTGGGCGCCGGCTCGCGTGGTCTGGCGCCCCCGCGTCGTCCGCCGACCGCAAGCGCACGCCCCTGGTCGTCGCGACCGCTCGTTTGCCCGCCCTGGGGGCGGCGGTCGTGGTGGAGGTGCACAGCGGGCGCGAAGGGCGCAAGGCCGGCGCGCTGGGCGCGCTTTGGCTCCACCCCGAGACCGGCCCGCCGTTTCGCCTGCACCCCGGCGCGACGGTGACAGCGTCTGCGGGCGACCGCTTCCTGCTGTCCACGGACGCCGCCACAGCCCCAAACCCCGCCCTCGGCGCCGCGCTGGTCCGAGGGCGCGCCCCCATCCTGCGCGGCGCCCGGCTCGTCCTCATCGACCTCCCCGAAGCCGAGCACAAGGCGCAGTGGTGCGAGGCGGCGGGCGGCAGCGCGGCCGTGGTGTGCACGGGGGTCGGGTGGCCGCGCGCGGCGCCGCCCGGGGCGGCCGCCACGCACTATGTCGTCGACGGCGGCCCCCACCTCCTGTCCGGCCTAGCCCAGTTGAAGGCGTGGGGGCTGTGGGGGGAGGATGGGCGGCCGCCGCCGCCGCCGCCCGCAAAGCGCTCGGCGCGCGAGCGGCGTCCGCGCATCGCCTGGCCAGCGATCGTGCCGTGGAGTTGGCTGGAACACTGCCTGGATCGCCGGACGCTGTGCGACGACTGGATGGCTCAAGCGGCCGTCCTCCAGGCGCGGGAGGCCGACTTGACCGCCGCGGCGCGCGTTGCGGCCGCAGCTGCCCCCGCGCCGGCCGGCGCCAGAGCGAGAGCCAAGCGCGAGCGTCAGCGCGACACGACGCCCGCCAATGAGCTGGACGCGTCGACGGATGACGAGGGGCGGGGCAAGCGCGCCGCGGCGGCGACGGCCGACGGCGGCACGGCGCCCATCACTCCCGCGTCCGCGCCCCGTCTGCCGCCGCAGGCGCAAGCAACGGATCCTGTTGCCGGCTTTGACGAGGCGCTGGGCGTCTTGGCCCCCATCCCGCCCCCCTCTGCGCGCACGGGCGGCGCGAGCGGGCTGCCGTGGGGCGACGGCGGCGTCTGGGTCGAGCCGTACGATGTGGGGCTGGCCCTGGAGACGTTGCGCAAGATCAAGGTGCATTGGGATAGGTCTTGGCGCCGCGGCGCGCCGCCGGCGCGGCGCACGCACGCCGGCGCCGTGCTCGCCGACCGCTCGCGCTCGCCCTCGCCCTCGCGCTCGGGCTGCCCCCACCCCGCGTGCGCCGCGAGCCGCTGGTGCCTGGTGGCCCCGCTGAAGGCGCACGTCGACGTGTACCCGAGCACCCAGTCCTTCCAGCGCCGCGCGACCGAGCGCGGCGTGAAAGCGTTGGAAGCCGCCACCGACCCCATCATGTCCGAGGATCAAGTCGAGGCCCTGGAGGACGACTGCGGGCAGCGCGTGGGCGACCGCACGCGGGAGCGCATCTGCATCATCCTCGCGACCGGGTCGCTGCCGTCGGCCGACGCCGCCGCGTCCGACCCGGTGCTCGTCGCGCGGCGGGCGCTGGAGACGGTGTGGGGCGTGGGCGACGCGACCGCGCGGGACCTGGTGGCGTCCGGCATCATGTCGGTCGACGCGCTGCGCGCGGCGCGCAATGCGGGCACCGTAAAGCTCACCCGCGCCGCCACCCTCGGCGTCGCCCACTACAACGACCTGCTCCTGCGCATTCCGCGCGCCGAAGTGGCGTCCATCGAGGCCGCGGCGCGCGCCGCGGCGGCGTCGCTGTGGGGGCTCGACGCCGTGAGCCTGGCCGACCCCGCCCGCCCCTCTTCCGGCGCCGCCCACGTGCGCGCCGTCGGCTCCCACGTGCGCGGGCGCTGGCTCGACGCGGGCGACGTCGACCTGCTGCTCGCGCCGCCGCCCGGCGCCGACGACGGCGGCGCGCTCTCGACCAAGGGCGACCTCAAGGTCACCCTGTCCTGCTTCCTCCCGCTGCTCGAGACCGCCCTGGGCCGTGCCACGCTCGAGTCTGCCGGCGACGGCTGGGACGCGGCCGCGTCCCAGGGCGGCGGCGGGACCAAGGCCAGCCGCGCCGAGGCGGCGCACGCGTCGTGGTCGGGCGTCGCCACGTGGCCCAACGCCCGCCCGCCGCGCCCCGCGCGCCGGGTGGACATCAAGGTGTACGCACGGCGGTACCTGGCGGCGGCGTCGATGTACTTCGGGGCGGGGGAGCATTTCAACCGCGCGCTGCGGCAGTGGGTCAAGGCCGCGCCGCCGGCCAAGGCGCGCGCGGTCGCGCGCGCGGCCGAAATGGGGCTGAAAGACGTGGATTCGTTCCACTTGGCCGACACGCTGACCATGTGCCGGCGCGTGGGCTCGGCGTACGACGACCGGCTGGATTTGGGGGCGCCCATCCCGCTCACGTGCGAGACCGACATTTTCGAGGCGGTCGGCCTGCACTACGTGCCCCCGCACCTGCGCTCGTTCGAACTCCTGGGGCGGCAGCAATGAGGGGTGGAAGGGAGGGGAGGGAGGGAGAGGGGGGAGAGAGAGAGCACCGCTGCCCACAACCAACGCACGCCTACTTTCCCTCGCGTGTGTCACCCACCGCCCCACAACGCACGTCGCACAAGCGCACAGCGGCCGCCCTCTCCCTCACAGCGACACGCCGTCGCCGGCGTCGCCCGCGCCGTCCGCGCCGGAGTCGCCGGCCTCGGCCCGCGCGCGCGCGTCCCCCGGCAACCCCCACACGTGCACGCTGCGGTCGTCCGACGCCGACACAAGCATGGCCGGGTCGGCCGGGTTCCAGGCGACGGCGTTGACGGTGCCCGAGTGGCCGGGCAGGGTGTGGAGGAGCGCGCCGGTCGCCGCGCGCCAGACGAAGACGGCGCACGCTTCCGACCCCGACGCCACGAACCCGTCGTCCACGCCGCCGAAGCAGGAGCGGACGACGAAGCGGCCGGCTCGCGGGGGGGGGCCGCGGTAGACGGCGCAGGGGGCGGGGTCGGGGGAAGGGGCGTCGGCGGCGGGGGGTGGCGAGGCCGCGTCGGTGCCCAGCTCCCCGCGCCGCGCCGCCCCGCGCCCCGCCAGCCCCGGGGGCAGGCGCCACGCGTGCAGCTGCTGGTTGGCCAGGTTGAGGAGCAGCCTGTCGCCCGCGCGGGAGAGGGACATGGAGACAACCGCCTCCGCTTCCGCGATGCCGCCGTCGACCACCTCCGCCCCCGTCGACACGTCCCACGCCCGCACCCGGCGCTCGGACGACGACGTGAGCAGGGTGTCGCCGTCAGGGGTGACCGCCATGTCGTTGACGCGCTGGGTGCGCCAGGAGCGGAGCGGGGTGGTCGTGGCCGTCGGGGGGGCGCCGCCGCCGCCGCCGCCGCCCTCCCGCCGCACGTCCACCCCGATGACGTGCACCGTGCGATCGTGCCCCGCCGTGATGAGCGACCGGCCGTCGGGCGCCCACGCGAGGGCGGTGACCAGGGCGCCGTGGTGGGCGAGCGTGGCGAGCGGCGCGCCCGTCGCCGCGTCCCAGAGGCGCACGCTCCCGTCCGGCCCGCCCGACGCGAGGGTGGCGGAATCGGGGGCCCAGGCGAGGACGGCGACGGGGCCGGTGTGGCCGAGCAGCGCGGCGCGTTTGGCCACGCGGCGCGCGCGCGGGACCACGGTCCACAGAATGGCCACCCCGTCGGCCCCCCCGCTCGCCAGCGTGGCGCCGTCGGGCGAGAAGGCGACGTGCCACACCTCGTCCCCGTGGTCGAGCAGGACCTGGGTCGTGACGCGCGGGACGCCGGCGGCGGCGGCCGACGCCGAGGGGCGGTAGTCGGCGAGCAGCGAGCGCGGGCTCGGCGGCGCCTCGTTGGCGGACCGCCCGGCGGCGGCTTGGGCGGCCAGGGCTTGTTCCAGCAGGGCGAGGAGGCGGCGGGCGGGGAGCAGGGCGCCGGGGGGGGCGAGGGCCTGGAGGGTAGAGGGGGGACGGGTCGGCGCGCGCGCGCCGCCGCTCGCGGCGCCCCCCACCTCCTCTCCCCTCTCTCGCCTGCAACTCGTCCAGCGCCCGGTCCCGGCTGCCGCCCGCGACGCCCGCCCAAGCGAGCTCGGCCTGGGGGCCGCCGGGGGCGAGCAGGCACGCGGCGAGCGCGCGCAGCGCGCGCGCGCCCGGCGCGGCGGGGGCGGCGTCGCGGCGCAGCGCCTTGACCGCGGCGGGGACTTCGCCCCGCTCCAGAGCCTGCACGACAAAGGTGGGCGCGCGCGTCGGCGTCGGCGGGCGGCAGGGGCTCGCCCCGCCCCCCCCGCCGCTCTCGGCATCCCTAACCCCTAACCCTAACCCCGCACCTCGAGGCACGCTTCGCGGCCCGCGACCCACGCCACCCGCTTCCGGCCCTCGCCCCCAACCCCGAGCCCCTCCATCAGCCCCGGCACCTCGCCCCACGCCCCCGCCGCGACCGCCGCCCGCACGCGCGCCGCGGCTGGCGGCTCGGCGCGCGTCCCGCTCTCGGCCTCGAGCGACGCCGCGACGCCGCCGTGGCCCAGGTCTTGCAGGCACTGGGCCAGCAGGCGCACGAGCTCGGTGCGGTCGATGAGGGACGCGTCGCCGAGGCGGGGGGGGGCGCGGGCGGCCATGGGGGTGGGGGGGAGCGGCGGGGCGCGCCGGCGCGCGCCGGCGCGCTTTGGGGGGGGCGGGGCGGTGTCTGCGGGCGCCCGCTTGCCGCGCGCGGGCATAAAGCGCGGCCGCGCCGGAACGGGACAGAGTGTGCGCGGGCGGCGGGCGGCACACCACCCCACACACGCACCACTCCCCCGCCGGCGCCGCCGGGCACAGACTTCCTACACAGAGAGAATTGCGCGCCGTGTCGGCGGGGCGTGGCGGGGCGGGGGACGGGGATGGTGTGGGGAAGAAGGAGAACGCCGGGGGAGGGGGGGGCGGTCGAGGGGGGCCGAACGATTGCTGGCGGGAGTGCGCGGGCGTCGCCTTGATGAATGTGAAGGGGAGATGGGGACAGAGAGTCGGGAGCGGCAGCGCGCGGCAGCGGCGGCGGGCGGTCCGCCGCCGCCGCCGCGGCGCTCAGCCGCGGCGCGCTCCCGGGGCGGGCGTGGGCGCCATGTTGACGCCGCTGGGCAGGCCGAGCGCCGCGAGCAGGGCGGCCGGCCCCGCCCCCGCCGCCGCGAGCGCGGCCGCGAGCGCGGCGTGCGGGCCGGTCAGGCCGGCGCCCGACTGCGCAAACAGGGCGGCCAGGGCGGCTATGTGCGTGGCATCGACGGCCGGGGGCGGCGCGGAGGGGGCGAGGGCGCGCGGGGCGGGGGTTTCGGGCGCCGCGACGCCCGTGCCGCCCGGCGTCGGCCCGCACGCCCCTCCGCGGCCCGCCAGATTCAGGGCGACCGCCAGCTGGCCGCGCAAGACGTCCGCCGCCGCCGCCGCGGCTTGCGCCGCCGCGCGCGCCGCCGCGAGCGCGGCCGCTGCGGTGCGCGCGTCGGCCTCCAGGGCCGCCACCCGCTCCTTGAGCGCGCGCACCGTCTCGCCCTGACGCGCGCGCACCCGGCGGGCGGACTCGCGGTTGGACAGTCGCCTGAGGAAAGGAGGGGGGAGGCAGGCGGGAGGGCGTCGGCCGCCGCCCGCGCGCGCGCGCGCGCGCCGGCGGCCGCCGCCGCCGATCCACCCTCCCTCCCCTCGATCCTCCACCATTCTACCTACCGTTTTTCACGCCGCAAGTCGTCCGCGGATCGAGCGTGTTCCACCGGCTCCGCGGGCGCCACGCCGCGGGGCGATCCAGCGGGCGCCCGCTTGGTGGGCGATCTGGCGCCCGCCGGAGATTGCGGCAGCGAGTGCCCAGCATCCATCTGGCAGGTGCGCGCCCGGGGCGAGGCCGAGAGGGCCGCCATCCGAGGCGGCGACCGACGGCTGGGCCGCTGTGGCCGGCGCCGGCACCCCGCGCCCTATCCAGAGGCGAAGGCGCGATCTAGGTAGACCGCCTGGGGGCGGGCGGGGGTGCGCGGGGGGCGGGGCGAGGGTGTGAGAGCGGGACTGGTCGAGACGAGGCGGCTCCACTTTTCAAGCTGTCTGACGCTCCGTGCGTCCGTGCCCGACGGCGCGGGACTGCCCGCCCGTCGATGCCCACAAGGCCTGGCCCGGGCCGCCCCGTTGACGCACACTCGACTCTCCCCAGACCGCCTCGGCCCCACCCCTCCTCCCACAGCCCTCCTCCCACCCCTCCCCCCCTCTCGAGGCAGTGCTTCGGGAATGCTACAGAGACCCGCCAATGTGAACGCGCGCGCGCCGCCCCCGGCGTCGCCCAGACCCCCCGCTCTCCTTCTCAGGTCTCCCCTCGGCGGAAGCCGCCCTCGCCCCTCAACTCGGCGGGCATGGGCGGCGGGGCAAAGGGGTCGGCCGTCAGGTCGGTCGGGGCCGGCGGGGTGGGCTAAGGAGGGGGGAAGGGGGGAAGGGGTGCGTGAGGCGCGCGGTGGCCGCCGCGGGCTCCCCGGCCTCCCTTCTCGCTCGCCCGCCCGCCCACCTTGTCGCCGCCGCCGCCAAACCAGCCGCCAAACCAGCCGCCGCCGCCGCCGCCGGCGGCGTCGGCCTCGCCGCCCGGCGCGACCGGCGCGGCCCCCGCGGGCGCCGCCACGACTTCCGCCGCGGGCGGCTGGACATCCAGCATGGGCGGCGCCGGCGGCGGCGCGGTCATCTTGGTGAGGGCGATGCCGAGGCCTTCAATCATGGCCAGGAGGACGCCGCCAAAGGCGGCCGCTCGCGCGGCGGACGCGGGGCCGGTGCGCAGCTGCAGGAAGCCGCCGGTGAGAGCGCCGGCCGCAATTGAGTTCCAGGGGTCTTCCTGTACAGGCGAGAGGGAGGGAGGAGGGGTGTGGGAAAGGGCGCGGGCACACGCGCGCGCACGGCCGGCCCTCCTTCGGCCCTTCCTCCTCCCGTCCCTCACCTTGCGCCGCACGGCGATCAGGGTGCAGTCGAACGCGGAGAAGAGGCCGCCCCACACGGCAAAGGAGCCGCCGATGCGGGGCGCCTCGCGGCGGACGGCCTAAGAGGGATGAGGAGAGGTGCCGTCGTCGGCGGCGTGGCCTCCTCCTCCGCGGCCGGGCCCCGATTGGCGGCCCGCACGCCGGCGGGCGCGGCTTAGAGCAGCGCCCACCCGCCCCTTGACCGCGGCGCCGCGCCGGCGGCCGCGCCTGCGGCACGGCGGCGGCCGTCGGGCGCGCGGCGGCGCTGGCCGCGCACCGGCCGGCCGCCGGACGCCGCATCCCGGCCCGCCGCGGTCGCCGGACGCGACCAGCACCTCTCGCGTCCGCCTGCCCTCACCTCGAAGCCGCCGCGCGCGCGCGCGCCGCCCGGCGAATTCTTTGCGCCCTTGAGCGCGTGCCACAGCCCGCCGCCCACCGCCCCCATGCCATACGCGCCGCCCACATCGTCCAGGATGCGGTGGGGGCACGGCTCTCGCTTGTGGTCCACGGACGGCGTGCCGCCGGGCGGCGGCGGCGGGGCCGCCATCGGGGCGGAGGGGAGGGGAGAGAGGGGTGCTAGTGCGGTTGGGGCGGGCCCCTGGGGGCGGCAGGGCGCTGGTGCGGTGTGGTGGGGGCGTGGGGAGCCGCGGCGGCGGCGGCGGCGGCGGCGGCGGATAGTGCTGCCCGCCTTCGCCTCGCCGCCTCTAGCGCAATCCCGTTCAGTCCCGCGGTGCAAAAGGACCATTCACGCGTCGCCATCATTAAACCCAAAGAGCGTCGCCGCGTTGCCGCCGCCGACCGCGGCCGCGTCGGCTGCCGAGAGCAGCCCCTCTCTCTCCCATTCATCCAACAACGCCCACGCGCCCTCATACGTCCCGTGCTCCATGGCCCAGGGCCAGTCGGTGCCCCACATGAGGCGGGCGGGGCCCACGGTGTCGAGGAGCCAGGCCATCAGGCCTCGTGCCGCGGTGCCGTCGACGCCGGGCGCCCCGTCGGCATTCCCGGCCACCCGAAACCAGGCGGAAGCTTTTACGGTGAGGCGGTCGGGGTGGGCGGCGGCCAGGGAGGCGAGCGCGCGCGCGTCGGGGCCGTCGAGCGCGGACGCGCCGACGAAGCCGCAATGATCCAACACGACGCGCACCGAGGGCACGGTGCGCATGATGCGGTTGATGGCCGGGGCCAGGGGCGCGAGGCCCTTGAAGGCCATCACGCACACGGGAACGCCGCGGGCTGCAGCAGTGTCGGCGGTGGCGAGCCCCGTGTCGCTCGCCAGCCCCTCGTCCGGATCCCACCCGTCCAGGTACGGGTTGAACCGCAGCGCGGCCACCCCGGCGTCGGCCAGGGCGTGGGCGGCCATCACGGCGGAAATCGCGGGGAGCGACGGGTCGACCGACGCGCACACCCGCACGCGCCCTCCAGAGGCTCTCGCCGCGTCCAGCACGTACGAGTGGTCAAACGCGTAGCAAGCCGGTTGCACGACGAGCGCGGACCCGACCGACGCGGCGTCGAGCGCGGCCAGGAGTGCCGGCGCTCCCCCGGCCTGCAGCGGCGCCCCCGGCCGCGCGCCCAGCATGGGCGCGACGTGGCTCGCGTCGGGTGCGGACCATGCGTGCACGTGCGCGTCGACGCGGGGAGGGCGGAAGGGGCGCATTCGAGGGGCCGGCGGCGGCGAGTGTTAGGCGGGCCGTAGCGAGCAGACCGGTCAGTTTTTTTTCGCGCCCCGCCCGCCGCGCCGCGCGCCCACGCTCTCGAGAGCGCGCGCCGGTCCCGGTCGCCCTATCGGGCCCCGCGCCTCGCGCGCCACCCCCCCATCGCGCGCCGCCCCCCCCCCTCCCTTCTCCATCGATGCCCTCCCCCGCCCTCCTCGCCGCCGTCGCCGCCCTGGCCGCCCCCGACCCCGGCTCCCGCGCCGCGGCGGCGCGTGCGCTGCGGGACGACGTGGTGGGCGCGCCGGCCGCGCGCAAGGCGGCCTACGTCTCCGCGGGCGCCGTGCCCGCCCTCGTGGCCGCCCTGCGCGATGGCACGCCCGAGGTCGTGGTCCCCGCGGGCGCGGCGGTGGCGGCGGTGGCGGGAGCGTCGGCCGAGGCCGCGGCGGCGGTCGTGGCGGCGGGCGGGGTGGAGGCGCTGCTGGCCGCCCTCGTCAGCCCCGACGCGCCCACCGCGGCCGCAGCCGCGCGCGGGCTGCGCCCCGTGCTTGAGCACGCGCCGCGGTCGCTGCCGCCCGCCGCGGTCGCCGCGCTCGTCGCGCTGCTAGCCTCGCCCGCGCCCGGCGTCGCCACCGTGGCGGCCCGCGTCCTGGCGCTGGTGGCCGACGACGGTGGCGGCAGCGGCGCGACCGCGGCGGTCGACGCGGGCGCGGCGGCCGCGCTCGCGTCCGCGCTCGCCGCGCCGCGCGGTCGCCCCGCCGCCGCCGCGGCCGCCGCCGCGCTGCGCCCCCTGCTGGAGGCCGACACCCGCGCGGCCGCCGCTCTGGAGGCGTCGCCCGCCGCGGTCGCGGGCCTTGCCGCCCTGCTGCGCGCGCCGGCCGCCGCAGACCGCGCGCACGCAGACGCGGCGGCCTGCCTCGTCGCCGCCGCCCCCGCGCTCCCCCCCGCCGCGGCCGACGCCGCCCGCCGTGCGGCCTTGCCCGCGTGCGTGGCCCTGCTGAGCTCCCCTGACCCCCCCCTGGCCGACGCTGGAGCAGCCGCACTCGCCGCCGTCGTCGCCACGTCACCCGCCCTGCGCCGCGCCGCGGCCGACGCGGGCGCTGTTGCCGGCCTCTGCGCCATGCTGGCGACGAGAGGCGAGGGTGGTGGCGAGGGCGGCAGCTCTCTCCCCCCCCCGCTCGCCCTCCACGCGCTCGCCGCTCTCTGCGCCCCCTGCGAAGCCGCCCGCGCCGCCCTCGCTGCCTCCAACGCCCTGCCCGCCATCCTGGCGTCCCTAGAGCGCGGCGCGCCCCCCGCCCGCGCGGCGGCGTGCGCCGCGCTGCGCGCCGCGACGCGGTCGGCAACCGCGCTGCGCGCGGGGCTCGCCGACGCGCGCCTTGCCGCCCCGCTGGTCGCCGCCGCGGGCGACCCGGACCGGGCCGTGCGCGCGGCAGCCTCCGCGGCCCTGTGCAACGTGGCCCTGGACGCGTCGCCCGCGCGTGACGCGCTCCTCGACGCCGGCCTCCTCCCCGCCCTCGCCGCCCTCGCCGCCGACGCCACCGACGCCGAACTGCGCCTCAATGGCGCGTGGGGCCTGCAGAACGCGGCCTTTCACGCGGGCGGGCGCGCACGGGGCGCCCTGCTGGCCGCACTGCCGTGGCGCGCGGCTGCCGCGCTCGCGCGCGACGCCGACGCGCGCGTGCGCGCCAAAGCGCTCAACCTGCTCCAAAACCTGTTTGCGCACGCGACTGAAGCGGAAGCGGGCGCGGCGGCGGCGTGGGGGGGGGAGGGGATGCTCCGGCTGCTCGCTGAAAGGGCGCGCGGGGGGGGCGGGGACGGGGACGCCGCCGCCACCACCTCCGCCGCTCCGTCCCCGCCCACCGACGACGACGACGGCGAGTGCCGGCCTGAAGCCGGCCCCGCGGTGGAAGCCCGGCACGCGGCGTACGCCCTGGCCAACGCGGCAGCGTGCGGTGGCGAGCGCGTGCGCGACGCTGTCGCCGCCTCTGGCGCCCCCGCCGCCATTCCGATGTTGCTCACCTCGCCCGACGCCCGCCTGCGGCTGGCGGGCGCGTGGCTGGCGGTCAACGCGTGCGGGAGCGGGGGCGGCGCGGGCGTCGCCGCCCGCGCGCGCGCGCTGCAAGCCGCCGGCGCGCTGGCCGCGCTCGACGGCGCCGCGCGGGACGATGTGGGCGATGTGCGCGAGCGAGCGGCGGCGGCGGCGGCCCGGCTGCGCGAGGCGCTGGAAGAAGAAGGGGGGGGGGGGGGGGGCCGGCCCCCCCCCCGGCGCAGGGCCCGGGGC
>Ga0315289_10000685_pt1 | contig 51950 bp, 40 predicted proteins | sample YL17G11_40_MG_FD_203452 | JGI IMG/M metagenome (GOLD analysis project Ga0315289, IMG submission 203452) | Sediment microbial communities from Yellowstone Lake, YNP, Wyoming, USA - YL17G11_40 | ecosystem: Environmental > Aquatic > Freshwater > Lake > Sediment | place: USA: Wyoming | collected...
GCGCACGCCGCGCGCGCGGGTTGAGAGGGGATAAAACACGAACAAGGAGGGAGGAGGAGAAGTTGGGGACTTGAACAATTGAGAGAGCACGTTTGCTGGACAAGGTGGAGGAGGAGGGCGTGGGGCGCGCGGGGTCGTGCGCGGGCACGCACCACTCCACACGCACACACGCCCTCCTCCTCGCGCCTGGGATGAATTTAGAGAGAGAGAGAGACAGAATTAGAGAGAGATAGGGACAAGTCGACGCGCGCGCGCCCCGTATGTGCGCACGCGGCAACAAAGTTCGTGAAAAGTGCGGGTGTCGTGAAATGAGAGAGAGAGGGTGTGAAGCGGAGAGTTGTTGAAACACACACACACATTTTGCATTCATCACTGGGGCGCAGGGAGTTTTTTGTTTTTTTTGCCATCCACAGCTTGTTGTTGGAGAAAAACATTTGCGTTTCACACCTCCTCCTGCACCAAGTCCGCAATCGGCTTGCGGTCGCACGCCTTGGCGGCCCGCCGGGCAGACAGGCGCAGGCCCGGCGGCAACGCCTCGCAATGCGCGGCCTGGCGCAGCAGGTCGACCGTGCGGCACATCAGCCGCGCCACGTCGCCCGCGTCCAACGCGCAGTCCGCGACCGCGGCCGCCCAGTCCAGCCCAGACGCCCACGCCTGCACGACGCCGGACAGGCGCAGGTCAACCGCTAGGGGCGCGTCCACGCCGTACCGCCACTGTAGGCGGGCCAGGGCGGCACGGGTGGCGTCCAGGGCCGCAATGGAGGCGACGACGGAGGGGGCGGGCGGGTAGCGCGCGCGCACGCCCGGGCGGAGGGACAGCTCCCCCGCGAGCACGGCCGCGACCGCGCCCGCCAGTTCGGGGGGGGCCAGGGCCTGCACGCCGGGCGACGCCAACAGGCAGGCCAGCCACAGCTCGTTCTCGCCGTGCAGGGACCGGGCGACCTCGCCCAGGGGCAGCAGGCGCATGGCGGCGGCGGCCTGCCCGCCGCCGCCATCCCCGACCGCGCCCGCACCAGCCAGCACGCCCGCCACGGCCTCAAACGACCGCCAGGTGGACGCTGCGCCTTCCTCCAGGGCCGCCCGCATGACCTTGGCGGTGGCCCGGGCAGCCCGGGCCTCCCGGGTGGCCTCCCAGGCGACCGCCGCGAGGCGGGAGGGCGGGGGTGCGTCGCCCGGTGCTTTTGGGCCGCCGCCTCTTTCCTTGCGCCCGCGCCGGCCCGGCCCTCTCTCCTCCCGGGCGACCCGGGACTCCCGGCGGGCGGCCGCGCGCAGGGCCCGCACGTCCGACCGGGCAGACATGAGCCCAAGCTCTGCCTGTGCAGACGGCAGGATGAGGTCTAAGCCAGCCCCGTCCGCGGCGACCGCCAGCCCCGCGGCCAGGGCGGCCGTCGTGCCGGTGCCCGGGGCGGCGAGCGCGCCCCCGCTCAAGCCGACCCACCCGCTGGTGCCGGCCGCCGCCGCCGCTGCGCCACACACCGCCTCCACCGCCCGCTCAGGCCCGCCGAGGGCGACCAGCCAGGCCAGAGGCGGCAGCAGCGGCGACGCGACGGCCGCCACGTGGGCGGGGCGGACGCGGGCCACCCGGTTGTCGTCCAGCAGGCAGAGCAACTCCCCGCCCGGCTCGCCCGGAACCGGCGGGCGGGGCAAGGCCACGTCCCGGCTGCCGCCTGCGGCGGCCGCCTCCTCGTCGCTCCCAGCAAAGCGGACGATCAGGGCGGGCGTCGCGTCCCCGCCATCCGGGTCCGCCCCGCTCAGGTCCAGCCGGGCCAGGCAGGGCAGCTGGAGCGGGGAGGCCGCCAGCGCGGCCACCGCGCGCACCGCCCGGTTGGCGACAGCCTCCCGCTCGCGGCCCCGCAGCACCCGGCGCGCCTCCTTCTTGCGGGCGCCCGCCGAGGCGTCCGGCCCGACCGCAGCATCCGCCGCCGCGGAGGCTGCATCCTCGGCCACCTCCTCTAGGTGGTCGGCCGTCCGTTCCGCGGCCTCCACCTGGGCCGCCCGCCGGCGCGCGCCCTCGCCGCCCAAGTAGGCGCCGAACGACCGCTCCACGAACGCCCGGGCGTCCGCCAGGGAGCGGGTGGCGACCAGATTGAGCACCATGGAGTAGCCCGGCCTGAACTGGGAGGCCAGGCGTTCAGGGCCGCGGGCGAGTAAGGCCGCCGCCCCGGGCGGGCCGCCCCCGCCCGGGCCGTGCGCGATGACGCAGTGCCCGACCGCGTCGTACCCTCTCCTGCCCGCCCGGCCCGCCATCTGCAGGAGTTCATTGTGTTTCAGGGGAGCCACCCCGTCCACGCCCCGGCGGCGGGCTAAGGCAGAGATGACGGTCGTCCGGGCGGGCATGTTGATGCCGGCGGCCAGGGTTTCTGTCGCGATGACAAGCTTCAGCGCGCCGCCCTGGAAGAGTTTTTCGACCAGGCCCTTCCAGCCCGGCAAACAACCCGCGTGGTGGCTTGCGACGCCGGCCAACAAGGCCGGCACCATGTCCTCGCGCACGGCTTCAGGCTGGTCAGCACGTAAGGCAGCCAGCGCGGCGGCGATGGCCACCACCGACGCCTTGGAGGGTGGGCGGACCGCCCGGCCAGCGCCTAGCGACCGCGCGGTCGCGTCGCACCCGGCCCGCGAGAAGATGAACCAGATGGCGGGCAGGAGGTCCCGCGCATCCAGTTCCTTGGCCAGGGCCGCCGGGTCGGGCGGGGCCATGGACGGGGGTGGGCCCCCGCCACGGGGCGGGCGCAGCCCAGGGGCGAGCCGCCCCGGCCGCCCCGGCTGGACCCGGTCAAAGGAGAGCAGGTCCTCAACGACCGCCCCCGTCCCGGGCGCCAGGCGGGCGGGCCCGGCGGCCCACCCCCCACTCCTCGCATTGGGCGCGCCCCACGCGTACATCCAGTTCAGGGGCACGGGACGGTCGGCCGTGCGCAACGTGACGCAGGGGCCGTGGACGGCGGAGACCCAATCCCCAAGGTCGGCCGGGTTGCGAATGGTGGCACTCATGGCCAGCAGGGCCGCGCCGGGGGGCGCTCCAATGATGGTCTCCTCCCACACCGTGCCCCGGGACGCGTCACCCAGGTAGTGGACCTCATCCAGGACGATCAGGCCGACGTTCGCGACGCGGGACGGGATGGACTGCGGCGGCGCGGCTTGCAGGGGAGGAGGGACTGGGGGCTGCTCCTCCCCACTCGCTGCTGCGACGGCGGCGGCGGCTTCCGCTGCCGGGTCCGCCCGGTACAGAATGTTGCGCAGCACTTCCGTCGTCATGACCACAATGTCGCCCTCCGCGTTCAGGGTGGCATCCCCCGTCTGCAAGCCCACCGCGTCGGCCCCAAAGACCGCCCGGAACTCGCCCAGCTTCTGGTTGGAAAGCGCCTTGAGTGGGGTCGTGTAAATGACGCGCTTCCCCGCCGCCAAGGTGCCCAGGGCGGCCGCAACCGCGATGGCGGTCTTGCCCGCACCCGTCGGAGCGCAGACTACGACGTTGGACCCGCCCAGCGCCGCCCGGACGGCCCGCCGCTGGAAGGGGTCCAGGCGGTACGGAAACATCCCTGTGATGGTGGCCAGCGGTGGTGGAGGCTGGGCGGCCGTGCCGAGCGTGCTGCTGCTGCCCGCCAACACCGCGGTCACGTAGGCAGTGACGTCACCTCCCGCGGCGGGCGGCAAGATGGAGGGCCCGCCCGCCGGGCAGGGCAGGGCGGGCGGGGGCCAGTCATCGCTGGCGTCGTCCTCCGCGTTGGCGTCCTCGTCCGGGCCGAGTGCGGCTGCTGTGCGCGAGGTCGACGCGTCGTCTTCAAAGGGGTCGAAGGCGGAGTGGGGTAAGCTGTCCTCGTCGTCGTCCCGGTCGTCGTCGTCGTCGTCGTCGTCGTCGTCGTCGTCGTCGTCGCCGTCGTCGTTCAACCAGCCGTCCTCCTCGGAGGAGGACGAACCTCCTTCTTCCTCATCATCCTCATCCTCGCCGGCTGCGGCGGGGGCGAGCATGCCTGGCCGCTGGGCGAGCATGATGGGCGCCAGAGGACGGTGACCATGGTGTGCGAGCGGGGGCGAAAAGGGCGGGGCGCGACCAGGGCGGCGCTGGCCGACAGGGAAGAGCTGAACGCCCCCAGCCGGCCGACCAGCACTCTTCAACCCACGTGTCATTTTCTGTTCTCTCCTTCTCTACCGGTCGAGCTTGTTGCCTTGAATGCGGGACCGGGCGTCCACAGACGAGCGTTTGCAGTGGAACAGGGTGGCCCGCAGGGCGGCGCACTCCGGGGCGGCGCCGGCGCAGTGGGTGACCGACTTGCCCTGGGCCTGTGAATGAGAGAGCGAGGTGGGTTGATGGGGGAAAAACTCGTCGTCGTGAGAAAGAGTGATGAGGGGGGCAAGCAGCGCGCTTCCACGTCCCCAGCGCCCACACCTAGGCGCGCTATGCCCGCCCTGCTTCCCATAGCGCTGCGATTTCCGAGGCTCCTGGGGTGAGGACATGCCGTTTCACACACCTGCATGCACGGGCTGCGCCGGAGGCAGCGCACAAACTCGGTCAGCACGCCGGAGCAGGCGTGGTGGTCGTCGGTTGTGGGCGGGATGGGTGCGTCAGGCATCGAGGGGGGGCACAAGCGGCTCCTTCGCACAGGCGACTCCTTCACACACGCGCCGTCCGTGTGTAGCGTCGTGGGAGATGAGACACACGCGGGCGAAACGAAAATATGATCAACAGGGCCGGGTGGGCAAGCCACCACACCCGCATACTTTTTTTGTTGTCCCTCTTTTTTTTTTCTCGCGTCGCCTCCACACCGCATTCAAAGCATGCCCGCCCTGACCCTGCGGATCGCCGCCATGGCCAGCCCGCTCACCGCTCATCTGGCCCGGCCGGCGCGCGGCGTGGCCAAGGCTCCCTTACCGCGCGGGGCCGTCCGCGCTGCTCCTCGCCTAGTCGCCGCCGCTGCAGAAGGCGACGACGCCAAGCCCTCGCCCGCCGATCGCCGCAGCCTGCGCGGCCCTGGAGTGGCGAAGGAGCCGAAGCCGGTGCCGCCCGCTCTGTCGCCCGCCTCCAAGCTAGCCCGGGCCGCCTTCACGGCCGCGCTGGTGGCCGCATTGGCAAACGCGACCCTCGCGCCGGACGCCCTCGCGGCCCGGTCTGGCGGGCGGGTGGGCGGGTCCGGCGGCTTCTCTGCTGCCCGCAGTGCGCCCTCCATGGCTCGCAGCTATGGCGGGGGTGGGCGGCGCTACGAAAGGTGAGTCTTCGGGAGCGCGACGAGTGGTGGCTGAAAAAGAGAAGCTAACCTCAACCAGCCTCCTCTCATCATTTTCACGAGTCTATCTCTCTCGCCCTCGCACAGCCGCACCGCCCCGCCTCTGCGCGTCGCCCCGCGCGCCCTCAACGGCGTCGGCCTGGGCTGGGGACTGGTGCCCTTTGGCGGCTATGGGTTTGGGTATGGCGGCGGGTACGGCTATCCAGTCGCGGTCGGCGGGGGCGGCGGCGGCCTGGGCAACCTGTTCGTCGCCGGCCTGTTCGCCTTTGTGGCCGTGACCATCGTGTCCTCCCTGGTCAACAACAGGGCAGACGAGGGCGAGGGCGGTGTCTCGTCGTCCTCGGGCGGCCGGGTGACGGTCGCCAAGCTGCAGGTCGGCCTACTGGGCTCCGCGCGCTCGCTCCAGCGCGACCTGGACCGCATTGCCGGCAAGGCTGACACCTCCACGCCGGGCGGGCTGCACTTTGTGTTGCAAGGTAAGAGAGGAAGCGGAAGAAAGGTCGCGCCGCCCGCTCGCGCACATCAAATAAGGCGCTTGGCGAGAGGCGGGATCTACTTTTCTCAAGGCTCGCGCTTTTTGCATCCATCCCAAGCCGCGCCAAGAGAAAGGCCCTCGTGGTTGGGCTCAGTCTCGGCCTGAAGAAAAACTCATCATTCACTCCTACCTCGAACACAGAAACCGTCCTGGCCCTGCTGCGCAACCCGGAGTACGCGGTGTACGGGTCTACGACCACCAAAAACGCGCGCTCCCTGTCCGCGGGCGAGGCCGCCTTCAACGAGGCTTCCCTGGACGAGCGGGGCAAGCTGGCGGAGGAGACGCTCGTCAACGTGGGTGGCCGGTCCCGGGCGGGCGCCTACTCCAAAAGCGGCGGGGGCGGTGGTGGCTCAGCGGCAGGCGACGACGAGCTGGTCGTCGTGACCCTCCTGGTCGCGGCCCGGGGCGGGCTGGCCCTGCCGGCCGTCACGTCCGGCCCGGAGTTGCGGACCGCCCTCAACCGGCTCGGGGCCGTCCCGAGCGACGACGTCCTGGCGGTGGAAGTCCTGTGGACGCCCCAGGACCCCAAGGACCGGTACTTCCGGTCGGACGCCGTCGCGGATTACCCCGAACTGAACGTGCTGTAGTGGCATGTGCGTGTGTTGATCGTGCGCGTGGACGGGAGCGGGCGGGGGTGCGTCGTGTGCTTTTTGGGGGTGGGGGGGTGGTTTTTTTTGTGAGTAGCAAGAGCGTTTTCCATTTTTTTTTCATTGCATCGCTCTTCATGTTCCCTTCTCACTCGTCATGGCCGCCACGTCACCAGGCAGTTGACCAGGCCCGCGCCCGCCAGGGTGGCCTCCCTGTCCGCCAGGGGCGCGGGCGGGAAGCCCGCCACGAGAGACCCCCCTTTTTTGGCGCCCTGAGCGACTGCGAAGTCCTGCAGCGCGCCCACCGTGTGGCGGGCCGGGTTGAACCGGCCCACCAGCTTCTTCCCGTCCTGCAGGCGGATGGTCACCAGGCAGGTCGGGGCCGCGTCCTCCAAGCCAGGCGCGTCGATGGCGGTGGCAGTCGTGTCAGCAGACGCGGCAGCAGCAGGCGCAGTAGCAGGCGCAGCTGACCCGCCGCTGCCCAGAGTCCGCCCCGCCCCGCCGCCGAACGACGGTTTCGCCGTCCGGGCCAGGCCGGCCACCAGCGCCCCCAGCCCCGCCTGGTCCGCGCCCACCACCCGCCCGGCCTCCCGGCCGCCCGCGTAACCCAAAAAGGTGGGCATGCCCGTGACGCCGGCGGAGGCGGCCACGGCCTGCAGCGCGTCGACGTCAACTTTTAAAAAGGTCAAGGCCGGGTTGGACGCAGCGAGGCGGTCAAAGACGGGCGCCATCATCTTGCAGGGGCCACTGTAGCGATCATGGTGTGAGAGTGAGAGAGAGTGAGAGAGTGAGAGATGCAGGAACGTGTGCGAGAGTAGGACGTGTGTGAGAGTAGGATGGCGCACTGCCGATCCCCCGGGCGTTGCCTGTTGCCGTCGCCGAGGCGGGCGAGGGTTGAAAGAAAGGCGGGGTGGAGCGCGCGCCGCTGTCCTCTCTCTCTCCCCACCAAAACGGACCACCAGGAGGCGGTGAAGTCAACCACCACGCCCGCATTAGAGGCAAGGATGCGCTGGTACTCGGCCTCGGAGGACACTTCTTTCACTTTTGCCATGGTCCCAAGATGGTGCGGGCCGTGAGAGAAAGAAAGGGAGAAAAGAAAAAAGGAATGGACCCGGCCAGTCTTTGCTGCAGACTTTTTTCTTCTCTTCTCCAAATGCTGCGCTCCCTGGCCCCGTTCCGCGGCAGCAGCGCCGCCCTCCTTCCTGTCAGCAGTCGCCCGACTCGTCGGGCGACCACAGTCCGGGCGGCCCCGACACGTGAGCGGGATGGTGCGTTTGTGCTTGAAGAACAAGAGAGGGCTGAAAACGGGTAAGGCAGAGAGCTCCTCTCACCCAAACACTCATTCCTCCACTTTTCCTCCACAGCCGCCCTGCTCGCCGCCACTGCCCTGATCACAACCCCTGCCGCATACGCGACCGATGGCGTAGACGTCGCCGTAGACGGCGCGATCGAGGTCGTCAAGGTAAAGAGAGATAAGGGAGAAGAAGAAGAAGAAGAAGAAGAAGAAGAGGAAGAGCGCCCGCACTGGCCCAACCTTTCTCTCTCACCTCTCTCCTCATCTCCATTCTATAAGGCCGCCGGTGCCAGTGCCAAGGCCGCCGTAGGGGCGGTCGCCGCCACCGCGGGCGCCTTGCACGACGTCTATGAACGCTTCTCCCCCGTCGCCAAGGACGTTGGCGAGGCCTTGAGCGGCGTGGCCAAGGTCGCGGGTGCTCTCACAGCGCCGCTGCTCCGGGCTGCCGCGCCGGTTTTAAAGGCCAGTGGCCACGCGGCCGAAGACTTCTTGGCCGGCCAGGGCCTGAACGCCCGGGTCATTGTGGATGGTGTAAAATCGGCGGGCGCGGCGGCGGAGGGCGCCCTGACGGGCGCAGCGCCGGCCGCCGAGAAAGCGGCCTCCGCGGCCGCTGCCGCCGGCCCCGTCGCCCTCGCCCAAGCCGCCGCCGCCCTGGGCGTCCTGTACGTGGTGGGCCCGCCCTTGGTCCGGGCCATCACCACCTCCGCCCGCGGGTATGCGGGCGAGGTCTCGCCGCCCGCCGCCCTGGACGCGGTGGCACGCGGCGGAGACGCCGTCCTCATCGACCTTCGGTCCGCCAGGGAAAAAGAGGCGGCCGGCCTGCCGGACCTTCCCGCCGGCGGCCTGGGCGGCGGTGGGGGCCGATACCTGGAGGTCGAGGCCGCGGTCGTGGAGGACCGGCGCCTGCGGGGCGCCCTGCGCGACCCTGGCGCCGTGGAGCGCCGGGTGACGGCGTTGCAGGTCGCGGCCCTCAAGCGCCTGGGTAAAAGCACTCGCATCTTGCTGCTCGACCGCAACGGTGGGGGAGGGGCCAAGGGCGTCGCCCGCGAGCTGGCGGGCTCCCTGGGCTTCAAGCGCGTCTACGTCGTGGCGGGCGGGTTCGGCGGGTGGGTCGGGGCCAAGCTCAAGACGCGCCTGGCAAGCTCGGTCAGCCGGGTGGAGGTTTTGCCGTCGGTTGTGCTGCCCCAGCAGCGGGCCCTGCCGCCGCCGCCGCCGCCGCCGCCCCGGCGGAGCAGCCAGCGTGTGATCGCTGGGGGGAAGCGGGGTGGTGGGTCGCAGAGGCTGCTGCCGCCGCCGCCGCCGTCGGGGCGGTGAAAGAGAGAGGAGAGTGAGGGCGTGTGTGACAGCGTGCTGTTCGCACATTCCCTCTTTTTTTTCTCTCCCTCCGGCCGCGCCCTTGGTCCTGTTTCAAGCCCGCCCTCGCCATATGGCCGCCAACGCGATCGCCGGCCTCATCGGCCTGAGCCAGGACAGCGTGCTAGCCCCCCCAGCATCCACCCTGCCGACCGACCCCCGGTCCGCCCTGCGTGCGGCGCAGGCAGCGGCCGCGGTCGCCGTCCCATTCTCCCAAAACGACCTGCCCTCCCAGCACGTCCTGGACTCGCAGGACCTGTCCCGCACGCCCGTGCCCCTGGATGGAGGGGGTGGGGGGGGCGGGTACGTGCTGCTGCCGGGGACGGGCGGGGCCCTGCCCGCGGGCGTGGGCGGGGCGGCCCTGGACCTGAGCGAGCCGGCGCCGCCGCTCGCGCCCGTCGCGGCTGCGGCCCCCCCCCCGGCCGGTCCCAGTGGCGGCAGCCCGGAAGCGGCCGCCGTCGCCGCCATCGCCGCCGCCACCGCGGCCGCCGCCGCCGCGGCGGCTACCAACCCGCTACAGGCCGCTGCCCACCGCCTCAGCATTGGCAGCCGGCCGCCGAGCGGGGGCGGGGCGACCGCTCCCGCCACCCTGCCCTCGGCCCGCCTCCCCAAACGGCCGCGCCCACCCAAACAGCCCAAACAACCGCAACAGGCCGCCGCCGCCGCCGCCCCGCCCACCGCCTTTTCGACCCTGGCCGCCGTCGCGGGCTTGAACGCCCCGCCCCCGCCTCCGCCCCCCGCGGGCCCCCGGTCCGTGCGGCGGGGGCCGATGGACGAGATGCGCCAGCTGGTCCGCATCCTGGTCAAGCTGATGCCGCACTCTGCGGCGTACGTCTTGACGGCCGACGAGGGCGGCGGCAACCGGCTGGCCGAGACCGAGGTCAAGCACTACTTGGCCTGCACCCTGGGCGACGCGCCGCCGCCCGAGTGGGGCCTGCCGGGCGGGTGGGGCGACTACCTGGCCGCCCTATTTTCGTGGGTGGCCGGGCGGGACATCAGCGTGGCGGAGGCCATGGCGTGTGCGCGCCGCCTGCCCGGCCGGTCGTGGGAGGCGGTGGACGGGGAGATGCGCCGCCTGGGCATGGCGCCGGCGACCTGGCCGCTGCCCCTGACCCGGGCCGGTCTGGCGGGCGTGGGCGGCGGTGGCGGTGGAGGGGGCGCTGCTGGTGCCGCTGCGCCGTGCGCGCCCGACCCAGCGGCCGCGGCTGCCCTGGCGGCCGCGGTCGCGGCCGACGCCACCGGCGCGACGCCGCGCCCCAACGTCCCGTACGTCGCGCCCTTGCAGCCCGTCGCGGCCGACCTGGACCTGACCACCCTGACCGAGATGGAGCTGTGGCACATCTGCGCCCGGGCGCTCAGCCTGGCGGGCGCGCGCGCGGGGACGGCGCACGCCGCTGCGGCCGCGGCCGAGGCGGCCGCCCTCTCCCCCGGGGGGGCGGCCCCGGGCGAGGCCGCCGCCGCCGCGGCCAGCACGGCCTCCCACATCGTCAAGCTCAAGACGCAGGTGGCCTACCACGTGGGCGTGCTGGTCGCCAGGGGCGAGATGGTGGACCCCGCGGCCGCGGCCGCGGCGGGCCCGGCGGGCGTGACGGGCAGGGTGGCCAGGCGGCCGAGAAAAGAAGCCCGTGTGCAGGCGGAAAGTGCGTCTGGTGGTGCTGCTGCTGCTGCCGACCCGTCCGGCGAGGCGGGCGGCGGCAAGCAGGCGGCGAAGAAGGGCAAGAAGGAAAAGGCGCCCACACCCACGCCGGGCGTGGTCGAGGGGGATGATGAGGTGGATGAAGCCGGCGGCGGCGACCGGACGGCGACCGCCTCGCCGGAAGCTGCTGCTGCTCCGGTTGGTCCTCCACCGCCGCCCGCTGAAGACCAAGCCACGCCCGCGGCGGCCGTGGCCGACCCGCCCCCCTCGGGCCTCCGCCGGACGGGCCGGGGTGGGAAGGGGGTCCCCGGCGCGCCGCCCCTGTCGATGCAGCCGACGGCCAAGCGGGCGCGCAAGGATGAGGCGTGAGCATAATAAAGATGGAGAGAAGCGTGTGTGTGTTTGCATTTGTGTGAGAGAGAAGATCGGTGCCTGCACGTATCCGTGGGATGATGAGATGGGTGGTGGCGAGCGCGAGAGCGAGCAGTCGAGTCGAGTCGAGCGCGACGAGACAGACCAGCATCTCTTTGGCTGCGTGCCCGCCCACACACACACCCTCTCGCGCACGCTCGCCCCCTCATCCCGCATGAAGCCCGTCACCCCGGCCCCCACCCCTGACGATGGCTGGGGCGGGCCGTACCAGTACGGGTTTGGTGCGTGTTGGAGAAGAGGGCGCAAATGAGAAAAAAAATGCGAAGGAAAGTCGACGGAGAGAGAGAGAGACCCTTTCTAAACGCCCTTCTCCTCTCGCACCACCCACCCAGGCAACGAGTTCATGTCCGAGGCCATCCCCGGGGCGCTGCCGGTCGGGCGCAACAGCCCTCAGGTAAATAGAGAGAGAGATAAAAGAAAGAGAGGAAGAAAAGAGGCGACGCGCGCACACGCTCTCGCTGCGTCAGCCCCGACCTCCTCTTTCTTTTTTTTCCCTCAAACCTCCTCGCACCACTTGTCTCTCATCACAGGTCTGCCCCTACGGCCTGTACGCCGAACAGATCAACGGCACCCCCTTCACCGTGCCCCGCCGCCAAAATCTGCGTACCTGGATGTACCGCATCCGCCCCTCCGTCACGCACGAGCCCTTCCACCCCCTCGACTTTGCAGCGGAGGCCCTCACTGCCGACTTCACGCACGCCCCGCTGACGCCAAACCAGATGCGGTGGCGCCCGTTTGCCATTCCGGCCGACCCGGTCGACTGGGTGCGCGGCCTGTTCACCGTCGCCGGCGCGGGCGGGGCGGGGACCCGGGACGGGTACGCCATCCACGTGTACGCCGCGTCGGCGGACATGGGCGACACCTGCCTGGGCAACGCGGACGGCGACTTCCTGGTCGTCCCCCAGCAGGGGCGCCTGCACATCACGACAGAGCTGGGCCGCCTGAGCCTGGCCCCCGGGGAGGTGGGCGTCCTGCCCCGGGGCCTGCGCTTCTCGGTGGCCCTGCCCGACGCCACCGCCCGGGGGTACGTCCTGGAAGTCTTTGGCGGCCACTTCCAGCTGCCCGACCTGGGCCCCATCGGCGCCAACGGCCTGGCGTCGCCCCGGGATTGGGCGACCCCGGCCGCCGCGTTCGAGGACCGGGAATGCGAGTACACCATCCTCCACAAGCTGGGCGGCGCCCTCTTCGCCGCCCGCCAGGCGTTCTCGCCCTTCAACGTCGTCGCCTGGCACGGCAATTACGCGCCGACCAAGTACGACCTCGCCCGCTTCTGCCCGGTGGGCGCGGTCGCCTTCGACCACCCCGACCCCTCCATCTTCACTGTGCTGACCGTCCCGTCGTCCACGCCGGGCGTCGCGGTCGCCGACTTTGTCCTTTTCCCCCCGCGCTGGAGCGTGGCGGACGCCACCTTCCGCCCGCCCTACTACCACCGCAACGCGATGAACGAGTTCATGGGCCTGGTGCGCGGGGCGTACGAGGCCAAGGCGGTGTCAGACTTTGCGCCGGGGGGCGCGTCGCTCCACTTGGCCATGACCCCGCACGGCCCGGACGCGTCCACCTTTGCGGCTGCCACCGCGCCCGGCGCCGCCGACGCGCCCGCCCGCCTGCCGGCCGACACACTGGCCTTCATGTTCGAGACGTACGCTCCGCCCCGGGTGACGGCGGCCGCGCTGGCGTCCCCTCACGTGGACCGGGGCTACTACAGGTGCTGGGCGGGCCTGGCTTCGCACTTTGATGCGGCGGGGGCGACGGCGGCGGTGGCGGCGGCGGCGGCCGCGCGGAAAAAGGAGGGCGAGGGTGGGACTGGTCATGAGGCGGCCGTGTCCAACGGGAGGCGAGAGGCGGAGGAGGCGGAGGTGACGATGGCCTAAGGGGTTGATTTGTTGTTTTACTTTCTGCACCACGATTTAGGGGGAGAGGAGAGAGAGAGAAGACAAAGGAGAGTGCACCTGTGCGTGCGTGTGTGTATGTGGTGTGTGTGCGTGTGTGAGACCCCGTCGAGTGTTCTTGAGAGAGATGGAGGGGCTGGTCGGGCAGTCTCACATTTTTTTTTTCAAAAAGCCAATCGACGACAGTTGCGTGTGTCCGTCCGCCGCCCAGCCCTTCACACCCAGCCCAAGCCTGCCCTCTCGTCCGCACACCGAATCTTCGATCGTCCGCCTTTCTGTCCGGAGCCAGGCAGGAAGAATTGACCCCGCTTGACCCCCGCCAATTCGTTATAACCAATGTCTCAACCGCTCGCGCCGGCGTCCGCAGCCGCGGCCGCGGCCCCCGCCGTCGGCGGCCTGCTGGGCATCCTGGCCCGCATGTCCGCCTCCATTGGGGGTGCTATGGGTGTGTCGCCTCAGGCCGTATCGTCCACGCTGACGTGAGTATAGGGTGTGGAGGGAGAGGGAAGAGTGTGCGTGAGTTTTTCGCTTTCAACACATGCAGGGTTCGGTCGCGCCGCGCTCCCGTCTTTCCTTTTTTTTTGGTCGCCCTTCCCCGCCCGCCCGCGGCCCGCAGCCCCCCGCACACACCCCACCTGCCCCTCCTAAATGGTAGCTCGTCCAATTGCCTGACCATCCCTGCGACCCGATCAACAAAAAATATAGTATCTGCATCATCGGCCTGGCCGTTCTAGGCGCCGTCCCCGTCTCGCGTGCGGTTCGAGGTGAAGAAAAAAAGAGGACGAGGAGCGCCGACCTGTGACCTCTCCATCCATCCCCCGCCCTGTCTCTCTCTCACGCCCCGCACTCCCTTCTCTCTTTCTAATTTCCAGGCCGCCGAGGCGGCTACAACGCGGCCCCGGTCACCCCGCTTACCGGGTCCGTCACCTTCCTGATTGTCGCGTACTCGATGTGTTCGTCCATGCTCTTGATCCTGAACAAGGTCGCCGTGACTGCCGTCCCCGCGCCCGCGTTCATCCTCCTGTGCCAGCTCGCCTCCTCGGCCGCCTTTGTGCGCGGCCTGGCGGCGGGGGGGGTGGTCCAATGCGAGCGCTTGGAGCCCGCCAAGGCCCGGGCGTTCGCCCTCATCGTCTTCGGCTTCATCGGCACGCTCTTCTCCAACGTGTCCGCCCTGAAGCATGTGCCCGTCGACACCATCATCTGCTTCCGCGCGTCCACGCCCCTGGTCATTGCCGTCATTGAATACCTGCACCTGGGCCGGGAGCTCCCCTCCGCCCGGTCCTGGGCGGCCCTGGGCGGCGTCTTTGCGGGTGTGGCCGCCTACGCCGCCACGGACGTCCACTTCACGCCGATCGGCTACTTCTGGCTGGCCGTCTGGTACTGCTTTGCCGTGGCAGAAATGGTGTGGGTCAAACAGGTCGTCGACGGCATCGCCATGTCCACCTGGTCCCGGTCGTTCTACCAGAACGCGCTGGCGGTGGTGCCGATGGCAGCCATCACCCTGGTGTCGGGCGAGCTGAGCACGGTCCTGGGCGGGGCGGGCGGGGCCGGGTGGGCCGCGATCGGGACGTCCTGCATCGCGGGGCTGGGCATGTCCTACTTCTCCTTTGCCCTCCGGGCCGCCATTTCGGCGACCTCCTTCTCCGTCATCGGCAACATTTGCAAGGTGCTGACCATCCTCGTGAATGCGGCCATGTGGGACCAGCACGCGGGCGTGGCGGGCACGGTCGCCCTGCTGGTCTGCCTGGGCGCGGGCGCGCTCTACCGCCAGCCCCCACTGCGGGCCGGGTACGTCCCCGGCGCGGGCGCGGCGGCGACGGCGGCGGCCGCGGCGGGGACGGCCTTGGGCTCGGCGGCCGCCCGCAAGGCCGGCATGGTCCTGCCCGGCATGGGCAGCCTGGATGTGAGCCCCAAAATCCTGGCCGCGGTTTGAGAGAAAATGGAGAGAATGTGTAATGAGTTGTGTGATTTGATTTCTGAACGTGCCCGCAGTCAACAGAAAGCCTATACCCCTGAGCTCTGGTGCGTCTCCTGCCCCATTCACACACTGCACACAAATCCCCAGCCGCCTCGCACAAGGAAGAGGGAAAAGGGTGTCACGCTACGCTCTCCTTTCACCCTTTCTTGGCGGCCTCCCGGACCGACGCGTCGACCTCCTCGCCCAGGGCCCGGCTCATCACCTCCTCCACGACCGCCACCGGGTCGGCACCCTCGTGGATGACCGAGTAGATGCCGTGCACGATGGGCGCCTCCACGCCCTCCTTGGACGCCAGCGCGGCAGCGGCTTTGGAGGTGAGGACGCCCTCCGCGACGGCCGTCATGGACTCCAAAATGGACGCCAGGCTCTCCCCGCGCCCCAGCCGCATGCCGACCGTCCGGTTGCGGGACAGGTCGCCCGTGCAGGTGAGGACGAGGTCGCCCACGCCGGCCAGGCCCAGCGAGGTCAGCGGGTGGCCGCCCCGGGCGACGGCGATGCGGGTGAGCTCGCCCAGGCCGCGCGTGATGAGCGCGGCCCGCGCGTTGCAGCCCAGGCCCAGGCCGTCCGCGATGCCGCAGGCGATGGCCAGCACGTTCTTGAGCGCCCCGCCCAGCTCCACCCCGATCACGTCTTCCGTGTAATAGCACCGGAAGCGGCGGGAGGACAGGAAGGCCTGGGCGGCAGTCCCCGTGCCCCGGTCGGTGGACGCGATCGTGACCGCGGTCGGCGCCTCGGCCGCCACCTCCGCCGCGAAGGAGGGGCCGGACAGGAAGGCGATGCGCGGGTGGAAGGCGGGCGGCAGGACGCGGGCCAGGATGTCGGCGGGCGTCTCCAGGGTGTCGATCAGGATGCCCTTGGTGCAGGAGACCAGGATGTGGCGAGCCGGGTCGAGGTGGGGGGCGAGGCTCGCGGCCGTCGCGGCCACAAAGGGCGTGGGGACGACCAGGAGCAGGAGCTCGCTGGCTGCCAGCATGCCCTCCATGTCGGCCGTCGCGGTCAGGCCGTCCGGGCACTTGAACCCTTTCAAGAAAGCCGTGTTCTCGCGGATGGCCGGGTCGTTGATGGAGGTCACGACCTCCGGCTCGCGCGCGTACAGCTGGACCGTGTGCCCCGCCCGGGCGGCGTGGATCGCCAGGGCCGTGCCCCACGCGCCCGCGCCGATGACGCCGACCGTGGTGCGGGGGTGGTCTGGGGTGGCGGACATGGCGCCTTTTTGTACGAGAATTTGAACTTTGTTGTGGACGGCTGTTGTGGACGGCGGCGCGCGCGGACGGCTGAGAGGAGAAGGGGGACTGGAGAGGGCGGGAGAGAGCGTGAGCGGCCGGGTTTTGTTTTTCCTCGGCGCCGGCGCCAAGTTTTTTTTTTTTTTCGGGGGGATCAGGGGTGGTCGCTTTATATTCAGCTACTCGTCATGGGAGACGCGCACACATAGCAGCACTGCATGTGCAACACTGGCTGCATGCGCGCCGTCTGACCTTTTACTTTGGGCGGGGCGGAAAGGAAGAGAGAGAGAGGGGGGAGCGCAACAGCAGCGAAATAGAATCGCACCGCGGCACCCGCACAACTGCCCTCTCCCTTTTCGCCCCGGCGACACGAATCGGCATCACGTCCCCCCCAGGGGTGGTATGTGTGGAAGTGGGTGCGGGCAGGCCAACGTCTTACCTTTTTTTTTGGCGGACCTCTTTGAAATGAAGACTGAGGGAGTGAACTGACCTCTCTCTCGTCGTTTCGCTTCCCTGCCTGCTCTCCTGCATCATTTTTGCACTCTGCTCCCTTTTTTTTTTACATCAGCGGCACCGGCCCCCTCACTCGACCACTCTCGTCGTTTCGCTTCTTTTCCCTGCCTGCTCTTTCCGGAATCATTTTCGCGCGCTGCTCCCATTTCTTTCTACACCAGCGGCACCGGCCCCCTCACCCCCGCCGTCCCTATCCTCAACGGCGGGCCCCAGGCCGGCCGCAACAGGGTGGACGGGCCCGCATCGCTCCCGCCCGCCGTCGGGTGCAGGACCAACTTCAGCACCAGGGAGTACCGGGGCCCCGGCGCCCCGGCAGAGGGCGGGGAGATGCGGTGCGGCACGTCGCCCTCCATCAGCACAACCCGCCCCGCCTGGGGCGCCATTACCAGGCCCAGCCCGGACCCCTCGTCCAAGAACAGGGTCTCCCCGTTGTGCGTCGCCACATCCCAGTCTTGAAGGTAGACAATCGCTGACGCCAGGAGCGGTGCGCCGGGCGTGCGGTTGGGGTGGAGGCCATACAAAGCCGCCCACGCGCCGGCCGGGTCGAGGCAGGCCGGGTCTGCATCCAAGTGGTAGGACGCCGGGTCGCCGGCGCAGACCGCGTTGGCGACCAGGGAGGTCAGCCCCGCATCGCAGGCCTCGCCCGGCGAGAAGGCGAGCACGTAGTCCGGCGCGTACAGCGCGCACAGGCGGGCTTGCAGGGCGGCGAAGGGTGAGGCCGGCGACCGGTCGCCCAGCAGCCGCTCCACCAGGCCTGGCCGGGCGCCCCAGGTGGGCGCGTCGCCCTCCCGGTCCGCCGTGGAGCGTTCCCAGGAGGAGAGCGGGGGGGGGGCCGCCGTGCGGTGCTCCCAGCCAGGCTCCGTCATCAACGCCAGCAGGTCGCCCGCTTCCTCGAGAGAGAGCAGGCCGTCGACCACGACAACGGCCGACGCGTCTTCCTCGTGCTCCTCGCCCCCTCCGTCCTCGTCACCTCTCCAGGCGGGTGGGGACGCCGAGTCGAGCAGGGCGTGGCAGGTGATGGCCGCCCCCGGTGGGAAGCCCGCGGCGGCAGGCCCGACATCCTCGGCCGTCAGCAAGGGGAGGTGTAACATGTGGTGCCGGGCATGTGCGGCCCGGACCGCGGCGAAAGCGGCGCCCAGGGACAGGCCCGCGTGCGCCGGCACGGCCCCGCCAGTGACGGCCGGCCACAGCCCCAGTCCTTCCAGGGCGGCAGTCAGGGCGGCTGGGTAGTGGACGGCCGACCCGTCAGAGACGTCGGCTGGCGGGGCCAGGAGGTAAGCGACCCGGCCCAGGCGAGGCGGGGTCGAGGTTGTTGGGGCCTCATCGCCTCCGCCAAACGCCGCCCGCCCGGCCACCGGGTCGATGACGGCGCCGGGCCAGGCCGGTCCCAGGGCGTCCGCGACATCCACGACCCGCCAAGTGATGTCGCCGTTTTCAAGGAGGCAGTCGTTGATCGCTGCCAGCTCCTCGGCAGCGAAACCCGTCATCAGGATGGTCGACGGGGCTGGTGACGGCGACGGCAAGCCTGGTGGGAGGGCCGACAGTGGCCTGGATGCGGCTGGGAGGGCTGAGAGTGGCCTGGCTGCGTCATGCCTGCCTCGACAGCCCAGCCCGCCGGGGCGAGGCGGGCGCGTTTTGAGGAGCATGCGTGAAAAAAAAGTGTTTGCGTGTCGGCTCTCGCCATCTCACTGCTGCTGCGTCTTTTCCGCGTCCAATTCTTCCGCCACCATGCCCCGCCACACCCCGCCCCAGCCACCCACGCCAGATGATTGGCAGAATGTGGACGTACCCACGTCCTCGTCGCCAGGCAGGCTATCAGGCACGCTGCGCGGGTGGCTGCGCCCGGCGCCAAACCCGCCGCCAAACGACGTGCCCTCCTCGTCACCTCCGACCCCGCCTCCATCTATCCCACCACCTCCCTCCCTGTTCCGGTCCGCCCTGTGCCGCCTACACGAGGTAGGCCTGGCCCTGGTCACGGCCACCGCATCTCTCGCCCTTGCCCTCGCCCGCGTGCGCGCGGCCTTGGCATCCCGCCTGGAACCCGTCCTGCCCGCCCCTCAAAACCGGCTCACGGCCCTAGTTGCGGCGGCCCTTTTAGCCCTGGCTGCGCGCCACGTCCGCACGCTGCGCGTGCTAAAAGCCCGGGACAGGGACTGCCGGGCCCTGGCGGCGGCGCTGGCCGCCCTGCACCGGGCGGTGCTCGGCGGCAGCGGCAGCAGCGGCGCCAGCGCCGGCGTCGGCGCCTCCCAGCTGCACCCGCTCCTGGCGGCGGCTGGCTACACCAAGGAGGGCCTGGTGGCGGGGGCGGGCAGTGAGGCGGCCTCCCTGGCGGCGGTGGTGCTGGGCGAGATCACGCAAGCGGCGGTGCCGTAGCCGGCTCGGGATGATGGAAAAGACGTGGGTGCGGGGAAGGCGCCTGGAGAGAGAACACACTGGCCTTTTGTAGAGGAGCAAAAACTCACGCTCTCTTTTTGTCTACATGTTTCAATCGTGCTGCTGCTAGCGTGGACGTGTAAGCGTGCGTGGTGAAGGCGACTCTCAAACACACGCGGCGCGATTCTCAATCATTATGTCCATCCATCCATCAATCAATCAATCAATCAATCAATCAATCAATCAAAAATCAAAACCGGAGCCCGTAGGCGTCCAAATCCCAGGTCGCCACGTTCAGCCTGTCAAACAGGGCCCGTCCGACGATGCGGGGGCCGCCCAGGGTGAAGGTAGCCGCCCAAGGGATGGCGATGGCGGCGGCCAAGGCGGCTCCTATGGCGGACCGCTTGGCATCTGTTTTTGGAGAATAGGGCGAGAGGAGGTGGTGTGAGAGAGAGAGAGAAGAGTGGTGTGCCGCCGCCGCTTGCCTCTCTCTCTTCTTCCCCTTGTCCACACACTCACATTGGCGGATGACCGGGTCCCCACTGCCATGCCACAACCAGGCGTTCAGGCCCCACAGCCAGGGCAGGGCGAGGAAGCCTGCGCGGAACAGTAGAAAAGGAGGAGGGGGGGGGGGGGGGGCGAGGTTGGGTTTGCGAGTGTCAGTTTCGGTGTCGATGAGAGGGTGCGTCTCCCCTCACCCTGGGCGCCCATCACACACGCATCCATGCATGTTTTGTCATCCAGGCGTCCCCATCGATAAGGCGACAGTGGAACAGCGCTTTCTGGCCGCGTTGAGCGGCCAGGCATGCATCGGCGCGCCCCCCCCTATTCTTCCTCTCATCCATCTCATCTACTCATAATTTCGGCTCAGCCGCCTGGCGGCGTCTACGTCCAGGGCCTCGCCATCTATCGTCCAGACGAGGGGAGGGGGGAGGGAGGGGGGGGGAGAGGAGGTGGTGGGGTCGTCTTCGGCCATGGTGCGATGAATGAAATGAGAAAAGAGGCAGCGCCGATAGACGTCTCACACTCTCTCCCGCGGTCGGGGGTTGGCAATTCCAACTTCGCGCTCGCCCCCTCCCTTTCTCTCCTTTCACCATGCTCTCCGCCCTGGCCTGGCTGCCCCGCGGCGCGGCCAAGCCCATCCCCCGGGCCGCCGCCCCGACGGAGGAGGAACTGGCTGAAGCGGCCCGCCTCCAGGCCGCGGCGGCGGCCAAGGGGCAGCGCGGCGGCTCGTCCGACGAGTCGAACGGCGACGACGCTTCCTCCTCTGGCTGGGAGACGGACGACTCGGGCAGCGAGGACATGGAGGCGGACACCGACGGCGCGGCCCCTCCCACGCCCGCCCCGGTCCCTGAGCTGGCGCGGGCCAAGAAAGCGGCGGCCCGGGTCAAGGCGGCAGGTGAGAGAGAGATGGCTAGCTTGGACGACCCCCGTTTCTCAACCCAGACCTTCTCCTCTTTTTGTCTCCGCCCGCGCTCACGCACTCCTCTCTTCGTCACTCACACAAGGCAAATCCGCAGCCACCAAAGACCCAGCCCTGGACGCTGCCATGGCGGCCCTGGACATGGACAACTACGACCGCGAAGACGAGACGGATGATGAAGAGGATGGGGAGGGCATGGATGGGGAGGATGGAGAAGTCGCCGCCAAGGGCTCCCGCCGCGTCCTGGACGGCCTGTTCGGCGGGGATGACGCCCTGTACTATGCCTCTAACGCGGAGGACCCGTACATGGCGCTGGCCCGTGGGGCGGCGGCGCGTGGCGGCGAGGAAGACGCCGACCCCGCCACTGATGCCCCGCCCCCCACCTCCGACTCGGAGGATGAGGAGGCCTGGGACCTCCGCCCCTCCGACTTTGTGCTGGCCGCCGCCCGCACGGAGGACGATGTGTCTACCCTGGAGGTGTGGGTGTACGAGGCGGGCGCCCGGGGCGGCGGCGAAGCCAACCTGTATGTCCACCACGACCTCCTCCTGGGCGCGTTCCCGCTCGCGCTGGCCTGGATGGACTGTGCGCCGGGCGGGGCGGGCGGGCCTGAGCGGTCCAACTTCGTGGCGGTCGGCACGATGGACCCGGTCGTCGAGCTGTGGGACCTGGACGCCGCGGACGCGGTCTCCCCTGTCGCCACCCTCGGCGCGGGCGAGGCGGCCCCCAAGGACGGCAAGAAGAAGAAAAAGGGGGCCAAGGCCGCGGCGAGGGCCGCCGCCAAGGCCGGCGGCCCGCACGCGGGCGCCGTCCTGGGCCTGGCCTGGAATGCGACTGTCCGTAACGTGCTCGCATCGGCGTCGGCGGACGAGACTGTCAAGGTGTGGGACGTGTCGACGGCGGGCGGGCCGTCGCCCTCCTCGTCTCCAGTCACAACGCTCACCCACCACACCGACAAGGTCCAGGCCCTGGTCTGGCACCCGGCCGACCCGGCCGTCCTCCTGTCCGGCGGCTTTGACGGGCGGGCCTGTCTGGCGGACGTGCGGGCGCCGGGCAGCCCCGAGAAGACGCCGGCCTGGGGCGTCGGGTCGGACGTCGAGGCGCTCGCCTGGGACCCGGCACACCCGACCCGCTTTTGCGTGGCCTCAGAGGACGGGCACGTCACCTGCTTTGACGCCCGGGCGGGTGGTGGGTCGAGCCCGCTGTGGACCCTGGGCGCGCACTCCCGCCCCACGACGGGCCTGGCCTTTGCCGGGGCGGCGGCGCCGGGGCTGCTGGCGACCGGGTCGACGGACAAGACCGTCAAACTGTGGGACGTGTCTGGCGGCGGGAGCACTGCGCCCGTGTGCGTCGAGTCCGCCGATCTGAGGGTGGGCGCCGTCTTCGCGATGGGGTTCGCGGGGGATGACGCCCTCCCCGGCGTGCTAGCGGTGGCGGGAGCGAAGGGGACGGTCGCGGTGTGGGAGGTCGGGGCGAGCGACCAGGTGGCCGAGCGGTGGGCGGCCCTGGCAGCGTGAAGACATGAAAATGGGAGAATGAAATGGAAAGAAAACAGAAAACGTGACGCTCTTCTACACCGACGCGCTCTCTTTCTCTCTCTCTCATTTGTCCCGCCCCCCACCTCCCGGCAGCACAGTGTCCACCAGGCTCTCGGCGGCCTTGCGCGCTGCCGCCGCGCCCGCGGCCGCGTTGGACACCATCTTGTCCGCCACCTTCTTTGCGGATTGCCCGACCTTGGCGGCCAGGTCGGGCATGCCCGCGAGGGCGTCCCCCAGGGCAGGCAGGGAGGGTGGCGGGCTGGAAGACGCGCCGCCAGGGGCGCCACGCCGCGCGGCTGCCAGCGGGTCACGCCGGGGTGGGCGGCGGTCCGGGCGGGTGTCCTCACCACCACCGCTACCCAGTGCAGCCGCGCCGGCCTCCAGGGGCGTCGCCCGGATGGCCTGGGCCCGGATTATTTGGACGCCAAAGCATTGGGGCAGGGCCACGTCGTCCGACATGCCCACGCCGTCCTTGGCAGTCGTCGTCGGGTGCGGTGGTGGGGTGGCCGCCGGCCCGTCAGGGTAGCTGGCCAGGCCGACGCAGATGAACGAAAAGTCGCCGTGCGGGGCGACGTCCGGCGGCAGGGCGGCCGGCTCGATCAGCGCGTCCTCGGACAGCTTGCGTGACAGGCCGGCGCAGGTAGGGGGGGTGCCCGCGGCCGCGGCGGCCCGGCTGTAGAAGGTCGCGCCCGCGCAGGCACGGCATGAAGAAGACGGAGCGGGCAGGTTGGTGGAAGTGGAAGCGCCGCCGCCGCCGGGCGACGAGTCACGGTTGGGCATGCTGCGTATTCTCGGCGCTTTTGCTCGGTCCAGGCTGGGACGATTGATCTCTTGGGTGCCTGTTGATGCGATGGCAAAAGAAGCAGCGTCCTTGTGTGTGTGTGTGTGCGGGGGGGGGGGGGGCGCGGCGAGAGGAGCGGACAGAAATGTGTTTGAGAACTAGAACTGGGCTTCCTTCCACCCGCTGTCACTCTCTCTCTCTCTCCCTCTTTCTCTCTCTCTCTCCACCCTTCACACCGCGATGCCCACCCCCGCCAGCATCTTTTTCAGCTCGCCCGACTTGTTGGCGGCGACCGTGTCTATGTCGATTGGTGAGAGAGAGAAGGGAAGAGGAGTGAGAGTGCGCGCCTGGATAAACCCTCTCGACCACACCTTTATCTTTATCTCTTATCTCGTCCGGCCGGCCCATGACAGCGGCAGCCCCACGCACACGCCCTCCCCCACACACGCACGCTCCTCCCGTCTTCATCTTACACTCACCATCACACCCGCCCACGTGCGCGCCGCCGATGAAGACCTGGGGTACCGACCGCCGGCCGGCAACCTCGGCCACGCCGGCTGCAACCGCGTCGCCGTCCGCCAGGGTGTCCAGTTCGACCACGGTCGCGGGGACGGACAGAGATTTGAACAGGGCTTTCACTTCGGTGCAATACTGGAGAGATAAGCGAGAGAGAGAGGGTGTGGGGATCGACTGTGAGCGCAAGGCGTGTTTGCGGGCCGGCCCGTGCAAAATGCAAAGAGGAGAACAAGCAAAGGCGACCCAGGAGGAGACAGGTCGAGAGAGGTGTTGCGGTAGCGCGCGCGAGGACGCACGAAAGCAACCCTCTCTCACACACACTCACCGGGCAGTAGGTCTTGCTGTACACGATGACCGGGTACTTGGCGTTCTTGGCCTTGACGTCGTCAGCCTGGGAGGGAGGCGAAGAGGCGTGGGCGGGTAGAAGGGGGTGAGGTCCTAGTTTCGCGCAGTGTCGTCAAGAGACCAAAACGCTCGCCCTCAGGGGGGGGGGGTAAACCCGATACTTCCTGAACCGCATTTCACGCATGGGGAGGACGCGTATACTCTCTCACGCACACGCCGCTCACCATGGACGCCTTCACCGCCAGCCCCCGGGCCGGCGCGGAAGCAGGGCGACCAGCACCACCCATCGACCGCGCCCTCGTTTGTGGAGCGGCCGCGGGCGCCAGCAGGCGGGCACCCGCCGCCCGCAGGCTGGACGAGGAGGAGGCTATGGTGCGGGTCAAAGAGAGAGACTGGGATGCCAGGGAGAAGGCCATTGTTTGGAGGGAGAGCGGGTATTGAGAGAGAGGCGGGAAAAGAGAGAGTGGGAAAAAAAAGCGCGCGAGCAAGGGAGAGCGAGCGGCGTGAATTCCTAGCCGCTGCTGCACACTCCTCTCTTTCTCTCCCGCGCTTTTCTCTCCTGAGACCTGCGCACGCGTACGTATTTTACCCTCACGAGTAGCCAGCGCAGATTACTTCTGCCCCGCCCCATTCCGTCGCGTGCTCCACTCTCGAACAGCCGCCGCTTGGAAAGAAGCTTTTCCCAAAAAACGCTCTCGCCGCAATGCGGCCGCTTACTGAAGAGGTCCGTGTGCGAGGGGAGGGACCGCCGGGGCTCTCAATCATTGCCAACGCGAGCTCCATGGCCTGACATCTTTTCAAGGCGTAATAAAAATGTGGTTGACAAGCGCCGCACGCCGCGGTGACGCAGAGAGATAGAGACGAAAAAGCCGCCGGCGGCTCAACCCCGACCTCCTTCTCGCCTGGAGACTTTTTCCCTCCCGCCGCACGACCCGCCCTCCCCTCCACTCTCATACACGCCGCATCTCGCGCCGCCATCCTCACGCGCTCTCACAACATCTACAAAACTCAACCAAAATCAACACAGGAGACGAAGGCGGTCTTCGAAAAGCTCCACAAGTACATGGGCAAGTCGATCCGGGCGCTGGTGGAGCGCCCGGACGAGGAGCACGTCCTCCGGCTGCACCGCAACCGGGTGTTTTACGTGCGGGCCGACCTGATGCGGAAGGCGACCAATGTGAGTGTTGGGTAGAGAGGGAGAGTGGACGGGCCGTCAGGCGCGAGAGCACGCCCACCCGTCCCCTTGCCCTAGCCCTACCCGCGGCCGCCTCATTCCCTTCTTTCCTTCGCGCTCGTCTCCTATCAGGTCGCTCGCGACAAGCTGGTCCACCTGGGTAACTGCATCGGCAAACTGACCCATTCCGGCAAGTTCAGGCTGACGGTCGGGTCGCTGGACCTGCTCGCGCAGCACGCCAAATACAAGGTGGGTAGGGAGAGAGATGGTACTTGATTACAGCCATGATGCACGTTTCCCAAGCACTCTGTTTCCCTTCCCCTCCCTTTTTTTCGTATCTTTTCTCGCCGGTGATGCTACCTTATTTTGCGTCTAAACATTCAGTCTTCAATCAGAGCCCACCTTTCGCTGTTCTCAGCGGGAGTGGCCTATGAGGAAACACACACGCAAACTACCTTTCTCCATCTGAGGCGTTCCTGCTGTGTCCCTCCTCCCCTCCCTCCTCCCCCTCTGTCTTTCTCATCCACTCCTCTCTCTCCTCAATATTGAACATTCACAGGTCTGGGTGAAGCCGTCCGCCGAAATGCAGTTCCTGTACGGCAACCACGTCCTCAAGTCGGGGCTGGGCCGCATCACGGAGGCGACGCCCGCCTACACGGGCGTGGTCGTCCTCTCCATGGGCGACGTCCCGCTCGGCTTCGGCGTGACAGCCAAGTCCACGGCGGACTGCCGGGGGCTGGAGCCGGGCGGGATCGCGGTCTTCCACCAGTCGGATGTTGGAGAGTACTTGCGCAAAGAGGATGACGGGCTCTGATAAAGAGTGGAGAAGAAGGCGTCGTTTGTATAAAAAACATTTACCTTTGCTCTCTGACGGACCCTTCCGCCATCTAGTGCCGCCAAAAGGGCGGGCGCCCGCCCGAGTGGATAGCCGGACAGTGAATAGGGAGACCAGCATGGTGGCCAGGATGCCAGCGAACCTCATGCCGCCCCCGGCCCCCGCCCCCAACGGCCTGGGCGGCGGCAGAGTTGGTTGAAAACGAGAGGCGAGGATTTTGCATCGCAACCTTTCCTCTCTCTCCTCCTTTCTCTCTCTCATCCCTCCGCCACCAGCACCAGCGCCGCCCGGGGGCCGAGGTCATAATCCGGCACGCCCAGGGCCAGCCGCTCACCCGCCGGTGGCGCATCCGCAGGCCCGGTCAGCGACGTATCCACCGCCCGGCGCCAGGCTTTGCCCGCGGGCGCAGGCGGGAGGTGGAGCGCGACGGGGCCTGTGTGCGGGTTGAGGGCCACAAACACGGCCGCGTCCGTCCTGCCGTCCGCCGCCCCGGTGGACGCCGTCCAGGCGACCACGTTGGCGCCCCACTCGCCCGCGGCGGCCCGGCCCTCATCCCAGTCTGGCTCGCCGGCGGAGTGGGCGCCGTGCCAGGCGACGGCGCGCCAGGGTAGAGGGGTGGTGGGAGCAGCGCCGGCGCCCGCTGCTGAGGCTGCCGCGTCCGCGTCGGCCGTGGCAGCCGGGGACGGCACGAGCGCAGCGCCCGCGGCGCTAGAACGCAGGGCGATCAGAGCCTCCACAAAGCGGCCCCCCCCGACGCCCCTACCCAGCGCGTCGGCGGGCAGCAGGGGCGACCCCGGCAGCAGGCATGAGAGGACCAGCAAGCTTTTGGCGAGGGTCGCGGCCTGAGCTCCCGCCGCCGCCGGGTCCAGCGGGGGGCCGGCCGCGACGGCTGCCTCCGCCGCCGCGGTCACCCCACCACCCACTGCCGCGACGTCCGGCGGGACGATCGCGTTCAGGAGAAATGCCGGCCGGCGCGGGGCGGCCAAGCAGTCTGGCACAGTGCCCCAGGCGGGGCCGACCAGGTCGGCGCTGCCCAGGACACGGGCCGCCAGCCCGGCCGCCTGGCCCGGCGCGCCGTCACCCAGCCACGCCCTCAATAGCCTGGCCAGGCTCCAGTTTTTCTCGAGCCATGTCCCCCAGTGCGGAAACCCGCGCACGCCCTGGCGAGGCAGGAGGGCCAGGTCGGCCGCGGACGCGACCAGTTTGACCCGACCTCGCAGGACGGGGTCGGCCGACAGGGCGTCCGGCAGGGCGGGGCCGTCCATGACGTTCCCATCCCGGTCCTGCACCAGGGCCTCGGCGTGCGCCCAGACCAGGCCGTCTACGCCCAGGTCGGCCGCCCAGTGGCGGGCGGCCGCCAGGACGAGGGCCCGCACGGCCGGGGCGCCCGCGTTCAGGACCCGCCCGCCCGGGCGGTAGTAGGCGACCGCGTCCAGGCCGCGCAGGGACAGGGCGCGGGGCAAAGCAGTGGCTGCTGCCGCCCCGCCGTCCACGCCCGGCGCGCCCGCGGCTTCAGCGGTGAAGCAGGCTTCCGTCTGGACCCAGACCTCCAGGCCGGACGCGTGCGCGGCAGCGATTAGTGCCCTGATCGCCCTCCCAGCGCCCGTCCCGAAGCTGGCCGCACCGGGAGGGGCCAGGGCGGGGTCGGGAGCGAACAGGGAGATGGGCGCGCGCGGGGCACCCGGGGCGGGCCCTGGGGCGGCGGCCAGCATGGGACCCGCCACCAACAGGGTTGTCACGCCGGTGGAGGCGAGGTCACTGACACGAGCGGTCAGGGACGCCAGCGCGGCCGCTGGGTCACCGCCGCCCGCCATGGGATCCACTTCCAGGACGACACAGGCCTCAGCCGCCAGGTTTGGTCGGACGGGTGGAGGGTTGGTAGGAGCTGCCGTGCTGCTCCCCATCAATGCTCCCAAACACCCGACCAGGGCGGGCGGGTTAGCGAGCCCGCCATCCACCCGCCCGGGCGCCACGTTGACGCCCTCCGGCAGCGCCAGCCACGCCACGGCAGGCGCGTACGGGTCCAGCATGACCTGTCCGGGCGCGAAACCGGCGCCTCGCACGTCCCCGCCCAGCCCGCCGTCCGCGCGCCAGGCGTAGGTGAGGGTGGCCACGTCTGTCAAGCCGTCGATACGGGCGTGCCACACATCGCCCGTCGCTTGAGCGTCCCGGGACAGCGCGATTTCAAGGCAGGAGGCCGCGGGCGCGGGGGTGGCGGGGCTGCGCCCGTCGGCGGACGCGTCCGCGGAGGGCGCCGCCCGGGCGAGGACGAGCGAAATGGCGGACGCGCCGCGCGACTGGACTGCGAAATTGACAGACAGCGTGCCTTTATCTCCCACGGCCGCAATCGTCGCGCCCAGCCTGGTGGGGTCGCCCACGCCCATGCCGACCGGGAAGGCCAGAGGGCGCGTCATCGACGGCGCGCCTCCCACCACCAGGCCAACCTCCTCAAAGGCGAGGGCCAGCGTGACCGGGGCGAGTTTGGCCGGGAGGGAGAGCCTGGCTTCCCAGCCACCGCCGCCTGGCAGGGCTGCCATGGGGCTGACGACACCGCCCGGGCTGCCAGCACTCTTCTCCACGGGGGCACTTCCCGCGGGCTGCACGACCGCCGACGGCACGTGCCATTTAGAGGGTGAAGAGCGATACGTTCCCCAAATTAACTTTGGCAGTATGGAGGTGGCAGCCTTGAGGAGGGGCAGGTCGGCCATGAGCGGGGGGTCCGCGGGGCGGCCGGGGAGGAGGGCGATGACGACGTCAAAGGCGTCGCCGGTCGGGGTGACGGTGGCGAAGACCTAATGAATGACGAGAACGAGAGGCGGGGCGCGGGTGATAAGATATGGAGGGCGCCAAAAAAAAGGTGGTCAAAGGTTCGCGCCTCTTTTTGCTCGGAAAGCGTCTCCTTTTTCTCACCGTCTGCCCGTCTGGCCCTGGCAGCCTAAATGTCGTCCCCGCCCTAGACTTCTCAGCTTTGATGTCAGCCTTGGTAGCCGTAGGTGCCGATTGGCGGGCCGCCGCGAGCGTGGGCGGGCAGGGGCGGGCATCAAAGCGGGGGCGCGCCGACGGCCGGGCCAACGACGGCAATCTTGTGTCGAGGCCGCCGAGCGCTGGCCCTGGCTGCGCGGAAGCCAACCTGATCCTGGGGACCTGACCGACTACCGGCCGGCCAGCCGGTCGGACAGGCTGATGCGTGTGCATCGGAAAGAGGAGAGAAGTGTGGCGTGAAAAGGGAGTGAGAAAAGGGTCGCGCGACCCGACCAAAACTATCTTACCTTTACGCCTCCTCCTCCCGCACATACGCCACCGCCGTCCTCGCCGGCGCGCACACCTGCATCCAATGCGGCCGCCCGTTGAAACCTCCCTCTTCATACGCCGGTGTGGTGAAGTGGTCCACGCCATGGCCGACCCGCCCTTGCCCACCAAACGCCGCATCGTCCGAGGCCAGGGCCACCCTGTACGTTCCGCCCATGCCGACGCCGACCCGGAAGCCCGTCAGGTCGACGGTCGGAGACAGGTTGAAGACAAAGAGGAGGGACCCACGCTCCGCGACGATGACGTGAGATGCAGGATCGGAAGTGCTTGTAATCTCACCGCCACCCCCAATCAAGGAAACCACCTGGTGCTCGGCGCCTAGGAATCCGTGCGCCGCCTCCAGGGCCATGCACGCCGCGTCCCAGGCTTGCAGCTGGGCGTACCGTAGGTGCGGCGCATCCACTAGGCTCCACGACCGCTTGGCCCGGACGTGCGACCAGGCATTGCCCTCCCGCGGAAAATCAACCCACTCCGGGTGGCCCCACTCGTCGCCCATGAAGCTCAACCACCCGTCCCCGCCCAGGGCGAGCGTGGCCAGGCGGGCGACCTTGTGCAGGGCCACGCCCCGGGCGATGACGGGGGTCGGCTCGTCCAGGGCGGACATGCCCTCATACATGGCCTCCCCCATCAGGCGCCACGCCAGGGGCGCGTCGCCCACCATCGACTGGTCATGGCATTCCACGTAGGCAATCGTCTCCTCAGTGTACCTCCGGTTGGTGAGCGCGGCGGCGATGGTGGCCGGGTCCCAGACACGGGCGTCCCTGGTCGCCAGGGCGTCCGCACTCGTGCCGGGTCCCTCTGAGGGCGCAGAATCTCGGGCCAGCCGGGCCCACAGGTCCGGGATGCCCATCGCCAGGCGGGCGCCAAAGCCGACGCCGCCCTCCGCGACGGGGCGCCCCAGGGCCGGCATGCCCGACACGTCCTCCGCGACCGTCAGCAGGGGCCCGCCCCGGCCCTGGGCCCGCCCCAGCCGGGCGCACAACTCGTTGGCCAGCATCAGGTAGACGGCCGCCTCCACATTGGCGGCGGGCGAGAAGTACTCGCGGTAATCGCCCGAAAAGCCGAGGCCGACGCCGTGGTGGCGGTAGAGCATGGAGGTCACGCCATCGAAGCGAAAGCCGTCGATTTTGAATTCCTCTGCCCAGAACCGGACGTTGGACAGCAGGTATTCCAGGACCCGCGGGCGGTCGTACGCTAGCAGCCGCGTCCCCCACGCCGGGTGCGTGCCCGGTGGCCCCGGGACGCAATAGGCCGACGCGTCGGGGGGTGGGGGCGCGCTCCCCCCGCCGTCCACGGCCCCGCCTCCCACCTCCTGCCCCGAAAAGTCGAAGCCCGCCAGGCTGTCGGTGGCATTGGAGGAGACGTGGGCGTGGACCAGGTCCATCAGCACGCACAGCCCCAGGCCGTGGGCGGCGTCGACCAGGGCTTTGAAGGCTTCGGGGCTGCCGCACCGGCTGGACACGGCAAAGGGCGAGGTGACCTGGTAGCCGAACGACCCATAATAGGCGTGCTCGGCCACGCCCATGAGCTGGACGTGCGTGTAGCCAGCCGCCACGATGCGGGGTAGGACGGCCTCTCGGAAGTGGTCGTAGGTGGACACGGTGGGCGCCTCCCCGGCCATGCCGACGTGGGCCTCATAGATGCGAGGGGCGGCAGGCGCGCCCGTGGCCGGGTGGGTGCGAGGCCAGAGCGGGGGCGCGTGCACCCAGGCGTGCCGCTCTGCCGCCGGCGGGTCCCAGTGGACGCCCTCATACCGGGCGCCCATGCCGCCTCCCACTTCGGGCACCGCCTGGCGTGCCCAGGCGGGGACAACGTCCACCGTCCAGCCGCCCGGGTGGCGCAGGCGCAGGCGCAGGCGGGCGGCGTGCGGGATGGTGGAGGCGTGTAAGGAAGCCGTCCAGACGCCCGGGGTGACTGGGTCGGGCGTCAGCACGATACCTCTGCCGCAGTCGTCAAAGTCGCCAACCAGCGTCGCCCCCGTCGCGCCCGGCGCCCATTCCCGGTACCTGACCGCCCCCGGCGGCCCGGCCGGGTCTGGCACCAGGCCGAAACGGGTGTGCCCCGCTGCCGCGGCTTCCAGGCTGCCGTGCTCAGCTTCCAGGGCGGCTAGGGTGGCGGTGTACCGGTCGAACCGGTAGCGAAGGTGGGCTTCGTGAGCCCATAGGGCCGGGTCAGCCGCGCGGGCAATGTCCTGATGATGGATGGACGTGGAAAGGTTGAGGTCGAGGTTTCGCACCGCTTTCTTTGTGTTTTCCGTCACGCCCTGCGTAGGCACCTGCTCGCCCTAGCTCGCCCTCCTCGCTCACCATGCCGTCACCCACTAAGACACCGTCCCAGACGGTGGTGAAGGGGTCGTCTTCCGCGACGACGACGACAGGAGGTGGTAGAGGAGGCGCCTGCTTCTTGGCCCGCCGCCTGCGTGCGGGAGGAGAGGAGGAAGAGTTGCTGCTTGTCGCAGCGGTGGACGTGGCCTGCCTGGTACTGGAGCGGGGGGGAGGATGAGCAGGCAATGGCCTAGCAACAGAGGCAGCGGCCGCCCGGGCAGGGGCGGAGGTCGGGTGCGGGAGCGGCCGCATGCGCGGCTACAGAGAGAAAGAGAAAGTGCGAGTTGATGGAGCAAGCGTCTCGCCCATTCTATTTTCACGACGCGTCTTGTGTGCTCACACACACGCGAATGGGCCCCGCCACCCTGGCGGCCTCCGGGCGAGGGCCTAGCACCACCGCCACCGGCGCCCACCCACCAGGAGAAGACGGGGGGGGCGAGCAGCGGGTTGACGGTGGAGGTGGCACGAGCGCCGACGCCGACGCCAACCTGGCCGTGCCTCCTCCTGCCGTCATCAAGCCCAAGAAGCGGAAACGCAAGGACGCGAGCGGACCCACCGGTCCGCCCGCCGACAGCGCCGACGACTACCGAGACCTGATTTATGGAGCACAGGTGAGAGAGGAGGAGGCGGTCGGAGGGCGACATAACTCTCGTTAAACAACCCTCTTTGACTCATCCTTTGTGTGATGGGGCCCCCATCCCAGGCCCGCGCTGCCATTGAGCTCCGCCCCATCCGCTTCATCCGCCTGCAAGACATCCAGAACCTGGTGCTCTGGGTGCTTGGGGAAGGGTCCAACCCGGCTAAATGGGCGTTCGTGCGGAACAAGGCCCTGGTGGAGCGGGTCGTCCTGGTCGCGGTGCCTGGCCTGGACGCCGAGACGTGGAGGGCGCACCGGGCGGGGCTACCCATGCTGGGCGGTGGGCTGGGTGAGCCCGTCACGCTGTTAGCTCAGCGCGCGGATGTGTGGCAGTCTCAGTCAGTGCGGGCGTTATTCAGCGTGCCGGAGACGCGGAAAACCAAGGCCGCGCGCACGGCGGCGGGGCCGGCCTCTCCTCCACCCCCACCCCACCCGCCCGCTTTTTACCGGCTGACGGGTGATCAGCTCAGGGCCTGCGAGTTTCCGGCGCTGGAGGAAGGCGGGGTGTCACCAGCCCCCCCCCCCGGCTACATCTCCACCCAGCCCCGGCCCACCAACCGTCACGCCCTGGTCGCCCTCGACTGCGAAATGTGCGAGACGGCCGCCGGATTTGAGGTCACCCGGGTCAGCCTGGTGGATGGGGGCGGGGAGGTCTTACTGGACGAGCTCGTCCTGCCCGACACCCCCATCATCGAGTACCACACCCGATACTCCGGCATCACGGAAGTCATGCTGAGAGGCGTCACCACGCGCCTGGCCGACGTCCAAGCCCTGCTCCTCACCCACCTCGCGGCAGACACGCTCCTGGTCGGCCACGGCCTGGAGAACGACCTCAAAGCCTTGCGCATCGTCCACTCATCCATCATCGACACATCCGTTCTCTTTCCGCACCCCCGTGGCTTGCCCTCCCGCACGGCCTTGCGCCGCCTGGCTGCCACATTCCTGAAAAAAGCCATCCAAGGCGGCGAGCACGACAGTGTTGAGGATGCGCGGGTGGCTTTGGCCTTGGCGCAGCTCAAGTTCCTGCACGGCCCGGCCTACGGGGTGGAAGCACCAGACAAGGGCGAAAAGCTGTGCGTCGTGCTGGAGACGGCCGGACGGGGTGTGTCGCTGGTGGATCGGGCGGAGGTGCTGAACAAGGTGGTCGCAGGTAAGAAAGAGTGAGAGGGGGCGAGTATGGTTGTGGGTGGGAGAGTTGCCCTTGAGCGCGCGCTCCCACCCGCCCCGCCGCCCCGCGCCCTGCTCATCCCTCACTCGCCCTCAATTCCGATTTCCAACCTTCCCTTCTCTGAAACAACACCCAGGGCGCGCCAACGCGCTACCTGCCGCGACCGACCGGGAGGCCGTGGCCAAGGCAGCGCGCGAGGTCGCGGTGGGGGGAGTCCACTTTGTGTGGACGCAGTTGGGGGCGCTCGACGCGCTGCAGCGAGGGCGGGCTGAAGCGAAGCGGGGATTATTGGAGCTGCATGCCCAACGGCGGGCCGGCGGCGAGGTGGGCGAGGTGGCCATGCCGTCCCTGCACGACGGGAGTGAGGCAGAGGGTCCAGGCGGCGCGCGGTCGCCAGCGGCAGATGAGGCAGTACCCGCGCCGGACGCCGCTCCTCCCGCCGACCCCGACCTGGCCTCCGTCCTCACCGCCCTGGACGCCCATGTCGACCGCTTGTACACTGCCCTGCCACCCAACACCCTCCTCATCGTCACCACCTGCCAGGGCGACACCCATGACACGCGGCGCTTGCAGCAGCAGGCCTACCGTCGGGCGCAGGGGCTGGACGGCCTGCAGGCCTGGTCGCCGGCTTGCGAGGCTTACCTAGACCGATTGAGGGAGAAGGGGATGCAGGCGCTCTGCTTTGCGAGCGTTAAGCAGTGAGTGAGAGAGAGAAGTGGAGAAGGAGAGCGGGCCCCTTGTAGCGTGTCTTGCCCCCCCCCCCACCCACCCCCCACCCCCCGCGGTCTGTCGGCGGAACTGGCGGCCAGGGGCGAGATATGACTTTTGACTCCGGCCCCGCACGACCTTCTGTCACCCACCAAAGGCATCCTCTCTTCTACGCAGACCAAGCCCGGGGGTGCGCGAGAGAGTAAGACTGGATGCAAGGCCGCAAATCGGCAAGGAAACAAATCCTACACGCACCGGGCTCCGCACCCCCCCGACCCTGCTCTCTCTCCACCCCATCCTGTTTTCTCGCTCTCTCTCTCAACCCCCCTGGCGCGGCCCTAAAAAAAAGCGCGGCGTGGCGAAAACATGCCATCTCTCTAGTCCAGCTCGTTTGCCGGCACGTCCGAGTACCGGCCATTCACCCGGTCGTACTTCAAAAAGGTCTCCCCGATCATCCCGGCCGCCTTGTTCCGGACCTTGCGAACGAGGACCTGGACCTTGTCGTTGGGCCCGTTTTCGTTCCGCACCCGGTGCACCACCACGCCGCAATCCGCCTTGTTCACAAAGTGGGCGGACCCAGAGATGTCATACAGGTTGGGCGCGTCGCCCTTCCACTGCTGCAACTGCTTCGGGTGCGCCACAAACCAGACGTGGACGTCGTTGTGCTGGGCAAAACGCTTGATCTTGGTCAGCATTTGGGAGACGTACTCGGTCTCGGACATGGACGAGTGGCGCTGGTGGTCGAGCTCGTTGTAGGGGTCGATGACCAGGCCGCGGATGCCGTAGCTGAAGAAGGTCGGAATGTGGATGTGGGAGGGGGAGGTGAGAGGGGCGCGTGAGTTGAATTGAATGTGAGGAGAAGAGAGGTTGGGGATATGGGTCGAGCGGGCAACCTCTGCAAAAGGGGTCGCTTTTTAGGGGGTACGCCGGTACCAATACGCGCTCCGTTCGCACTCCTACCACAGGACACTTCATCCGCAAGCCTGCGCAGATAGTGCGCGCATTCGCAAGGCGAATGCCGCACCCTTAGGGCTCACGCTGGCCCCTTGATGAGCGCGTTTTTGCTTTTTCTTGGTCAAGTGCGCCGGTCCGCCGCGCCTAGCCACTCCTTTCGCGGCACTCTTCCCATCAGCAAAAACCTATCTCCGCACACATGCGCGCAGAGGTCCTCGCACCAGGCAGACGCCTCGCTCGCACCGCCACTGCCTCTTGTTGACCCACACGCGGAGAAGCAACCCACCCCTACACTGGTAACCGCCCGCTCGCCCGCTAAATCCGCCCGAACTCACCGCAGCACGGCCACCCGTGCGATCTCTAGGACCCACTCCACCGAGGGAAGGGCTTCGTCTTCGTAGCGGATGATGAAAAAGCGGTCGGCGAGCCATTCCAGGCCCTGGGAGACTTCCTCCTTGTTCATGCGCTCCTTGCCATTTGAATAATTGGCGTTGTCGAAAAACGGTTTGCCCGTGTACTTCTCCAGGAGTTGGCGAGCATGGTCACGGGCCTGTGAAAGGGAGTGCGGACATGTTGGCGCGGAGTCAAAGGGCGTGAGCGGCGATAACATTTTTTTGTTCACTTCTCCGCGGATTCAATAATGCGCACCTTCTTCTCCATCGAGCAGCAGGCGAAGCTCCAGCCTTCGTTCTCCGACAGGTTGCACATCAGAGCGTCAATCCACTCGGACTTCCCGCTGTTGGGGATGCCGGTGACGATGGTAAGCTCGCCTGGGACGACCTGTGAGCATGGGGTGGGGCGGTCGTGGGGTAAGGAGCGTGCCATTGGTGCGGCGATGTTGCCGGTTCGTGTTGTTAGGTAAGTGCGCACCTATCTGCGGTGCGGAACAATAAAAGGCACCCGGGAAAGCACCGTGCGGCGACTTAAGATCAAACAAAAAAACTCACCCTGTACAGCCCATCAAGGCTCTCCCACCCGCTCGAAACGCCCTGGACGTCCGTCTTCTGGTCCACATATGACGCCCAGATCTCGGACTCGAAGTCCGCAAAGCTGCGAGTGCAGGAAAGAGGGGGAGAAGGGGGTGACAAGTGCGGAGAGTCGTGAGAGCGGAAGTGCGCGCGAGAGTGTTTGGCTCATCCGAAGTCCGCATTGCCCCACGCCCGCGCCGCTTGGCCTCTTTTTTCTGCGCGCAGGCGTACAGGGGCATATGCGCACCCCCCTGCCACAACCGCTTGAAGAAAGAACGGACCTAAACAGCCCCCGAATGGGATACGGCTCCGCCCCTTGCACCGCCTTTTTCAGCGCGTCGGGCCCTTTGGCCATCAACACCTCATTCGCGTCCTTGAGCGACGGCGCTTTGACGGGGGGCTCATCAGCGCTCCCTTCCTCCGCCGTCGGCCACTTAACCCGCCAGCACCGCTCCCGCCCCAGCCGCCGGGCCAGCTCCTCGGACAGGGCCTGGCCGGGGCCGTCCGAGTCGGTCGCGATGATGATGCGGACCGCCATGTCCAGCACGCCCCTCGACGCCCACAGGTAGGAAAATTTGACGTCCTCCTCGGGGTCAGGGAGGGCGCCCTCCTTGACGTCGCGTGGGGCACCGTCAGGGACAGAGACGACGTTGGTGAAGCCTGTGAGAGGAGGAGAGAGAGAGGGGAGGGGAGAGAGAGAGAGAGGAGGGCGGTCAGAGCTGGGGGTGAGGTACTTTTTTCTCCCTTCCTCTACGGGAGGCGCCGACACGCCCTACCAAGGCCGATAACTCAGCCCCACTGGCCCGGAACCTATCAGGAAGACCCAAGCGAAGGCAGTGGTAGCGGTCGCGAGGGTAGTAGGGGCCCGCCTCGAAATCCATCTCTCGGGCGTAGCCCTCCTTTTCTCCATCCTGTGGGGGCGGGCGGGGCCGCTGCCCCCACACCCACCCACCCAGAAAGAGGGAAGGGCTACTCCCTCTCCTCTCTCCCCCCAAAAAAGTCAGCACCCGATGGGCCGAGCCCCCCTCACACACGGAGGCCCGGGACAGACGCAGTCGCGGTGGCCGGAAGGGGCGTGTCAGGGGCCCGGGCATGTCGGCGTGCTCCTCTCCTCCTTAATCCATCCTTCTCTCATCATTTTACCTGCTTCCTCCAGGGCCAGCTTGTCCATCTCGCCCTCCACGATAATGATGTCCGCCTGGCCGACCACGTCATCCAGCCCGAACAGCACCTTCTCCGCGCCCCGGACCTGGGTGAAGTGCTTCTTCTCGGACCGGAACTTGACGTTGACGACCTCGCCGTCCCGCTTGTATGGAAACGCGACGGCGGGGGCCATCCCGCCAAGGGGCGCAAAGTAGGCGTCCGCCCCGCACACCCCGTTCCGGTCCAGGGTCTCCTTGGAAATGCCGCGAGAGGCAAAAAAGGCGACCTGGGCCGGGTCTAAGGGGCGGAATTTGGAGGTGTCGGGCTTGACCGGCGGGGCCGCGTTCTTCTTGCCGGCCGGGACGAGGGCAGCTGCGTGAAAGGGAGAGAGCGAGCGGGTGAGAGGGGAGGTGGAGGGTAGCGCGCGCCGCGCCCCCTGCACACACACAAACACAGCTGTCTGTCTCAGCACCTCACTTACGTGACGTCGCCGGCCGGTAGGGCGAACCGACGGTGTACCCGCCCTGGAACCCGCACGTCGCGCGGAAGCACTTCCACTTGGAGGTCTGGCCGTCCGGGTCGATAGTGATGGAGAAGCAGTGCTCCGCGGAAGACCCGCCCCCGCATTTGGGGCACACCATGCGCTGCTCGCCCGGGGAGTACCGCTTCAGGGTGATGCCCCGGGCGAGGAGGCCATCCCGCATCGTCTCCATCTCGGTCGCAGCCGTCCCGGGCGCGGGCACGCCCAGCAGGGACCGCCGGGCTGCGTCGTTGAGCGGGGTCGGGGTGGCGGACCCAGGAGGGGGCATGGCGGCCTCGATGGTGGGTGATGCAGACGTCGACGGCGGCGGGGCAAACGGCCCGGACGGCGGGCGTTTCGCCGCGGGCGGGCGCCCGCGTGGGACGGCCGTCGTGGTCAACCGTGCGCCGGGAGGGGCGTAATTACCGGCCGGGCGAGGAGGAGGGGGGGGGGGCGCAGAGGAAGATGAAGGGCCGGTGTCAGCAGTAGCAGCCCACCCCGGCGGCGGCGGGCGGGACCCGGCCGGCGGGGCGGCTGCAGCGGGGGCGGACCCTCCAGCGGGCAACAGCGGCGGCGGTGCACGGGCCGGGTAGGCCGACTGGGCGCGTTGCTGCTGGCCGCCGGCGCTTGACGACGGGCCTGGTGGACCTGAGACGGCGGCCACAGCCGAGCGAGGCAGCAGCAGGCGGTGCCCTGGGCGCCGGAGCTGGTGGGAGGGGACGGGCGTGCCGGCGCAGAGGGCGGAGAAGCGGGCGGAGGAGGGAGAAGGGGCTGCGCCTGGAAGAGAGCGAGGGGCGAGAGAGCGTGAGCCGATTGAGGCGCCCGCCGTTCTCGGATGCCGCCACCACCGAGCCCGACGGGCTCTCCATTGATCCCTGACCCCCCTTGTACGCATGGCGCGTCAATCCGTGCCCTGCCACCATGCGAACCCGGGCGACCCGCACACAGGGATCGGCATTGGCCTCTCTGGCCACTTTTTCCAAAACGCACGCGCCCAGCGGGCATCCCGAGACCTTTCAGTCGGCGCACGCCATGCCAGTACATGGAGGAGAAGGTGATAGACCTTCAGCACTGAGCGGAATGCAAGTTGGAGCCCAAAAGCCGTGTCCACGGCGGGGATGGCTGCAGAGAACAGCGGCGGGAAGAGAGAGACAGGGCGCGAGCGCGCGTCCATGCGGAGAGCACTCTTTCGCCTTGCCACCCCGGAGATTGCCAGTCCCTGGGCACGTGAGAGGACGCCCAGTGATCCTCTGCTTCTCCCCTAGCACATCAGAAAAGGGAAAAACAAGAAGCCTCCGCTCTAAAAACTTACCGGCCCTCGCCAGCCCACCGCCCGCCCCGCCCGTCATCATCGCCGGCGTCACGCAGCCGGCCATCGCGCCCAGCAGGCGGCGGCGCATGCACTAAGTGGGAGATGCGAGAAAATGTGTGTGCTGCTATGGATAGTCTGCGAAGAGAGCTTCGTGTGTGCGGTGCGCGGACGCGCGCGTGCGAGACCGCCAGACAGGCGCCCTGCTGCCTAGGTTGAGCAAGTGGGAGCAGGCGCTGCATCACCTGTTCTCACTCTCTCTTTCGTTTATTGCTCGGGGACCCCGCCCCGCTGCACACCGCTCCCCACCGCATCCTTACCCAACCATGCAGGCCGCTCTGCTGGGCAGCTCCGTCTCCCTGGGCGGCGCCCGGCTGGCCATCCCGGCCCGGGCCACATCGCGCGCGGGTGCGTTTTCTCTATTTTAGAGCGGAGAGAGATGGCCTTTTTTTTTTTTTTTTTTTTTTTTGTGGCGACGAGGGCGAGGCCTAGCCAATTGAGTGGGGACCGGGCTTGCCGCCCGGCGCAAGCGGGGGCATGCACGCCCCGCCACCCGCCGCCATGCTCAGACTATCAAGTTTGCTCCTGGCAAGGTCAGAATTTGCAATGCGTGCACGAAATTGCCCCCCCTCGCGCCCCTCGCCTTCCCCCTCAAGCCGTCACAGCCAGGCGAGACCCTCTCACGCCACCACGCCCCTTTCTCTCTCTCTCTCTCTCTCTCTCAAACAGGCCCCTCCAACCTGGTCGTCGAGGCTGCCGGCCGGTCCACCCGCCGGGACCGGGTGCAGGGCCGCCACAAGCGCATCCGGAACAAGGTACGGTGGAAAATGGGCGGAGAGTGGGTGACTGGTGGCGCGGAGGGAGGCGCGGCCGGCGAAAGAAATCGCAGGCCGCCGGTGGGCGGCGGCCCGGGCCTCCTGCTTTCTCTCCTTCGCGCTCACGACCGCCCACACCCTTCTGCCTCTCTCCTCTCCTCCCGACAGGTCTCTGGTGACCCGGAGCGCCCCCGCCTGGCCGTATTCCGGTCGAACAACCACATCTACGCCCAGGTACGGGAACACAAAGAGAGAGCGCATTGGCCGAGCGGCGAGCAAAAAACGCGAGGCCTCCCACCACACTTCTCCCACCCCTCTCACAGGTCATCGACGACACGGCCGGCAACACCCTGGCCGCGGTCTCCACCCTGTCGCCCGCTATCCGGGAGAAGCTGGGCGGCGGGAACGGCGGCAACAAGGTAAGGGAGCGAGGAGAAAGGGTGGGGAGAGGCGGCGTCAGCGGGAACCGACCCCTCGACCTTTCTCTCTCACCATCCATTATCTCTCCCCACTCACTCACAGGAAGCGGCGGAGCTGGTGGGCAAGCAAATCGCAGAGCTGTGCATTGCCTCAAAGATCGACAAGGTCGCTTTTGACCGGGGCGGCAATGTCTACCACGGCCGGGTGAAGGCCCTGGCGGACGCGGCCCGGGAGGGTGGCCTCCAGTTTTGAGCGCGGGGTGATGAGATGGGCGCCCGTTTGTGTTCTGTCTCCCATTCTTTTTTTGATTCCCTCGGGAAGCTATTTTGGGTGGACGTGCGCCGTGTGAGAGCAGAGTGGGGTGATGAAAGGAGAACGAGGTTTGGGGGGCACGGACGGTAACAAAAAAAAACACGAACACTGGTCGGTCGAGGGTTGCCACGGGTTTTCGTTTTCATTTACTATTCTTAAAACACACGAAACGCACACGCACCGCTGCACAACCCTCCTCACCATGGCCGAGGACGCAGACGCGGACGCCATCTTCCTGGGCGAGGACGACGCGGGCGAGGTGGTGGCCGACCTGTGCGACGCGGACGGCGACGCGGGTAAGTTTTCGCTTTTTTTATTTGTTAGCATCGGCGTCCCTAGCCAAACGCCGCCGTGCGCATGCCCAGGGCTAGGTAAAGCCCACCCACATGTCTCGGCGTGTGGCAAACAGCCTGTAGAACACCCTCATGTGGTAAGACGTACTCCTCGCCCACTCACCCTCTCAAAAAAACTCTCACAGCTCCGGACAGCGACGATGACGGCGGCGGCCCGAGTGGCCCAGGCGGCGGCGTTGACGGCGGCGACGCCATGGACGGTGGCTACGGCGACCCGGCTCTCGACATCGAGGACATGTCAATCCACAGCTTTGACGGGCACACAGGTGAGGTGGAAAATAGAGAGGCAGGCGTGTGCGCCGGCGGCCCCCCTCCCTCAAGGTTGAGAAAGAAAGGAAAACTCATGAACAAACTTTTCCCTTCTGACTAACAGACGCCGTCTTTTCCGTCGCCTTCAACCCGGTCCACCCGACCGTCGTCGCGACGGGTGGCGGGGATGACCGGGCTTTCCTGTTTCAGGTGCGTGAAAATGCGCGGGGTGGTGACAGGGATTGAGAAAGAGCGCGATAACCCCTTCGCCATTACCATTCTCATTTCTCCATTGTCCCCTCCCTCTAGGTCGGCTCCTCGGACGGCACCGCCGAGCTGACCGGCCACACGGACACCGTCTGCTCCGTCGGCTTCTCCACTGACGGCGCCTTACTCGCCACGGGCGGCCTGGACGGCGGCCTACGGGTGTGGGACGCGGCAACCGGCGCCGCCCTGCGCTGCCTGGAAGGCCCCGCCGAAGGCCTGGAGTGGGTGGCCTGGCACCCGCGCGGCCACGTCATCTTGGCTGGCTCCGACGACTTCTGCGCCTGGATGTGGAATGCGGACACGGGTGACACTATGGGCGTCCTGGTGGGCCATGCGGGCGCGGTCCGGTGCGGCGGGTGGACGGCAGACGGCAAGGCCGCGGTCACTGGAGGGGGCGAGGGCGACGCCTCGCTGCGGGCGTGGGACCCCAAGACGGGCGCGTGCACGGCCACCTTGTCCGGCCACGGCTTCCACGAGGGTGGGCTAACGTCCCTGGCGGTGGCGGGGCCGGACACGCCGACCGTCGTCCTGACGGGCGGAGAGGACGGGACTGCCCGCCTGTCCAACGTCGCAAACGGCGGCCGCGTGGTGGGAACGCTTGATCCGGCCGCCCACACCGACTCTGTGGAGGCCGTCGCCTTTGGCCCCCCCGCCCTGCCCCTCCTGGCTACGGCGGGCATGGATGGCAAGCTCATCCTATGGGATGCGGGCTCCCTGGCGCCACGGGTGGTGTGCGAGCACGGCCCAGACGGGGTGACCTGCCTGGCCTTTGCCCCTGCCTGCGCACGCGTGCCTCTTGTCCTGACTGGGGGCCTGGATGGCGTTGTCCGGGCTTGGGACGCCCGCACGGGGGAATGCGTGCGCGCGCTGACAGGTCACGCCAAGGGCATCCAGGCGGTGACCTGGTCGCCCGATGGCAACCTCATCCTGAGCGGGAGCGATGACGGGACGGCGAAAGTGTTTGACCTGCGCGGGTGAGGACTTCTCAAAAGGGTTGGGGTGTGGGGTGCGTGTTTTGAAAGAAGTTAGGGTGTAAAGCATTCCTCCCTTCCCGTGCCACCGCTCCCGGTGAAGCCATGAGTAGTGAGCGCATGCGCTTGCGTGTTGGACAATCAAAAGATGGTGCATATCACAGTTACAAGAACAAAAAAATGGGGAATCACTCGAAAGGAGAGTTTTTCATCACGTTGCGCGTTGTCATTTCAGTGGTGCGTGCGCAGGTGGTCGTCGCTGGGCGCGACGTCCGCCAGGGCCACCGCTGCGGCCGCTGCAGCCGCAGACTGCGTGCCCGGTGGCAGGAACACGACCGGCCCCAGGTGGTCATCCGCGGGCAGGGAGCCGGGCTGGCCCGGCATGGCCAGGTGGGCCAGCAGGTCGGCGTCCGACCCGCCGCCCGCGTGTGCCGCCGCCGCATGGTGCGCCGCCGCCGCCGCCGCGTGCTGGGCGTGCGCCGCGTGCGCCGCATGCGCGGCATGCGCCGCCGCCGCATGAACAGCCGCGGTGTGGTGATGGTCCGCCGCGGTGTGCAGCGGCGGGTGGGCCTGCTGGGGCGTGCCCGCCAGGACGTGTCCGCCGTCGCCACCCCCTCCGTTGCCGCCGCCACCACTGCTGGCGTGGCGCAGCAGGGCCGACCCGTGGTCCCCGCTCAAAGAACCGGCCAGGCCCGTCATGAGGGAGTGGCCCGAGGATTGAGGGGCGAGGGTTGACGTGCCGCCGCCGCCGCCGGCACCACCGCTCGAGGCAGCAACTGCAGCTGCGGCCGCCATGGCCGCCACCGCCGCCGCCGCCGCGTCTGCCAGGCCCGCCGGCGGGGATGGGCACCCCGAGTGCAGGGACAGGGCGTTCAAGCCGGTGGCCACGGAGGGCGGGCGAACCGAGATGGAGCCGGATGGAATGCCCAGCGGGACGAGGACGACGCCCGTGGGCTCGCCGCCCGTGCTGCTCCCCGCGCCGCCGCCGCCGCCCATCGGGCTGACCATGCCCGCCGCGCCTGGAGTGGCCACGGCCGCCGAGACGGCCGCCGCGACTGCTGCGCTCAGGGATGGGGCCAGGGGAGGCAGCGGCGGCGGCGGGGGCACCCCCCCGCCAACCTCATCCAGCGGCGGCGTGGCGGCCCGGCTGGCCGCTGCCGCCGCTGCCGCCGCCCGGTACGGCACTGCATGCGCTTCCGCCTGCAAGTGCACGGCCGCCGCGTTCAGGTGGTGCGACTCCACCGCCGCCGCCTGGGCCTGGGCCTGGGCGGCCGCCTGGGCGTGCGCGTGCGCGGCCGCATGGGCGGCCAGGCTGTGGGCCTGGGCGGCCAGGGCGGACTGCGCCTGCGCGTGCGAGTGCGCGGTCGCCTCCAGGGCCTGGGCCGCGACGTGCGCCTGGTGGTGGACCGCGTCGGCTGCGGCCACACCCGCCGCCGCGGCCGCGGCCGACCCGGGCCTGCCCGGGACCAGCGCGTCCACCACGGCCGCCGCTTCGGCGGACCCGGCGACGGCCGCCGCCTTAAGGGATTCGGCGTGGGCGGCCGCCGCCGCGTGCGCTGCCGCATGCTCGTTCGCCTGGGCCGCCAGCTGGGTTGCCTGGGCTTGGGCCTGGGCCTGCGCCTGAGCGTGCACGGCGGCCTGGGCTGTCAGATTCTGGGCTTCCGCGGCCTTCTCCAGACTCTGCGCTTTAGCCTGGACGGCCTGGGCCTGGACGACCGCCTGGACGGCGGCTGTGGGCGGCGGGGCGGGCGCGGGCGCAGGTGGGGCGAGGCCCCCGATGCCGCCGCCGCCACACTGGCCGGCGGGGCCGCCCCCATTCCCACTCGCGCCACCCGCCGCCGCCACAGCTGCAGCGGTGGCGCTGGTCTGCATGGCCGACGCATGCGCGGTCAGCTGGTCGGCGTGGGCTTTCAGGTTGTTGGCCTGGGCTTGCAGTGCGACTGCCTCCTGGGCGAGGGCAGTGGGTTGGGCAGGTAGTGGCGGGGGAGGCGGCGCCGCCGTCGCCGCCGCGGCCTCACTTGACAACGCCCCAGGAGGCGTGTGCGCGGAGGACGTGGGCGACAGGGCGGCCTCCGCCGCCAGCATGTGGTGGTGGTGGTGCGCGAACGCCGCAGCCGCTGCCGCCGCGTGGTGGTGGTGGGCGGCCGCCGCGTCGCTGCCCGGCGCGGACACGGGCGAAAGGACGCCGCTGCCTGGTGACGGGACAGCCACGGCGGGCGGGGCGACCAAAGGAGCGGGCGCCCCTAGAGGCGCCAGGGGCAGCGGCAGGCCGATGGGAGCCCCGACCACGACTCCGACTGGTGGCGGCGGTGGCACCGCCAGGACCGGCAGGGCCGGCGGCGGGGCGACCAGCGGGGGCGGCTGCATGCCCGCCGCCGCGGCGGCGTGCTGAACGTGGACGTGGTGCGCGTGATGGGCGGCGGCCGCCGCGGCCGCGGCTGCGCCAGACTGGCCCTCCAACTCCCTGCGCAGGGCCGCGTTTTCGGCGACGACAGCGTCCAGCGTCGCAGCACCACCGCCGTCGCCGCTGCTGCCGCCCTGTTGTTGTTGCTGGATCCGCCCTAGCACGTCGCGCAGGGCTTGGAGCTCGGTTTCACGGTCCTCAAGGTGACGGCGGACGGCGCCGGAGGCCAACCCCCGAATGATGCGGGGCAGGGTGGACAGGGAGGCGTCGCCCCGGCGGCCAACGCCGCCCAGCAGGGGGGCCAGCCGACGGCACTCTTCCTGGAGCCGCCCTTCATCCTCCTTGGTGGCGAGGCGCCCGGAGAAGCGGCCTTGCAGGCCCGCCCCCCGGGCGCGCCTGTCGCCGCCGCCCCGGGTGGTCGCCCGCCCGCCGGACGGGCCGTCGCCGTCCTCATCGTCGTCGTCCTCGTCCTCGTCGTTGGTGCCGCCGCGGCCGCCGAGGCCGCGCTCGCCGCCTCCACTGCCCCCAGCTAGGCCCCCACCCGTGGGCGGGCTGCCCACGAAGGGGCCGTGGTCGCCGGCCGCGGAGGATCCCGGGATGGCAACGCCGCCAGGGATGTCGCTGCCGGCCGGGCCGGCCGCGGACAGGCCGTCGGGGCCACCCGCGGAGAGGGGGCCCTCACCGGGTGGGGTCGATTGGTTGAGCTGATGGGCGGCCGTGTGTTGTTCGTGGTGGTGGTAGGAGGGCAGGCCGGCCGCCGCGTCGGGCGGCGGGACGGCGAGCCAGTCGCCCGGGTCGGCAGCCCCAGCAGCGCCGCCCCCACCCCCCACCCCTCCGGGCGCGCACTGCTGCTGCATGCCCTGCATGTTTTCTAGGCCGCCGCCGGCCTGGTCTGTCCGGATGGTGGCGGCCGCGTCGTAGGGCTGAAGAAAAAGTGGGAGAAAGAGAGAGAGGAGGTTGAGCGTCGGGCCGTCGTCGTCGTTTTTGTTTTCAGCACGCAGCCGAGCTTTTTGGTACCTGCCGTCCTTCCACGCCGTCCCAATGCCTCTCCCGCCTCTGCTTACCTCCGTCATGGTTAGGCCACCCGTCTGTCAGGCCAGTTTGCGTGCGGTAATGGGCGTTCGGGGCTGTGAGAGAGTGGAAATGTGAGGCTGGATGCGAGAGGACAAAAAAGACCCGACCCCCCGGCGGCCCCGACCGCCGGCGGCCCGGCGCGTGCCGAGGGTCGACCCGCTCCGCCCGCCCAGGCCTCCACCAACCCGCCCCGTCACCCCAAGTCACAGACAAGTGCCTGGTGCAGGCTTGGAAGGAGCCAGAAGGAGCTCGAGCCCACCCCCTCCCCCTCGGGAGAACTGGTGGCAGGTGCGCCGTGGGCGGGGCCAGCACCACTGCATTTCGCGCCTCTTCCCTCGCGTGCTCGGCGCACCTGTGTGGGTGTGTGCTTTCAGGAGGACAGGCTACCTGCGTGTGTGCGTGTGTGTAACAGGCCCCTGGCTAGGGGGGCTGTGCGTGTGCGCGCGTGTGTGTGTGGGCCCCAGCACGCGTCGCGCCTTGTGTGTGTTGTGTGGCAGTTCATTTTTTTTTTTCAGCTGCCTTCCTCTCCACCCCTCATTTCTCCCCTGCCCCCGCCTTCAACACCCCGCCCGCCCACGCGTCCACATCGCCCACCACCTTGCCTAGCTCCGTCCGCGCCGCGGCCACCTCTTCACTTGCCCCATCACCACCCGCCACCAGGGCCACCCAGACGGCGGCCACAACCTTGGCGGCGTGGCCTTTCACCAGGCTGCCCGCCCGGCCGGCCAGGGCTGTCGTCCACAGCAGCCGGACGCCCTCCGCCGCGGCGGCGACGCCTGGGGCGGCCGGGTCGCCGCCCTCGCCCGGCACGGCTAAGAGGGCAAAGTGCTTGAGCGCCCGGGACCCGTAGAAATCGGTCAGGGCGTGCGTGATGGAGGGCGCGTCCTTCTCAGCTTTTTTCTCCTCTGTTTCCAGGGGCGCGGCCGCTTGGGCGACCAGCGCCGCCCGCAACGCCTTGACGGCGGGGCCGTGCGCGTCCAGGAGGACGCCATCCCGGCCCCCGCCCCGGGCGGCCTCAACCAGGACGTCCGCGCCCGGCCCGCGCAACAAAGCGCCCGCGCAGGACGAGGCGGCCGCCAGGAGTTTCGCGCCCAGGGAGGCCGGCCCGGTGCCGAGCACCTCGCGCCGCCGCTTGTCGCCTGCCTTTTTCGAGACGCCCAAATGGGCAGGGGCCGTGGATGGAGCATCGCCCTCAGCAGCAGGCTCAGCAGGAACAGCAGTGTCGCCCTTCTCGGCTGTCTCGGCCGCCGCTGCCGCCGCCTTCCTGGCGGCCTCGCCCGCGGCGGTCACAGGGTAGACCAGCGCGAGCGTGTGGGGCGGCAGGTAGCGCGCGCTGCCCGGCTCCAGGACTTGCAGCAGCACCCGCCTGGCGTGCTTGTGGGCTAGCAAAGACGTGACGGCGTCGCCCGCGTCCAGGGCGGCCCCCAATTCCGTCCCAATCACTTTGGTCAGCAGCTGGGTGTCATCGGTGTGGGTGAGCGCGGCGCCCAGGACTCCGCTCGCCCACTCGTCGCGGGCCATCGTCCCCACGTGGCCCTTCATGGCTTTCACGGCTTTCTTCCTGTCTTTTGCCGTGCCCAACGCCAGCACTGCGCACGCCGCGGCCGCGCCGTCCCGGGTGTGGACCATGCGCATGAGGCCGGGCCCGGCCAGGGCATCCACCGCATCGGCGGCCGCGCGGGGCGGGGCGGCCGCCAGGTACTCGGCCACCAGGCGGTGCGTGAGCGCCGGGTCCAGCATGCCCTTGTCCAGGATGGGGGTTACCTGGGTCGCCAGGCGCTGCAGGATGGCGGTGCGGCGAGGGGGCGGCGCGCCCTCCAGGGCGGCGGCCAGGGAGGTCGGGATGGAGGAGGAGGTGGTTGACGATGAAACTCCGCTGCCAGCGGGGAACAACACGTACTCCCGGCTGTAGAATTCTGCGGCCATGCCGTCCCGCTGGGCGGGGGTGGCGCGGGTGTAGAGCTCGTCCACCACGGCCGCGCCCGTCGGGTGGCGGAGCAGGCCGGCCAGGTGGCCGCGGTAAAGCTTGAGCCAGTCTGGAGGAGAAGGGGAGAGAGAGGTTGAGTTTTGAGAGCTGTTTTTGTTGCCTGGGCGCCCGTGCGTTCGCGTGTAAGAAATAAAGCACGCGCGATTACCGCCGGTAAGGGCAATTTAGGGCAACCCCGGACGTTTCGCTATAGGCAAGGCCATGACCCGTATAATGATGCATATAAAAACCCGGCCACGAAAGTTGAACAAACTAATGCTGGGGGCCGGGTGGGTTTCACTCCCTGCCCTTTTCTATTGAGGGGCCTCACGACTTTCTTGTTTCCGCAGCGCCGCTCCAAGGGACAGGTCACAAAGTAACCCGCCACCCGGTGCGCGCTCGTAGGAAAGATAACGCAGTATAAAATTTGATTTTATGGGTCGTTGTGCATCACCGGCCGCAAAATGGGGAATGGAAAAGAAAAAAAGACTCTCTCTCTCCATTCTTACCTGCGACCTCCTCCTTGGGCGCATTCGCGATGAGCTTGACGACCAGGAAGTGGCCGTACGATGATTTGGCCAGGGGCACGGCCTCCGCCCGCACCTCAGCCACCGCGGCCGCGCGTGCGGCGGGCGGCGCAGACCGGGCGGCCGCCTGGAGCACCCGGGACGCGGTGTGGGACATGGCCAGGCGGGCGACCGCGCCCTTGGCGGCTACCAGAACGTCCGCCGCCAGGGCCGCCCGCTCCTCGGCGGGGGTGTCGGCCCGGCGGAGGCGCTCCCACTTGGTGGTGATGGCCTGAGGAAGAATGGAAGTGAGTTTTTTTTTTTGGCTAGGTTGACGCGAGAGGGAGCGCGCGTCTTGTCTTCCCTTCTCCATCCTCTCTCTCACCTTGATTAGGTCCTCATTCCGTTTGGGGCGCTTGCCGACAGGCGGGGCGGTCCCTTCACCATCGTCCGGCTTCCCGGCAGGGGCGGGGCTGTGTGTGTGTGAGGAATGGGAGGAGAGAGTGAGAAAAGATGGATACATGCGGCGGCCGCCCAACAGAGAACGAGAAAAAGGGGGGAGTGTCTCTGCTCGCGTGCTACGCCCAGCCAACCCCGGTCTGAGCCTTCGAGGTGCTAGCAACGGAGCTATAGTATAGCCCTGCACGTGCAGGTCCGTGCGAACTCACCCCCCCACCCCCTCACAACCCACGCACCGTTTTGCGCCTGCCGCCGCGGCGGGCCGCCGGTCGGGCTGAGCGCCGCCGCCCGGCTTGCCGCCCGGCTTGCCGCCCGGCTTGCCGCCCGGCTTGCCGCCCGGCTTCTTGCCGCCTGCCTTGCCGCCCGAGCCGGGCTTGCCCTTGCTGGGCTTTGAGGCGTTGGTCCGCTTGGCATACGCGGTCGGGGTGGTCGTCATCTTTTGTAAGCGTGCAGAGAAGTGAGACCGCTTCTAATTTTGGTTGTGAGTTAGAACATTCACACCCCTCACTCGCGTGTTTTCACCGCCCGCCCCGCCCCCACCCCGCCTCCCTCGCCCCCAGGGCTGCAGGGGAGAGCTTGTTTCACACAGTCACCTCACACGCACACACACCACGCTCTCAACCATGCCTGTCGCGGAGGCCCAGAAGATCCCGCTCACACTGGTCGTCGGGTTCCTGGGCGCGGGCAAGACGTCCCTGGTCAACCGCATCCTGGCCGGCCGGGGCACGCGCCGCCTGGCCGTCATTGAAAACGAGTTGGGCGAGGTCGGCATCGACTCCCAGCTGGGTGAGTTTTTTGGATGGGAGCGCGGGCCGCGGCGGAGGGGCGAGAGAGGGCGGGAATGGGCGGTGGGGAGTCCTCACCGGCGGCGGAGACGCGAAGTCAGCTCGCCGCGGGACGCGCGGGGGCCTCTCTGATCCTCGCACGCGCCAGGCCGAGGGAGGCAGGAGCCCGCAGTCCTTTATTCTCTTGTTCTAGTGACTGCTGGGGCGGGCTCGAACAGCACCCCGGGCGCGGCGTGGAGAAGCTTTCTCGGCCGCCGTCCGTCTGTGCCGGTCGGCCGCTCTCTCTCTGGCAGACAACCTCCTACGGCAGGCGGGGTCGCGCCCTTTGGGCCCGCCCTGGCTGGAGGTTTGCACGCACCGCGCGGCTTTCCTTGTCAGTCGACAGGAGGATGGACGCCGGCCCGCCCGGGCCCGGTCTGATGGGCGTGACGGATGCCGGTGGCCGCTCCAAAACGTGCATGCACCAGACGGGGACGGCGCCGACAACCGCGTGGCAGCGAGTCGCCCTCTTGCTCGAGGGTCGGCCCCCTTGCGTTTCGCAGCGTGCGAGGCCGCCCCGCCCCGCCCCGGCCAGCACACCCCACGCGCTGCGTAGCCAGGATGTGCAGCTAACGGTTGCGGTGAGACAGCGGGATGCACTCGCCCCCGCGCCCGCCCTTGCCGGGCGGCCCCCCTTTGCTCTCCCCCACATATCTCAACAACTCGACCTCACCCCTCCTCTCTCTTCTCTCTCTTTTCTCCAGTCTCGGCCAACCTGATCGCCAAGGAGGACATCGTCTCCCTGGAGCGGGGCTGCGTCTGCTGCTCCCTCCGCTCCGACCTGGTGGAGGCGCTCAAGGAGCTGGAGCGGCGTGCGGGCGCGTCGGGGCAGCCCTTTGACGCGGTGCTGCTGGAGACGACGGGCGTCGCCGACCCGGGGCCGGTGGTGCGTTGATGGAGAGAGAAAAACACGCATTTTTTTTCAACCTCCGCTTTCTTTCTCCTATTTCTCACGCGCCTCCCTTCTCCTCTCCTCCCCTAGGTCTTCACCTTTTTCGCCAACTCCTGGATCTCCTCGCGCTTCCGCCTGGACTCCGTGTGCTGCCTGGTGGACGCGAAGCACATTTCGATGGTGAGAAAAAGAGGATGGAGAGGAAGGCGTCGCTGCTTGTTCTTCTCTCTCTGCCCTCTCTCTCAACGCTCGCGCGCCCCGCCTCTCTCTCACACCCCCTCCTTCTCCTTTCACCCTTCACACATTCACAGCTCCTAGACGAGCGCTCCCCTGACGCCTTGGACGAGGTTGTCAACCAGATAGCGTTTGCGGACACCATCCTGCTCAACAAGATTGACCTGGTCTCGCCTGAAGACCTGCAGCACGCGCGCGACCTGGTGCGGGCGGTCAACGTGACGGCCAACCTGATCGAGTGCCAGCTGAAGGACTCGGACGTGGCGGACGGCGCCATCGCGCCCGGCGCGGGCGGCGCGGCCGTCACGTGGGACACGGTCATGGATGTCAACTCCTTTTCTATCGAGCGCGCGCTGCAGGTCGACCCCACGTTCATGGACGACTCCGCCAACAAGGACGGCGACCATGAAGGTGACGACGAGGACGACGAGGACGACGGCGAGGACGACGCTGAGGAGGAGGAGGAGGACGCGGCGACGACGGCGGGCCGGGACGGGCAGCCAGGCACGGGCGGCCCGCCCTCCACGCGGGCCCGCTCGCGGGAGGCCACCGCCGCCGTCCGCAAGCGCGGTCGGGCCGGCTCCCGGGGCGGCTCCGCCTCCACGGGCGGCGGCGGCGTCGGCGTCGGCGGCGACAGCGTGGGTGGCGGCGGCGGTGGCGACGCCGCCAAGCGGGCGGCCGGCGCACTCCCTGCTGCCCAGCGCTGGCGTCGCCAGTCCCTCCACGACCTGGCCGGCGTCTCCTCGGTGGGAATCTCCGCCGCGGGGCCGCTGGACCAGTACCGGTTCAACATGTTCATGAAGGACCTGCTGCTCGAGAAGGCGCGGGACATCATGCGGTGCAAGGGCGTGCTCTGCATTGCGGGCCAGGAGCGCACCCGCTTTGTGTTCCAGGGCGTGCACGACACAGTCTGCTTTGGGCCCTCCGCCCAGGGCTGGGATCCCGACGCGCCCGGGCCGCCCGTCTCCCAGATCGTCTTCATCGGCCGCAACCTGGACCGGGCCATGCTGTCAGAGGGCTTCCGGTCGTGCGTGTGGTCGCCCCTGCCCGCCGGGTGGACGGAACATTTGGATGACCGGTCGGGGCGCCCTTACTTTGTGTGCCCGGCGACGGGCGCCAAACAGTGGACCCGGCCGATGGGGGACGCCGGCACGGGCGGCGCGGCGGGCGTGGAGGTGACGGAGGCGCCACTGCGGGCCAGCCTGGAGGGTGGCGGCAAGGTGGCGTCGCCGCCGGCGGTGGCAGGCGCGCCCCAGGCGTAAGAAGGTGTGAAAGGGTTAGAAGGTGAGAGAGAGAGAGGAGGAGAAAAAGGGGGACGAGGGGCGCGCCCGGTGCTTTGCTGCCCCGCACCCCTCGTCCCCCCCCCGCCCCATTGGGGTTGTGTGTGCTTTTGGGTGCGGTCGATTGGGTTTCCACCGCTGGCTTGTGTGTGGGTGTGCTTTTAATGCGCGGGGAAGGAGGGCGTTGAGCGCGCGCGCGCGCGCGCGCGCGCGCGGTTTTTTTTTAGTAACCCAGGGGTTGG
>Ga0315289_10000686_pt1 | contig 51937 bp, 40 predicted proteins | sample YL17G11_40_MG_FD_203452 | JGI IMG/M metagenome (GOLD analysis project Ga0315289, IMG submission 203452) | Sediment microbial communities from Yellowstone Lake, YNP, Wyoming, USA - YL17G11_40 | ecosystem: Environmental > Aquatic > Freshwater > Lake > Sediment | place: USA: Wyoming | collected...
TTCGAGCTCCTTTGCGAGGTTCGCCATCCGGTCGCGCGCCCGGCGCCGATCGACCTCGATCTGAGTCTCGCCGGGGCCGCGGGTGCCGATCCCTCCCTCCTGGCGCGAGAGGTGCTCCCAGAGGCGTCTCAACCGCGGCAGCGCATAGGTGAGTTGGGCGATCTCCACCTGGATGCGGGCCTGGCGCGTGCGCGCGCGGCGGGCGAAGATGTCGAGGATGAGCTCGGTTCGGTCGATCACGTTGACGTCGAGGCGCTTCTCGATGTTCCGCGCCTGGGCGGGAGTGAGGTCGTCGTCGAAGATGACGAGGTTCGCATCGAGATCGTGGAGCGCCTGGCCGAGCGACTCGAGCTTTCCCTCGCCGATGAAGGTCGCGCCGTCGACGCGGGTGCGGCCCTGGATCGTCCGACCGACGACGACGGCGCCCGCAGTTCGGGCGAGAAGCTCGAGCTCCTGCAAGTTCTCGATCTCATCCTCGCGCCGGACGCGGGGCAGCGTGATACCGACGAGGTACGCTCTTTCAACGGGGGCTATCGATGGAGAGACACGGGTTGAACGCATCTACTTTTCTTCGGGCTCGTCGCCGGACTCCCCGGCGCCGGCCTCTTCTTCCTCCATCCCTTCCATGTCCTCGCCCTCCTCGCCTTCGGCCCCTTCTCCTTCGGGCACCTTTTCGCCGGCCATGAGCGAGACGGCGACGACCGTGTCCCCCTCGCCGAGGCTGATGAGCTTGACGCCCTTCGCGGGCCTCCCGAGAATGGAGATGCTGTTCACCGGGGAGCGGATGATGATCCCGTTGTGCGTGATGATCATCACCTCGTCCTCCTCGATGACTTCTTTCACGGCGACGAGATCGCCGTTGCGCTCGTCGGTCGAGATGGCGACGACCCCCTTGCCGCCGCGCTTGATGTTCCGGAAATCGCTGATCCTCGTGCGCTTGCCGTAGCCGTGTTCGGTCACGGCGAGAAGCTCCGCGCCGCGCTTCACGACGACCATCTCGACGACGCGGTCGTTTGTGTCGAGCTTGACGCCCGTTACTCCCTGGGTAGAGCGTCCCATGTTCCGGACGTCCTTCTCGCTGAACCGGATCGCCTTTCCCTTGCGCTTCGCGAGGATAATGTCGTCGCTGCCCGACGTGAGGCGCGCCGCGATGAGCTTGTCCCCCTCGCGGAGGATGACCGCGATGATGCCGCCGCGCCGCGGGTTCGCGTAGGCAGAGATATGCGTCTTCTTGATGAACCCGTCCTTCGTCGCGAGCATGAGATAGGCGTCCTGCTTGAAGTCGCTCACGGGGACGAAGGCGCTGATGTTCTCGTCCCGCGACATCTCGACGAGGTTCACGATCGCCTTGCCGCGCGCGAGCCGGCCCCCCTGCGGGAGCTCGTGGACCTTGACCCAGAAGCACCTGCCCTTGTCCGTAAAGAAGAGCATGTAGCTGTGTGTCGAGGCGATAAAGAGGTGCTCGATGAAGTCCTCTTCCTTCATGCCCATCCCCGAAACTCCCTTCCCGCCGCGCCGCTGGCGCCGGTACGTGCCGGTGGGGATGCGCTTGATGTATCCGGTGTGGGTGATCGTGACGATCATGTTCTCTTCGGCGATCAGGTCCTCGATCTCGAAGTCCCCTTCCTGGTCGACGATCGCGGTGCGGCGCTCGTCGCCGAAGCGGGTGTTGAGGTCGTCGAGCTCCTCGCGGATGATGCCGAGAAGCCGCGTGCGGCTCTCGAGAATCGAGTGGTAGAACTCGATCCTCTTGATGAGTTCGAGGTATTCGTCCTCGATCTTCTTCCGTTCGAGGCCGGTGAGGCGCTGGAGCCGAAGGTCGAGAATCGCCTGCGCCTGGATCTCGGAGAACTTGAACTTCTTCATGAGCCCCTTGCGGGCCTCGTCGGGGGACGCGCTCGACTTTATGAGCTGGACGATCTCGTCGATGTTGTCGAGGGCGATCTTGTACCCCTCGAGGATGTGGGCCCGCTCCTCGGCGCGGGCCAGGTCATACTTCGTGCGCCGCGTGATGACATCCTCGCGATGCGCGAGGAAGCGCTCCATGAGCTCCTTGAGGGTCATAACGACGGGGCGCATCTCATCGAGGGCGAGCATGATGATTCCGAAGGTGACCTGGAGCTGCGTGTGGGCGAAGAGCTGGTTGAGGACGACCTTCGGGTAGGAATCCTTCTTCAGCTCGATGGCGATGCGCATCCCTTCCCTGTCCGATTCGTCGCGGATGTCGGAGATCCCCTCGATCTTGCCGTCGTGCACGAGGTCGGCGATCTTCTCGATGATGGAGGCCTTGTTGGTCTGGTAGGGAATCTCGCTCACGATGATGCTCGTCCTGCCGTTCTTCTGCGTCTCGATGTTGGCGCGGGCACGGAGCGTTATCTTCCCCCTGCCGGTCGAGTACGCCTCGCGGATGCCCGCCCTCCCATAGATGATGCCGCCCGTGGGGAAATCGGGCCCCGTGACGATCTTCGAGAGTTCCTCGGCGGTTATCGCGGGCTTTTCGAGGAGGGCCTTGAGCCCATCGACGATCTCGCTGAGGTTCTGCGGCGGGATGTTCGTCGCCATGCCGACGGCGATGCCGGCGGCGCCGTTGATGAGAAGGTTCGGGGCCCTGCTCGGGAGCACGAGCGCCATCTGGCGCGTCTCGTCGTAGTTGGGGCCGAGCTCGACCGTCTCCTTCTCCAGGTCGGCGAGAAGCTCCTCGGCGATCTCCGTCATCCGCACCTCGGTGTACCGCTCGGCCGCGGGGGGATCGCCGTCGATCGATCCGAAGTTCCCCTGCCCGTCGACGAGGGGATAGCGCATCGAGAAATCCTGGGCCATGCGGGCGACGGCGTCGTACACGGCGGCCGTGCCGTGCGGATGATAGTTGCCGGTCACGTCTCCGGTGAGCTTCGCCGATTTGCGGTACGGCTTGTTGTGCATGATGCCGAGATCGTTCATCGCGAGGAGTATCCGCCGGTGGACGGGCTTGAGTCCGTCCCGCACGTCGGGGAGCGCGCGGGAGACGATGACGCTCATCGCGTAGTCGAGGTAGCTTTCCTTCATCTCGTCTTCTATGTAGACCGGGACGATCCGCTGGCGATTGATGTCCATTCACCGCTCCTTCACGTGTCAGATATCCAGGTTCCTCACCGAGAGCGCGTTCTCGACGATGAAGTTCTTACGCGGTTCGACCGCGTCCCCCATGAGGATCGTGAAAATCTGGTCGGCCTCCACCGCGTCCTCGAGCATCACCTTGCGGATCGTGCGCCGTTCGGGATCCATCGTCGTCATCCAGAGCTGCTCGGGATTCATCTCGCCGAGACCCTTGTAGCGCTGCAGGTATACCCCGTGGCTGCCGCCGAGTTCCTTGAGGATCTTGTCCTTTTCCTTATCGTCGTATGCGTAGCGCTCATCCTGCCCCTTCTTGGCCCGGTAGAGCGGCGGCTGCGCGATGTAGACATACCCGCGCTTGATGAGCTCGGGCAGATACCGGAAGAGGAGGGTGAGAATGAGCGTGCGGATGTGCGAGCCGTCGACGTCGGCATCGGTCATGATGATGATCTTGTGATACCGCGCCTTCGATATGTCGAAATCCTCCTCGCCGACCCCCGTGCCGAGCGCCGTGATGACCGTCTTGATCTCTTCGCTCGAAAGAATCTTGTCCAGGCGCGCCTTCTCCACGTTGAGGATCTTCCCGCGGAGCGGGAGTATCGCCTGGAAGCGGCGGTCGCGCCCCTGTTTCGCCGAGCCGCCCGCCGAATCCCCCTCGACGAGGTAGATCTCGCACTGCGCGGGATCCTGGAGCGAGCAGTCGGCGAGCTTCCCGGGGAGCGTGCTCGTCTCGAGCGCGCTCTTGCGCCGCACGAGGTCGCGCGCCTTGCGCGCCGCCTCGCGGGCGCGCGCCGTTTGGAGCGACTTCGCGATGATCTTATGCGCCACGCTCGGGTGCTCCTCGAGGAACTCGGCGAGCTTCTGCCCGACGGCGCTCTCGACGTAGCCCTTGATCTCGCTGTTCCCGAGCTTCCCCTTCGTCTGCCCCTCGAACTGCGGCTCGGGGAGCTTCACGCTGATGACGGCGGCGATGCCCTCGCGGATGTCATCCCCCGTCAGCGTCGTTTTCTCCTTCTTGAACATGACCGCCTTCGCCGCGTAGTTGTTGAGCGTGCGGGTGAGCGCGGCCTTGAACCCAATGAGGTGCGTGCCGCCGTCGATCGTGTTGATGTTGTTCGCGAAGGCGAAGATGCTCTCGGCGTAGCCGTCGTTGTACTGGATCGCGCACTCAAGCTCGTAGTCGTCGCGCTTGTCCTCGATGTAGATCGGCGGCGCATGGAGGACTTCCTTGTTCTGGTTGAGATACTTGACGAACGAGACGATGCCTCCCGCATACTTGAACTCGTGCCTCTTGTTCGTCCGCTGGTCCTCGAAGTTGATCGTGATTCCCTTGTTGAGAAACGCGAGCTCCCTGAATCGCTGCGAGAGCGTGTCGAAGCTGTACTCCATCGTCGTGAAAATTTCCTTGTCGGGATAGAAGGTCACCCGCGTCCCGCGGCGGTCCGTCTTCCCGGTCTGCGGCGCAGTCTTGAGATCGAACGCCGGGGTGCCGCGCTCGTAGCGCTGCGTGTACGCCTTCCCGTCGCGCCAGATCTCGACCTCGAGCCACTCCGAGAGCGCGTTCACGACCGAAACGCCGACGCCGTGGAGCCCGCCCGACACCTTGTAGCTCTTGTGATCGAACTTGCCTCCCGCGTGCAGCATCGTGAGAACGACCTCCACGGCGGGCCGCTTCTGCGTCGGGTGAATGTCAACGGGAATGCCGCGCCCGTTGTCGATCACCGTGACGGTGCCCTCGTTCTGGATCGATATGTCGATCTGGTCGCAGTGCCCCGCCATCGCCTCGTCGATCGAGTTGTCGACGACCTCATAGATCATGTGGTGAAGGCCGTGGAGGTCGGTCGATCCGATGTACATCGCCGGGCGCTTGCGCACCGCATCGAGCCCCTTGAGAACCTGTATCCCTTTTGCGGTGTAATCCTGGCTCATTCGTTATCTGTTCTCCCTTTTGATCTCGAGGCGAATCCCCTTGACCTCGACCTTCGGGAATTCCTTCCCGATACGCTCGATGATCTGTTTCTGGCGAAACCAGAGCTCTTGCATCCAGGCGCTGTTTTCGACTTCTATGAAGAGGATGCCGTCTCTCAGCATCCGCGGGCGGCTTTGTTTCGCGATGACGGGCCCGACCACCTCCGCCCACCCCTGCAGGAGCTTCGCTTCCTCAAACTTATCCTCGAGCCCCATGAGTGCGAGCACGCGGGGAAGAATCTCTCCTACCCTCGCCGATGCCTTTTCAGCCACGGTGAAGCGCACCTCCCTGCGGATATCAGATTTTATTAAGAAACCCGCCAAAAATAAACAACAAATTGGGCTTGCCCCTCCGCTATTTTCGCGCTATGCAACGGCCGCGATGACCCCAGCCTCGATCGTGAATCGCCGGGTCCCCGCGGGGAGGCGGCCGAGCTCGTCCGGGCGGGGGGTCGTAATGAAACTCTGGTAGCTGTCCGCGAGATGCTCCCGCACCCGCCCCGCCGTCTCCCGGTCGAGCTCCGAGAAAATGTCGTCGAGAAGGACGATCGGCTTTTCTCCCCGCTTCTCCAGAATGGCGAGCGCCTGGGCGAGCTTGAGAACGAGCGCCGCGAGACGCTTGCGCCCCTGCGACCCGTAGCGCCTGAGCTCCACCGACTCGAGGAAAATCTGAACGTCGTCGTAGTGCGGCCCCGCAAGCGTGTAGCCCCGCCGCCGCTCCGCGTCGCGAACGCGCGCGAGCGCCTGGCGGAGCGCCTCTTCCGGCTCCCTGCCGGCCGGATTGAACGAGCAGACGTACTGCATGCTGAACCCGCCCGGCTCTCCCGCGATATCGCCGAAGAGCCTCGCCGCCCGTGACTCGATCTCCCGCATCGCCTCGAGGCGGATCCGCACGATCCCCCCGCCCTTTGCGGCGAGCGCGTCATCCCAGGGTTCGATCCCCGCCGGCGGGGCACCCTCCCGCGCGGCGCGCTCGAGAAGGGCGTTCCGCTGCCTGAGGACGAGCCGGTATTCCTTGATCTCGCGGAGATAGAGGGGAGAAATCTGCGCGGCGGTGTAGTCGAGGTAGGCGCGCCGGCCCGCGGGCGGTCCCGCGGCAAGGAGAATATCCTCCGCGACGAAGATCACGCCCGGCATGACGCCGATGACCTCCGAGAGCCCCGCTGCGCGTTTCCCGTTTATCGACACCTTCGTTCTCCCCGACCGTTCGAGCCCCGCCTCGATTTCGAAGTCGACCCCCGAATCGCTCGTCCCGGCGAGCCTGCAGAAGAAATACTCCTCGCCGAACCGGATCGTCTCCTCGAGGCTCCGGGTCCTGAAGGATCTCGCGAGCGAAAAGAGGTAGATCGCTTCGAGGAGGTTCGTCTTACCCTGGGAATTCCGCCCCGTTACAAGGTTGAAGGCGGGCGAAAACGAAAGCGCCGCCTTCGCGATGTTGCGGAAATTGATTATATCGACGCCCCGGACGATCACCCGCGATCTCCCCGCCCCGTCCCCCGTCGCGTCAATTGATCCTCAAGGGCATGATGATGCAGAGCTGCTTGAGGTTCCCCGCGTCGCTCGCGGGCTTCATGATCCCCGCGTTGTCGGGCCGGTCGAGAAGAAACACAATTTCCTCGGTGTCGATCGTTCTCAGGATGTCGAGAATGTAGGTCGCGTTGTACCCGACGTCCATCGGCTCGCTCGAGAACGACGCGTCGATCTCCTCGCGCGCCTCGCCGAGCTCCTGCGTGCTGACGTTGAGGGTCAGTTTGTTCTTCCCGATGGAAAACACGACCTGCCGCGTGAGGCTGTCGGCGAGGATCGAAACGCGCTTCGTTGCCTCGGCCAGCGCCGAGCGCGAAACGACGAGCTCCTTCTCGTTCTTGGCCGGAATGACGCGCTGGTAGTTCGGGAATGGGCCTTCGAGGAGCCTCGAGTATATCGTTGTCTCTTTCATGTCGAAGCTGATGCTGTTCTCCCCGATCGCGACCCGCACCTCTTTTTCTCCGTCGGAGTACGTCCGCAGCGTCCCGAGCGCCTTCGGGGGAACAATGACGTCCATCTTCTGGACGCTTCCCAGGTCCATCGCGACCTCGACTTTCGCGAGCCGGTGGCCGTCCGTCGAGATCATCGCGATTCCCTTGCGATCGACCTCCCAGAGCACGCCGCAGAGCGCCGGTCTCGTGAGGTCCGTGGAGACCGAGTATATCGTCTTCTGAGCGAGCTCGCCGAGGATCTCGGGATCGACGGAAAAAGAGGTTTTACTCTCCTGTTTCGGCAGCTTCGGAAAATCCTCCGCACTCCGCGCATTCACCACAAATCGGCTCTTGCCGCATGCGACGCTGAGCTTCTCTCCGTCCGTCTCAAGGCGGACTTCATCCCCGGCGAGTGATTTTACGATCTCCGCGATTTTTTTCGCCGGCACCGCGATCTTCCCTTCTTCCGACACCGTGCCGTTCACCTTTGACGTCACCGATATGTCGAGGTCCGTCGCGGATATACTGAAATCCCCCTTCTCGGCGGTCATGAGAACAGTTGAGAGAATGGGCATTGTCGTCTTACCGGGCACGACACTCGATATTGCGTTCATTTTGTGGTTCAGCTCATTGAGTGGGACGCTAACCTTCACGACCGCCACCTCCTGCCGTGGAGCGGATGAGGATGATTCGAGTATCAAAAATCCTTAAATGGAAAAAGCATCATACGCCAAAGCGCCGGGCGCTTCAAGAAAAAACGGGACTACTTCAAAAAGAGGCGCCGCGATCACCCTAAGAACTCCTCTTCTCCTGTATAGAGAGTAATAGAACCAGTAGTAGGAGTAGTCCTTGTGTATTTGTTGACAGGAGGAGATTCTCCGGTCCCCCCAAGGGTAATACCAGGTTTATTTATGTTGATGCGCCTGTTTATATCTTTTTCTTATCCCCAAAACCCGACGCTCGTGCCGCTTATCAACGGGGATCAACAGGAGCGGTGTTGATATTGTGGCTGAGCGCACGCATTCGGGCGCCGCGTCAGGACGAAAGCTCTTCCTGGATGGCCAAGATCTTTCTCTTGAGCCCCGGGTCCTGATCCATCGCGCGCCCCACCTTCTTGCAGGCGTGGAGAACCGTGCTGTGGTCCCGGCCCCCGGTTTTCTTTCCGATCTCGACGAGGGACAGATCGGTCTGCGTCCGGGCGAGGTACATGGCGACCTGCCGGGCGAGGACGACGCGGGAGATCCTCGTCTTGGCCCTGAGGCTGTCGAGCGGGATGTCAAAATGCTGGGCGACGGCCTTCTGGATCGCCTGGATGCTCAACTTCTTCGGAGCGGCGTCCTTCACGAAGTCGCGCAGCACCTCGCGAGCCATGTCGACGTTGATCTCCTGGCAGGCGAGGCTCGAGCACGCGAGCAGCTTGATCAGGGAGCCTTCGAGCTCGCGGATGTTGCTCTTCGCGCTCTCGGCGATGAGCTGGATAACGTCGTCCGGAATCTGCATCTGTTCCTTTTCGACCTTTTTGCGGAGGATCGCGATCCTCGTTTCGATGTCGGGCGGCTGGATGTCCGCGATGAGGCCCCACTCGAAGCGCGAGGTGAGCCGCTCCTCGAGGGTCGGGATCTCCTTCGGCGGCCGGTCGCTCGTCACCACGATCTGCTTGTTGGCGTTGTGGAGCGCGTTGAACGTGAAAAAGAACTCTTCCTGCGTCCTCTCCTTCCCCGCGAGAAACTGGATGTCGTCGATGAGGAGAATGTCGATATTGCGGTACCGGTCCTTGAACTCGTGCGTGATTCCCGAGCGGATCGCCTGGATGAGATCGTTCATGAATCCTTCCGCCGATACGTACGAGATGCGCATATTCGCGTGCTTCTCGATGACGCGGCGTCCGATCGCCTGGATGAGGTGCGTTTTCCCGAGCCCCGCGCCGCCGTGGATGAAAAGCGGATTGTAGAAGCGGGCCGGATGGTCGGCGACGGCGAGGGCCGCGGCGTGCGCCAGGCGGTTGCTGTTTCCGACGACGAACTCGTCGAAGACGTAGCGCGCGTTGAGTTGGGCGTTGTGCGGAACCACGACCGGATCGTTGACGATGATCGTGCGCGCGGCGCCCGCCTCGGGGGCGGATACGCGCGGCGGCGTGGCGGAGGCCACGAACTCGATCGTCACGTCTTCGCCGAGCGTTTCACGAGCCGCATACTGGATCTTGTCCATGTGATGCTCTGCGAGCCAGTCGACAAAGAAGGGGTTCGGGCCCTCGATCACGAGGCGCCCTTCCTCGCAGCTCACGAGGCGCGTCGGCTTGAACCAGGTCTGGAAGCTCTGCGCGTTGACGTGCGCGCTGATGCGCTCAAGAATGGCGTCCCATAGGTGTTTTAGCCTGTCTTTCATGGTCGAAACGAGAGGTAAATATGTCCTGAAAACCCTATCTTGCCCCCCCGAGGGAAAGCAAAATCCCACGACGAGATTACTTGAAATCTCTATGAATTAGCCGGTTTACCCACAATTGTGGAAAACCCCGGAACTTCATTATTTGTAATAGAATCGGCGGGCCTCAAATATCATTTTCAGAGCGTTATCCACATTCCAGAAAGCGCAAGCGGTCAACGATGTAATGCATGGTGGTCATTGTCGCTCACGGGGATACGTCCCCTCATCCCGCGGAGGGGAATCTAGCACAGTCCCCAAGGCATATCAAGAAAATTTTGGCGGGCGGGGGAAACATTTTGTAACCGGTTGCGGCGTATGGAATTATAAAAAGAACAATCTGCGCGCGGGACTTGACACGAAAACCGGGGCATAATGAAGGGTCCGGGATGCGGGGGAACCCCCGATGCGAGAAAGAGATATAATTTTGCGGCATAAAAGGCTTGACAACGATTATGAGCTTTCCTATCCTATTCTGCTTTTGTATAATGTAGGGAATGAAATCGTAAGGGGAATTCCGGATCACGTTAGGAAGGGTGCACGATGAAGCGCACATATCAGCCTCACAACACGAGAAGGAAAACGACGCACGGATTCCGAAAGCGAATGGCAACCAAGAACGGACGTCTGGTTCTGAAAAGGAGGAGAGCAAAAGGAAGAAAACGCCTTACCGTATCATCGTAAGGAAGACTTCCGCATGGAAACGCGGAGACTCAAAAAGAACAGTCAGTTTCGTCTTGTTTATAGTGAAGGAAAGAGGGAAGCCGGGACGAAGGTCATCATCTATTATCTCGCTCGCGAGAGCGGAGGCGTCGTCCCTGGGTTCGTAGCAAGCAAGAGAATAGGAAAGGCCTGGCAGCGTAATAGGGCGAAGAGGCTCATGAGGGAGATATTCAGGACATTGAAGGATCGCATCGGTGAAGAGAATCTCTGGATCGTTTTTGTCGCCTCCTTCCGCCCGAAGGAATGCACGTTTCACGAGATCCTTGAAGACGTTGAAAGCTCGCTCGGAAGGGCCGGACTCATTGTAATAAACGGATGATATCGAGAATTCTCACATGGATCGGCCTCGCGGCCTTGCACATATACAGAGCGGCAGTCTCTCCCTATCATCCACCGGTATGCCGGTTCACACCTTCCTGTTCCCGGTACGCAGAGGACGCGCTCAGGCTGCACGGGCCCATAAAGGGCACGGCGCTCGCCGCCGGGCGCATCCTCAGGTGTCACCCGTTCTCGAGCGGCGGTCACGATCCCGTGCGCTGACGCAGAGGCCTTCCCGGCAATCGAACCAACGGATAGCGTAAGTGCGTTCCCCCGGTTTCCGAAGGGAAAGGACGGCATGGACAAAAGATCGTTGCTGGCGATCGCTCTGACGTTTGTCATCCTTCTCGGCTGGCAGGCGCTCTTCGTCGCCCCGAAACAGAAAGAGCTCGTGCGGAAGAGAACGATCGAGCTTCGCGAAAAGCAGCGCGCCGACTCGATCGCCGCGCTTCAGCATGGAGCCGCGGAAGAGGAAACGCTTTCGGTCGCCCGAACGGATGACACGGTGACCACTGCCCCGGCGCTCGCGGCGGCGTTTTTCCTTCCCGGAGACGAGACCGCTCCCCGGACACGGATCACGGTCGCGACCGGCACGATGAAGGTTGTGCTTTCGAGCAGGGGGGGCGAGGTCGAGAGCGTCACCTTCGGCGATTTCAAAAAGAAGGATGGAAGCCCCGTCGAGCTCGTCCCGGCCGAGGCCGACGGAGGGCTCGCGATCGGCCTCCTGCAGGACGGCGAGTGGAAGAAGCTTTCGCGGCTCGACTTCGAGGCCTTTGTGGACGGCGTTCCCGTCGGCGACGGCGCGAACGTTGTGCTCGGCGAGGGGCGCGACACGGCGCAGGTTCTCTTCCGGCGCGCGGGGCCGGCGGGGGAGTCCATCGAGAAGCGGCTCACCTTCTCCCGGAGGGGATATGCGGTGGGCCTCAGCGTCGCGCTCGTCCGGGAAGGAGCGATGGCGTCCACCGGCGGCTACTCTCTCGGATGGGAAAGCGGGATGGCCTCGACCGAGAGCAACCTGAGGCTGGATCAAATGAAGTTCGCGGCGCTCGGGATGGTCGGCGGGGAGTTTTACCAAGCGCCGATGACAAAGTTCTCGAAAGAGGCAAGGCGCGCGTACGACGGGACCGTCGTCTGGGCGGGGGCGCGAACGAAGTACTTCCTGAGCGCGCTCATCACGGCAAAGGATAACAGGAGCTCGGGCACGCTCGCCTTTCTCGGCGACCGGAGCAAGGGCTACGTCGGATATTCGATCGCGTATCCGTTCCGGGGGGACCCGCGGCGCGTCGAGGATTCGTTCACGTGGTACATCGGGCCGCTCGACATGAAAGCGCTCAAGGCGTACGGGATCGGGCTCGAGAAGACGATCGATCTCGGGCGGCTGCGATTCATGAGCGTCGGCATCCTGAAGCTCATGGTCTGGATGGAGCGGTTCATACCGAACTACGGCGTCGTCATCCTCATCCTCTCGATTCTCACGAAGCTCCTCTTTTACCGTCTCACGCACAAGAGCTTCAAGGCGATGAAGGATATGCAGCGCATTCAGCCGAAGCTCAAGGAGATCCAGGAGAAGTACAAGGGGGACCGGGACCGGCAGAACAAGGAGGTCATGAAGCTCTACAAGGAAGCCGGGGTGAGCCCGCTCGGCGGGTGTCTGCCGCTCGTGCTCCAGATGCCCGTCTTCATCGCCCTGTATAACGTTCTCAGCAATACGATCGAGCTCCGGAGCGCCCCCTTCGTGAGCTGGATCAACGATCTTTCGATGCCGGACACGCTCTTCAGATGGAAGGCGTCGATTCCGTTCATCGGCAGCGAATTCCACCTCCTGCCCATTCTCATGGGCGGGGCGATGCTATACCAGTCGAAGCTGGGCGGCTCCCCGACGGGGGACGCCGTTCCGGCGGCGCAGACGAAGATGATGACGTACCTCATGCCGGTCATCTTCACGATATTCTTTTACGGCATGCCCTCGGGACTCGTGATCTACTGGCTGGTCAACAACGTTCTCTCGATCGTCCAGCAGTACTTCGTGCAGAAAGAGCTCGAGACCGAGGACGCCGCACGGCTCACCGCCGCTCAATGAAAGGCAGGAGATTGAATGGGCAGGTTTGACAGAGAAAAGGAAAAGGGCAGGGACCGGGAAGAGGTCCGGATGAACAGCGTCGAAACGACGGGCAAGACCGTCGAGAAGGCGCTCGAAAAGGGGCTCGGGGCGCTTCATGCCCGCATCGACGAAGTCGAGATCAAGATACTCGACGCCGGGCAGAAGGGCTTTCTCAGCATATTCGGATCGCGCGACGCGCGGATCCGCGTCAGCCGCAAGAAGTCGAGTGGCGGGGTCGAAGAGGTCGTGGACGAAGTCGCGCGCTCGATCATGGGATGTCTCGACGTGAACTATCGCATATTTTCCGAGGACCAGGATGGCGCGACCTACGTCAACATCGAAACCGCCGGCGTCGACGGCCTCCTCATCGGGAGAAAGGGAGACACGCTCACCTCGCTCCAGCACCTCATCGGGCGCATCGTGTCGAAGAAGATGGGCGGCTACCAGCGGCTCACGCTCGACGTGGGCGGCTATCTCAGGAACCGCCACGAGATATTGAAACAGAAGGCGCTGAGGGCCGCCGACAAGGTGAAGAAGACGAACCACGAGGTGACCCTCGAGCCGATGCACGCCGCCGAGCGGCGCATCGTGCACATGGCGCTCGCCGACCTCGAGGGTATCTCGACGTACACGGTGGGCAACGGCGATCTCCGCAAGGTCTGCATCTCCCCCGCGAGACCGGAGGAAGGCAGGCGACAGGGCAACTCCTGAAAGGCCATGGAGGGTGATACCATTGTCGCGCTCGGCACCCCGCCGGGCGAGTCGGGGATAGCCGTCGTGCGCATATCGGGCCCCGAGGCCTTCGATATCCTCGCTTCGCTCGCCCGGGGCGTGCCGCGCGAGGCTCCCCGCAAGCTCTCCCTCGTCATTCTCAGGGACGGCGCCGGCGAACCGATCGACGAGGTGCTCGTCGCCGTCATGTGTTCCCCCGCGAGCTACACGGGCGAGGACATGGCGGAGATCTCGTGCCACGGGAGCATGCAGGTCGTCACCGAGCTCCTCGAGGAGATCGTGAGGCTCGGGGGCCGGCTCGCCTCTCCCGGAGAATTCACGAAACGCGCGTTCCTCAACGGGAAGATCGACCTCGCGCAGGCGGAGGCGGTCGCGGACCTCATCTCGTCGGAAACGAAGCTCCAGCGGAGAGTCGCCTTCGAGCAGCTCGAAGGAGGGTTGTCGCGAAGGGTGCGCGAGCTCGAGCAGCGGCTGCTCGGCGAGCTCTCCCTCATCGAGGTATCGATCGATTTTTCCGACGAGGAGGCCCCCGTCCACTCTCCCGCGGACACGCGAGAGGCCGTACGAACGATCCGGGGCGCGATCGCGCGTCTCCTCGAATCGGAGATCGCCGGAGGGAAGCTTCGGCGCGGTATTTACGTGACGATCGTCGGCCGCCGGAACGTCGGGAAGAGCAGTCTCTACAACGCGCTCTTGGGGGAGGAGCGCGCGATCGTCTCCCCCGTGCCCGGAACGACGAGGGATATTCTCCGCGAGAGGATTCACGTCGGGGGATTCACGTGCCACCTCGAGGACACGGCCGGACTGGCGGAGACGCTCTGCGAGATCGAGGCAAAGGGGATCGCGATCGGCCGCGCGGCCGCGCGCAAGGCGGACATTGTGCTTTTCGTCGTCGATGGAAGCGAAGATATTTCGCCCGACATGGCGGGAGAGATTTCCCGTATCGATCCGCGACGGCTCGTTTGCGTGCTCAACAAGAAAGACCTCGGATTGAAATGCTCGCTCGATGAAGCGAGGGCCCTTCTCGGCACGGACGCCGTGATCGCCGTCTCCGCCCTCGGCGGCGAGGGGCTCGAGGCGCTGCGCGACATAATATACGACAGCGCTGCGCGGGGCGACGCCGGGGAGCTCGGCCGCGAGCGGGTCGCGGTGAATGCCCGGCAGGCGGCGGCCCTTCGCGAGGCGGATGAAGCGCTCGAGCGGCTCGCGGGACTTGTCGAGGAAGGCGCCCAGGCGGAGCTGCTGAGCGTCGAGGCAAGAGCCGCCGCGGACGCGCTTGGAAAGATCACCGGGCGGACTATCACCGATGACTTGCTCAAAACGATTTTCAATAGGTTCTGCATAGGGAAATAAAGTGCAGAACGTATAGCAGGAACAATGCCTTGTTTAATAATAAGATAGACGGTTATTGATAAACGTTATGATTAATTATAGAAAAAGCGACTTCGAGGTCATTGTGGTCGGCGGCGGGCATGCCGGCTGTGAGGCCGCTCTCGCGGCCGCGAGGATGGGGCGCGGAACGCTCCTCGTCACGATGAGCCGGGACGATATCGCGAGGATGCCCTGCAACCCGGCGATCGGCGGGCTCGCCAAGGGGCAGCTCGTCCGGGAGGTCGACGCCCTCGGCGGCGAGATGGGGCTTGCCATCGATGAGACCGGGATACAGTTCAGAATGCTGAACAAGGCAAAGGGCCCCGCCGTCTGGTCCCCGCGGGCACAGGCCGACAAGAAGGCGTATCATCGCAGGATGCTCGGGGCGATTGAAGGGCAAGACGGGCTCTCGCTCGTCGTGGCCGAGGCGACGGCCGTTTTGACAGAAGAAGGCAGGGTCAACGGAATCGAGGTCGCCGGCGGCCGGCGTTATCTGGCGCCCGCGGTCGTCCTCGCCCTTGGGACGTTCCCGAACGGGCTCATGCATATCGGCGAGGAGAGCTTCCCCGGCGGACGCGAAGGGGAGCCCCCTTCGTGCGCCCTGGCCGACCAGATAACGTCTCTCGGCATCGAACGCGGGCGGCTCAAAACCGGCACGCCGGCGCGTCTTGCGAAGGGCAGCATCGACTATGCGCGCTGCAGGGAACAGCCGGGGGATGCGGTGCCGGAGCCATTCTCCTTCAGGACGAAGAAGCTCAAGAACGAGCAGGTCCCCTGCCACATCACGTACACGAATGAGAAAACACACGAGATCATCCGCAAAAACCTCCACCGCTCCCCTCTCTATGCGGGACGCATAAAAGGCATCGGCCCGAGATACTGCCCGTCGATCGAGGACAAGGTGGTCCGCTTCTCCGACCGCGAGCGGCACCAGATCTTCCTCGAACCGGAGGGACTCGATTCCGGCGAAGTGTATGTCAACGGGCTTTCGACGAGTCTGCCGCGCGACGTGCAGGAGGATCTGATCCATTCGATTCCGGGCCTTGAGGGCGCCGTGATCGTGCGCTATGGCTACGCGATCGAGTACGACTATTATCCCCCGCACCAGGTGCTTGCGACGATGGAATCGCGGAGGATCGCGGGGCTCTATTTTGCCGGCCAGGTGAACGGCACTTCCGGCTACGAAGAGGCGGCGGCGCAGGGGCTTGTTGCGGGAATCAATGCGGCACGGAGCCTCGAAGGGACGAGGCCGCTCGTTCTCGGAAGGGACCAGGCCTACATCGGCGTTCTCATCGACGATCTCGTGACGAAGGATATCGACGAGCCGTACCGCATGTTCACGTCGAGGGCGGAGCACAGGCTCATCCTGAGGCAGGACAACGCGGACGAGCGTCTTTTCAAGCACGGAGTGCGATGCGGTCTTCTGGGTCGTGCGCTGTGGGAGGAGATGATCGCACGGCGGAAGCGCGTTGGAACGGCGCGGAGATTCATCGAGCGGCACGTTGTCTCGATTGAGGATTGCAACAGGATTCTCTCCGGCAAAGGAAAGGAAGCCGTGTCGTCTCCTCTCAGGGCCGCTCAGATGCTCCAGAGGCCCGGCATAGGCGGCGAGGATCTCGAGAAGGTGCTGCCCGCCGGGAGCCTCGGCGCGGAACCGAAAGAAAGGGCCGCGCTCGAGATTCAGATCAAGTACCGAGGCTATATCCGCCGGCAGAGAAGGCTCGCCGAACAAATGCTTCGAATGGAGAGAATGCTCATCCCGCGGGGCTTTTCCTACGACATGGAATCGTTGAGCACGGAAGCGAGGCTGAAGCTCCGCAAGTTCCGCCCGGTGACCCTGGGGCAGGCAGCGAGGCTTTCGGGTGTGCGGTCCTCGGATCTTTCGATCATCATGATCTATCTGAGCAAAACGAGCCGGAGCGAGCGCATATGACCGGGGCGAGGATCAAAGAGATGGTCGGTTTCGCGCTCGGAACCGCCGGGTATGCGGAGCTGGCGCCCGGAGCGAGGGAGAAGCTCGAAGGCTACGTCGGGGAGGTCAAGACCTGGAGCGAGAGGATGCACCTCGTCGGCAAGAGCCGGCTCGGAGGCAATCTGGGGCTCCTCGTGCTCGACTCGCTCCTCCTTCTGCGAATCGCCGAGAAGAGCGCCCTTCCGCTGCACAAGGTGGCGGATATAGGCTCCGGAGCAGGCTTTCCCGGGGTTGTGTGGAAGATCATCCGCCCCGATATCGAGATAACGCTCTTCGAGCGAAGGCTCAAGCCGGAGCTTTTCCTCGAGAGGATCGTGACGCGTGTCGGCCTGGAAGGCGCCAAGGTCGCGGGAGAGGACGCTTCGAAGTGCCGCGAGGCCGGGGCCTTTGATCTCGTCGTATCAAAAGCGGCGGGCAGACTCGGGGCGATCCTCCCTCTCGCGGAACGCCTTCTGGCGCCGGGCGGAGCCTATGTCACGATCAAGGGCCCGTCATGGAAAAGCGAGATTCCCGATCCTCCGCAAGGCGCGATGCGCTTCGAAGCTGCCGCGGATCTCCCCCAGAAACGGGGCACGGCGCTTGTATTCCGCAAGAAGCCGAAAGCCTGAGCGTTTCACGTGAAACAACATTCGCGAGGTACGGGGCGCCCCGGGCACTTCGAGGAGAACGCCCGGCTGTTTCACGTGAAACAAACGGGACGCGCGTACGAAAAGGCTCTTTTTTCGTTGCGTTCAAATCCCGTGAAACCTATAATGCCATTGACCTCACCTCTGAGCAAGGAGGAGCTAATGGGATCTAACAAATTCTGTTTTTTGGCGTTAGCCGCACTGATGCTCACCCTTGGGGCTTCTCAGGGGTGCGAGAACAAAGTGCGGGTTTCCAATACGGCGCCCAGCGGGTTGAATATCACGTTACGCGGTTGCTTTGTGGCGACGGGGGGCACGGTACAGCTTGTCGGGGACGCGGAAGACGCCGACGGTGATTCCCTGACATTCTCCTGGAAGGCGTCGAAAGGGACCTTTACGCCGGCGTCGGCGCTCGGACGCGTCGTGGTTTGGAAGGCACCCGTCGAGGCGGGTGCCGTGGTGATTACCATGACGGTAACCGACGAAGTGGTAAAGGTTTCAAAGGCGCAGGGCATTACTGTATGCACGCCATTACCGAGCACGATCACGGGCTCGCGTACAATCGAGAATACCGGCTACGTGTATATCCTCTTGAATAACGGCCATCTCCGAATTCCATTGAATGACACCTTGACGATAGAGCCGGGCGTGACGATCGTGATCGACAAGGAATCCGGGGGATTCGAGGCATACGGCCACATCGCGGCCAGGGGGAACCCGAGTAACAAGATAAAGATGCAGGGCAACACATGTACGACCGGAACGGGCCTGTGGGGGGGTATCTATCTATACGAAGAGGACAGCGAGGGGATCTTCTCGAACGTGGACATCGCCATGAGCAAGGACGGGATACAGGTTGAGGATCAGGCGAAGCTGACCATTGACAACTGCGAGATATATGACAATGCGGACATGGGGATCAGCGTTCTCAACGCCGGGTCCCGGGCACAGATCCACTCGTGCAAGATTTGGGACAACGGCACCGGCATATATGTGCTCAACGGGGAGGCGGATATTCGGGGAAGCTCCATCAGGTACAGCGACGGGAACGGCATCGAGCTGTCCTTCTCGCGCGATACGACGCCCGTCACGATCGACAGCTGCTCCATAGGTAACAATGGAATGAGCGGCATCCAGCTCTCCGAAGGGGCGGCCCCCGAGATTCATCACTGCTCGATATTCTCAAACGGCGAGAATGCCGGGGAAGCCGATTATGGCATCAGGCTCGCCTTTTACACGGCCGTCGATTCGATTCAGGCCCAGAACAACTATTGGGGTGTCAACATAAACACTCCGGCGAAGATATCCGCAGTTATCTACGATGCGCAGGAGAATCCTCTTCTCAAGGCATATGTTGACTTTACGCCGTGGCTCAGCGTGAGCCCCGTCATGGCGGCGCCCGATGACGGGAGAGGCGCGAAGGGAGGGGCATGGGCAAGATTGTGGCGATAGCGAATCAGAAGGGGGGCGTCGGAAAGACGACGACGGCGGTGAATCTTGCCGCCAGCGTTGGCGCGGCGGAACGCAAGGTTCTTCTCGTGGATATCGATCCCCAGGCGAACGCGAGCAGCGGGTTCGGCGTTCGGGCGGCCGAGAGCGATAAGACGACCTACGAGGTCATCCTCGGAGGTGTCGACGCGAGGGAAGCGATTCGGAAGATCGAGCTCATCGATATCATGCCGTCTGATCCGCGGCTTATCGGCGCCGAGATCGAGCTCGTCTCGCAGATCGCCCGGGAGTACAAGCTGAAGGAAGCGCTCGCGGAAATCTCCGGAGATTATGATTTTATTTTCATCGATTCACCGCCGAGCCTCGGGCTTCTTACGCTCAATACCCTCACGGCCGCCGACTCCGTCCTGATCCCGATTCAATGCGAGTATTACGCGCTCGAGGGCCTGAGTCAGCTCCTCAGCACCATTCGCATGGTCCAGAAGCATCTGAATCCGGATCTCAGGATCGAGGGAGTCCTCCTCACGATGTTCGACAAACGCCTCAACCTGTCGAACCAGGTCGCCCAAGAAGTCATATCTTATTTTGGCGAAAAGGTTTACGACGCGGCGATACCGAGAAACGTGCGGCTGAGCGAGTGTCCGTCGTTCGGACGCCCCGTGATCCTCTATGATGTCCAGAGTGCCGGGGCAAGGAGCTATCTCAAACTGGCGAAAGAATTTATTGACAGACAGGACAGCCACACAGAGAGCCGAGACAGATTCACCCCCTTGATCGAGACGGGAAGGAAAGCGCTCGAGGGGAGGGGGCAGGCGAAGTGAACAAAAAGGTGCTCGGACGCGGGCTCGAAGCGTTGATATCGCAGGACTTACGTGAAAGCGTCTCGGAGACCGAACGCGTCAAGGATCTCGATCTTGAGCGAATCGATCCAAATCCCCACCAGCCTCGCGCGCATTTCGACGGCGAGCACCTCAAAGAGCTCGCAGAATCGATCAAGCTCAACGGCGTCCTGCAGCCCATCGTCGTCAGGCGCTCGGGGGATCGGTACCAGCTCATTCTCGGCGAGCGGCGGCTCCGCGCCGCGAAGCTCGCGGGAAAGGGGACGATCCCGGCGATCGTTCGCGAGCTGGATGACGCCGAGTCTCTCAGGCACGCGCTCATGGAGAATCTCCAGCGCGAGGATCTGAACCCGATGGAGGAAGCACGGGGCTACGAGGCCCTCAAGGACGAGTTCGGGCTTTCGGTCAACGACATCGCCGGGATGATCGGGAAAAACAGGAGCACGGTGGCGAACAGCCTGAGGCTCCTCAACCTCCCCGCCGTCGTGAAGGCGCTCATCGTCGAGGGAAAGCTCACGGCGGGGCACGCGCGGGCGCTGCTCGCCATCGAAGGGGAAGCGGCGCAGATCGAGTGGGCGAGAAGGATAGTGAGCGAGAGCCTCACGGTTCGCGAGATCGAACACACGGCGCCGGGCAAGCCCCGCGGAAAGAAGCGCCGGGGCCTGCGAAAGGCGTCCCCCGAGATACAGGCGGTCGAGGATGCGATCGAGATGTATTTCGGCACGCGCGCGAGGATCACCCCGCGAGTCAAGGGCGGAGTCCTCTGGATCGAATACTACTCGGACGAAGAGCTCGAGCGCATCCTCGAAAAGATGGGAATCAAGCTTCCGTTCTAGGACCGGGAGCCGCTCAGGCTGCAATGGACAAGGGAAGATTCTCGATAATAATCGTCCCGCACGATCTCAAGAAGACGCGGACATATCGCGTTCCATACGCCCTCTTCTACGCGATCGTCGGGCTCATCGCCGCGGGGCTCATCGTCATGATCGTTTTCCTCGCGACGTACGGGACTATCCTCGTGCGATCGCAGGAGGCACTGATATACAAGAGGCAGATCGAGGAGCTCACGAAGCGACAGGAACAGATGGGAGAGCTGAGGAGGAACCTCGCGCAGGTCCGGGGGATGAATCTCCAGGTCCGCCGGATGCTCGGGCTTGGCGTAACGGCGCAGGACTCGGTTGCGATGAGCGAAGCCGAAAAGGGAAAACCGGAGCTTTCGCAGGGGCTCGAGGAGGAGCAGGCGGCGATGCTCCGCGCCATTCCGACCTTCTGGCCCGTGCGCGGATTCATCACGAACAGGTTCAGCGCGGGCGGGGGACAGAGCGATTCCCTGTTCCACGGGGGCATCGACGTCGCGGTCGATCGCGGCACGCCGGTGCGGTCCGCCGCCTCCGGATACGTGACCGAAGCCGGATGGAACGACTCCTACGGCTATTACGTACAGATAGATCATGGGTACGGGATAAAAACACTTTACGCGCATGCCGATATGCTGGTAGTAATCAAAGGGGAGCGGGTGGCTCAGGGACAGACGATCGCGTACTCGGGAAACACGGGGAGAAGCACTGCGCCGCATCTCCATTTCCAGGTAACGCAAAACAACATACCCGTTGACCCTTTGAAATACTTGCTGCAGTAAGGAGGAGTATGATCGGAGGAAAAAAGGACGCGAAAAAGGAGGACATCATGTTCGGCAAAGAGGGCGAGCAGATTCCAGGGGAGGGCAAGATGAATTCGATCATCGGCAAGGGCTGCAAGATCACCGGAACGATCGTCGTGAGCGAGGGAACACTCCGCATCGACGGGGAGTTCGAGGGAACGGTTCAGGTCCCGGATACGCTCGTCATCGGCAAGGACGGCCACGTGAAGGCCGAGATCAAGGTGAAGAGCGCCGTGGTCGGCGGGACGATCGTCGGCAATATCGACGCGAAGGAAAAGGTCGAGCTTCAGGCCGGCTCGCGCGTCGAAGGGGACATCAAGACCACCCGGCTCGTCATCGATGAGGGGGTCTTCTTCGAGGGCAACTGCAAGATGAGCCCCGAGGGTCGCACCGACATGAAGCCGTCCGCGCAGGCGCCGCAGTATCAGCAGCAGCCGAGGAGGCCGGAGATGCCGGTCGGCGCGAAGTAAGGCGCGGGCTCGGGCAGTCGAAAATTAGATGATAATAAAACGGGCCGCAGGGTGCATGCGGCCCGTGCCTCTCTGAAGCGAGACCAGAGGAATTACGTTACCTTCACTTCGATCTGCTTCGGCTTCGGCTGCTCCGTCTTCGGGATCGTGAGCTTGAGGACTCCGTCCTTGAACTCCGCTTCGATCTGGTCGCGGTTCACGTTCTCCGGAAGCGTGAAGGCTCTCACGAACTCGCCGTAGAAGCGTTCCGCGAGGCGGTAGTCCTTTTCCTTCTTCCCTTCGTCGAGCTTCTTCTCCCCCCTCAGGGTGAGAATGTTGTCGTGTATTTCGACCTTGATGTCGTCCTTCTTCAGGCCGGGAAGGTCGGCGACGAGCTCGTAATTGCCGTTTTCCTCGGCGATGTCCACGCGAGGAGCCCAGCGAACGAATGTCGTCTCATCTCCCCTTCCGTCCGAGCTGAAAAAGTCACCGAGGAGCATGTTCATCTCTTCCCGCAGCCCGAGAAGGTCCCTCGTTGGATTCCATCTGACGATCGCCATGACATCTACCTCCCGCTTTCTGTGTTTCCCATGAAACCATCTCTCTCCACGCTTTCACCCCCATAGCATCGCAGGAGACGTGCCAAGTCTTGCTGTAGCCATAACTAACTGTATAATAGCAAGTTACTCTCGGCGTGGACCAAAATACCCGTGCGATGCAAGAAAGATGGCATGACAAAGTGCGCCACAAATTCCCGTATTGAATGGACAATGTGCCATTGTGGCAGTGGCTGGATGGCTGGGCTCTTGTGCGGTTCTGGCAGCTATCTCGGGTCTGATTTCTTATGGAGAAGGGAAATGAGCTGGGGCGCGGTCCTCGTATTGAGGATGTTCGCCTTGGCGAGCCAGCCGCGGCGGGCCGTGCCGAGGCCGTAGATCATATAGTCGAGCTCGGAAAGAACGTGAGTATCCGTCCCGATACTGACCATGGCTCCCGCGGCCGCCGCTCGGCGGCAGTTCGCCGCGTCGAGATCGAGGCGCATGGGGTGCGCGTTGATCTCGATCGCGGTGCCGGTGCGTGAGGCGGCGCGGATGATCTCTTCCATGTCGATCTCGAACGCATCGCGCGAGCCGATGAGGCGTCCCGTCGGATGAGCGAGAATGTTCGCGTATGGATTCTCCATCGCGCGGATGACGCGCCTGGTCATCTCGGCGCGCCTCATCTTGAATCTTGAGTGAATGGCGACGCAGACGACGTCGAGGCGCTTGAGAAGGTCCTCGCTCAGATCGAGGGTGCCATCGGAGAGAATGTCGACCTCGCTTCCCTTGAGCAGCCTGAAGCCTTTGAGCTGCGCGTTGACGCGATCGATCTCCGCGATCTGCTTGAGGAGTCTCTGCGGCGTGAGGCCGTTGGCGATGCGGAGACCCTGCGAATGATCGGTGATGAGAATGTACGAGTATCCCTTTTTCTTTCCGGCGGCGGCGACCTCTTCGAGCGTGGCGGTGCCGTCGCTGTAGTTCGAGTGGCAGTGAAGATCTCCCCTGATGTCGTCGAGCTCGACGAGCCTCGGGAGCGAGTCGGACTTTGCCGCTTCGATCTCTCCGGAATCCTCGCGAAGCTCCGGCGGGATATAGGGGAGCCCGAGCGCCCGATAGACGCCCTCCTCGGTCTTCCCCGCGACGCGAACCTCCCGCGTAAAGTCCTCTCCGGCTTTTCGTCTTTTCTTCGCGCCGCCGGCCGCCTTGAAGACTCCATATTCGCTCAGCTTCATTCCCTTTTGAATGGCGATCTCGCGGAGCTTGATGTTGTGCTCCTTGGAGCCGGTGAAATAGTTGAGCGCCGAGCCGTATGAGGCCTCTTCGACGACACGGAGATCGGCCTGGATCTTCTCCTTCGTAACGATGCTTCCCTTCGTGGAGCCTTCCGCGAGCACGCGCGCGACGTCGTCGAGGTGCGTGAAATGCCGGATGACCGTTTCGGCGGAGCGAGAGGTCACCAGGATATCGATATCGCCGACCGTCTCGCGAAAACGGCGAAGGCTCCCCGCGATCGAGATCTTCCGGACTTCGGGAAGCTCCGCGAGGGCGGCGACGATCCGCTCGGCGAGGGGGAGCGCCACGCCGATCGGCGTGCGCGCGCTCGCGCGGCTCAGGAACTCGAGCCCCTTGAGAATATTCTCTTCGGTCTTCGCTTTCATCTTCGGGAGCTCCTGGATGCGATGCTCGAGCGCGGCGTGTTTCAGCTCTTCGAGCGAGCCGATCCCGAGCTCGGCCTGCAAACGCACGGCGGTTTTCGGCCCGATGCCGGGAATGCGGAGCATGTCGAGGAGCACCTGGGGCGTTTCCTTGCGGAGCTCGTTCAGATAATCGATCTCGCCGGTCTCGAGGTACTCGGCGATCTTCGCGGCCAGATCCTTGCCGATTCCGGGAAGCTCGAGGAGCGCGCCTTCGCCGGCGATATCCTCGATCGGGCGCGAGAGCCCGTCGATATTCTGCGCGCCGCGCCGGTATGCGTTCACGCGGAAAACATTCTCGCCCTTGAGCTCGAGAATGTCCGCGATTTCGTTCAAGAGGTCGGCGATTTCCCTGTTCTTCATACGGGGGTGATTCTATCACAGAAAGGCGGGCGGATGGCATATTCACGTTCCCGCGACGTGGACTATGCGCTATGATTAACGCGAGGTGGTACGCGATGTGCGGTCGTCGATTCTGGATACTGATTCGGCGGGCGGCCCTATTGCTGCTCGCGCTCCCTGCGGTGCCCGGATGCTTCACGTATTCCTCCTATCAATCGGCCAGAATCGTCGAGCGCGGGCAGCCGCAGGTCACCTTCGCCATCTCGAACAGCAACATCGAAGGCGGTGGGGCCGAAGCCGGCGGCTGGCTCGCATTCGAGACGTGCCTGCGCTCAGGTGTTGCGAAGCGGCTCGACGCTTCGGCGATGCTCTCCATATTCCAGAGCGTGCCGGAGAACTTCGGGGCCGCAGTGGTCACCGTCGACGTGCGGGCCGGGATTATAGAGAACTATATCGCCTTCGCGTTTCCCGTGGTCGTCACCATGGGAGATTTCTATCTCGCTTCTCTTCGGATACAGCCCGGGTTCGTCGCCACGGTCCCTCTCGGCACAAGGCTCGAGATCACCGGGGCGGCGCGCGCGCACACCTTCGTCCGCGTCCCCGAGCTCTTTGCGATGGGATATAATATCGGGTTGGGGATCAAAACCGAATCCGGCAGGTTGACGGTTCGGCCCGAGCTCGGCTGGATGAAGTTCAGAGGGGAAGAGAATAACCAGACATATTTTCAATACGGACTGGGGCTCGAGTTCGGCAGCCCGAAACCAAAGGTCGAGAAGGAGTGGGGTTCATGAAAGGTAAAGATATCCGGCGCCGTATCGCGACCGCGTTTCTCTGTGCAACATGCGGGGCGCTCGTGTTCGCCGCGCTCGCCGTGCTCTTATGCGCCGCGCTCTCCGGCTGCGGCGGGAAGAAGCCGCAGGGCTTCGCCGGCTCGGGGACGCTCGAGGCGGTCGAGGTCGTCGTGAGCGCCCAGACGGCGGGGCAGGTGCTGCGCCTCACGAAGGATGAAGGGGACGCGGTCGCGGCGGGGGACACGCTCGCGCGCATCGACGTCGAGAAGCTCGTGCTCCAGCGGCGGCAGCTCGCGACGAGCATCGACGAGATCCGCGCGGCGAAGAAGTCCGCGGTCGAAGCGGTGAATCAGGCGGAGGACAATCTCGAGAACTCGGCGAAGAGTTTCGAGAGAATCTCGGGGCTCCGCGAAAAGGGAACCGCCACGCAGCAACAGTACGACGACGCACGGACGAGGGACAGGCTCGCGCGCAGCCAGGTCGAATCGGCGAAGGCGCAAGGTGCGGCGCTCGATGCGAAGGAGGAGTCGGTGCGCGCCTCGATCGCCGTTCTGGACCGGCAGATCAGGGACGGAGCGGTCGTGGCTCCGGCCGCGGGAGTGGTCGTCGAGAAATACGTCGAGCGCGGCGAGTACGCGCCTGTCGGGGGCGCGCTCTTCAAGATCGCCGACACGAGCACCTTCTGGCTCAAGATATATGTCTCCGAGAAAGACCTCGGACTTTTCAAGATCGGGGACGGGGCCGAGGTGCGCGTGGACGCTCTCGCCGAGCCGCTCGCCGGGGTCGTCTCGTGGGTGTCCCCCGAGGCAGAGTTCACGCCGAAGAACGTCGAGACGAGGGACGCCCGGGCCGAGCTCGTATACGCGGTCAAGGTCACGGTGAGAAACCCCTCCGGCGCGCTCAAGATCGGCATGCCGGCCGAGGTTCGCCTGAAATGAGCGATCCCGCCATTCGGGTCGAGGGCCTCGCCAAGAGCTACGGCGAGACCGCGGCGCTCGCGTCCGTGAGCTTCGCGGTCGAGCGGGGCGAGATGTTCGGGCTCATCGGCCCCGACGGCGCCGGGAAGACCACGCTCATGCGCATCCTCACCTCTCTCATCGACGCCGACAGGGGGGAGGCGTGGGTCCTCGGTCATCCCGTGGCCGCCGAGGCCGCTCGGGTCCGGGAGATCATCGGCTACATGCCGCAGCAGTTCTCCCTCTATTCAGATCTCACGGTCGCCGAGAATATCAGATTCTTCGCGGATCTCTTCGGAGTTTCGAAAGAGGCGCGCGTCGCGAGAACCGAGGAGCTCCTCGACTTCAGCCGTCTCCGTCCCTTCGTGAAGCGGCGCGCGGGGGCGCTTTCGGGTGGGATGAAGCAGAAGCTCGCCCTCTCGTGCGCGCTCATTCACACACCGCAGGTCCTCGTCCTCGACGAGCCGACGACGGGAGTCGACCCCGCGTCCCGCCGCGATTTCTGGGATATGCTCGAGAGGCTGCGCGCGCAGGGCGTGACGATCCTCGTTTCGACGCCGTATATGAACGAGGCCTCGCTCTGCCGGCACATGGTGTTCATTCACAAGGGAAAGATCCTCGCCTCGGGAAGCGTCGGCGAAATCGCGGCGCTCTTCAGCGGAACGGTGTTCTCGGTCGAGGGGCCGAACCTTCAGGCCATATCGGCGCGGCTCAGGAATACGGTTGAGCCCGAGCTCGTGAGAATTCTCGGCGACGCCGTCCAGGTGCTTGCGCTTGGCGAGCGCCGGGGGGACGTCGGCGCCCTCCTCGAAACGATGCGGCAGGGCGGCATCGTGTCGGACAGCCGGGAGATACCCCCCGGCGTCGAAGATACGTTCGTTTCTCTCATGCGGGAGTGAGCATGAACGAGCACTCCGTCGTCGTGAAGGATCTCGCCAAGCACTTCGGCGACTTCGTCGCGGTCGACCACATCTCGTTCGAGGTCCGCGCGGGGGAGATCTTCGGCCTCCTCGGCGCGAACGGTGCGGGGAAGACGACGACGATCCGGATGCTCACGGGGCTCCTGCGCCCGAGCTCCGGCGGCGGCACGGTCGGCGGCTGGGATATAAACACGCAGTTCGAGATGATCAAGAGAAGCATCGGCTACATGTCCCAGAAATTCTCCCTCTACAACGACCTGACCGTGAAGGAGAACCTGCAGTTCTTCGGGGGCGTCTACGGCCTGAGCCGCCGTCGGGTCGAGGAGCGAACGGCCGAGCTGAACGAGGCCCTGGGTCTCGAGGAATGGCTCGATCGGCGCACCGCGGCGCTCCCCCTCGGCTTCAAGCAACGGCTCGCGCTCGGAGCGGCGATCCTGCACAAGCCGTCGATCATCTTCCTCGACGAGCCGACCTCGGGGGTCGATCCGATCGCGCGGCGCCGTTTCTGGGAGCTCATCAATGCTCTCGCCGCCGACGGCGTCACGATCATCGTGACGACGCATTACATGGAGGAGGCGGAGTACTGCAACCGGCTCTGCGTCATGCACGCGGCGAAGATCGTGAGCCTCGGCTCGCCGGCCGAGCTCAAGGAGCGCCACGGGGCGCATTCGATCGAGGACGTGTTCATTCAGCTCGTGAGGGGCGCATGATCGGTTCCCGGATACCGCCGCTCGCGCGGAAAGAATTCAAGCACATCCTCCGCGACCCGCGATCGCTCTGGATAATCTTCATGCTGCCGAACGTGATGATGTTCCTCTTCGGCTACGCGATCGATCTCGATCTGAAGGACGTCCGCATCGGCGTCTGCGATCTGAGCCGCACGCCCCAGAGCCGCGACCTCATCGAGGCGATCGACGCGTCGAGCTACTTCTCCGTCGTCGCCCGCTGCGAGAATCCCGAGAAAACGGGGCGGCTGTTCGAGCGGCGCGTTATCCGCGCGGGGGTGATGATTCCCCGGGATTTCGCGAGAGCGCTCGAGCGCGAGCGCCGCGCCCCGGTCGGGATCGTCATCGACGGAAGCGACGCGAACAGCGCCTCGATCGTGCAGAACTACCTCGAGACATTCATCGCGACACGCTCGGTCGGGGGCGGGGGGGAAGCGGCCGCCGGGGGCGCGCCGGGGTCAGGCGCCGCGCCCCTCATCGCGGTGAGGCCGGTCGTCTTCTACAACCGCACGCTCGATTCGACCAACTACATCGTTCCGGGGCTCGTCGCGATCGTCATGATGATGCTCGGGGCGCTGCTGACGTCCGTCACGATCGCGCGCGAGAAGGAAACGGGGACGATGGAGCAGATCCTCGTGAGCCCGATCAGGCCCTTCGAGGTTATCGCGGGCAAGGTGCTCCCGTATCTGATCCTCGCCTTCTCCGTCGCGATGATCGTCGTAACGGTGGGGCACTTCTGGTTCAAAGTGCCCTTCGTGGGCTCGGTCTTCGCCCTCATGCTCTACTGCCTTCTCTATCTCTTCGCGGCTCTCGCGCTCGGGATCCTCATATCCACGCTCGTCTCGACGCAGCAGGTTGCCATGATGCTCTCCCTGATGCTCACCCTGCTTCCGACGATCATGCTCTCGGGATTCATCTTTCCGATCGCGAGCATTCCGCGCGCGCTCCAGCTCGTATCGTTCATCCTGCCCGCCACGCATTTTCTCGTCATCATCAGAGGGGTGATGCTCAAGGGGAGCACGCCGGCGGACCTCTGGATGCACGGCATGGCCCTCGTCGGCATCGGCCTCGCCCTCATGATCCTCGCGGTGAAGCGGTTCAACATGAAGCTGGGGACGAAGGGGGCGGGCGGATGAAGGGCATCCTCCATCTCGTGCGTAAGGAACTCCGCCAGATCTTCCGGGATCCGACCATGCTGCGGATCATCTTCCTGATGCCGCTCATGCAGCTCTTCGTTCTCGGCTACGCGGTGACCTTCGACGTCAAGAACGTGGCGCTGCTCGTGATCGATCGCGACGCGACGAGCGCGAGCAGGGAGCTCGTCGATCGCTTCGCGCACAACGAGCATTTCGTCGTGAAGCGGATCGGCGATCCGGGGAAAGGGATCGAGGGATACTTGCGGCGCGGTGAGGCGGTGCTCGCGATCGTCATCCCGAAGCATTTCGGGCGGAGCCTCGAAACGGGAAGGCCGACCGAGGTGGAGATCCTCCTCGACGGGCAAAATTCGAACACGGCCGGGATCGCGCTCGGCTACTGCAACAGGATACTCTACCGGTTCGCGAGCGATCGGGCGGCCGAAGGGCTCGCCCGCTCGCCGAGGGTCACGCGCGCGATGCGCTTCATCGAGCCGGAAACGCGCGTCTGGTACAACCCCGAGCTCAAGAGCGTCTATTTCATGATCCCGGGGATCATATCGATACTTCTCACGATCATCACGATGCTGCTCACGGGGCTCGCCATCGTGAAGGAGCGGGAGACGGGGACTCTCGAGCAGCTCCTCGTGACGCCGCTCAAGCCCTGGCAGATCATCGCCGGAAAGACGATCCCCTTCGCCATGCTCGGTATCGCCGAGATGGCGCTCGCGACGACGGTTGGCGTTCTCTGGTTCAACATTCCGATCGTCGGGAACGTCGCGCTTCTCGCATTGCTCGGCTTCACCTTCATCCTCGCGACCCTTGGACTGGGCGTTCTCATCTCGACCATGGCCGGTACCCAGCAGCAGGCGCTCTTCATCACCTGGTTCTTCCTCCAGATGTTCATCCTCCTGAGCGGACTCTTCTACCCGATCGAGAACATGCCCCGCGCCGTGCAGATGATCACGGTCATCAATCCGCTGCGCTACTTCATCGCGATCAACCGCGAGATCTTTCTCAAGGGGGGAGGGCTCGGCGTCCTCTGGAGCGAGCTGCGATCGCTGCTGGCGATCGGCGTCTGCGTGTTCGGCTTCGCGACGCTGAGGTTCCATAAGAGAGCGGGGTGATTCCGGCTGACGAGTCCACCCCCGGAAAGATTCTTTACGCACTCAACGGCAAAAAGCACAAATAGTTGGAACTTTACACCCTGCCGGCCATTGACTATATTAATGTGAACAAGGGCCCAACCAACCACGGGACTCCTTTTCCAAGAAAAGGGGTATATGGTGTTGTTTTGCCGGCACCCCCAGGTGCTCATCAATTCTTTCCTGATGATCTCGCTCGCCATCGCCGTGCCGGCTCGATGCGTTCTCGGCCAGGGCCGCGGTGAGAATCTCAAGGGAAAGCTCGGTGGAATCGAAAAGGCGCTCATTCTCAACGGGAGCGCCGTTCACCATGCCGGCGATCTTCAGATAAATGTGACGAACTTCGGCTTCTTCGGGTCGCTCCCCGGGAGCGCGTATCCGATGTCCGACTCGCCGTCCGGTCAGTGGCCCGCGGGGAGCGGGATCGAGTATCTCTACGCGGCGGGGATATGGGTCGGCGCCGAGATGGACGGCGTCCCTTCGGTTTCGACCGGCTATCCCGAAACGGAGTTCTATCCGCCGAACGATCCGGTCGATGTGATCTATCATTCGTACGAGGGTGCGCCCGGGGGAAATCGATACCCGGGAGCTGCCGACGATGACGGGGACGGCCGCGTCGACGAGGACTGGCTCAACGGACGCGACGACGACGGGGACGGACGCATCGACGAGGACTTCGCGGCCATAGGGAAGCTCATGTACTCGTGCTGGTTCACCGACGATCAGCCGGTCGCCCAGCAGGTGTGGCCGGAGCACATGCCGCTCTACCTCAAGGTCCGCCAGGAGTCGTACCAGTGGAGCGAAGAGGGTCTCAACAATTTCGTAGCCGTTCATTACACCATCACGAATAGGAGCACGAAGGCTCTGAGTAACACGTACGTGGGCGTGTACGCGGACCTCGACGCGGGGCCGCGCGACATCGGCAATTATTTCAAGGACGATATGATCGGAACGTGGGAGGGAATCCGCTGCGCGGCGACCGGCGGCATCGAGCTGCCGGTGAGGTTCAGCGTGGTCTACGTCCATGATAATGACGGCGACGGTGGAAGAACCCCGGGCTACTTCGGCGTCGTGTTTCTCGGAAGCCAGCTCAACACTCCGGGCGAGCCCGAGCCGATCACGGCCGGCCTCCACTCGGTCAACATCTTCGCGGGGCTTCTCCCCTACGAGCGCGGGGGGGAACCGATCAACGATTATCAGCGCTATGCCTCGATGTCGAAGCGGTGGATGGCTCCGGATACCGAAACCCCGAACGACTACAAGGTGCTTCTCAGCATTGGGCCGTTCGGCTATCTGCCCCCCGGGCTCTCGATAACGCTCGACATCGCGTTTGTGGCCGGGGCCGGGCTCGAGGCCATGCTCGATAACGCCGCGCTCGCGGCGCTGGTCCACCGCGGCATCTGGTACGACCTGGACAGGAATTCCCTGACAGGGGTGAACGGACGCGAGGGAGTGTTCGTGGGGCCGACGCAGCCGGACCAGCCGATAGATCCCGACTACTGCGACGAGCTCGTGGAATCGATAGAGCTCACCAAGAAAGAGACGCTCTACTGCAACTTCGACTGCAGGGAGGAGCTCGAGCTGTGGAACTTCCCCGACTGTTACAAAGGGAACATGCAGTTCAGTCAGTTCCAAACCGGCATCAACGGCAAGGAGGCCCAGATCCACTGGATCACGAGCACGGCGCCCCCGGCTCCGCTCATGCGCGCCGTCGCCGGCGACAGCAAGGTGACGCTCTTCTGGGACAGCTCGAGCGAGGCCACTCCCGACGCGATCACGAGGCAGTACGATTTCGAGGGGTACAAGATATGGCGGGCGCACAATTGGCACCGGCCGCTCGGGACGACGATCGACAGCGGGCCGAGCGGGGACCTGTGGTATCTCCTTGACGGCCGCGACCTCGTGAACGGAGTGCCGCCCGACATCAACCTCAAGAAACCGTATGCGGAAGGAGGGTTCGAGTACGAGCCGCTCGGACGCATGAAGGACCGGGATGTTTTGCTCCGGGCCTTCGAGGAGAATCTATACTATGACCCGCTCGGCAGGGTTCCCTGCCCGCCGGGTGTTACCGAGGCGGAACGGGATACGCTCGAGGCGCTCGCCCGGTGGAACCTCGGCTACGATGGAGGCCGGCGGTATTACCAGTACGAGGATCCGGACGTGAAGAACGGATTGCCGTATTTCTACGCCGTCGTCGCCTATGATCACGTCTATTCCAATGGAAAGCCGAGCGGCGTGGGCCTCGTCGACACTCCCATAGCGAGCTTTGTCTACGTCGTGCCGCAGTCCGAGGCGCAGGGGGCGGAAGACTTCAGGGAGGAAGAGGTCTGCGTCGTTCCGAATCCCGTGACGAGCGCGAATATGGCGCCCTGGCTGCTGGAGCCGAACAACCTCGACGCGACGGGGGAGAAGCTGGAATTCCGGCACCTGCCGAAGTGCCGGTGCACCGTGCGGATATACACCGTCGCGGGGGACCTCGTGCAAACCCTTTCGCACGACGGCAGAGGCGGAAACGGCACGCTCGCCTGGAATCTCGTCTCGCGGAACGGCCAGACGGTCACGAGCGGCGTGTACCTTTTCGCCGTTGAGCCGGAGAGCGGCGAGTTCAAGCGCGTCATCGGGAAATTCGTCGTGATACGGTGAAGATTATGCAGAAGATTGCGCGCATAGCGGTCCTTGCGATAACGGTGGCGCTCGCCGGCGCGGCCGGATGCGAACGCGGGGCGTACATCGGGGAGATCCGCCCGAATACGCCTCCGACGGTCAAGCTCACGAGCGGGCCGCTCGAGGGGGATACGACCGTGTACCGGATCGAATTCTCCTGGGTCGGCAACGATCGCGACGGGACCGTGCAGTACTACGAGTTTGCGGTTTGCGACGGCAATCCGTTCGGCTTCGATCCCGCCGACACGACCGGATCCGACAAGTGGACGAGGACGCATCGTACCGACAGCCTTTTCAGGTTCAGGGCGGACGATTATGAAAGAAACGTCGTCATAAGCGGCAGCAAGTTCGGCCGGTACAGGAAAACCCACACGTTCTTCATCAGGGCGGTGGACGACAGGGGCGGTCGCTCCGACCCGGCGTACCGTTCGTTCACCTCGAGGACGCTCGCTCCGTACGCGATCATCGAGACTCCGCGCAATCCATTCCCCGGCCAGACGCAGTTCGTGCCGCCGACGATCAGGTTCAGCTGGCGGAGCGAAGATCCGATCGATACGCCGTGGAACAAGCAGGAGGCGGACTCCGTTCGCCTCCTGCTCATTCCGGACGATGGCGGGGTCCTCAGCGACCTGAACAAGACCCCCGAGGATTTCGAAAACCGCTGGAGCCCGTGGATTTCCCGCGATGCCCCCGGCGACTCGGGGAGGTCCACGGTCATCGGCGACGACGAGCTTCTCGACAAGCTGAACACGTACGTGTTCGCCGTTCAGGCGATGGACGAGGCGGGCGCCGTGACGACGGTATTCGATCCGAAGCTGAATGCGAGGGTTTTCGCCGTCATGCGCGGCACGGGCCCGCTTCTCAAGGTGAGCGAGCCGTATCTCGGCACGTTCTCGTATATCGGGATCGACAACAGGCCGGAGACGTTCAGGATGCCCGGCGGCTTCGCGCTCCGTTTCACCTGGAAGGCGGATGCGAGCACCTACGGGGGAGAAGTCTCGTCGTACCGCTACGGCTGGGATGTCGCCGACGTCAACAATCCTGATGACTGGGACGTCCTGCCGAGCCCGTTCATCACGTCCATCCCGGCGACGAGCTTCAGCTCCGGCGTCCACACCCTGTTCATCGAGGCCGCCGACAACGACGGGATCTCCACGATAGCACAGATGGAGGTCACCGTATTCCCGCTCCTCATGAACAGAAACCTCCTCTGGGTCGACGATTTCTATTCGACCAATTTCTATCAGCAGACGTACGCGTTCCCGACGGAATCGGAGCACGATGAGTTCTGGCTCAACATCTGCTCGCGGGCGACGGGGTTCAGTCCGGAGCGCGACGTCTACGAAACGGCGGCGTACGGCTTTGAGCCTCCGGACATCGAGCTCATGTGGAAGTACCGAAACATCATCTGGAGCTACTCGTCGGAAGACCGCATCAATGCGTGGGACGACATGATATATTTCATTCCCGAAAGCATGATCGGGAGGGTGAGCCAGCTCTCGATCAATTTTCTCTCGATCTTTGTAGCCTCGGGCGGCCATATCTGGACCGAGGGCAAATCCGACAAGCGGGGAGGGCTCAGCGCGGTGCTCTGGAACGTAATGTCGTTTCCGGCCAACCTGCGGTGCGAAATAACGGGGCTGCGGACGGGCTGCGATGGAGATACGAGCGGCGTGTTCAGCATGGCGTACAAGGATTACTGTGTGAGCGTGATCGATAAAGTGGCTCCGATACCCCGGAATGACCGCCGGATGCCGATACGGGAGGAAGATCGGGACGCTCTGCGCAACGCCTATTCCGATGTGCACGATCCCGTCACGGCGGCCCATCCGGGTCTTCCGCCGACGCTGAGCCTCTGGGAGCGCGTGACGTACCCGGGCAAGTTCTTCGATCCGATGACCCGGGGGTTCCTGTACGTGGAGCTCTACAATCCCGCGTACTGGATGAGCCTGAGCGGCGCCAGGAAGCAATCGTGCTTCCATCCGATGTACCGCATGCGCGCGCGGAGCGCCAACTCCGCCGTAGAGGGCGCGACGGTCGCCTTCTGGACGACGAAATACGCCGGCGTTGTCGCCCACGTCCCGGGGGCTGTGGCCGCGCCCAGCGTCCAATTCGGATTGCCGCTGTGGTTCTTCAATCGCGCGCAGACCGATTCGATCGCCGACGTGATTTTCCAGGAATGGCAGATCAGCGCGAAGTAGCGAACGAAGCGGGATCCTGCTCGTAGAACAGGCGAAGCTGCCCGTAAAGCCCCGGATGCCGGGCCTTGAGCTCCGCCGGTATTCCGAAGAACGCCTCCGTCGCCACGGCGAAAAACTCGGCGGGACTTTCGGCGCCGTACTCGTCGAGGACGCTCGTCCGGTGGCGTTCGACGGCCTCCGCGAGCGCCTCGTACTCGGCGCCGAATACGCGCGCCCATTCATCGTACATCGATTTTTTCTTGAGGAGCGGCGCCCCGTCCGCGATGCCCGCCTCGTCGTCGAGCTGGTGGGCGAACTCGTGGAACACGACGTTATAGCCGTCGTGGACGTCCGCAACGCTCTCCATGACGTCGTCCCACGAGAGGATGAGGGCTCCCGTATCCCACGATTCCCCCTCGAGTTCCTCGAAGTCCTCGATAACGACGCCTCCCGGGGCGCGCTCCTTGAGCGGGGCGACGAAGGCGCGCGGGTAGACGAGGATCGATCGGAGCAGGGGGTAGACGCCGGTTTTACGGTGGAGGAGGAGAATGCACGCATGCGCCGCGATCGTGAGCCGGATCTCGTCGGTGATCTCGAGCCCGTCGCATCCCTCGAAGCGTTTTTCGGCGAGAAAAATCTGGATGAGCCCCCCGAGCTCCTCGCGGTCCTCCCTCGGCAGGAGCCGGTAGTACGGCACGTTGCGCTCGACGATCGCGAGCCGCTCGGGGGGTAAGGGCGTTCTCATGAGTCGCTCGCGGCGTCTCTTTTTCGCTCCGAACATATCGGTTCCGTTCTCGCACGCAAAGACCGCGGGTTTCGCCGAGAAGCAGGGTACCATGCCTCCGGGCGGCATTCAAGAAGCGTCGCGGAGCCTATGCCGCGGAACTTTGCCGTGAAACCGCTCGCGAGCTATGGTACAATCATGCGCGGTGTCCGCGATTCCATGGCGTATGACGAAGGGGAGTGCCGATGGTCGATCGAAAAGATGAAGAGACGCTCGCGAGATTCGAAGACGCCTGCGGGAGACTTCGGGGAGAAATAGCCCGGGTCATCATCGGGCAGGAAACGGTCGTCGAGGAGCTCCTCACGGCGCTCTTCGTCGGCGGGCACTGCCTCCTCGTCGGAGTGCCGGGGCTCGCGAAGACGCTTCTCGTCTCGACCGTCGCGCGATCGCTGAACCTCAAGTTCTCGCGCATCCAGTTCACCCCGGACCTCATGCCGAGCGATATCACGGGCACCGAAGTCCTCGAGGAGGATCCGGCGACGCACCGGCGCGTCTTCAGATTCATCGAGGGCCCCGTCTTTGCGAACGTCGTTCTCGCCGACGAGATCAACCGCACGCCGCCGAAGACGCAGTCGGCGCTTCTCCAGGCGATGCAGGAGTACCAGGTGACGGCGGGGGGCACTACGTACCGGCTCGAGAAGCCGTTCTTCGTTCTCGCCACGCAGAACCCGATCGAGCTCGAGGGGACCTATCCGCTCCCCGAGGCGCAGCTCGACCGGTTCATGTTCAATATAAAGGTCGATTATCCTTCGGGAGACGAGGAGTTCGCGATCATCGATGCGACGACCTCGCGCGAGCTCGCCGCCCCCGCGCAGGTTCTCACGGGCGCGGAGATCGTCGCGACACAGGCTCTCGTGAAGAGCGTTCCCGTCTCCGAGAGCGTCGTGCGCTACGCGGTGCGTCTCATCAGGGCGAGCAGGGACGAGAAGCTCCCCGAGGTCGGGCAGTATCTCTCGTGGGGCGCGGGTCCGCGCGCGGGGCAGTACCTCATCCTCGGCGCCAAGGCGCGCGCGATAATGTCCGGCCGAACGACGCCCGACGTCGACGATGTGCGCGCGATCGCACCGCCCGTCCTGCGTCACCGGCTCGTCACGAATTTCCACGCCGAGGCGGACGGGGTCACGACGGACGAGCTTGTCGCGCGCCTCCTCGCCGCCGTGAAGATCTGAAATGTCACCCAGGGAAACGAAGCTCACAGAGTTTCTCAAGCCCGAAGTCGTGAGCCGCCTCGCAAACATGGACCTCAGGGCGCGGCTCATCGTCGAAGGCTTCATCGCGGGCCTCCACCGGAGCCCCTACCACGGTTTCTCAGTGGAGTTCGCCGAGTACCGGCAGTATAACGCGGGGGAGTCGGCGCGGAACGTCGACTGGAAGATTTACGGGAAGACCGATCGCTACTACGTCAAGGTGTTTGAGGACGAGACCAACCTACGCGCGACGCTGCTCCTCGATCAGAGCGCGTCGATGGATTTCACGGGGGGCCCCTCCGTGACGAAGCTCCGCTACGCGACACTCCTCGCCGCGGCTCTCGGCTACCTCATGATCATGCAGCGAGACGCCGTCGGCCTCGCCGTCTTCGACGAGAAGATCAACGTGCTCGTCCCGCACCGGTCGGCGAAGCGGCACCTCCTGCACCTTCTCGCGACGCTCGAAGGAATCAGGCCGGGCGTGAGAACCAAGATCGCGCCGGCGCTGCGCGAGATGGCCGAGCGGATCAAGCGCCGCGGGCTCGTTGTGCTCTTTTCCGATCTCTTCGACGATCCCGAAAAGGTGCTCGCCGGCCTCAAGGCGTTCAGGCATCGCGGACACGAGGTCGTCGTGTTCCACATTCTCGACCCCCGGGAGCTCACCCTCGACTACGACGGCGAGGTGCAGTTCGTGGATAAGGAAACGGGGGAGAAGCTCCGCACGCAGCCGTGGTTCCTCAAGAAGGAATACCGCCGGAGCGTGCGCGAATGGATCTCGCGGCTCGAGCGCGAGTGCAAGGAAGACGCGATCGACTACAACATGGTGACGACGGAGACCCCCTTCGACCAGGCGCTCGTGTCGTACCTCAACAAGAGGCGGAGGCTCCGGTGAACCGGGCGGGCTCGCTCGCCGCGGGCCCGCGGGATGGCGTTCTATGAACTTCTTGAATCCCCTCTACCTCTTCGCGCTCGCCGCCGTGGCGGTTCCCATTCTCATCCATATCTTCAGCCGGAGGCGCGTCCCCGAGGTTCCCTTCAGCACGATCCGCTTTCTCGACCGCTCCGACCGGCGGAGCATGATGCGGATCAACGTGCGCAGGCTTCTGCTCCTTTTTCTCAGGGTGCTCGCGATCGCCTTCGTGGCGCTCGCGTTCGCGCGCCCCGTCGTGCGGGGGGGGCTCGCGGCCCTCTTTCCGGCGGGAGGCTCGCGAGCGGCCTGCATTCTCCTCGACCGGAGCTACAGCATGGGGGTCGAGGGGGACGGCGGCGTCGCGTTCGAACGCGCCGTTGCGCGGCTCGCCTCGATCCTCGACAATCTCGACAGCGGCGATGAGGTCTCGATCATTCTCTTCGATACGGCGCAGGAGGCGCTCTACGACGGAACGTTCGAGCGTTCGGCCGCCCTCGGCGCGTTGAAAGCGATGCGGCCCTCATGGGGCGGCACGGATCTGCGGAGCGCGGTGGCGCTCGCTCAACGGACGCTCGACGGGACGAGGCGCGAGGCGCGGGAGCTCTACATCGTTTCAGATTTTCAGAAAACCTCGCTCGGAAGAAGCGGAGCGCGCGCCGGGGGCGCATCCGGGGGCACGACGCCCCGGACCGCTCTTCCCGTTCGCGCGTTTCTGCTCCCGGTGCAGACCGCGGCGGCGGCGAACGTCGCGATCGAGAACGTCCTCACCCCGCGCGTCACCCTGCACAAAGGAGAAACCGCCGAGCTCTCCATCGTTTGCCGGAACGCGTCGCGGGAGCTTCCGGCGAAATTTCCGCTCGAGATTCTGATCGGCGGCCGCCGCATCATGGAGAAAGAGATCGAGATTCTGCCGGACGGTTACTTCAACGCAACGGCCGCCGTCCCCGCCGAGAGAGCGGGCTGGATCGAAGGGGTCGTCAAGAAGCGATCGGACCGTCTTCCGGCCGACGACACGAGGTACTTCACCCTGGAAGTTCGCGAGAAGGCGCGTGTTCTCCTCATCGCGGACGAGGGGGGCTTCTACCTCGAGCAGGCGCTGAGCCCCGGGGGAGCCGAAGGGGACATCGCCGTCGTGAAGCGCGGCTGGAGAACGTTCACGACGCTCGATCTCAATGCGGCGGAAGTCGTTCTTCTCGGCCCCGGGAAAGGCCCCGCGCTCGCCGACATCGCGGCCATCGACCGGTTCGTGTCCGGCGGCGGCAAGGCGATCGTGCTCCTCCTTCCCGAGCTCAAGGCGGCGGCGGAGCGTCTCAGCCGGTATCCGCTCCGGTTCGAGTTCGCCGAAATGCCGCAGGGCTTTTTTGCGATCGCGAAGCCGGCGGGGGGGAGCGGGTACCTCGCGCCCTTCGACGCCGAAGACCTCGCGGCGCTCGCCCGGCTGAGATTCAGAAGTGCCGCGCTGGTGGGCGGCGTTCCTGCCGGGGCGGCTCAGTTGAGTTTGACGACCGGGAACCCGTTCGTGTGGGAAGAGAGGCGCGGCGAGGGGGGGGTCGTTTTCGCGGGGCTGGACCCGCGGCCCGAGGCGGGAGAGCTCGTTCTCTCGCCGTATTTCCTTCCGCTCGTGCAGCAGCTCGTGCTGGCGGCCGGAACGAAGTCCCCTGCGGACGACGGTCGCCTCGTCGGCGAGCCGGTTCTTTGGAAGGGAGTCATCGACGGAGACGCCACGTGCGAGCTTCCCGGCGGAACGATCCTCATACCGGAACGCATCGAGGGAGGCGCCCCGCCGGGACGCACCGGGGGCGTCCTTATTCCGGGCGTCGACACGCCGGGCTTTGTCACGATCTTCGCCGGCTCGCTCGTGAAGGCGAAGATCGCCGTCAATCCGGACTGCCGAGGCGAGTCGGATCTCTCATACCTCCCGGCGCGCGAGGCGGCCGATTCGCTCGGGCTCGGAGACCGTCTCATCGTCGAGGAAGACCGGGAGCTCGCCCCGGCGATCCGCGCCGCGCGAGAGGGCAAGGAAATCGCGACGCCGCTTCTCATCATCGCCATGGCCCTGTTTGCCGCGGAGCTCGTCATCGCGCAGCGGGAAAAAGGGGAGGCCGCGTGATATGTGGGACGAGCTGAAAGCCGCGATCGGCCGCCTGAGCGCGTACCGGGAGCTTTGCGGGGGGCTCGCACACGAAGGTGCGCACGTCCCCGTGGCGGGGCTCTACGGCAGCGCGCGCTCTCTCGTCGTGGCCGCTCTGGCCGCGAAGCAGGACGCCCCCTATCTCATTATCGCGCCCGACCCCGTGCGGGCGCGCGATGTCGAGGAGGATCTCCGGATCTTCGGCATGGACGGAGTAATCCCGTATCCCGAGGACGAGATTCTCCCGTACGACTACCATGACCCCGACCGGAGCCTCACCGGGTTGCAGATGCGTTCGCTCGAGGCGCTCGGCGCGCGCACGTGCCGCGCGCTCGTCTGCACGCCGAGGTCCATTCTCAAGAAGGTTTTCCCGCCGGAGCTGTTCCGCGGCCTGCTCGTCGACATACGTTCCGGCGAGGAGCGCGACCTGCACGAGCTCGCCGAACGGCTGGTGGGGCTCGGTTATGAGAGGCACGAGACGGTCGAGGCAAAAGGGCAGTTCGCCGTGCGCGGGGGGATATTCGACGTCTTCGAGGTTTCGGCGGACGCTCCCGTGCGCATGGAGTTCGACGGGGACGTGATCGCCTCGATGCGTGACTTCGACATCGAAACGCAGCGTTCGACCGGCGTGCGGGAAAGCCTCATGGTGCATCCGCCGCATCACATCGCCCTTGCGAGCGGGGGCGTCGAGCGCCTCATGGAACGCATACGGAAGGAAACGGCGGGTGCCTCCGACGAGGAGCGCGCGAGACTCATGCTCCCGGCCGAGCGCCTCGAGAAGGGGATATCGTTTTTCGGAATGGAACACTACGCCGCCGCGGTCCACGAGATTGTGCCGCTCTTCGCGCATTTCGGCGCGCCGCCGGTCGTCGTCCTCGTCGACGCGGAGGACATCGAGACGACCTTCGGGGATTTCCGAGAGGAGATCGCACGGCGATTTGCGCGGACGCGCGAGGAGGGGAACCTGTACCCCCGGCCCGACGAGGCATACGTGAGCGAGGGAGATTTCAGCCGGTGGCTCGAGGGCCGGCGCCGCATCTCGTTCCACAAGCTTGAATGGACGGAGGCCGTCCGTTTCGGCACGTCGGCCCCGGGAGACTACCGGCGGAACCTGAGCGGTCTCGTGAGCGACGCGCAGAAGGAGCTCAAGCGCGGGAGCCGGGTTTATTTCTTTTGCGCGAACAAGTTTCAGAGGGAGCGCGCCGAAGATCTCCTCGAGGACGTCGCCATGGAAATCGACTTTCCTCTCGGCGGGCTCTCGAGCGGTTTCCGGTGGCCTGAGGCGGGCGTCTTTTTCCTGAGCGAGGAGGAGGTGTTCGGGCGCTACCACCGCCCGTATCACACGCCGCCGGCCCGCAGCAGGTCGCTCACGTACGATCCGTCGCATTTCCAGCCGGCGGACTTCATCGTCCATGTGAACCACGGCATCGGGCGTTACATGGGAATGCGCGTCCTCGACATAGAGAACGGAAAGACCGAGTGCCTCGATATCCGCTACGGCGGGGACGATCATCTCTTCATTCCGATCGGCCAGCTCCGTCTCGTCGAGAAGTACGTCGCCGCCGAGGACGCCGCCCCGCCGCTCGATCGGCTCGGGAGCGCGTCGTGGACGCGCGCCCGCGAGCGGGCGCGAAAGAGCGCCGAAAAGATCGCGCGAGACCTCCTCGAAGTCTACGCGGCGCGGCAGCTCGCGAAGGGCTTCGCGTTTCCGCCCGACAAGCCGTGGCAGAACGAGATGGAGGCGTCCTTCGCGTACGAGGAGACGGAGCACCAGCTCCGCGCGACCGAGGAGGTAAAGGGAGACATGGAGTCCTCGCGCCCGATGGACCGGCTCCTCTGCGGGGACGTCGGCTTCGGCAAAACGGAGGTCGCCGTGCGCGCGGCCTTCAAGGCGGCCCTCTCGGGCAAGCAGTGCGCGATCCTCGTGCCGACGACCGTGCTGGCGATGCAGCATTTCAGCACGGTGAGCGAGCGTCTCGAGGGCTATCCGGTGACAGTCGCGATGTTGAGCAGGTTCATCTCGAACGCGAAACAGAAAATGGTCATCGAAGCGGCGAAGGAGGGGAAGGTCGACATCGTCGTCGGAACGCACCGGCTCGTCTCGAAGGACGTGGAGTTCAGGGATCTCGGGCTCGTCATCATCGACGAGGAGCACCGCTTCGGCGTGCGCCAGAAGGATTCGTTCAAACGGCTCAAGAAATCGATCGACGTGCTCAGCATGACGGCGACGCCCATCCCGCGAACCCTCTCGATGGCGATATCGGGCATCCGCGACTTCTCCGTTATAGACACGCCCCCGCGGAACCGCCTCCCCATTCACACCGAAATCCTGCCCTTCGACGACGAGAGCATCCGGGACGCCTGCATGCGGGAGATCGACCGCGGCGGGCAGGTGTTTTTCGTCCACAACCGGGTGCAGTCGATCGCGGTCATGGAAGGGTACCTGCGGCGGCTCCTTCCGGACCGCGTGCGGATCACCCACGCTCACGGCCAGATGCACGAACGGGAGCTCGAGCGCCGCATGATCGATTTTCTCGAGAGAAAATTCGACGTGCTCGTCTGCACGATGATCATCGAGGCCGGGCTCGATTTCCCGAACGTGAACACGATCATCATCAATCGCGCCGACCGCTTCGGGCTTGCCCAGATTTACCAGCTCCGCGGGCGCGTGGGGCGTTCCGACCGCAAGGCATACGCCTACCTTCTTGTCCCGCGCGGACGCACCCTCACCCCGATGGCGGTGAAACGGCTCCAGGCGATCAGCGAGTTCGACTACCTCGGCGCCGGCTACCGCATCGCGATGCGCGATCTCGAGATCCGGGGCGCCGGCAATCTCCTCGGCGTCGAGCAGTCCGGCAACATCGCCGCGGTCGGTCTCGATCTCTACACCCGCATGCTCCGGGAGGAGGTCGCACGGCTCAAGGGGGAAAAGGTCGAAGAGGAGAGCGAGATCCGCGTGTCGGTGCCGCTCCCCGCCTATCTGCCCTCGGAATACGTTCCCGATTCGGAGGAACGAATGGATATTTACCGGCGGATGTCGAGACTCGAATCCGCGGCGCAGGTTAAGGAAATGTCGGATGAGCTCCGGGACCGCTTCGGGCTCCTCCCCGAACCGGCGGCCAACATGCTCAAAATTGTGGAGTTCAAAGTCCGGGCCGGCCCGGCGGGCATTGCAAAGGCTGAGATAGATCGCTCGCTCGCTCTCAAGGTGAGTTTCTCGAGTAACCGGCCTCCGAACAAGAAGCAGATCGCCGGTATCGTGGACCTTTTCCCGGGACGCCTCACGTTCCACACGCGGGAAGGTCTCGGAATGACGCTGAAGGGGGCGCGAGCGGGGGAAGGGCGGCCGGATGCCATGGCGGATCTGGAAAAACTATTGAAATTGCTGGAATTTTCTGATAAATAGAGTAGTTTAAGCGGTATAGAGAGCCCCTCACGCGAGGGGCCGTCCCCGTAATCGGGCTATCTATGTGACCGGCTCCCATGGGGAGCCTTTGATTTCACGAGAGAAGCCGATAACTCGAGAAAGGAGCTCGCTTTGAAAAGAACGATTCTCTGCATTGCGGCGTTTTCGCTCATCTTCGCCTTCGGGTGCGGGAAGAAGGAGAATCTTGTCGTCGCCAAGGTCGGCGACAGGACCATCACCCTGAGCGCCTTCGAGAAAGCAGCCGAGACGATGGATGAGAAATTCCTGCCCAAGACGAGCGATCTCGCGGGCAAGAAGGAGCTGCTCGACGTCATGATAAACAAGGAGGTCATGACGCTCAAGGCGCTCTCGGCGGGATACGAGAAGGAAGAGTGGTTCGTCAGGTTCTGGGAAAAGTACAAACCCGGGTACCTCGTCGCGTCGTTGGAGAATATTTACATCATCAAGAAGGTCAAGGTGACCGACCAGGAAGTGAAGGACTACTTCGACAAGATGCACTACAGCTATACCTTGAGTCAGATTCTCGTCGCGAACGAGGACGAGGCGCGCTCCATCCGCGAACAGGTCGTCGGCGGCGCCGACTTCGCGGAGCTGGCGAGGAAATACTCTCTCGGCCCGGAGGCCGCGAGCGGCGGCGATTTGGGATCGAACGAGATCGGCGGCATGTTCTACTGGGTGGAGGAGGCCCTCTTCACCATGAAGGAGGGGGACATCTCGCAGCCGCTGCGCACGCCTGACGGGTGGTCGATTCTCAAGGTGCATCGCATCCAGAAGATCACGCCGGAAAAGGATATCGTCTACGCGCGCAGGAAAATCGAGGCGAACCAGCAGAAGAAGATGCTCCAGGAAATGAAGACGAAGATCGAGAAGGAGATCGGGCTCGTGATCTTTCCCGACGCCGTCAACATCGTGTACAACAACCTGCCCCCCGAGATCAACCCCGAGGACCTCATGAGCTACAAGGTGACGCGCGAGAACGCCCCGAAGCTCGAGATCCCCGAGCAGTACCAGGGCATGCTCCTCGCCCAGTACGCGGACGGCTCGTACACGCTCAAGGATTACATGAAGATATTCGACGAGATAGCCCTTCCCGAAAGGCCGAGCCTCCGGCACGGAAAAGAGAGCATCGTCACGTCGATCCACCGGAGGATCTGGGACAGCGCGCTGCCCGTGTACGCGGAAAAGATGCTCAAGGTGCTGGAGATTCCCGAGGTCGCCAGGGATTATCAAACGAGGAAGGAAATGGTCCTCGTCAGGTATCTGTACGAGGATCAGATAACGAACCAGGTCGTCGTGGGCGACCTGGAAGTCCAGGACTACTACAACGCGCACAAGAACGAGATCATGTCCCCGGAAAAGCGCTCTTTCTCCATCATCCTCGTGAGCGACAAGACGAAAGCGGACGAGGTAGCCGCAATCGCGAAGAGGGGGGAAAACTTCGCGAGGCTCGTGAAAAGGTTCTCCGAGGACCCGACCGCCACGCAGAACAACGGCGCCACGGGTCTCGTCCAGAGGGGGGAGTTCCCCGATTACGACGCGGTGGCATTCTCCCTGCCTCAGGGGCAGGTCTCCGATCCGTTCGAGGTTCCGCGGGGATGGGCGGTCGTCAAGGTCGATCAGATCGAGGCTCCCCAGGCGGTGCCGTACGCGGCCGCCGCAGCTTCGGCTAAGGAGCAAATGGTGGAAGCGCGCTCAGAGAAGCTTCTCCAGGATAAGCTCGCGAAGTGGCGCAAGGACTATCCGGTGAAGATCTACGAGCGTAACCTGCGGAAGGCGGAGCTCAAGAGAACGAGGCCGTCCGACGCCGAGGTTGAGCAGAAGGCTCAGGAAGAGCAGCGGAACATGCAGCAGCAACAACAGCAGCAAGCGCCTTCGCGGGGACAGTAAGGCGGGCGCACCATCATTATGATCAGAGCGCGGGAGGCGACAACCGTTCTTCTCCTCGTGCTCTTTGCCGCGCTCGGGTGCGGGAAGGGTGACAAGGAAAGCAAGGGGTCCGTGGAGAGGACGGGAGAGATCGTCCGGGTCGGGACCGCCGTCCTCGCCGGCGATGACATCGCGAAGCTCATTCCCGAGGATGAGCGCATTCCCCTGACATTCGAAGAGCGGCGGGAGTTCGTACGACGCTGGGTCGATACGGAGGTCCTCTGCCAGGAGGCGGTCCGTCGCGGCCTCAAGAACGACGCCTTCGTCGAGGCACGCCTCACGGAGCTCGAGCAGCAGTTTCTCGCCGACTACCTCGTGTTCACCGAGCTCCGAAAGCGCACGCACGTGAGCGAAGAGGAGATCGAGGCGTACTACGCCGCGCATGAGCGCGAGTACCTCTACGAGTACCGCGTGAGCCAGATCCTCGCGAGCACGCTCGAAGACGCCGAAACGGTGAAGAAGCTCCTCGCGACGAAGAGCTGGGCGTGGGTCGCCAATCGCTACTCGGTCGATCCGGTCGCGAAGCGGAGCGGCAACCTCGGCTATCTCACGAAGGGCAACATGATCCCCGAGCTCGAGGCGGTCGTCTTCGGCATGAAAACGGGGGAAACGACCGGCATCATCAAATCGGATTTCGGCTATCACATCTTCAGGCTCGACGACGTTCGCGAGGCGCTCGTCGCGGTCGGCCTCGAGGACGTGCGAGAGCAGATCATGAACAACCTCATGCTCGAAAAGCGGAAGAGCGCCTATCGGAAGTTTCTCGACTCCCTCACGGTGCACGCGGCCATTGTATACAAGGACAAATCGTATCTGCGCGCGAGCGAACCCGAACCTCCCCCGGACACGCACGGGACCGGCGACGAAGCCGATACGACCGAGACGCCCTGAAATCGAAAGAGGTGGTATGATGCAGCATTGGAAGATTCTCGCAGCGGCGTGCGCGGTCTCGGCGGCAGCAGCCGTCGTCGCGCCGGTTGAGCGCACGGGTGCGGCGGCCGGGCCGCTCCGTCCCGATACGGCCGCCGCGGGGGCCGTCGTCGACCGGGTCGTTGCCACGGTCGAGGACCGCGCGATCCTGCAGAGCGAGGTGGACAACGCGCTCAAGCGCTACCTTCTCGACGCGCAGCGCACCTCCGTTCCAGCCGACGAGGAAAAGGCGATCAAGCGCGAGGTGCTGAACAGCCTCGTCGCCGATGCGCTGCTCGCGATTCAGGCGGAGAAGGACAACATCAAAGTCCAGGATGCGGATGTGGACGCGGCTCTTGAGCGCGCGATCGAGGAGAGAAAGACCGCGCTCGGCGGGGACGACGCCTTCGCGCGGCAGCTCGCGGCGGAAGGGCTCACCCCCGAAGGGCTTCAGGCGATGTACCGCGAACCGATCAGGACGCGCCTCGTCATAAACAGCTTCATACGAGAGAAGTTGGCGCCGGATATCCGCGTGACGGAGACGGACGTGCAGGAGTATTACCAGGCGCACGTCGCCGAGCTCCCGAAGCGTCCGGCGACGGTGACGGTCGCCCACATTCTCATCGTGCCGAAGGCTTCGGACGCCGTGCTCGCGAAGGCGCTCGAGAAGATCGCGACAGTGGAGGGGAAGCTCAAGGCCGGCGGCGACTTCGCGGAGCTCGCGAAAGAGTCTTCCGATTGCCCGAGCGCCGCGTTCGGCGGAAGCCTCGGGACGCTCAACCTCGACGATCTCAACAACCCGCCCTTCGCCGAGGCGGCGCGGAAGCTCGGCGTGGGACAGGTGAGTCCGCCCGTTCTCACCGAGTTCGGATACCACCTCATCAAGATCGACAAGGCCGAAGGTGACCAGGTGACCGTGCGGCACATACTCGTGCGCGCCGAGGCGACGCCGGAAGACGTCACGGCGGCGGCGAAGCTCGCCGAGCGCGTGCGGAGCGAGGTCGCGGCGGGCGCCGATTTCGCGAAAGAGGCGGCGCAGTACTCCGGCGATTATGCGACGAAGGACGCCGGCGGCGTCATCGGCGAAGTCCCGCTCGAGAATCTCCCCGACCAGTTCAAGGAAATAGTCAAGGGCGTGCCCTCCGGCGGGGTTGCCCCGGTCATGAAAGAGGCGCGCGGCTTTCGCATCATCAAGGTCCTGAGCCGGAACGAAGTGCGTCCGTATTCGTTCGACGAGGCGAAGGACGAGCTGCGGAGGCTCCTCGAGGGCCAGAAGGTGGAGGAGCGCATCGGCTCGTACATCGAAGAGCTCAAGAAAACCTACTCCGTTGTGATACGGGGGGAATAGTTCCGGTGAGAATCGATCAGCTCCTCAAGACGCTGTGCCTCGTGAAGACGCGGAGCCGGGCGCACAAGGGATGCGAGGTGGGCTGCGTTTCGATAAACGGCAAGAAGGCGAAGCCGAGCGCGGAGGTTCGCCCCGGCGACGTCGTCGAAATCCGGTATCCGCGGCGCGCGGTGGCGATCGAGATTGTCGAGGTGCCCGCGGGGCAGACGGCGCGCAAGGACTGCGAGCGTTTCTACCGCGTGATCCGGGAATCCCGAATCGAGATGGATGGCGGCGAAGGTTGGGATGTCTGAAGACAAGGTGCGGCTCGCGCTCACCGTCGGCGACCCGGGGGGCATCGGGCCCGAGATCACGGCCGCGCTGCTGGCGCAGCGAAAGCTCGCCGGCGCGGACGTATTCGTCGTCGGGGCGTACTCGGCCCTCTCGGTCTGGCTCCCCCTTCCCGCGTGCAAGGCGGCGCACGTGATATCGCCCGCGGAGGCGGCACATCTCGCGCTTCCCGACTCGTTTCCGGTATTCATCGATACGGGCGTCGAGCCGAAGTACCTGCGGGGCCGCCCCACGGTCGAGGGGGGCCGCGCGTCGGGGCTGGCGATCGAAACGGCGGCGGCGCTCGCGAAGAGGGGGGTCGTCGAGGGCATCGTCACGGGGCCCGTTTCCAAGGAAGGTCTCGCCCTGGCGGGATACTCACGAGCGAGCCACACGGGGATGCTCGCGGACCTGTTCGACGCTCCCGATTGCCAGATGATGATGGTGTCGGGCGCTCTTCGCATCGTGATTCTCACGAGAGACATTCCGCTGCGCGAGGTGCCGGCGGCCGTGACCGGGAAACGGATCGAGACGGGCGTGCGCGTCGCAGCGGAGGCTCTCCGCGAGCTCTTCGGCCTCGCGAGGCCGCGGCTCGCGGTGGCCGCCCTCAATCCCCACGGAGGAGACGGCGGCGTTCTCGGGGACGAGGAGATCCGCGTCGTCGTCCCGGCGCTCGAGGCGATGCGAAGCGAGGGCTACCTCGTCGAGGGACCCTTCAGCGCGGATACACTGTTTTACAAATGGGCGGATAAAGGATACGATGCGTACATCGCCCTGTACCACGACCAGGGAATGGTGCCGTTCAAGATGGCGGGGTTTGAGCGGGGCGTCAACATGACGATCGGGCTTCCGGTCGTGCGGACGTCCGTCTGCCACGGCACGGCGTACGATATCGCGGGAAGCGGAACCGCCTCGACGGGAAGCCTCGAAAGCGCATTCATGCTCGCCGTGGAGTGCTGCCTCGCGCGGAGGAAACTGCGCCGCGCGCGGAAGGCCTGATATGGAGCAGGATCAGAGAACAATCGTCGGCGTCTATCATCTCTCGAAGACATTCGGGAAGCACTTCAGCCTTCATGACATCAATCTTCAGGTCGCGAACGGCGAGTTCGTCTTTCTCGTCGGACCGAGCGGCGCGGGGAAGAGCACGCTGCTCCGCATGATTTACATGGACGACGTCCCGAGCTCGGGGCAGGTCGTCGTCGGTCCGCACGTGTCGACGCGGATGAAGCGGGGCACGATACCGGAGCTGCGGCGCAGGATCGGAATCGTGTTCCAGGACTTCCGCCTCCTCGACGACAGGACGACATTCGAGAACGTCGCCCTCGCGCTCAAGGTCGCGGGCGCCGGCCCCGCCGAGGTCAAGCACCAGGTCACCGATATCCTCATGCGCGTCGGGCTCTACCACAAACGCTACGATTTTCCGCACGAGCTCTCGGGCGGTGAGCAGCAGCGGGTGGCAATCGCGCGGGCCGTCGCCAACCGCCCGTCGGTGCTGCTGGCCGACGAGCCGACGGGAAACCTCGACCCCGTCGTTACGCGGAGCATTCTCGAGCTCCTCTTCAAGATCAACGCGGGGGGAACGGCGGTGCTCATGGCGACGCACGACCTCGACCTCGTCAGGAGCTTCGGACAGAGGATCATCTACGTCGAGAGCGGGCGCATCATGAAGGATAAGGACATGATCTATGTCGGTGACCTCCGGGAGAAGATCGCCGGCTCCACGGTGAGCGAGAAGGCGGACCGGCTCAAAGACCGCGACATCACGGGAGACGGGGGGCATCGCCGGTGAACCTGAACCAACTCCGATATGTGATCGACGAATCGATGACGATGATCTCCCGGCGGAAGGCGGCCAACCTTATCTCGATCGTGATCATGGGCCTGAGCCTCCTCATCCTCGGCGTCTTTCTCCTCGTCACGCTCAACGTGCAGGCCGTCATCGACAAGGCGGGCGAAGAGATGCGCATCTACGTCTATCTCCGGGACGGCACGGCAGCGGCAGCCGCGCGAGACATCCAGATGCGGCTCCTGCGTCTCGAGGGTGTGGAGGAAGTCGTTTTCGTCTCGCGCGAGGAGGCGCTGACCTCCTTCCGACAGGCGCTCGGAGGGAACAAGGACATGCTCGATGCCCTCGAGAGCAACCCCCTCCCCGACGCCTACCGGGTGAAGATAAAGCCCGAGTATATACGCTCCGAATACATGGCGACGCTTTCGAGTGAAGCGGGGAAATGGACGGGCGTCGAGGAAGTCCGCTACGGGGAGCGATGGCTCGCTCGCGGCGAGAAGCTCGTCAAGGGCTTTTACCTCGCCGATCTCGCGATCGGGGTCATCATATTTCTCTCGGTCGTCTTCGTTATCGCCAATACGGTGCGCCTCACCGTGCTTTCCAGGCAAAAGACCATCGAGGTGGCGAAGCTCATCGGCGCCACGAACGCGTACATCCGGATTCCGTTCCTCGTCGAGGGCGCGCTCCAGGGGGCGGTCGCTTCGCTCCTTGCGGTCGGGCTCCTCGCGTTGATCCACCTGTTCGCGAAGCGATACCTGCCGGGGGTCCTGTTTCTGCGGGGCGAGGTGCTCGGGGCCTTCGTCGCTTTCTGCGTCCTGCTCGGCGCGGTCGGGAGCTACGGGGCGATGCGGCGTTTCCTCAAAGTCTGACGGTTTCGAATCGTGAGATGAACATGTTCCTCAAGGGTGCCCGAAGAATGCTCGCCGCCGCCTTCGCGCTGCTCTGTATCATGAGCGGCGCGGCGGGTGCGCAGGAGCAGCAAGGCGATCTCGACGAGCGGCTGAGAGCGAAGGACGCCGAGCTGCGGGGGCTGCGCCAGGAGATCGCCGAGCACCGCAAGAAGATCGAAGAGGTGGAGAAAAAGGAAAAGGACATCACGGATTATATCGCGAGGCTCGATAAGGACGAGAAGCTCACGAAGCGGCTGCTGACGGGGCTCTCGGAGAAGGAAGGCATGCTCGGCGAGCAGGTCGAAGCCCTGCGGCGCGATCTCGATTACAGCGAGAAGGTCTTTGCGCGGCGGCGCGCCATTCTCTCGAAGCGTTTGCGGCAGATGTACCTGGAAGGCTCGCAGCACCAGTGGCAGGAGCTCCTCCAGGCGACCGATTTCGGTGATCTGCTCCAGCGCTACAAGTTTCTCTCGGCTATCGCCGAGCGCGACGCGAACCTCGTCGAAGAGGTCCGCCAGCGCAAGACGGGCATCGCGCGCCGGGAGGCGAATATCACCGAGGCGCTCGCCCAGGTGACCGCGGCGCGGCGGGAGAAGGAACGGGAGCTCGCCCGCCTCAATGCGAACGAGCGGAAGCGCAAGAGCACGCTCGCCGAGCTCAAGACGAGCAAGGGAAGATACCAGAAGAGAATCGACCAGCTCGCGCGGGCGGAGCGGGAGCTCCAGTCCATTATCGATGGGCTCGAGAAGGAGCGCACCGGCGGAGCGCCCGAGGCGTGGGAGGCGAACGCCGAGAAGGACTTCGCCGCGCTCAGGGGACGCATGCTTCCCCCCGTGGCGGGGAGCCCTGTGCGCGGCTTCGGGGAATCGAAGCATCCCGAGTTCGGAACGGTCACGTTCAATTCGGGCGTCGATTTTGACGCGCGCGCCGGTTCCCCCGTCCGCGCGGTCGCCCGGGGGAAGATCGATTTCGCGAACCTCATTCCCGGCGTCGGCAACTGCGTCGTTATCGCGCACGGCCAGGGATACTACACGATTTACATGCATACATCGAAGATCCTCGTAAAGCAGGGGGCGATGGTGGGCTCGGGAGACGTCATTGCCGAGGTCGGCGGGGCGGCGGATTCGGCGAGTCCGTTTCATTTCGAAATCCGGAAATCGAAAAAGGCGCTCGATCCGGCGGATTGGCTCAAGAGATAGCAGGGCCGCCCGGGGCGCGGGCGGCACGGCAAGGCAGGTCGATCATAGATATTCTTGCTGCAGCCGAAGCGATCGCGAAGGCGCAGACGCGCGTCTGGCCGGTCCTCGACGGCCTCGCCTCTTCGGGAAAGCTCCCGTCGTCCCTGATCTTCGCCGGCCCCGAGGGGGCGGGCAAGGAGCTCATGGCGATCTCGCTCGCCGCACGGCTCAACTGCGAGGGCGCCGGTCCGGGAGCCGCATGCAGCGGCGACACCGGACGCTGTTCCGCCTGCGCGAAGGTGCGGATGCTCGAGCACCCCGACGTCCACGTCATCTATCCGGTCCCCCACGGCGAGATGGAGGAGGAGCTGCCGGAAGTCATC
>Ga0315289_10000687_pt1 | contig 51914 bp, 41 predicted proteins | sample YL17G11_40_MG_FD_203452 | JGI IMG/M metagenome (GOLD analysis project Ga0315289, IMG submission 203452) | Sediment microbial communities from Yellowstone Lake, YNP, Wyoming, USA - YL17G11_40 | ecosystem: Environmental > Aquatic > Freshwater > Lake > Sediment | place: USA: Wyoming | collected...
TGCGCAACTTCAGCAGGGCCAATTCATACCAAGGTGGCAGACCGGGGGGTCTGCCACCCATGAAAGTAAGTCGTCTTATTGCCCGCATCATATCTTCGAAGGCACAAAAAAACCGCCGCCTGAAAGGCACTGCAGCTTTGAGGCCAACGATAAGGCAATTTAGAACAGCTGGTCATGGATGTCAACATGAGAATTGGGAGGGGGCTCCCCGAGTTTCTCAAGGGTCCCATACGGGCCGCCCAGGAAAACAAGTTATCTTCTGGGTAGTTTGGCAATCACAGTTACCGAACCACCATTTTGCATCTTATGGCACAGCCCCAGGGGGGTCTGCCGTGCAGCGGCCAGCCTTGATTTTGCTTGAAAATAGGGCCAATAAGCGTATTTTGCCTCACGTGATTCTGACTAGAATGAACAGCTCCATCGAGGGGGGATAAATCATGCTATTGGGCGCGCATATGTCGATTGCAGGAGGGGTATTCAATGCTTTTCTCGATGGCGAAGAGGTAGGCTGCACAACAATACAAATCTTTACCAAATCCAGCAACCAGTGGCGGGCGAAAGAGCTTTCGAAAGAGGAACTCGACAAGTACCACGCCGAACAAAAGCGGACCGGCATCAAGCCGGTGGTGGCTCACGATTCCTATCTAATCAATCTCGGCTCCCCCGACGCCGCTCTGGTGGAAAAATCGCGCCAGGCTTTCCTGCACGAGATGGAACGTTGCGAAAAGATGAGAATTCCATTCCTGGTGACGCATCCGGGAAGCCATCTGGGGCAGGGCGAGGAATGGGGCCTCAAGCGGATAGCAGAATCGCTCGACTGGCTGCACGAGAGGGCTGCCGAATTCAAGGTCAAGGTTGCGCTCGAGGTCACAGCCGGGCAGGGCTCGAATCTGGGGTATAAATTCGAGCAAATCGCGAAAATGATAGAGCTGACCCGTAAATCGGAGAGACTTCGTGTGTGTCTCGATACCTGTCATATCTTCGCCGCCGGATACGATATCAGCAGCGAGGAGGCTTATGAAAAAACGATATCGGAATTCGACCGTATAATAGGTCTGAAGCGGCTGGCGGCGATCCATCTCAACGATTCCAGAAAAGGGCTGGGCTCGAGAGTCGACCGCCACGAGCACATCGGCAAAGGAATGATAGGAGAGCGTCCGTTCGGGTTTTTCATGCGCGACAAACGGTTCGAGAAAATCCCCAAGCTTCTCGAAACCCCCAAAGACAACGATATGGACAGAGTCAACCTGGGAATATTAAGGAAATTGGCCGGTGTAAATGCTTAGGAGCATGAAGACCTTTACGGTTATCTCAACAACTCTATTCCTCAGCGCCGCCGCATTCGGGCAATCCCTGAGAATTTACATTAAAGGAGAATTGGCCGAGGGTTCTTTCAACGACCCTCGCAAGGCAACGATCTTTCAGGGCCAGATTCTCGTTCCCCCTGGCCAGTCTCGGGAGGTTTTCAGCGCACCATATTCGATAAAATTAGCCGTCGCCGAGAATTCCAGCGATTCGATGACAATCTCCGCGGGATTTTTCGGCCTGGGACCGGATTTCAAAACGTTCAGTTACACCATGCATGCGGCAATCGGCGACACCATTTTCACTCCTCCCCTGCCGGTGAGAGACAGCACATTGGCGCGATATACATTCGCTTTTCTGGATGACACCACCCAGATTGACGAGGCTGAGCCGCCCCCGGACGATACTACGGCCTGGGGAGTAAGCGAGAGCGTGCATTACAGGACCCACTGGCTGAGCAGATCGCTGGCCGATTATATGTGGAATCTAAAGATGGGGTACCTGGAGCAGATCTATGATCGGCACCGCCACAGTTTTTCGCTTTCGTCGTCTGAGAAAATCGATCTCGTTTTTCACCCGCAGCCGACAAACCGGGTGTATCTTGACCCCAATCTGCATTATTCACTTTCGCCGCGCCTATTACGCATGGATGTCGTCTATGGCCACGACGTAGATGCCCTATCTCCTCGACCGGCTATAGAGCTTTTGCTGTATCGAGAATGGGGTTATGGCCCGTACTGGATGGTTTCGGGGTTTGGAGGCTACTACTCCGACAACTTTCTGCAACTGCGCAAACTGGCCGACAGTTTTTCCGCTCCCCGCCTGGCGGCGCTTCTCGCCGACGAGACCTGGGTCGACAGCGATAGCGGGCGAATCGCGATAGGAGGGTTTGTCCGCTGGCTTCTGGAGAATAATACTATCACAAGATTCATGAGTCTGTATAAAACATCGACGGTTCTGGATTTTCAGACTCGATTCCAAGGGGTCTATGGCAGGAGTATCGAGTCCGCGCTTGGTGATTTTCTGGGATTCGCCAAGGAATATAGGCCACAGAAAGGGGAGCTCGAGTATTACGCCTCGCTTTATATGGATCAGGGGAATTACAAGCAGGCTCGCGAATATCTTGAGGAGATAGTCAATGGTCAGGAGCCTGAGCGGCAGAAGTTCCGGAACACGTTGGCTATTTGCCAATTCTGGATGGGGGATTACAGTGCCGCCCACACGACGTTGGGACCCAACCCATTTTCGCCGAACTGCAGTACTGACATTCTGGGATTGAATTTGGGGGTCGCCAGCGGAGTCCTTCAACCGCAATGGGCATATCGAAGTTACGCATATGAGGAACACTGTGGCGAAGCAATCGTAAACCTGGCGACTTACTGCCTCGATGAGGGGGTTACCGCCGAGGCCGAGTCTGTTCTGGCATTGGCCGATGACAATTCTCGTTCTACACCGGAATACATGATTGCACATGGCAGACTGAACTTGATGAAGGGCCTGGGCGCGGATTCGGAATTGAAAGAAGCCGCCAACATGGCATTGAGCAGGGCGCAGAGGGTAATCCACGACCCGGTGAATTATCTCGTGGCCGGACAAGCCTACCTGCTCCTGGGCGATTACGACAAGGCCAGGGAGAATCTGGAGACGTCGTATTTCCTCGAGCGCCGGCCATATTTTCAGGGATGTACGCTTCTGGAGCTCGGAAAGCTCGCAGACCTGCAAGGAAAGCGTGACGAGGCAAGAGAGCGTTATAACCTGGTGCAGTCTATCGATGCGGGAGCGTACGAAAAATCTCTGGCCCAAGGGTATCTCAAAAGGAGATTCACTATCAAGCCGTGAAGAATCACTATGATTTCGAGTTGACGAATAATGACATTTCTCAATACGGCATTTTTGTTTTTGCTTTCGGCGGTATCGATTCCGCTGATTATCCACTTCCTCTCCAAGCGGCGCATTAAGACGATCGAGTTTTCGTCGCTGAAGTTCCTGGAACAGATGCAGAAGAGCCGCATGCGCTGGCTTCGCATAAAGGAGCTTATCCTCCTGGCCTTGCGGATGGTGGTTATCGCCCTCATAGTTCTGGCGTTCGCCAGGCCGACGCTTCGAGGATTCGCCGGCTCATCCAGGGCATCATCGTCGGCGGTTATCATTTTAGACAGGTCCGTTTCAATGGATGCCGAGGGGGAAACCGGCAGCTTGTTCGAGGAAGGCAAGAGGCTGGCGGCCAAGCTCCTCGATTCTTTTGAGCGCGGCGACCGGGTTACGCTCATAACTTATCCCGGTGAGGGGGCGCCCGAGATAATCGGCCCCTTCAGTCCCGGCGAGATGCTGAAGCAGCGCTTGGGCTCAATCGAATTAAGCCACCAGGCGGGGAACATCGGCGAAGCCCTCAAGGCCGGCAGGGAGGCGCTCGCTAAGAATCCCAATTTTAACCGGGAAGTTTACATCATTTCCGACATGCAGGCGGGCAATTTCGCCAACCTTCCGCGCGAGGTCACGAATCGGGATTCCTGGAAGAACGTCCACTTTTTTGCCGTTGCGCCCAGGGCGACCGGGGGCGACAATATCAGTATCGACAAAATCATAATGCCGGCACAGTTGATGGTTCCCTATGAGAACTTTGAGATTGGGGCCGAGTTGACATATCATGGCCGCGGCCGCCTGGAAAACTCCCTGGTCGGAGTCGTCGTCGACGGTGAACGCAAAGCCCAAACCACGGTCTCCCTTCCGGCGGGTCAGCCGACGCGCATCCGTTTCAGCCTCAAGGTCGATACCCCGGGAGACCACGGCGGCTATGTGGAAATCGATCACGATTCCTTCGAGCCGGATAACAGGCGCTATTTCAGCTTTCATATACCTCAGAAGATACGCCTTCTGGCCGTTTCTCAATCCGGTGAATCGGCGAGCCCCGTCAGGCTGGCGCTCGACAGGCCTGAAGCTGGACAAATCGAATTTACCGGGATAAGCGTAGGCGATCTCCTGCGCGAGGATTTATCAGGATACGACGTCGTTCTTCTTGACGATATCGCTTCGCTAGACGACTCCAGGGAAAGCGCCATTGTCAGGTTTCTCGAGGGCGGCAAGGGAGTATTCGTTTCGCTGGGACGCTCGGCAGTCATAGCGTACTGGCAGAAGTTCCTTTCGACAGCTGCAGGAATCTCCGTGGGGCCTTTAACCGGCAAGGATGGCGAATACATCGTTTGGGATAATTTCGATTACGAGCATCCTATTTTTGCAATCTACTCCCCAACCGCTCGAGAGGCCATGTCGATACCCGAATTGAGGCTATTCTTCTATCACGCAATACAGGGGGGCAGGATGATCGGGTCAACATCGAGGGGAATCGGCATGATGGCCGAGTCAGCCTCCAGGCCGCTTCTGGTGATTGGCTGCGGTCTCGATCTGACATCGAGCGATCTCCCCGCTCATAGCTTCTTCATACCTCTGGTGGTGCGAAGCGTTGAGTATCTCGGCTCACGCGACATAGGCGGTGGCGGCGAGGCAACAATCGGCCGGCCGACTCTCTGGCATCTGGCCTCCGAGGTGACAACAGGATTGACGCTGTTATCGCCGGAGAATACCGTCGAGAACCTCCAGCCCAATCCAGGCGCCGCAGGGTCGTCGGTGCGAATATCCGAATATGGCCGTCCGGGGATTTACAAGCTCATGACGGCTCCGTCCGGGCCAGGGCGGCAAATCTCGCTACTGGCGTTCAACATCGACAACAGCGAATCGCAGGCCGAATTTGTCACCGCCGCCGATCTTGGCGAGCGTCTGGGAATCGATATTAGGCAGGTGTCTCCCGACACCGACCTCAAGGCCGCTGTCCTGGAGGCCCGTTTTGGGCGTGAGCTCTGGAAAGAATTTTTGACACTGGCCCTGGTGCTTCTTATCATAGAATCGATCTTGGGGCGAACCGCTCCTCCCAAGAAAGAGGAAGGAAAATCAGCGTGAACAGAATCTTTGCAATCGCCCTCTCGCTTGCCGCGTTGACATCCTGTAGCGGTAAAATCGCGCTCCGCAACTCCACCCCAGCGCGGGGTTACGCTCTCGGAGAAGCGGTGCGGCTTGGTTTTTCGGCAAGCATGACAAAAGGCGCGCCGGACTCGATAGAGGCCACAGTCATAGAGAAGAAAACCGGTTATCGCTACCAGGTCTGGGCACGCAGAGGCGAGTGCGACGATTCGTGTGCCTACAGCGTCTCCTGGAACGGCCGCAAAGAGGATGGCAGCTGGCCAGCTGGCGGCCGCTACCTGGTTTTCGCCCGCTTCTCGGACAGATCCGGCATTTACTCCGACACCGTTCAAATCGGCCTGGGTGACTGAGGCCCCTTGACCAGATAACCAGTTTCTACTAAGATCATCTCCTGGATGGTAGAGCATTATCGCCTACCTCACGGCCTTGGGGAAAGCGAACTGATATGGATGATAAGAAGAAACGTTTAAGAGAAATTCTTCTCGAAAGAGCGATCAAGTTCGGCGATTTCACGCTTGTATCAGGCCAAAAATCGAATTACTACATCAATTGCAGGATGGCGACGCTTGATTCAGAGGGATTATATCTGATAGCGGAGCTGATGCTCGACAAGCTCGAGGGTATCCAGTGCGATGCCATCGGCGGGCTGACATTGGGCGCCGATCCCATAATCGGGGGCATGGTGGCGCTGGCGCACAAGCGAGGCCGAAAGCTTGCCGGATTCATAGTGCGCAAGGAAACCAAGGACCACGGCACCAAAAGCCCGATCGAGGGGCCTCTTGGAGACGGCATGAAAGTGGCAATAATCGAGGATGTCGCCACCACAGGAGGCTCGGCTTTGAAGGCGATCGAGGCCGCCAAGGATTTTGGATGCGAGATAGCCAAGGTCCTGGTCATCGTCGACCGGCGCCAGGGAGCCGAGGAGGAATTTCGGGACATGCATATCCCCTTCGACCCTATCTTCAGAAAAGAAGAGCTGGGTTTGTAGCAGCCTAAATCTCCACCTTAGTTCCTATGCCGACGGCAAGCGCTTTTTCATATACCAACTTGGCGGCGGCGGCATCTTGAATCGCAAGGCCATTGGATTTGAACAATGTGATTTCCTTGTCATTGGTGCGTCCGGCCTTGACACCATTGATTATCTCACCCAGCTCGCAGGAGATATGGTCTTTGGTTATGATGCCCTCGGCAATGGGGATCATAATATCTCCGGCTTCTTTGAGGCAGGCTTCCCGGGAATCGGCGACTAATTTCGAGCGGGCGATGATCTCGGAGTCGAGCTCCCTGGCGGTTGGGGTATGACTACCTATGCCATTTATGTGCGTGCCCTCGCGGATCTTGCGCCCGTCGAAAATCGGTGTGGGCGATGAGGTGGCGGCGCAAATAACGTCGGCGGCGAGAATTTCTTGCGGCGAATCGGCCCTGATAACATCGATTTTCAATTTGGCGCTCATTTCCATCGCAAACTTGGCGGCCGCTTCGGCATTGATATCGTAAACATAGGCCTTCGATATATCCCGCGCCTCTGCGACCGCCCAGAGCTGCATTCTGGCCTGGACGCCAGCCCCGAAAATTCCCGCCATTTGTCCTTTATTGGGACGGGCCAGATATTTGGTAGCCACACCGCTGGCAGCGCCGGTGCGGACAGCGGTCAGATAGCCACCGTCCATTATGCAGATAACGTCGCCAGTCCGGGGGTCCTGCAGCAGGACCTTGCCTATGGTAGTTGGTAGACTGTGTTTTGCGGGGTTGTTCTTATAGACGGTGACCACTTTACAGGCCAGGGCTCCCATCTCTTTCAAATAAGCCGGCATATATAACGCCAATCCATCAGGCGGGGTAATGTTGATTCTGAGTGGCAAGACGGCCGTTCCCGCGGCCAGTTCCCCGAATGCTTTCTCGACCGCTGCCATGCAGTCGGACATTTTCAATATCCCCATCACATCGTTCCGCGTCAGCAATAATGTCATCTTCTCCTCCAGGCTATAATAACCTGAGACCAATTTGGGGGATAAGAGACACAAAATCAAGGCTGATTGGCCGGTTCTCCGCAGGTAGAGCCATGAGGCGGTATGCGAGCAGCCTGGACCACAAGATACGTGCCACCCTGTTTCCCGCGATAAGTACCCAAGCTTAGAGGTCGTCTGAATCCTTGACAAGGGCCGTGAATCTCGTATAATAAGATGTAATAACTTTATTGGGATACTGGCGCAGATTTCGAAAAAGCTGTTTCATGATTCACTGCCCGTGTCGTCGACACCATCGACTGCTGTCTTGAGGCGGCTCTCAGTCCGAGCATTCGACAACTATCTTTACCCGGCCAGCTCATTTGGGCTGAGCGATCATGATGAATAAGAATTCAGAGAGTACACCATCGTCTGACCCCGAGCCGAAAGGTTCCGATGCGGGGGCCCGTTTATCTTCCTTTCCGGGCAGGCACATTGAAGCAGGCAACGGTCAGACCGGGCATGATTGGTTCGAGTCGCATTACTATAGACTTCCTATCCCCACGTATCTATGGAGGCAACAGGAAGACGATTTTGTGCTTCTGAGTTTCAACGATGCCGCCACAAGAATAACCGTCGGGAAGATTGCCGGTTTTGTCGGCTGGAAGGCCAGCCGCATGTATCATGATCAGCCTCATATTATCGCCGATCTCTTCCAGTGCCGCCGCACCAAGGACGTTCTGACAAAGGAACTTGAGTATAAGTTCAGGACTACGGACGAAAAAAGGGCTCTTTCCGTCATATATGTTCCCCTGGAACCGGATTTCGTAGTAGTGCATACGCACGATATAACCGACCTTAAGCAGGCTCAGCAAGAGTTGCTGGAAAGCGAACAGAAGTATAAGGTCCTGGTTGAAATGTTTCCCCACGCAATCGCCATATTCCAGGACCACAGGGTGGTGTTTGCAAATGCCGCCGCCGCCGGAATTCTTGGCTATGGCAATGTCAGCGATGTCATGGGCATGGATGTGCTTGCTCCAGCCCAGGAACGGGAAACGAAGCGTCTGGAAGAGTACCTGAATCGGCATATGAACGACGACCCGGGAGCGCCGGATCGTTTCCAGGCCCATCTTAAGAGGGCCGATGGCAGCGAATTCCCGGCCGAAGCGTTCGCCAATAAGACTGTTTTCGGCGGTCGCCCGGCGTTGCAGGTGGTGGTCATGGACATTACCGAAAGAGAGCACGCCCAGGAAGCTCTCAAGGACAGCGAGAGACGATTTCACGAGTTCTTCGAGCATTCGTCCAGCGGCTATGTTCTCTGCGAAATCGTCACCGACGATCAAGGGAAGCCGGTGGACTACATCTATTTGGAAGTCAACAAGGCATTTGAGAACATTTCGCAAAAGAAGGCCTGTGACATCGTCGGCAAACGCATTACGGAAGTGTATAAGGAGCTGGATGTAACAGAGCTTATCGAGATCGGAGGCCGGGTAGCCCTGAGCGGCAATCCCGATCACCGGGAACGCCTTTCGCTCTCGACCGGCCGTTATCTCGAGATGGTCCATTATTCGCCCCGGCCCGGCCTATTTGCAGCTGTCATCAATGATATCACCGAGCGGAAAAAGGCGGACCAGGCTCTGAAGGAAAGCGAGGAGCGTCACCGAGCCATCTGGGAAAGCTCCCCGATAGGAATTTGCCTTACCGATCGCCATGGGGTATATCACTATGTCAACAAGGCCTACTGTGATATTTATGGGTACGACAAAGACGAACTTCTCGGCCGGTCTTTCTTCGAACTCATAATGCCCTCGAATCATCCCCGGGCCGACAGGAAAAGCTATGCGGCCAAATTCGATAACCCCAGGCCTGTCCCGCTGAGCGAAGCGGAAATTTTTGTCAAGAAGGACGGCGAACCTGTCGTCATACAATACTCCGCCGACTACATATGCCAGAACAACGTGGCAGTCTATGAAGTATCCATGAATATCGATATCACCGAGAAAAAAATAACCATCGAGGCGCTTCGGGAAAGCGAGGAAAAATACAGGCTTCTAATCGAGAACGCCGGCGAGGTCATCGCCACGGTCGACAAGAACGGACGATTTCTGGTGCTGAACAAGGCGGCCGCCAGATATCTTGGAGGTGCGCCCCAGGATTTCGTAGGGAAAACGTTGCGGGATGTCTTCCCCGAGGAGATGGCGGATTTCTTCATTTCCAGGATTGCGCAAGTCACCGCCACGGGGACATCGTTGACCGAAGAGAATCGCATGACGCTTCAAGGCGAAGCTCGATGGTTTAAGACGAACCTCCAGCCGGTGGTCCGCTCCGGCGAAGAGATAACAAGCGCCCTTATTATCGCCGACGATATCACGGGCGAGAAAATTGATGAAATTAGAAACGAAGCTCGCTTGAAATTTCTCGAGCGCCTGCGCAAGGCTCGGAGTATCGACGAAAGCTTGGCTGCGGGGTGCCAGGCGTTTTTTGACGCCCAGCTCTTCAGACGCGCAGTCCTGACAATGCATGACGAAAACAGAATCATCACCCATCTCGGCCAGGTCGGCCTCGACAGCGAGATCGTGAGAAGGGCCCGCGAAGCGCCACCACCCGATATCGAAACGGCGAACAAGATGACTCAGGAGAAATATCGGATTAGCCATTCATTTTTCATCCCTGTAGAGGACGGCATATTTCAGCAGGGCGTCAGCAGGCAAGTGCCCCAGGCCAAGACATCTTCAAACGTCCATGGAACCTGGATGCCGGGCGATGAGCTGTTCGTGCCGGTCGTGGGAAACAACGGAGAATATGAAGGCTGGCTATCCGTCGACACCCCATTTGACGTCAAACGTCCCTCCCTCGAGTCAATCCTGTTCCTCGAACAGATCCTCGTTATAACATCGAAGCAAGTTCACGAGATGCAGTCGCTGGAGATGCTAAGAGTCGAGAGCCTGGCGCTCAAGGAAAAGAATATCGCATTGCGCGAGATTTTGTCGCATATCGAGGAGGACAAAGCGGAATTGCGACATAAGATCGGGGCTAATGTCTCCCAGGTGCTGATTCCCACCCTTAACAAGCTGGCGAGAAGAGACGGCTCTATTAACCAGACTTACTTGAAACTCCTTAGAGCGGGACTTCACGATCTGGTGGAGGCCTCGAGCGCAACACCTCTCCTCTACTCCAAGCTCTCGCCCAGGGAACGAGAGATCAGCGATCTTATTAAGAACGGAATATCGTCCAAGGAAATAGCAGCGGCATTGAATATTGCGCTGGCCACAGTCAGGAAGCACCGCGAGCTCATCCGCCGCAAACTCGGCATTAGCGGCAAGAATATCAACCTGACCAATTATCTGAAGGGAAGCTGAAAGGAGCTACATCTCCTGATAAAGACTCGAATTCCGAGCCGCCTACCCAAGCCTCGATCATGACGGACGTAGCCTGATGGGTGGGCCGCGCCGAGACGGGCATTTTATGCGAACGGCATATGTACATCCAGCTGCCGCCCGTGTCCAAAGGCTAAAACAATAAATAACAAAGAGTTGGGAGGACGATAGGGCATCGTTTACTCCCTTAAAATGCAATTTTTACGGGTTCTCTTGTGCGATGTAGATTCTTAGTGCGTATATTCACATACGCATTTATTAAGCCTTTTAACCGGATTGACAACCAGAGTTTTTATTGTTATACGAAGTCCAGCATTGATTGCCGCAGGGTACCGCAGTATACGGACTTGCATTCTGCTGCTGACCAAGATGATATCTGCGAATCTTCTGCGAACGGCGCCTGTTATCGTTTTGCCACGATAATCTGGAGACCGGTCCCCTGCGGTCAGGAATAAGCCGGGACAGCGAAATTTTCGGGTTGCTACCTCGCAATCCTTTAAATGCTCGTCGCTCCGACGGGTAAACCCGGTATCCCAACCGAAAGGGCCGCTTTCCCAGAGGCGGCCCTGATTATTTGGCAAAAGAAGAGACCGCTTGCGGCACCAGGATTTGGACTCGGTAAGGGCGACTCTATTGATTTTTCTGCGGGAGGCGACTATATATTTTCGCCAATTGCCACATCTTTTCAGAGAGGTCCGACGTCAGGGCATGGGGATTCAAACGCCATTGCCAGTTGTTTTGTGTTGTTGACGGGGTATTCATCCGCGATTCGGCGCCCAGACCGATGACGTCCTGCATCGGCATAATGGCGACATCGGCGACCGACATCATCGCCATCCTGACAAACTCGGCAGGCACTTCATCCGGCGAGATCGGATGGCTGAGGTAACGCTGGAGATTCTCCTTCTCCTCAGGCGTCGCCTCCTGCTCGTACCATCCCTTGACCGTGTTATTATCATGCGTCCCCGTGTAGACCACGCAGTTCTTGACATGATTGTGCGGGGCGTAAGGATTTTCCGCGACGCCATCGCCAAATGCAAACAACAAGACTCTCATCCCGGGAATGCCGAGCCTTTCCATAAATTCTTTGACATCGGGGGTGATCGTCCCCAGGTTCTCGGCTATAATCGGAAGATTGGGGTTATGCCGGCGGATCGATTGGAATAGGTTTTCTGCCGGCGCCTTGACCCACCTTCCCTTGGCAGCGGTTTTTTCTCCGGCCGCGACTTCCCAGTAAGCGACAAACCCCCTGAAATGGTCGATCCTGAGGATGTCATAGAATCTCAAGCCGTGATCCATGCGCCTGACCCACCATTCGAAACCGGTGGCGCTAAGCCTGTCCCAATCGTAGACCGGATTGCCCCAGAGTTGGCCGGTCTTGCTGAAATAATCCGGGGGCACACCGGACACGAACAGCGGCCGCTTGTTATCGTCGAGCTTGAAAATGTCGGGATGAGCCCAAACATCGGCACTGTCATAGCTCATGTAGATCGGCATATCGCCGATGATCTCAACGCCCTGGCTGTGCGCATATGCTTTCGTTTCCGACCATTGAGCATAGAAAAGGAACTGATAGAATTTCTGTCTTTCCACCTCTTCCGACAAAGCCTTGTAATAGTGCTGGACAGCTTGTGCTTGTCGGTCTCTTATGTCGGCAGGCCAAGCGCTCCAGGAAGCACCATCAAAATGCTCTCGAAGAGCCACAAAGAGGGCATAATCTGGCAGCCAGGAGTCGTTTTCAGCGCAGAAATTCTCATATTCGCTCGTATGTTCCGTGCGGCTGAATCGCTTGAATGCCAGGTCGAGAATCTTGCTCTTGTACTGGGTTGCGAGTTTGAAATCGATCCGCTCTTTTGGGAAATCAGGCGCCGGTTCGGCGGCGGCGGTGTCAATCCAACCGTCTCTGATGAGATCTTCGGGGCTGATGAGAAGGGTGTTCCCGGCGAACGCGGACGCACTACTGTAGGGGGAATTGCCTTCTTCAGGACTCGGGGGATTAAGCGGCAAAACCTGCCAGTATGTCTGGCCGGAGCGGACGAGAAAATCGACGAACCGGCGAGCACCCGGGCCGACATTACCTATTCCGTTGTCGGAAGGCAACGATGTTATATGAAGCAAGATTCCGCTGCCGCGCCTCATCATCAAAGTCAATATCGGAACGACTTGCTCGCAGGGTTAACGGGAATGAGAAAAACGACCGCTGCAGACGCGTTTTCCGGAGAAATTCAGGCGCGGCGCCCCCCGCTGACTTCCTCCGGCCCCGTTGTCATAAGGATAAGGCCGTTCTCGGAGCGCTCGGGAATCTGTTAGAAAAGGAGACGATTTCGGGAAGCGATAGTCGCGTCCCAAGGCGCCAACTGGGGTGGTGCGAGTCCAGACCGCTACCGGCCGCGTTCTCCCTCGCTCAACGATATATAGAGCTTCCCATCCTGGGAGCGGTATTTGATTTTGTCCTCGCGCGCCAGCCAGCCAAGCGCCTGATAAGCAATGTCCGATTTCAGCTTCAGAACCTTCGGCAGCTGGGTGATGCCGATTTCCTTTTTGTCCTGTAACGCCTTCCAGACCTTTCCGGCCGCTTCTCCTACTCTCTCCTTCGTCATAAAATCGGTCCTTTCCGGTTTTGTTGAACCCCGCCTTTCAAAACCCCAAAGCCAGGAATTGCTTGCGCTTTCACTTTTATGCTGACGATCAAGAGGCTTTGAGCACAAATTATATCGGTGTATATTAGCGGGTGTTCCGAATGGAGTCAAGCCAAATTGACGAGGAGTTTCCCAGAATTTGTTGTAGGTGGTAATGATATGGACAAATATAAACATCTCGGCTTCAGAAGTCGTTATCGGGTCGGAGGATGCTGCTTTCTCCTGGCCCGTTGGGCGGGGCAGTCAACGAGAACGAAAAGAGCGGACCCGACATGCGAAATCCACAACCTTACAATGACTTTGGAGTTTGAGGAGACATTGAGGGATTCTTGGGGAATGTTCTGAAATTGACGCGGTTAACAAAAGACCAACTATCTCTTGTTATGATGACTTGGAAATGTAACCATGTCGTCGACAGCAGAAGCCCTGCGGCCTCATCTGGCGCGAGCAGAACTATGTTTTGCTTTTCAGGAAGAGAACGGCTAACGGGGGAAGGGTCAGGCTCAGAGAAAAATCCCTGCCATGGGCGGATCTATCGAGGGCCACGACTGCCCCTTTGTTTCCCTGGCCGCTGCCTCCGTAACACTCGGCATCAGTATTGAAGATCTCCTCCCAGGTTCCACCTCGAGGCACCCCGACAGTGTAACTCTCGCGGACGACAGGCGTGAAATTACAGATGACAAGTATTATCTCGGCGGTGGTTTTCCCCCTGCGAATAAAGCTTATGACGCTGCTGGCCCAGTCCTGGAAATCTATCCACTCAAATCCAGGACGATCGAATTCCATTTCGTAGAGCACCCTCTCGGACTTATAGAGCCGATTGAGGTCCTTCACCAGCTTCAGTATCCCCTGATGCGGTTTATATTGGAGGAGATGCCAATCGAGGCTCGATTCATGATACCACTCGTTGCGTTGAGCAAACTCCCCTCCCATAAAGAGGAGTTTCTTCCCGGGATGCCCGTACATATAACCGAATAAGAGCCGCAAGTTGGCGAATTTCTGCCAGTCATCGCCGGGCATTTTAGCTATCAGGGACCCCTTGCCGTAAACCACCTCATCGTGAGACAACGAAAGGACGAAGTTCTCATAGAACGCGTACCAGATCGAAAAAGTCAACTGCCCGTGGTGGAAGCGCCTGTAGAACGGGTCCTTGCTGATATATTCGAGGGTATCGTGCATCCATCCCATATTCCATTTGAGGCCGAAGCCGAGCCCGCCGGCGTATGTTGGACGCGTCACCATCGGCCAGGCCGTGGATTCCTCCGCCAGCGTTATGACGTCGGGATGAGCACCGTATATGACCTCGTTAAGCCGCTTGATGAAGGAGATGGCCTCCAGGTTTTCGCGGCCTCCGTACTCATTGGGTATCCACTCTCCCTCTTTGCGGGAGTAATCGAGATAGAGCATGGAGGCCACCGCGTCAACCCTGATACCGTCGATATGATACTTCTGCAGCCAGAAAAGGGCGCTGCTTATGAGAAAGCTGCGCACCTCGTTACGGCCATAGTTGAAGATGTAGCTGCTCCAGTCGGGATGGAACCCTTTGCGCATATCGGCGTGCTCATAGAGATGCGTGCCATCGAAATAAACCAGGCCGTGTTCGTCGGACGGGAAATGGGACGGCACCCAATCCAGGACAACGCCAACGCCGCGTCGATGGAGAATATCGACCAGGTACATCAGATCCTGGGGTGTGCCATAGCGACTGGTAGGGGCGAAGTAGCCAGTCGTCTGATACCCCCAGGAGCCGTAGAAGGGATGTTCCATAAGCGGCAGAAATTGCACGTGGGTGAACCCCACATCGTCGACGTATTTCGAGAGCTCGTCACCCAGTTCTCGGTATGTCAGCCAGCCATGACCGGTTTGCGGTTTTCGTTTCCAGGAGCCGGCGTGGACCTCATACATGCAGATTGGGCTCGCCAGGGCGTTCTTGCTATGGCGATTCTTCATCCACTCGGAATCGTTCCAGTCGTATTTCATATCCCAGACAATCGATGCCGTTTTCGGGGGTGTCTCGCAGAAAAAGGCAAAAGGATCGCTTTTTTGGACCGTATAATTTCGAAACCTGCAAACTATATGGTACTTGTATAAGGCTCCGCCGGTGACACCCGGAATGAACCCCTCCCAAATGCCAGAGCCGTCCCATCTTACTCCCAGGCGGTGGGCCTGGTGGTTCCAGCCATTGAAATCGCCGACAACTGAGACTTTTTCCGCATTGGGGGCCCAAACCGCGAAGAATGTCCCTTCCACCCCATCGAGTTCCGTGACATGAGAGCCCAGCTTGTCGAAGAGCTGAAAGTGGTTCCCTTCCTTGAAAAGATATATATCATGGTCAGTGAGCAAGCCAACGTTCTGGATGTTTCCGATCGAATTCATTTCCCCAATTCCCTGCCGCGATGCCCGCCGGCCATTTCGAGTGCTGAGCGCCCCACCCAAGACAGCCCTTTTACGCTCCTGCGACAACTGTGCCACTGGCGGGAACGCCTACACAGGCAATTTCTGCCTCCCCTAAACTCGCCCCTTGATACCACACTCCGATGAATAAAACAACTCATTTTTTACATCGGAGACCATCTCAACATCATATTTGAATTGTCTTTTGAATTTGGCCAACATATGGCTCTTGTGATGCTGCCTCATCTTGATTAAAGGCATAGAAAACGCGGGAGCAGAGGGAGCGCCTATCTGCTCCGGCTCCGGCTTCTTGGATTATCTTGTTATGACACAATAAATTAGTTGTGCGCTCCGACTCGACTATGGCTTTCACGGTGAGGCTCGCAACGAAACTTGTTATTTTTTTCACTAATGCTATTGACATCGAAACATTCGATGGTTATTTTTGCTTGTGAAAGGGGTCACAATGTCGGAAGAGCTTCCGAGTCCTGGTCAGAAGGTTGTTATTGAGTCTGGGGCGTTGCAGGAAATCCTCGACTCCATCAGGGAAAGAGGATTCACAACTCTCGGCCCGGTGATTCGTGACGGGGCCATTATTTATGATGACATCGAGAGTCTTGAAGAGCTCCCTCAAGGGTGGACCGACGAACAGAACGCGGGGAAGTATCGCCTCGTGAAAAGCGATCGAGAATCGTATTTTGCATATTCCCTGGGGCCTGAATCCTGGAAAAAGTATCTCCAGGCTCCTTTGCGGCAACTCTGGACGGCGTCTCGCGACGGCGCAGGATTTCAAGTAGAAAAGCAGAACATGGAAATGGTCCGGACCGCTTTCATCGGGGTAAGGCCCTGCGACCTAAATGCGATTTCAATTCTCGACAGAATATTGAGTCAAGGAGTCTATAGAGACCCGTCGTACGCTGCGGTGCGCGCGGGCATCGTTACTATCGCGGTGAACTGTGGACGAGCGGGAGGGACCTGCTTCTGCGCCTCCATGAGGAGCGGCCCGAGAGCAAGTTCCGGTTTCGACCTCGCCCTGACGGAGATAATCGATGGCGAAAGGCATTATTTTCTTGTAGACGTGGGGACGCAAAATGGCGCTTCATTTCTGGAAAAAGCGCCGTTCCGTACGGCGGGCAATGCCGAAATAGAGGCGGCGGATGACGTCTCTTCACGAGTCGTTAGAGAAATGGGAAGACATCTCGATACAGGCGGCATTCGCGACCTGTTCTCCCGCAACTTCGATAACCCTCGCTGGGAGTTGGCGGCGGCACCGTGCCTGACATGCGGCAACTGCACCATGGTTTGTCCAACCTGCTTCTGCACCACGGTGGAGGACAAGACCGACTTGACCGGTAAACTCGCCGAGCGCCGGCAGAGATGGGATTCCTGCTTTACCATGGATTTCTCTTACATTCATGGCGGTAGCATCAGGAGCTCTCAAAAGGCGCGTTACCGCCAGATGGTGACGCACAAGTTGGGTTCCTGGATTGACCAGTTTGGAGTCAGCGGCTGCGTCGGCTGCGGCCGCTGCATCACCTGGTGTCCCGCCGGAATCGATATCACGGAGACTGTCCGCGCCATGCGAGAAGGCGAGCGGACACAAATGACTACTTTCTCAATAAAGGAGAGCGAACATGGAAACGCTTGAGCCACTCCTGGCGATTCATCCATTTCTCAAAGGCCTCGAGCCGGACCACCTCAAGCTCATCGTGGGGTGCGCTTTGAACAAGGTCTTCGACCCCGGCGACTACCTCTCGCATGAAGGGCAGGATGCCGACCTTTTTTATTTCATCAGGGAAGGCAAAGTCGTGGTGGAAATTTACTCGCCCTTGCACGGGCCGATAGTGATCCAGACGTTGACTGGCGGGGAGATTCTGGGGTGGTCCTGGCTGGTGCCTCCCTATCACTGGCGTTTCGATGCCCGGGCCGTCGAACAAACCAAGGCGATAGTCATGGACGGCAAATGCCTGCGAGAGAAATGCGAGAAGGACCACGATCTCGGCTATGAATTGATGAAGAGGTTTGCCGAAATCATCGCCGATCGCATCGAGGCCACCAGGCTTCAGTTGATGGATATATATGGAAAGTGAACCTCTAACTTTGGACCGAGATGGCGAGGATCCCATGTTGACGTTTCCCTATTATGTTCAGCGCATTCGCCACGAAACCCACGACACTTTCACGCTGGAGTTGAAGCCGGCCAGGGAGGTCGAGATGACTCCTTTCTCTGCCGGGCAATTCAACATGCTTTATGTATTTGGCCTGGGCGAGGTGCCTGTTTCCATAAGTGGTGACCCCGGTCGACCGGAGCGACTGGTGCATACTACCAGGGCCGTCGGCAGCGTCACCAAGGCCATGAGCAAGCTCAAACGCAGCAATATGGTCGGGGTTAGAGGTCCGTTCGGCACGCCCTGGCCTCTGGAAGCTGTGAAAGGAAAGGACATCTTGATAGTGGCGGGAGGAATCGGTCTGCCTCCGCTGCGCCCGGTCATTTACCATATCCTTTCCCGTAGAAAGGATTTCGGAAGGGTGAGTCTTCTCTATGGCTCCAGGACGCCTGAAGACATCCTTTTCGTCAGCGACCTCGAGAAGTGGCGGGCCCGGCTCGATTTCGAAGTGTTCATAACGGTCGACAGGGCCATCGGTGAATGGCGCGGCAACGTCGGAGTTGTGACGACCCTCATACCCAAGGCCCTCTTTGAGCCGGGGAACACGGTCGCCATGATGTGCGGACCGGAGCTGATGATGCGATTCTGCGTCCTCGAGCTGCAGAAACGAGGCCTCGAAACCGACAGCATCTACGTTTCCCTGGAACGGAACATGAAATGCGGCGTCGGCCTCTGCGGGCATTGCCAGTTAGGGGGAGTCTATGTTTGCAAGGACGGGCCGGTGTTTCGCTACGACCAGATCAAGGACATGTTCACGAAACGGGAATTGTGATATGGCCAAGAAACCGAAATTGGCCGTTTGGAAATTCTCATCCTGCGACGGTTGCCAGCTCAGCCTGCTCGATTGTGAGGACGAGCTTCTCGATGTTGCCAGGGTTATATCCATAGCCAATTTCCCCGAAGCCAGCCGGGCGGTCGAGCATGGGCCCTACGATATTTCGCTCGTCGAGGGCTCGATCACAACCCCTGGCGACGCCGAGAGAATCCACGGAATTCGCCGGGCGTCGAAACGCCTCGTTACGATCGGGGCTTGTGCCACCGCCGGAGGCATTCAGGCGTTGCGAAATTTCAAGGACGTCAGGGAATTCAAAGCGATTGTCTACGCCAACCCGGATTATATCGAGACTTTGAACAAATCGACACCGATTATCGATCATGTTCATGTCGACTATGAGCTTCGCGGCTGTCCCATCGACAAATATCAATTGCTTGAAGTTCTTGGCGCTTTCTTGAACGACCGCAAGCCGAATATATGGCCGCACAGCGTCTGCATGGAATGCAAACTCCGCGGTAACATCTGCCTGATGGTGGCCCGTGGCATTCCATGCCTGGGACCGGTGACCCATGCCGGTTGCGGCGCCATATGCCCGACTTTCGACCGCGGCTGCTACGCCTGTTTCGGCCCCAAGGAGACGCCCAACACGTCAGCCATGGGCGATATGATGCACGCCATGGGGGTCTGGGAGCAGGACGTTGTCAGGGCCTTTCGAAGCTTCAACGCTTTTGCCGAGCCGTTCCGGAAAGAGAGTGAAGCCCATGAAAAATAAAACGATCAAAGTCGATTACCTGGCCCGGGTCGAGGGTGAGGGCGCCCTCCATGTCAAGATAAAACAGGGCGAGGTCAAGGAGATCAAGCTCAGGATTTTCGAGCCGCCGAGGTTTTTCGAGGCATTTTTGCGCGGCCGTAAGTACTCGGAGGCGCCCGATATAACGGCGAGGATTTGCGGCATTTGCCCGGTGGCCTATCAAATGAGCTCGGTGCAAGCCATGGAAAACGCCTTGGGGATCAGAGTTGACCCGCAGATTCGCGCTCTGCGTCGGCTCCTCTACTGCGGCGAGTGGATAGAAAGCCATACACTGCACGTTTACATGCTTCACGCCCCCGATTTCCTCGGCTACGATGACGCCATACAGATGGCCCGCGACTATCCCGAGGTGGTGAAGAAGGCGCTGGAACTGAAAAAAACAGGCAACCTGCTCGTATCCACAATCGGAGGCAGAGAAATTCATCCTATAAACGTAAGAGTCGGCGGATTCTACAGGCTGCCGCAAAAGCGTGAGCTTCAGGCTCTCTCCGAGAAGCTGAAATGGGCGCTCGATGCCGCCGTCGATACGGTTCGCCTGGTGGCTAAGTTCCCGTTTCCGGAGTTCGAACAGGATTATGAATTCGTGGCCCTCAGTCATCCCGACGAATACGCCATAAACGAAGGGCGCTTGATGTCCAATAAGGGCCTTAATATCGCCGTGAGCGATTTCGAGAGGTTCTTTACCGAAGAGCAGGTGGAGCATTCCAACGCCCTGCATTCGTTTCGCAACGGCCGCGCGAACTACTTTGTGGGGCCGCTGGCGCGTTTCAATCTCAATTTCGACCGCCTTTCCCCCAGAGTGCGGGAGTTGGCAAGTGAGATAAACCTGGCGCCGGTCTGCAAGAACCCGTTCAAGAGTATCATTGTCCGCAGCCTGGAAATCGTCTACGCCTGCGAGGAGGCGCTGAGGTTGATAGCGCAGTATGAGCCGCCGTCAGAGGCCTCGGAGTTCGTATCACCCAGGGCTGCCGGCGGCTATGGCTGTACGGAGGCGCCGCGAGGAATTCTTTATCACCGTTACAGGATGGACGAGCAGGGAATCATCAAAGATGCCAGGATAATTCCTCCGACCTCTCAGAACCTGAAAACCATCGAGAGCGATCTCTTTGAATTCGTTTCCAAAAACCTGGCACTTTCGCCCGATAATCTCACCTGGCGATGCGAGCAGGCGATTCGCAATTACGACCCCTGCATCTCCTGCGCCACGCATTTCATGAGGCTTAAAATCGAAAGGGAGTGAGGCATGATGTCTTTGGTGGATGGCGTTGAATTTCGTTCAGCCGGGATGTCGGCCGATCTCCTGGTGATAGGCGTCGGCAACGAACTCCGCGGCGATGACGGCATCGGATTATATATTGCGGGGCAAGTGTCGAAGCTCGGCTTGAGAGACGTATCGGTTGTTATAAGCGACGGCGACGCGGCTTCACTTCTTGAAACCTGGAAAGGGGCCGCAAAGGTGATTGTGATCGATGCCGTGGCATCAGGCGCCGAGCCGGGCAGAATATTCCGTTTCGACGCCGTCAAGGAGGAAATTCCAGAGGCTCTATTTAAGAAAAGCTCCAGCCATGATTTTGGGGTGCTGGAAGCCGTGGGGCTTGGAAGAATGCTCAGTATGCTGCCTTTGGAATTGATTATATATGGGGTCGAGGGAGAGAGCTTTGACGCCGCTGACGGCATAACGAAGGAGGTTAAAAAGGCGGCGGCCGAGGTCATTAACAAGATAATCGAGGATATCGACGGAAGATGAGTACGGGGGAATATGAATTATTATCATCAGATATATCAAAGGGACCTTATGCGTCCAACGGTGGAGATGAAGATATTCTGTAGATATAGCAAGACGTCGCAAATGCAATGAAGGTGGAAAGTGAGAGAATGCAGCGTTTGCGTGTGATAATACGCGGCGCCGTTCAAGGGGTCGGCTTCAGGCCGTTCGTTTACCGCCTGGCGACCGAGATGAAACTGCCGGGCTGGGTCGTCAATTCGAGCCAGGGGGTTTTCATAGAAGTCGAAGGCGACTCCCTTAAACTCGGCAAGTTCCTGGAGCGCATCGACAAGGAGAAGCCAGCCAACGCCTTTATACAAAGCATGGAAACATCCTATCTGGCTCCCGCGGGATATTGCGAATTTGAAGTCAGGCAAAGCGACGGTTCGGGAGCGAAAACTGCGCTAATAATGCCCGATTTAGCCACCTGTGAGGACTGCTTCAGAGAAATATTCGAGCCCTCGGACAGGCGGTACCGCTACCCCTTCACGAACTGCACGAACTGCGGGCCTCGTTTCAGCATAATCGAGAATTTGCCTTATGACCGCGTTAACACTTCCATGAAAGCATTCGTCATGTGCGACAGGTGCCTGGACGAGTACAACGACCCGTCCGACAGGCGCTTTCATGCCCAGCCAAACGCCTGTCCCATTTGCGGCCCTCAGCTTGCGCTTTGGAACTCACGTGGCAAAGTTCTTGAAACCAGAGAGGAAGCACTGCAGGGGGCAGTTGACGCTGTCAGACGCGGCGAGATTGTGGCGATCAAGGGTCTCGGCGGCTTTCATATCATGGTGGATGCGCGCAATGAGGAAGCAGTCCGGCGTCTGCGGCAGCTGAAAAATCGGGAGGAGAAACCGTTCGCCGTCATGTTCCCATCGCTTGACAGCGTTATGGAAAGCTGTACAGTCTCGGCATTGGAAAGGAGGATTCTGCTTTCGCCGGAATCGCCCATTGTCCTGGTGCGCAGGAAAGAATCGCATGGGGCGGCCATCGTTGCAGACTCTGTGGCTCCGGGGAATCCAAATCTTGGTGTCGTGCTGCCCTATACTCCGCTTCATCATTTGCTCATGACCGAGCTTGCTTTCCCCGTAGTGGCGACAAGCGGTAATCGCGCCGACGAGCCAATTTGCACGGACGAACATGAGGCGCTCGAAAGGCTCAAGGGAGTCGCCGAGCTATTCCTTGTTCATGACAGGCCGATTGTCAGGCATGTTGACGATTCCATCGTGCGCCTGATGGCCGGCCGCGAGCTCGTGATACGCCGCGCCAGAGGATATGCGCCTCTGCCGATTATGTTGAAGCATGAAGTTCCATCGGCATTGGCAGTGGGGGCGCATCTCAAGAACACTGTGGCCGTTTCTGTGGGACAGCAGGTTTTCAGCAGCCAGCATATCGGTGATCTCGAAACCGAGCAGGCCTACGACGCCTTCGAACATGTGATAGAGAGTCTCACGAACATGTATGGGGTTGAAGCAGTCGACGTGGTTTGCGACCTGCACCCTGATTATATATCGACTAAGTTTGCCGGGACGCTGGGGAAACCTCTTCTGCAAGTGCAACATCATTACGCTCATCTGCTTTCGTGCGCCGCGGAAAATGAAATCTCGCCTCCGTTCCTGGGGGCGGCCTGGGATGGGACCGGATACGGAACCGATGGCACCATCTGGGGAGGGGAGTTCCTGCTCGTTACGGAAACCGGGTTTGCCAGGGCCGGCCATCTGCGGACTTTTCCCTTGCCGGGAGGCGAGCGGGCCATTGTGGAGCCGCGGCGGGCCGCGCTGGGAGTTCTATTCCAGATTTTCGGGGATGCGGCTCTTGAGATGGATGATATTCCGGCGGTCTCCTCCTTTTCGAAAGATGAGCGGAATATCGTGAGGAAGATATTGAAGAGCGGGATTAATTGCCCTATAACGTCAAGCGCCGGGCGGTTGTTCGACGCGGTCTGCTCTATCGTGGGAAAACGGCAGCTCGCACGTTATGAAGGGCAGGCGGCGATGGAGCTTGAATATGCCTGCGACAGTATCGACGAGAGCGGCTGCTACCCATTCGTCATAATAGATGAGGCCGAGCGAAAAATCATTGATTGGCAGCAAATAATCTTGCACGTCATAGGGGATCTGAAAAGGGATCAATCGACGAACGTCATTGCGGCCAGATTCCACAACACCATGAGCGAAATCATCGTGGAAATGGCCAAGAGGGTTGGCGAAAAACAGGTGGCGCTATCCGGCGGTTGTTTTCAGAATAAGTACTTGACCGAGCGGACCGTGAGGCGTCTCGAGAGCGAGGGATTCGCCCCCTTCTGGCATCAGAGAATTCCTGCCAACGACGGGGGAATATCTCTGGGGCAGATAGCCGCCCTGGCAGGACGCGAGAGAAGGGAGTAGATAATCATGTGTTTGGCCATTCCGGGAAAGATAATTGAAATCAACGTCGACGAGCCACTGATGCGCACAGGCAGAGTCAGCTTTGGAGGGGTCATCAAAGAAGTCAACCTGTCTTACGTGCCGGAGGCGAATCTCGATGACTATGTGATCGTTCATGCAGGCTTTGCCATAAGCACGCTCGACGAGAGCGAGGCGGACCAGGTGTTCGAGTATCTAAGGGAGATCGGGCAGATAGAGGATTCGGAAGGCGGAGACCTTTGAAGTATCTCGACGAATACCGCGATGGGCAGGCGTGCAGAAATTACGCCAAGGCCATCCAGGGAATCACTTCACGTCCCTGGACAATAATGGAGATCTGCGGAGGCCAGACCCACAGCATTATAAAATACGGAATAGATGAATTACTGCCGAGAGAGATCACCCTCCTGCACGGCCCGGGATGTCCCGTCTGCGTGACACCGATTGAATCGATAGACAAGGCCATTGAAATCGCCTCTATGCCGAACGTGATATTCTGTTCCTTCGGGGATATGCTGAGAGTGCCGGGAAGCCGCAAGGACCTTCTTTCAGTCAAGGCGGTTGGGGGAGACGTGCGTGTGGTCTATTCTCCGATGGATGCGCTGAAGTTGGCCATGCAAGAGAGAGATAAGGAGGTGGTTTTTTTCGGCGTAGGGTTCGAGACGACGGCGCCGGCAAACGCCATGGCGGTCTTTCAGGCGAAAACGAAAGAGGTTAGGAATTTCTCTATGCTCGTCTCGCAGGTGCTTGTGCCACCTGCCATCGAGGCGATACTGTCATCGCCGGGCAATAGTGTGCAGGCATTTCTGGCCGCAGGGCACGTCTGCACGGTCATGGGGTATGCCGAATATGAGCCGATCTCCAGGAAATATCATGTTCCCATAGTTATTACGGGGTTTGAGCCCCTGGATATTCTTCAGGGAATCCATATGGCCGTGAGCATGCTGGAAGAAGGCCGACCGGAGGTGGACAATCAGTACAGGCGCTCGGTGAAAAGAGAAGGTAACAAGCCAGCTCGAAAATTGATTGCGGAGGTATTCGAGGTGGTTCCCCGGAAATGGCGCGGGGTTGGCGAAATCGCGCAGAGCGGCCTCGGACTTCGGGCCGAATATCGCGATTATGACGCCGAAATCAGGTTTAGCCTTTTGACAGCATCGGTCGAGGAGTCACCAGATTGCATCAGCGGCCTGATACTCCAGGGAGCGAGAAAACCGCATGAGTGTTCGCAGTTTGGCGGGCGCTGCACCCCGGAGCACCCGCTGGGCGCCACGATGGTATCATCAGAGGGGACTTGCGCGGCATACTATCGCTATCGAAGATTACAGAACGGAGCAGAAGAGGCAAGCCACTGAGGTGTCACCTTGACGGACAACATAGAATTCATCCCCAATTGCCCGCTTCCGATTGCGGAATACCCGGCGATACTATTGGCCCATGGCGGTGGTGGCAAGTTGATGCACCACCTGATAGAAAAAATATTCATGGCAGCGTTCGAAAATGAGAAACTCAAAGAGCGCCATGACAGCGCTGTCATCGACCTCGCCGGAAAAAGACTGGCATTCACGACCGATTCCTACGTGGTTCATCCCCTGTTCTTTCCCGGCGGGGATATAGGCAAACTGGCCGTATACGGGACTGTCAATGATCTTGCCATGTCGGGTGCGAAACCGGTATTCCTCTCCGCCGGATTCATAATCGAGGAGGGTTTACCGACAGAGATGCTATGGAGAATCGCCCAGTCGATGAAACAGGCGGCGTTGGAAGCCAAGGTGGAGATTGTGACGGGCGATACCAAGGTCGTGGACCACGGCAAGGGCGATGGCGTATTCATAAACACGTCAGGAATAGGAATCATAGAGCATAATTTGAGAATAGCCCCATCAAGGGTGAGGCCTGGGGATGCAATCATAATCAACGGCGATATCGGGCGTCATGGAATAGCCATAATGGCGGTTCGCGAAGGGCTGGAGTTCGAAAGCACAATCGCAAGCGATTGTCGGCCGCTCCATGCACAGGTGGCGAGGCTTCTCGAGGCGGGGGCGGTTGTCCATTGTCTGCGTGATTTGACTCGCGGCGGCCTGGGGACGGCGTTGGTGGAGATAGCCGAGGCCGCCCACCAGCATATTCACGTCGACGAGAACGCCATCGAGGTGCGCCAGGACGTGCAAGGAGCTTGCGAGATACTGGGATTTGACCCGCTTTACGTGGCCAACGAGGGGCGTTTTGTGGTTTTCGTGCCGGAGTCTCAGGTGGGGTTGGCGCTGGAGGCGCTCAGGGGAATGACTCCCGACTCAGAGGCGCGCTTGATCGGACGGGTAGGCGGCGGAACACCGGGTATCGTGACGCTTAAGACGAAAATCGGAGTCAGCCGGATAGTCGATATGCTCAGCGGCGAGCAGTTGCCGCGAATATGCTAAGATGGGAGACACATCATGAGAAAATGCTATTCACTTGTTCTGGCCTGCCTGGTTTTTGCCGTGGCGGGATGCTCCAGGCAGAAGTCATCCGAGGTCATCAAGAGTTATCCGTTGGACAGCCTCGATGGCGTCATCGCCCAATCCGGGGTATTCCTCGATAGCGCCGTGTCGGCCGATGGTAAGGGATCGATTCGCATCGAGTCTAGCGGGGAGATGACAGTGCCATTATTCGAGGTGAACGATTTGCAAATCGACAACGCCCGCCTTCTCTACCAGGCGAAAGTGCGCGTGGAAAACGTTTTCGGGCAGGTATATCTCGAAATGCTGTGTCATTTTCCGGGCGGAGGGGAGTATTTTTCCAGGGGGCAGATGACGCTGCTATCCGGCACTACCGATTGGACTTCCCAGGAGACGCCATTTCTCTTGCGTAAAGGGGAGATGCCAGATCTCGTGAAGCTGAATCTTGTTGTCAACGGGCAGGGCAGAGCCTGGATCGATGATATAAAACTTGTCAGGGCCCCGCTTTGATTAGTTGAGCGGTTGGATGGCGCCGTTCCGTGTTATGGCGGACGGCGCCTTTTTTTCAGTTTGTTTCTGGATGCGGACGGTTGCGGTTGATGCCCTCGACTTGCCAGAGAACCCTCGGGCCCCAAGATAGGGACTCATGAATATTGCACCAGGAATCTATATAAGTCTGCAATTTCGTTCTATCCTTCGGGTTGACAAGCGGTTAATCCCATGTCGGCCGATGTAAGATTGCGAAGAAAGATGTCGATAGATGATATATGTCGTCAACTGCCATACCGCCGTTCTCAGGTCCGGCTCTGCCGAAAACTATCGACGCCATTGCACAGAGCCATTACGATGAGGACGATCAATCCACGCGCCTGCAGCTTCTGGAACCGTTCCACGATGCCGTTATGACGCTGGATAGTGGGGGCAGAATACTGACGGTCGACAAGGCTGGGATCGCACTATTCGGTCGCCACCGCGACGAAATCATAGGGAATAATTTCATCGACTTGGGCATCATATCCCCCGACTCGCAGCAGGCGGCCTCAGAGCTCCTCGGTGCGCTCGTGTCGGGGGCCGGGGTAAACCAGGCCGAGCTTTCTATTATTCGCACGGATGGCGTCACGGCGTTAGTGGAGGCCACACCGAAAATAGTCAATATCGACGGTAAAGAGGGTGTGCTTCAGGTAACCTTCCGTGACATCAGCGCCCGCAAGAATGCGGTGACGACAAAGAGCATGAGGATTTCGTTTCTTTCGCGCCTGGTGGGCCAGACCGACGTGAATGAGATAGCGAGGTTAGCTTTTCATCATATTTCATCGCGTATGGCATGTGATGCCGGGGCAATTCTTCTGAGGTCAGCCGACGATGCCTCCTGGCCGATGGAGGTGGTTTACTCGTTCGATACCGACGCTTCCGGCAAACTCCGCATCAGCGAGAAGCGGGACCCCACGACCCTTCCCCCCGGCAGCAGCATGTGCAAGGTGGTCGAAAGCGCCCGGGAACTGGTCATTCACAGGACCGATGACGAGGTCTCAGGGATGCAGACTAATCATGAGAATTTTCTGGGGTTCAACAATCGCGTTTCGAAATCCTTGATTTTCTGGCCGTTGACCTTGCACGGAAAAGTCATTGGCATTCTCACTGTCCAAAGTTACGCCGCCAATGCATACGCCGGCGTCGATTTAGAATTCTTACGGACGGCGGCGGGGGATCTTTCGCTGGCTTTGGCGGCAGCTCGTTTTACGGAATCGCTTAAGGAAAGCCAGGAGAAATATCACAATCTCTATCTCAGCGCCCATGTGGGGCTATTCAGGACAAGAGTTTCCGATGGCAAGGTCATCGAGTGCAATGATTATTTCGCCAGGATGATGGGCTATGACGATATGGAGGATTGCCGGGCCAACTGCTATATCACGAACCATTACGCCGATCCCGGAACCAGGGAGAAGATGCTGGAGCGGATGATGCTGGAAGGGTCGGTCAGGGATTTAGAGGCCAGATTCGTAAGGCGCGACGGAAGAATCGGGTGGGGACGATACTCTGGCAGGCTTGATCCCGAGAAGGCGCATATCGAGGGTGTCGGCATCGACATCACGGAAACGAAACTGGCCCAGGACAGGATCAAAGAACTGGCCAAGTTTCCCGATGAGGACCCCAACCCGGTCTTGCGGGTGAGCAATGAGGGGATGATTCTATATGCTAACTCCGCCGCCCTGGCAATTCTGAATCACTGGCGATGCGCGGTATCGGATTACCTACCCGCCGAATTGCTGGGGCCTTTGAAGAGGGTTTGCGAAAGCAACCAAGAGGAGGAGATAGAAATCACCATTGGCGACGGTGTCTATTCAATGATCCTCGTGCCCATTGCCAGCCTGGGATATATAAATATCTACGGCCGTGAAATTACGAAGCGCAAGAAGGCAGAGGAGAGGCTTTTCAAGATAAACGAATGTTTTCTGGGCCTGGGAACAGACCCGGTAGAGAATATTTATCGTTTGACGGCGCTTTGCGGCGACATGCTCAAGGCCTCCTGCGCAGTTTATTGCCGAGACGAGAATGGATCATTGAGGACGGTGGCCGCCTGGAATATGCCTGCCGATTATAATGCCGCTGAGAATTCCAGTTGCCCAATGTTTCACGATACAATCGCCAATTGTGAACAGGGCGTTTTCATCGTCCGCGATCTCCCCCACTCGAAATATGCCGTCGACGATCTCCCAGCGGGCCTCTCCGAATTTCAGACCTATATAGGCAATGCCGTCAAATGCGGAAATCAATTCCAAGGGTCTCTCGGCGTTCTGTTCGCTCATGCAATGGAGCCGAATGATGACGACTTCAGGGTATTGAGCATTATCTCATCGGCAATAGAGGCGGAGGAGGACCGTAATCAGGCCAAGTCGCAGCTTCAAATCGAAAAGACCTATCTGGAACAGCTTTTTGAATCAGCTCCCGAAGCCATAGTCGTTGTCGACAATGACGGCAGCATCGTTAAGATTAACAGCGAATTCACGAGGATGTTCGGTTACCCAATCGAGGAAGCGATCGGGCAATCCATCGACAGCCTCCTGGCGCCCGGCGAACTCGAGGTCGGCGCCTGCTCTCTGACGCGCAAGGTCATTGAAGGGGAGAGAATCAGCACCGAGGCTGTGCGGTATCGCAAGGATGGCACCCCGGTTGATGTTTCGATCCTGGGAACCCCCATCAACCACGGCGGCGGGCAAATAGCGGTCTATGGAATCTACCGCGACATTACCGAGCGCCGCAAAGCCGAGGAATTGCAAAACGCCAGAACCGATTTCCTTTCGAAGTTAGTGGGCTTGACCGACGCCACCGATCTGGCGAACTTGACGTTCCAGCACCTTTCTCACCAGATACCTATCGACGCCGCCAGCCTCATTCTGTCGCTGAACGGCACTCCCCGCCAGACATATGAGGTCGTCTTTAGCGCCGATACCGACGAAATGGGCGTCGTCAACATGGAACGCAAACGGGAACAATGCCAGTTGGGCCTTTCCTCACACACCATCAAAGTATTCCAGACGGGCCGGCCTGAAATAGTGCATCGTTCCCCAGGGCAGCAAGAGGAAGCGGTTGCGATGGCAGTGAGCATGCCCGCCTTCAACGAGCATAAGTCTCGGTCCCTGGCTTTTCTTCCCCTCAAAATCCATGGGCGCACCATCGGCGTTCTCTCAGTGCAAAGTTATCAGCCGGACATTTTCGACGAGCGCCGGGTGGCCGTGCTCGAGCAAACGACGGCCGATCTGGCGCTGGCATTAACTGCGGCCCGCATGACTGAAGCCTTCCGCAACGAGGAGGAACGCTATCGAATCGTCGTGGAGCAGACTAAACAGATGATATATGATTATGACGTCAACACGGGGAATATCGCCTGGACGGGCGCCGTGGAGTCAATCACCGGATTCACGCCTCAGGAGTTCCGCAAAGTCGATATCGAGGCCTGGGCGGAGCTGGTGCATCCCGACGACCGTCAGACAACGATCCGTTCTCTCGAGAAGGCCATGATGGAGCGCGGACGGTACCAGGTTGAATATCGCATAAGATGCAAGGAAGGCAGCTACGTATATATCGAGGATAACGGGGTCTGCGTCGTCGACGAGCGTAACAGGCCCTGCCGCATGCTGGGGACCATGAAGGATATCACCGAAAACAGACGCGCCAAGGAGCTCTTGGAGCAATCGGAGGAGAAATACAGGCGCCTGGTGGAGACCATGCCCAACGGGCTGGCAATTATCGACCTCGATCAAAACATAAATTTCGCCAATCCGGCGGCCTGCAGCATCCTTGGCTACACTCACGAGGAGCTCTTGGCAAGCAATTTAAAGCAGATAATCATCGATGAAGATGCTCCCCGCCTGCTCGAGCAGACGGAGAAGTGCAGGAGGGGCGAGCCCAGCGAGTATGAGGAAACGGCCCGCACGAAAGATGGGAGGCTGCGAAATATCTATTTCATGGTGGTACCGCTCATGGATGAGAGCGGGACTGTCGGCGGCGCCGTTGCCATTTTCACCGACATGACGGAGCTGAAGAATTCCGAACATGAAAAGCAGGAGCTCAGGGAGAAACTGGCCAGGGCGCAGAAGATGGAATCGCTGGGTATCCTTGCGGGAGGCGTGGCTCATGACCTGAATAATATCCTCGGCCCCCTTGTCGCCTACCCGGAGATCATCCGCATGAAGCTTCCGCCAGACAGCCCCATTGCCAGTCAGATCGCCAAGATAGAAAAATCGGCCCAGAGGGCGGCCGATGTCGTGCAGGACCTTTTAACGATGGCTCGTCGCGGCAGATATGAAATGTCGCCGGTGAGCATCAATTCCATCATCGAAAACTATCTGGCGTCCCCAGATTTTTACGACACCAAATCCAGATTTTCGTCGGTGACGATGCAAACTGAGCTCCAAGAAAACGTCGCCATGATATACGGTTCCGAAGCCCATCTTTCGAAAGTCATCATGAATCTCATATTGAACGCGTTCGACGCTATGCCTCATGGGGGCACATTGACAGTGAGAACCCAGTCGCAGTTAGTGGAGAAGCTCATAGGGGGCTTTGACAACATCGAATCCGGACTTTATACCATCCTGACCGTCAGCGACACCGGGATCGGCATAAGCCCAAAAGATATCAAGCGGATGTTCGAGCCGTTCTATACCAAAAAGGAGATGGGCAAGAGCGGCAGCGGACTGGGCCTGGCCATTGTCTACGGTGTCGTCAAGGATCACAACGGCTACATCGATGTCCGCAGCGAGTTGAATGAGGGAAGCGATTTCATCTTGTATTTTCCCTCTGTCGTTAGCCATGCCGGCGCCGAAAAGAGCAGCGCCGATATCCGGGGGACGGAGAAGATTCTTGTTGTCGATGACGTTCCCGAGCAGCGGGAACTGGCCGCCACCGTCCTGGCAAGCCTTGGATATAAGGTCGAGGTCGCCGCCAACGGGCATGATGCGGTGGAGCATCTGCGTCACCATCAAGCCGATGTCGTCATTCTCGATATGATTATGGAACCAGGGTTCGACGGATTGGACACCTATCGGGAGATCTTGAAGTCCAACCCGGGCCAGAAGGCAATCATCACCAGCGGCTTCTCGGAAACAGGGCGAGTTAAGGAGGCTGAAAAGCTGGGCGTCGGAAAATACGTGAGAAAACCTTATACCATGCAGAAGCTCGGCAAGGCGATCAGGGAAATTCTGGTCCCTACCGAGATACTTGAAAAAGAGCCCGCCTGAAATTCGCGAATCGCATCTCATAACAATCTGTCATTCAAAAACTTACATTTGGCGCAAAAAACTCTTTGATTTTTCCAAACTTTTCAGTATAATCAGAGTATACTGAATCGGATGAAAATTCAAATGACCGATAAGGAGGAAACTGAGTTGGCAAAAAAAAGCAAGATAATCAGAGGCCGGTGCGAGCCGATGTCTGGCTGCTGTGCCATCGAATCGGTAATCAGCATCGACGAACGCGGCCAGATGGTGCTTCCCAAAGAGCTCCGGGATAAGGCTGGTGTCAGAGCCGGAGACAAATTCGCTCTCGTCTCCTGGCAGAAGGATGGCAGGGTCTGCTGCATGTCCCTTATCAGGGCCGAAGAGTTGTCGGGGATGGTAAGAGAAATCCTCGGACCGATGGTGCAGGAGATTTCAAAGTAAGCAGGGCATAAACTTAGAGGAAGGTGCATATGGATGAGAACATTATAAAGAAAGCCGTTCGTGATGGGTACGCCCGGGTTGCCAGACAGGAGGGGTCGTGCTGCAGCCCCAAGAGCTCATGTTGCGGAGGCTCTGAAACTGCCGCCTCAATCAGCAAGAGCATCGGCTATACGGATGAAGAGATCGGATCGTTGCCGGAGGATGCAGACCTGGGATTGGGTTGCGGCAATCCACTCGCGTTTGCTTCCATAAGAGAAGGCGACGTCGTGCTCGATCTCGGCTCAGGCGCGGGGATCGATTGTTTCCTGGCGGCTAAAAGGGTAGGCCCCGAAGGTAAGGTCATCGGAGTCGATATGACTCCCGAGATGGTGGAGAAAGCCAGGATAAACGCCAGGAGGGGAGGGTATGGCAACGTGGAGTTCAGGCTGGGTGAAATCGAAAGTCTCCCAGTGGCCGATAACTCGGTCAACTTGATCATCTCCAATTGCGTGATCAATCTCGTGCCCGACAAGAAGCGGGCCTTTGCGGAGGCTTTCAGGGTCCTGGGGCCGGGCGGACGACTCATGGTTTCCGATATTGTTTTGCAGAAGGACCTGCCCGAATACATCAAGAACTCGGTTCGAGCGTATGTCGGATGCCTCTCGGGGGCCTCGATGAAGGAACAGTATATCGATGCCATCAGGGCCGCCGGATTTGGCGATGTAAAGATCGTGGATGAGAAATCGTTCCCGGTTGACGACATGCTTAACGACCCAACGGCCGAAGTCATCATAAAGAGCGCGCAGAAGCCGGTCGAAGAAATCGCCCGCGACATGGCCGGCTCGATTCTGAGTATCAAAGTATCTGCTTTCAAGCGTTAATGGCGCCAGGAGGATAGTCTCGATCGCCCAAGCGCAGGCCTATATCAGACCTGAAGATGACGACTGATGGCTTGTTGTAAAGAGATACAAAGACAAAGTTGCCGCGTGCCTCACATTTATCGGGGTTTAGTGCCAAACCTGTATTCGAGTTCTATCTCATCCCTGATAGGGATACTATCGATTCCGATTTCGGGTATTTCCGGTTTCAGGCGCCGTGAATTCTGAAGCGTGTTGGGATAAACGGCCTTGATTGCAAAGCCTCGCTTCTGGTAAGACCTGAGGGCAGGCGTGTTATCATTGGTGGTAATTAGCCAGAGGCGAACGCATCCGGCCTTGAGAGCTTCCCGCGTAACCGCCTCGATGAGCGCGGATCCGATTCCATACCCCTCTTTCAAGCTGTCGAGCGTGACTATTTCGCATTCAGTCGAGTCAGGGCGAAAAGTAATCAAGCCTGATGGCTCGTTCTCGCAAATGGCGACGAAAGCCGGCAGCCGGGAGGCGTCATGGACCTTGCCTCGCGAAACGATTTTGGATGAGCCCCAGCGGTCACGCAAGAGTGACCCGACCCACTCTCGATCTTGGTCTGACACGGGGCGTATTTGGAAGCTTATTGGATTCATCATCGTTGGCTGTATGAATGGCCACGTTACCCTGGCTGACCAGTACCAGGGTGTTTTGTTTCAAAACGGGGCGAATTTATAATTGACATTTGAACTCCATCAATTAATATATTAATATACGGCCCGACATCAAGCTCCTTGCAGGGTGGGCCTTGCTGCGTTAATCAGGGAGATGGGAATGATTTGCCGCATCGGATTCCTTCGAAAATCGATTATATGGTTGGGGCTGTTGATGATATTGCCGGCCGGTTTGCAGGCGGATGAGTATCTACAACTTTTGAGCACCCTCGCAGTCGACGAGGATAGCGCAGGCGTTGTATCTGTCACTCCTGTCGGGGATTTCAACGCCGACGGCTACGACGACCTTCTTGTGGGAGTCAGCCGGGGATGGCCCAACTATTTAGAGGCGGCATATCTCTTTTATGGTGGCCAAGTGATTGACTCAATCCCCGACCTCACCTTTCTCGGAGATCCTCAGAACGATTGGTGCGGACCTCCTGGCGCCTTTCCCACCTATTTCGGCACGCGCGCCTGTGGCCTGGGGGACTTAAACGCTGATGGAATCGCCGATTTCGCCATCGGTGCACCGGGGTATTGTGGCGTCGACTACAATACTGGAAGACTGTATGTCTATTTCGGTTCTTTCTCCCCCGACACCTCAGCGGACCTTATCATAAAAGGAGACAGGTTTGAGGATTGGCAGGGCGAAGCCCCCATAGGAGGCGACTTCAATGGGGACGGCATAGGGGACCTGCTGACCGTCTGCCCGGGATACTACTACGGGTCCCGAGTCTATATTTACCTGGGTGGAACTCGGCCTGACACAGTCTATGATTGGCTGCTGGATTATACTTTGCAGAATGTAATATATACTCAAGATGCTAGGGGAGGCTACGATTTTGAGGGGGATGGTTTCGATGACTTCGGCTGGTCATTCGAGTACGACACCTCTTACGTTTACCTAATGTTCTCGGGGGGAGACCCCATTGATACAATTGCGGCCGATAGCGGCTTGTTCGGAGGTTGTCCCTTCTTCCCCGGGGATATCTCCGGAGATAGTGTGGATGACATGGTGGCGTATTTCGACGAGCCCTGGGATTGCTGGAGCCTGTGTCTTGGCGGCTTTCCGCTGGATATCGAGCCTGACTACCCGCTGTGGAGGTCCTGGACCATGAGGTTATTCAAATACGTTATGGCTTCAGGAGCTGAGAGATTAGTACGCGACAACACCATACAGAGGAGGCTGTTCCTGTATGAAATCGGTGTACCCTTCGACACTGTCCCCAGCGCAGTGATAGAATATGACTACTCGCATGGCCCCGACGATATCGAGGTTCTTGACATGGACGGAACTCTGGGGCAGGAGTTAGCCATGGCCAACCCCTTGGCGCCGATAGTCAAAGTCTACAACATAGTAACCACGGGAGTTGATGAGGAGAACGGATTGCCGGAGAACGCAAGTGCTCTATATGTCTATCCAAATCCCTTTAATTCCTTGCTCAAAATTGTTTATGCCATTCCGGACGGTGAGAGTTCATCGCTACGTATTTACGACATAGGCGGAAGGCTTATCAGGTTATTTCGGACGGTCAGTGGCCAAGGGCAGGTAATTTGGGATGCTAAGAACCAGAGTCGGCGGGAAATTCCCAGTGGTGTCTATTTTATTTGCGCCGGTCGGCCGGAGGCGAGGGCAATGGCCAAGGCCGTGTTTATGAAGTAAAGGTGGCCCTTGTGGGAAAGCGAACCTTTTCAATTTCGCTCTTAATTTTCATCATCTATATGTTCTTGTTTAATTTTCCGGCTGTAAATAATGCCTGGGCCTGGACGGAGCCGCGGCAGTTAACCAACCACCTCTATATGCACGATGCCCAAGCGGCTAGTTGGGGCAGAAACATATATTTGCTGGGCTGGCGGGGCGGTTACGATTTCTATTTCTTGCATTCCTGGAACAACGGGTTTTCTTGGGGCGAGCCAACAATGCCTGCCGACACGTTCTATGGCGGCTCTCTCATACCCGATATTGAATGTACACCAGAAGGACTCATCCATGTGGTCTGGCTGGGGCTATATGAGGGTGAGACCCGTTGGCAGGTATTCCACCAGACAAGCTCTGACCGGGGCAGCCACTGGAGTAACAGACACCGAATTTTCAACAACACCGATCTTGATATTTATTATCCCCGTTTGACTTCCAACGGCGATTCCCTTTTCCTGACCTGCTTGGACGGCCTCCGCCTGGTTGTTTTCCGAAGCTTCGATTCCGGCCTTACCTGGGGCGACAGCTCGGTGGTTGATACTGCCACCGGTATGAGCTACCCTCCTACCATTTTATATTCGTCGGGCCGGCTGCATATGGTGTATCAGATTTTGCCGGACGACAGTACGGGAGTCGAGATTTTCTATTCGAGCAGCGACGATCTGGGATTGACCTGGAGTACCCGCGTTGCTCTTTCCACTACCGAGCATTGGCCGAGTATCGAGCACAGCCAATTCCCGTCGGCTTATGCCGATAGTCAAGGTAATATCATCGCAGCTTGGTATGATTACAAATACGGCAGCGGATGTGGTGGCTGGACGGGGGATATCTTGACGCGGGTTAGCACAGATAACGGCAATTCTTGGCTTCCAGAAGGAAGAATCACCGACACTCATACCGGGGAAGCCTCATCATGCCTTATATTAAATGGTACTTTTTACGTAGCCTGGATGGACAACAATCCTCTTGGTTGCGATTATCCCAAGATTATGCTCTCGAGCTCTTCCGACAGGGGACAAAGTTGGAGCGAGCCAGAAGTGATTACCGGAAACGGCCTCGCGGTTGAGCGGTCTCCATTTCTTCTATCCGGCCGGGAGGGAACCGATACGCTTGTTCATTGCTTTTATGACGTCTACGACCCATCCTACGGAACCGACCTTTATTATGTGCGTAATAAGTCCTTCTATTCAGATCGTAAGCCGATACCGCGCAATCAGCCTGTGTTCTTGAATATCAGGGCATATCCCAATGTCTTCAATTCCACCACATTGATATCCTTTGAGAATTCGGAGGGAGGTGATGTGCAGTTAGAAATATTCGATGTCAATGGGAAAAAGGTATGGTCGCGATGCGTCTCTGGAAAGGAGGGAAGCACTGTTTGGGACGCCGTTGATAACGGGGGGGCGAAAATCTGTTCCGGGATTTACTTCGTGAGGGCAACAAGCAAAGAAGATTTTTCTGTAATCAAACTCCTATATCTCAAATAGCAGGCTTATGTCCGCTGCTGCAAGGGCTGGCTTTTTATGAAAACAAGAGCATTTCTGGCCGTTGTATTCATTGGCTTGACCTACAAATCTTCAAACATCATTGCCGTTAGATTGGAGAAGTTTCTTCCTTCTGCTTATGCTCACGGACAGCTGCGGCGATACCGGGCAGATTCCCCAACGATTTTTCACGGGGGGTAATGAATCGCAGGGCACGCTCGAAGAAAAGATAATCCCAGGCCCAGTTGATCATAACCAGGAGGCGGTTGCGGAAGCCGATCAGCTTGGCCAGGTGCACCAGAAGCCAGATGACCCAGGCGGGGTAGCCGGTAAGAAGCCAACGTCCGAACTGAGCCACGGCCGCGTTGCGCCCGATGGTAGCCATAACGCCGGGGTTATTGAACTTGAATGGCCGAGGCTCCTCGCCCGATAACTGCCGCGAGTTTTACTGCCACTTTCATTGCCATCTCCTTTTTTTATGAGGTTCAATAAGTAAGTTGTCGTGCTCCGCTGCCGTCCCAGTTAATTATCCAGAGTTTTCCATTATTTTCATGAATATCTGCAAATACAATTTGGTTACCGTCAGGTGAGAATGATGGGCATATGGCAAATGTGCGTAGTTGGAGAGCTCGAGTGCCGCTCACCCTCCAGATGCTTGGGGGGTAACTTGGCAACTGAGCTTGAAAAGCAACCCTTCTCGTGGCAATGTGCATCCTGGGCTCAGGCGTAGTTTCGATTATGTTATCTTGCGCTTGCAAGACAACTCTTCCGAAGATACCGGCGGTATCCGACATGCAAATGGCGCCAAAAAGACCGCTTCCGCTGACATTCAGATAAAGCAATGAATCTGGATAAGGCCAATCGACGAAGTCGCAATCGGGGACGGCACGTCTCGACACCCCATTATCTACGTTCATTATATATATCCCGCCGCTATCCACCGTGCGGACGGTATAGGCAATAGAATTGCCGCTTGGAGACCAGACAGTGCCCCAGTACTCGCCAATTCCCGTCAATGTATCCGCATTCCCTGAAGGGAATGAAATCCTTACAATCGCCTTTCCCGAATTTACCACCAGAAACCGCCCGTCATTTGACCAGTCAAGACTATAAGTTCTGAAGCTTTTATAAAGGAGGTATTTGTTGGTGCCGTCAGGATTAATAATATATATGCCTGAAGAATCGGGGTCGTCGGAGTCAAGAAGCCGGCTGTGGAAGTAGGCGATCAGGCCGTTGGCCTCGGACCAGGTGACGATATAATCCTCGTAGCGAGTAGGGGGATAGGCTTCAGCTTGGGTTGAGTTATCGTCGCAGCTCGAAATTGATAATATCAGAGCAAATATCATTAAGCAGAGGATTAACTTTCGCTGATTGTCCATAACGTGCCTTGCTTTTCCCTTTCTTATATATCTCAATAAGTAAGTTGTCTAAGCCCGGTGCCGTCCCAGTTTATTATCCAGAGTTTTCCATTATTTTCATGAATGTCCGCAAATACGATCTGGCTACCGTCGGGAGAAAAAGCTGGGTACATGGCAAATGTGCGTATCTGCTTGGCTCTAATGGGCCAAGAATCGCCGGGATTAACTCTCCAGATACTTGGTGGCTCCCCCTCCAGTTGGGCTTCAAAGATCACCCTCCTCGTACTGGCATGCATTTTAGGCTTCGGTCTACCGTGGTCCATTCCATCCTGAGGAGGCAGTACTACCCTGCCGAAAAAACCGGCGGTATCGGAAATGCAAATGGCGCCGATTGGATAATTTCTATCGAGGTTCAAATATAACAACGAATCGAGATAGGGCCAATTTGCGAAATCGCAGTAATTGACGACCCGCCTTGTCGAGCCATTATCCATATTCATGATCCAGATTCCGCCTCGATAGCCACCCAAGCGGATCGAGTATGCAATATACCTGCCGTCGGGCGACCAAACGGGGTCCCAGTACTCGCCCGTAGCGGTCAGCGTATCGGCGACCCCGGAAGGGAATGCAATCCTAATGAGGAGCATGTTAAAATTTACCACCAGGGATTGTCCGTCCGGAGACCAATCGAGGCCGGCGATGAGATGACCCTCATAGAGGAGATATTTGTCGGAGCCGTCGGGATTGATGATATAAATGCCCGTGGAATCATGGTCGTCAGCATCATCGAAGTGTCTGTTATGGAAATAAGCGATCAGGCCGTTGGCTTCACTCCAGGTTGCGTAATAGTCCTCGTATCGAGTATTTGGGTAATGGTCGGGCTCGGTCGATTGGCTGCAACTTATATTGGAAATGCTGCCAGCAAATAGGAAAAGGCAACAAATTGCTTTTCGGGAACGATCCACGATACAACCTCCTGCGCCACCAGTTCCGGTCACTTAGATTATAGCAGATAGCCAATAATATAAACATTATAATTTCGGATGTGTCAATGAAAATAATAGAATTTCTAATAAATGGAAACATTAACTATATGTGTACGGCTGGCTCCGGGTGTTTCGGAACGCCAAGATAAAATGCCCACCTGTCAGCCACGATTCTCTTATAGGCATATTGCCGACAACATAGGGAAAGCATAGTCAAATCTTGCTCTTGGTGAAGGCTTCCTCAAAAACGTTGAAGACCATGCCGAAGGGGTCGCGCAAATAGCAGGGTTTTCCTTTGCCGCCCCAGGAGACTACCTGACATCCTTTGGTGAGCAGCTCCTCCTTTGCGGCCTGCAGGTCGGGGACAATATATTCCATTATGGGGCCGAGGGGAGTTCCCTGGTCGAGAAAGAAGCGGAATTCGCCGGCCCCAAGCTCGATGACTTCGCTATCGCGGCGCACCAGCTTGAGCCCCATGGTGGTCCGATAGAATTCGATGGCCTCTTCCACGTTGGGAATCTGCAGACAGAAACAGCGGCTGAACTTATACTCCATGGTATCCTCGCTTTCCGGGAGTAGTTGGTCTATTAAACGGAACAATATCGTTCGTCAATATCGCACAGACTAAACCGCTGGGAGCCTTGCGCTGTTCCACGCGGCCGGGAAAGCTTCTGCGCGGGGCTGCGAGTCGAGGCAAGGATGCGGAGCTGATATCGGCATCGGTTTTTGATATGTTCGTCGACAGTCAATCGGCCGGGCTATTATGTAACAAGCAAGCTGGCGGCGCTTTTGTCAACCCACCAGATTAGTGAGCCGTCATGCGGTCTGACGGCGGCGGCGGGGCAGGAATCAATATCGACGTCATCCGAGAGGGCGTCTCTGAGCGCCGACGACTTTTTTTCGCCGGTGACGATGAAGAATATGTTGGGGGCGTGATTGATTGCCGGCAAGGTCAGGGTCAGACGCGTTTTCGGCTCGTCGGGCGCCTGCGCAACAGTCACCCATTTCCCCTTTTCGTGGAGCGCTCCGCTCCCCGGAAAAAGCGATGCCGTATGGCCGTCGGCGCCCAAGCCAAGGAGCACCAGGTCAAAATACGGCCAGGGACCATGGAATTTGCTTCGCAAGGTCCTTTCATAATCGGCGGCGGCGTCTTGGGGGCGGCGGAATTTCGTTGGCATGGGAAAGACGTTTTCGCTTTTAATCGCCAGCGTATCCAGAAGCGATTCCCTGGTCATCCTATAGTTGCTCGAAGTGTCTGTATGAGGGACATATCGTTCATCCCCGAAATAGAACAGCACTTTTTCCCAAGGAACCGCATCACTATAGTTGGCGGCAATATACCTGTATATTGCTCTGGGGGTTTCGCCTCCCGAAAGCACGAGGCTGAATCGGCCATGCTCTGAAATTGAACTGGTTATCAAGCCGGCAAAATTTCTCGATACTTCCTCGGCCAGTTCATCGAGGGTGTCGAATATTCGAACCTGGGGGCCTAAGGACTGGCCCACACATGCCCCTCGCGCTGTATGAGCTTTTCCGCCGCCTTAGGGCCCCAGCTGCCGCCCGGGTAGGGATGCACCTGCATTCGCTCTTCTATTACCGGAGTATACAGGCGCCATGACGCTTCCACCTCGTCGCCATGGACAAACAGCGTCTGGTCGCCGGTCATGACATCGAGCAGCAAAGTTTGATAGGCATCGGGCAACGGGGCAAACGCCTCGGCATAGCGGAAATGAAGCCTCTGCGTCTGCAGCTGCATCGGCTCCCCCAGGGCTTTCATTTCGAAACAGAGGTCAAATCCTTCGTCCGGCTGAAGGGCGATATTGAGGGAGTTGAAATGCATGTCACAGCGGCCGGTGGGATCGAATATCGAGACCGGCGCCCGCCGAAAATTGATGACAATCTGCGTCACCCGTGACGGCAGCCGTTTGCCGCTACGAAGATAGAACGGGACGCCGTGCCAGCGCCAGTTGGCAACATCAACCTCCATGGCAACAAAAGTCTCCGTTTGGGAATCGGACTTGACGCCCGGTTCTTCAAGGTAGCCGGGTACCTCCTGGCCATCGATGACCCCTTTTACATACTGGCCGAGGACTACCTGGTCCTGTCGAATCGGAGCTATGGAGCGGAGGACCTTGACCTTTTCGAGATGAATGGAATCGCTGTCGAAGGCCACCGGGACCTCCATGGCCACCAGTGTCAGAAGCTGGGTGAGGTGATTCTGCACCATATCGCGGAGAGCGCCGCTTCGGTCGTAATATCCGGCGCGAGTTCCGATACCGATATCCTCGGCCACCGTTATCTGCACGCTTTGGATGCGATCCCGGTTCCAAAGCGACTCGAAAATGGGATTGGCGAAACGGAAGACCAGAAGGTTTTGGACCGTTTCCTTTCCGAGATAATGGTCGATTCGATAGATCTGCCGCTCGTCGAAGCTGCGATGCACGAGCTGATTGAGGGCCGTCGCCGATTCCAGGTCACGGCCGAAGGGTTTCTCTATAACCAGTCTTGTCCAGCCGCGGCTCTTGTTCAACCTCGCCTCGCCCAGGCTTTCAATGGTGGCCGGGAACGCTATCGGCGGCAGGGCCAGATAGAATATGCGGTTTCCGGGAAGCTCAAATTTTCTTTCCAGTTCCTTGATCCGTTCCGCAAGGGCGGCGTAATTTTCAGGCTTCTCATCAGCGATAGAGTGGTAGAAAAACCTCTCTTTGCACCAGCGAGCCAGCTCGTCATTCAGAGATAAGCCTGCCTCGACGAAAGCGTTTCGCGCCATGTTTCTAAAACCGTCATCGTCCAGGCGGCCAGAGCGAGCGCTACCCAGGACTACAGCTTTATCTCTAATCGAGCCCTGCCTGGCAAGATGATAGAGGGCCGGAAGAAGGCTGCGCTTCATGAGGTCGCCGGTGGCCCCGAAAGTCACGAATAGATGCGGCTCGACCGGCTTCTTAGCCATCGCCACCTTCCTTCTTAACGGCATGACCGCCAAATTGATTGCGCATCGCCGCCAGCAGCTTGTCGGCGAATGAATCGTGGTCGCGCGAGCGCAGCCGCTGAATAAGCGAAATGGCGATAACCGGCGCCGGCACGTCGAGGTCGATCGCCTCGAAAAGGGTCCAGCGCCCCTCGCCGGAATCGGCCACATAAGGAGCGATTTCAGTCAAATCCTTGCTTTGCTCCAGGACTCTCGATGTCAGATCCAGAAGCCAGGAGCGCACGACGCTCCCGTAACGCCATATTTCCGCCACCTGGTGCAGGTCGAGTTCCATTTCCTTTTTGTGTTCCAGTATCGAGAAACCCTCGGCCAACGCCTGCATCAGCCCGTATTCAATGCCGTTGTGCACCATTTTGACAAAATGCCCGGCGCCGGGCGGCCCGACATGCCCCCAGCCTTTGTCGGGGGCAGGGGCAAGTGTCTCAAAGATGGGGCGGAGCCGCTCGACAGCATCTTTTCTGCCGCCGACCATCATGCTGTAGCCCTCGGCCAGCCCCCAAATGCCACCGCTGGTGCCAACGTCGACGAAATGCAGCCCTTTCTGGCTAAGGTAATTCGCCCTCCTGATACTGTCCTTGTAATTGGAATTCCCCCCGTCGATGATTACATCGTCTTTTTCAAGAAGCGGAATCAACTTATCAATCGTCTCGTCGACCGGCGCTCCTGCAGGTATCATCATCCATATTATGCGAGGTTTGGCAAGACGGCGCGCCAACTCGTCAAGGGAATTGGCGCCGACAGCTCCCGCTCGGACTATTTCCTCGATTGTCCCGGGAGTTCGGCTGAATGCTGCAATACGATGGCCGCCTCTCAGTAGCCGCCGGGCCATGTTGCCGCCCATGCGCCCCAGGCCGATCATTCCGATTTCCATTTCTTCCCCCATAATTGCTATCGAATACGTCAAGCCATCAAATCGAATAGAAGTTCCAAGCCCTTGAACGTATCCGGCCCCAGATTTATCCTTAAGACCCTTCGCCCCTTTTGCTTGAGGGCCCTGAAATCACCCAGGGCTTGGGCCTGTATAAGAGTCCCGAAGGTGTAGTTGGTCTCGGGGACGGGGATGTCATTTGTGGGCTCATCCACGATTTGCAGGAAGATTCCGGCATTGGGGCCGCCCTTATGCAGTTGGCCGGTGGAGTGCAGGAAACGCGGACCCCAGCCGAAGGTGGTGGCCAGTTTCAGGCGGTCCCTGAGCGCCAGGCGAAATTCCTGGAGGGCCGCCTTTTTGTCGTCATCCGGGGCCAGATAGGCCTGAAGTGCTATATAATCACCCAGCCTGGCGCTGCCGATCAGGGCGTCGAGCGCCTTCGATGCTACGACCTTGTGTTCAATCATGATGGTCTCGGATTCGGCCGGCTTGACTACCTTGACGCTCTTCTGTTCCATGGCCGTTTTCGCCAGCTCTTTCGCAAGCTGCACGTCGGGTTGATCAAAAGGATGAATTCCCAGAACGGAACCTGCAGCCGCCACCGCCATCTCCCAGCGAAATATCTCTTGACCGAGATCATACTTATTATTGAGACTAAAGCGAAAGACCGGATGTCCGGCATCCTCAAAAGCCTTCATTTTCTGATTGAGCTCAGCGCTGATCTCGGAATTGAGGGAATATTGCACAAAGAAGCGATCCTGTCGGTAGACCCAGGGTTCTTCGATGGCTTCATCGACGATGGGCACAAGTCCCTTGCCGTCTTTGCCGGTGCTTTCCGCTATGAGCTGCTCGATCCAGGATGGAAAAGCCTCCAGCGACGGGGTCGCGAAAAACGTTATCTTGTCGCGCCCGGCCAGGGCCAGTTCCCCCAGAGCAGCCCCCAGATGCAGCGACGGGTTTTCGACCTCGCAAAGATACCCGGCGGATACGCCCGCCATGTCCCAGCCGCGGTCCAACAACTGATGGCCATCGACACCGATCAGAAAGGCCGGCACGACTCCGAAAAACGTCAGCGCCGAATAGCGCCCTCCAACGTCAGGCGGACCTTCGAAAACCTTTCGGAAATTCCGTTCCTGCGCCATCCTGGCCAAGGGAGTTCCGGGATCTGTTATGGCAATGAATTGACGGCCCGGCGTGGCAGAAATTGCGCTCACCTTGCTCCAGAAGTAATAGAAGAAAGACGAGGTCTCGGTCGTGGTGCCCGATTTGCTCGAGACCAGGAATACGGTTCTTTTCAGGTCTATGCGTGAGGCAACCGAAGCGACTGCGTCGGGATGGGTGCTGTCAAGGACCAAGAGGCTGGGGTAATCTTCGTTTCTCCCGAACGAATTCCGATAGACCTCAGGCGCCAGACTGGAGCCGCCCATTCCCAGAAGCAAAATATGCCGCACCCCCTCGTTCCTGATTTGCTCCGCCAGATCCATCATGAGACGTAATTGATCATGCATCGGTTCGAATATGCCGAGCCATCCCATGCGATCAGTTATTTCCGGCTTCGGCGTGGGAAACCACAAGGTCGGATCTTTATTCCAGAAGCGGGGCGCGAATTCGTTCTGCTCCCACATCTTCAACCGCTTATCGACCGCCGCCTTATATTGCCCCAGATTAATCATTTGATCTCTCTGGAGCGCACCCTTCAAAAAATTCATCTTTTCTCCTCACGCATTATCACCCCCCAATCGCGCTATCTTGTCCTGATGACAGCAAGGTTATTCATTACTCGATCAGCTTTAAAGCTCTTTGAACAACATTATCTACAGTGAAACCGAAATTTCTCATCACCTCACCGCCCGGCGCAGAAGTTCCGAAGCGGTCTATTCCGAGTGTGTCTCCATTCTCGCCGATATATTTGTGCCAGCCAACGGACACGGCCGCCTCCACCGCCAGTTTGGGGCACTCCGGAGGGAGCACGCTTCGCCGGTACTCCTGCAGCTGGCGATCGAAAAGCTCCCAAGATGGCATCGATACGACGCGAACATCAATTCCCCGCTCCCTCAGCTTTTGTCCCGCGCCGAGTATGAGCTGCACCTCCGAGCCGCTGGCAACGAGTACTATATCGGGTACGTTTTTTTTGCAATCGGCCAGGATATATGCCCCTTTCTGCAGGCCGGCGATGACTGGAAATTTCGTCGGGTCGAGCAGGGGAAGCTTTTGTCTTGTCGTTATCAAGGCCACGGGGCCTTTGTGCTTGAGCGCCGTTTCCCAGGCGGCTGATGTTTCGTTGGCGTCAGCGGGTCGAATGACCACCAGATTGGGAATGGCACGCAGGCTCATCAGGTGGCCTATCGGTTGATGAGTCGGGCCGTCCTCGCCCAAGCCGATGCTGTCGTGACTGAAGATGAAGATAACATGGGCGCCCATGAGCGCCGCCAGGCGAATCGCAGGCCGCATGTAATCGGAGAAAACCAGAAACGTGCCGGTGTAAGGAATTATGCCTCCGTGCTGGTAGATGCCGTTGGAGATGCTGCCCATAGCATGCTCCCTGACACCAAATCGAATATTCCTGCCGAGCGGATTTTCCTTTGTAAAATCGCCGCCGTCCTTGATGTCGGTCTTGGTAGATACTGCCAAATCGGCCGAGCCTCCCATGAAGAAACGGAGTTTTTTCGAGAGAGCGTTCATGGCCTTGCCGCAGGCGTCCCGAGTGGCCATCGAGCCGGAATCTTCTCCGAACCGCGGCAGCGCCGCCTCCCAACCTGCGGGGAGCTCACCTTTCATGGCGCTTTCAAACTCAGCCGCCAATTCCGGAAACGACCCGCGATAGTCCTCAAGAAGCTTCGACCAGTCGGCCTCATGTTTCCGGCCCCGCGGAATCGCCTGCCGGAAATGAGCCAGGGCATCTTCAGGAATATAGAATGCCGGCTCTTTCGGCCAGCCGAGGTTTTCCTTGGTTTTGGCGGCCGCCTCAGGGCCCAGGGGCTCGCCGTGGGCGGCTGACGAGTCCTGCTTGGGGCTGCCAAAACCTATGTGCGTCCTGACAATTATAAGGCTTGGCTTGTGCGATTCACCCCTGGCATTCTTGAGCGCCGCTTCAATCGCGTTCAAATCGTTTCCCTCGCTGATATGGTCGACTCGCCAGCCGTAAGCCTGGAAACGGATGCCGACGTCTTCGGTGAACGTAATGTCGGTGCTGCCATCGATCGAAACATCGTTGTCATCGTAAAGATATATCAGTTTCGATAGACCCAGATGCCCCGCCAGCGACGCCGCTTCCGATGCCACCCCTTCCATCAAGTCGCCGTCGGAGACAATTGCGAAAGTGTGATGGTCAACAATGGGAAAGTTCGGGCGATTGAAATAGGCGGATAGGTGACGTTGGGCGATTGCCATGCCTACCCCCATGGCAAATCCCTGCCCCAACGGCCCGGTGGTTGCCTCCACGCCGGGGGTGAGGCCATATTCCGGATGGCCGGGAGTGATGCTTCCCAGTTGCCGGAAGCGCTTCAGTTGCTCCAGCGGCAGGTCGTAACCGGTCAGGTGAAGCATGGCGTAAAGCAGGGCGCAGCCGTGGCCCGCCGAGAGAATGAAGCGATCCCGGTTGGGCCATTGAGGGTTTGATGGGTTGTAACGGAGGACTCGCTCGAAAAGCGCATATGCCATTGCCGCCGCCCCCAACGGCAGGCCGGGATGACCTGATTTGGCGGCCTCAACCGCATCCACGGCCAGGAAACGCAGCGTATTAAGGCATAATTTATCTATATCACTGTCGTTTTCACGTCGATTCATCGAATTCCTTAACATTAGTCAGAATTGACGGCTCTGGCAAACGCCGTCACAACCCTTGCGGCGGCATTCGCATAATATCGGCAATTGACTGGCGTCTTGTCTTGTGTTATTTGACCCTGGCAATAGTTTTTTTGCAGTAATTCAGTCAAGGGCAAGTTGAATCTCCTCCGTCGTGCGATCTTGCCCGATCAACATAGGAATTTGCTCCGATGAAGATGATAGTTCCTGTCAGCAGGGCGATAGAGATAGCTATAGGCCGCCAAAGCGCAATTCAAACATGCCGGCAGACAATGGAAGAATGATCAAGACTTCCCGGCCGGCGCAGAATATCGCCAGGTACGGTAAACCGGATTTCGAAAGCCGACTGGTTATGATAACAATATGCTCATCGGGGCCTGTGCTTACGATTCCCCGAGATACGCTTTCCTGACCTGCTCGTTGCAAGAGATGTCTCCCGAGGGGCCCTCAAGAATGATATGCCCGGTTTCAAGGACATAGCCGTAATGCGCGATTTTCAGCGCCAGATGGGCATTTTGCTCGACTAAGAGGATGGTCATTTTCAGCTCGCGGTTGATATCCAGAATCGTCGAGAATATCGCCTTGACCAGAATCGGGCCGATTCCGAGGGACGGCTCATCCAGAAGGAGCATCTTAGGCCTGGCCATAAGAGCCCGTCCGATCGACAACATCTGCTGCTCTCCCCCCGAAAGTGTGCCGCCCGACTGGTTCAGTCGTTCTTTGAGTCTGGGGAAAAGCAAGAAGACCCGTTCCAGGTCCTGGGCGATCTCGCTTTTGACGGAACGAGGATAGGCTCCCATTTCGAGGTTCTCCTTGACCGTCAAGTTGGCGAAAATCATTCGTCCTTCGGGGGCATGAGATATGCCTCCTGCCACTATTTTGTGGGCCGGAAGATTGGTTACGTCGGCGCCGTCAAATATGACATTTCCGCGCGAGACTCGAACCAACCCTGAGATAGCTCTCAGAAGGGTGCTTTTTCCGGCGCCATTGGCACCGATGATTGTAACAATCTGCCCGGGATTGACGCCCAGCGATACTCCTTTCAGGGCCTCGATGGCGCCATACTTAACGTGCAGGCTTTTAATCTCCAGCATATTCTATTGCACCTGCTCGCCCAGGTAAGCCTCGATGACTTTAGGATCGCACTGAATTTCCTGTGGCGTTCCCTCGGCGATCTTGACGCCGTAATCGAGGACCGCCAATTTCTCGCATATGCCCATGACCACTTTCATGTCGTGTTCTATCAGCAGAATGGCGACATCGTATTTTTCCCTGGCGGCCTTAATGAGGCTCATCAGGGCCACCTTCTCGGATGGGTTCATGCCGGCCGCGGGCTCATCGAGCAAGAGGAGCCTCGGCCTGGTAGCCAGAGCGCGGACTATTTCCACTCGCCTCTGCAGCCCATATGGCAACGAGGTCGCCAGCTCATCTTTGGTCTCTGTCAGATTGAAGAATTCGAGCACTTCCATGATGCTTTTGCCAATCGCATTTTCATCGTCGCGGAAGCTTCCCAGCCTGGCCACGGCGTAAGAAAAGCCGTAGCGCACGTTCTTGTTGAACGCCACCTGCACGGTTTCGTAGACGGTCAAGGAGGGGAAGAGACGGATATTTTGAAAGGTTCTGGCGATTCCCAGCCTGGCGATATCATGCGTCTTCATGCCCACCAGCTCCCTGCCGCCGAACATTATGCGTCCGCCGGTTGGATGATGCACGCCAGTTATGATATTGAAGACGGTCGTCTTGCCGGCGCCGTTTGGCCCGATAAGCCCCAGGAGATTGTGCTCCTCAATGCTCAGATTCAGGTCAGCGATGGCAATCAATCCGCCGAATTTCATGGCACAGTTTTCAAGCCGGAGGAGGGCCATTGGGTCACCGACCTTCACCGCAGGCGGGCTTTTCGCGGTCCGGGGCGCGGGGTGTCAAGAGGAGTTCAGGTGATTTCAACGCCGGGTTCGACAACTTTCTTTATCGCTTTGCGCTTAATGAAAAGCCCCTGCGGCCGGGTGATCATTATGATGACCAAGAGAAGCGAATAGATGACCATCCGGTACTGCGCCACGGTGCGCAGGGCTTCCGGCAGTATTGTCAAAAGCGTGGCGGACAGAATGACGCCCAGAATGCTTCCCATGCCGCCGATTATGACCATGACGACGATTTCGAACGACTTCAGGAAGCTGAACTGCATGGGATTGATATATGTAACAAAATGGGCATAAAGTCCCCCGGCCACGCCCGCGAAAAAGGCCCCCGCGATAAAGGCCACCACCTTGACCCTGGTGGCGCTGATCCCCACCGCCTCGGCCGCAATCTCATCGTCCCGGACTGCCAGAAAGGCCTTGCCATAAGTCGAATTGACGAGGTTCGAGATAACAATTATGACCAAAACCACAGTCGAAAAGACCCAGAAGGAATTGGTCAGTTTTGGTATGCCGGTGAACCCCCGCGCCGCCCCCAGAAAATTGAGATTTTGAACGATGACTCTGATTATTTCTCCGAATCCGAGAGTGGTTATGGCTAAGTAGTCACCTTTCAGGCGCAGGCTGGGGATTCCTACGAGGATGCCGAAGAGCGAGGCTACGATTCCTCCGGCCAGAAGCGCCAGAGCGAGAGCAGGCGCGCCCCAGAAGGAACCTCTGGTTATGTGCAAAGCGGAGGTTATAACGGCGGAGGTGTAGGCTCCGGTGGCCATGAACCCGGCGTGCCCCAGAGAAAACTGCCCCGCAAAACCGTTGATGATGTTAAGGCTCGACGCCAGAATGATATTTATCCCGATATAGATTATGATCTGGAAATAGTAGGGATTTATGCGGTTCTCGACGAGGCTGGCCGCGGCGCTGACCGCTACTCCTGCCGCCAACAAGAGCATTGATTTATCGAGCTTCATACTTTTTCCGACTCGTGGCGCCCCATTAAACCAGAAGGTTTGAACAGCAGAATGAGTATTAGGATCGAAAAGGCGATGGCATCTCGAAAAGTCGGCGATATATAGCCGACCACGAAAGTTTCCGTGATGCCGATGATTAAGCCTCCCAGGGCCGCGCCCATCAAATTCCCTATCCCGCCCAGGACCGCCGCCACGAAAGCTTTCAGGCCGGGGAAAATCCCCATGAGAGGGTTGATGCTGGGATAAACGGAAGCGTAAAGCACGGCCGCGGCAGCAGCCAGGCTTGAACCCAGTATAAACGTGAACGTGATGACGGTATCGATATTAATCCCCATCAGGCTGGCGGCGTTGTGGTTGTACGATACCGCCCGCATGGCCGTGCCGATCTTGGTGTTGTAGACAACAAAGCGCAAGATCAACATGAGGGCCAGGGCGGTTACAATGACCACGATAGCGTTGCTGCTTATGACAAGATTTCTGGTATTGACCACCGCCCCCGATGGAATCAACGATGGGAAGAGCTTTGGATCCGGGCCGAATACCAGTTGGCCGCCGAATTCCAGAAACAATGAAACACCGATGGCCGTGATGAGAACAGTCAGCCTGGGCCTGGCTCTCAAAGGCCGGTAGGCGAGCTTTTCGATTGTGACTCCTAACAAAGAGCAGCCGACCATGGAAGCCACAAGAACTACAGGAGCAGCCAACGCAGGATTGCCGCCTGTAAGAGGTATGACATAAGGAGCAAGATAGTACCCTATGAAGGCGCCCACCATGAAGACATCGCCGTGAGCGAAATTAATAAAGCGCAGGATACCATATATCATGGTGTACCCTAAGGCGATGAGAGCATAGATGCTTCCCAGGGAGATGCCGTTTATTATCTGCTGAAGTAACTCGCTCATCCCTATGACAAAAGCGGCGAGTTAAGGCTGAATGGTCTCTTTATACTGCACCTTGCCGTCCTGAATAGCCATGATGACGGCTGATTTTCGGGCATTGCGATTCTCGTCGATGGATATCCTGCCGGTGACTCCCATGAAATTGCGGGTTGCGGCCAGGGCATCACGTATGGCGGCTCCGTCCGTGGAACCGGCCCTGGTTATGGCATCGAAAAGGATCAATGTAGCGTCGTAGCCGAGGGCTCCCATGGCATCGGGCATCTGACGATACCTGGCCTGGTAGCGGGTGACGAAGTTTCTGACTATGGCGTTGGTGTCATCATTGGCATAATGAGTGCTGTAGAAGGTTCCGTTGAGGGCTTCACCGCCGATCTCCAGGAGCTTCAACGAGTCCCAGCCGTCACCGCCGAGTAGAGGCATAGTCATATTCAGCTCGCGGGCCTGTTTGACGATCAGCGCGGCCTCGGTGTAATAGCCGGGGATGAAAACGGCCTCGGGGTTGGCGGCTTTGAGAGCCGTCAACTGGGCCTTGAAATCGGTATCGCCCTCGCTGTATGCCTGAGTGGCGACGATTTCGCCGCCCAGGCCGCGGAACGTTTCCTCGAAGAACTGTGCCAGCCCGATGCTGTAATCGTTCTTGACATCCTTCAAGATGGCGATTCTCTTCAAGTCCAGGGAAATAAGGGCGAACTTGGCCAAGACTTCTCCCTGAAAGGGGTCGATATAGCAGACGCGGAAGATATAATCGCCTTTCTGAGTGACGGCGGGGTTGGTCGATCCCGGACTGACCATGGGGACCTTGTTATCCTGGCAGATGGGAGCGGCGGCCAGGCTTCGTGACGAGGCGACCTCACCGATGATGGCCTTGACCCTGTCGCGCGTGATGAGCTTGGTGACGGCCGTAGCGGCCTCTTCCGGTTTCGATTGGTCGTCTTCTGTCAACAACTTGATCCTTTTCCCCAGAACTCCCCCGGCGCCATTTGTCTCCTCGACCGCCAGCGAGATTCCATTATGGGTCGACTGGCCGAACGTGGCGGTGGTGCCTGTCAAGGAGCCGAATTCTCCAATCAAAATCTCATTCGGGCCGCCGCCTCCGCCGCAGCTCCAGACTGCAATTCCTGTTAGCAGGATTGCCATAACTCCAAGCGATTTTTTCATCTTAATCCATCCTGTCCTCGGGGTCCTGCGGATTCTTATCGATCCGCGCGCATCTCCCGGTTTTTTTCAAAATATGCCTATCGTCCCCCGTT
>Ga0315289_10000688_pt1 | contig 51850 bp, 59 predicted proteins | sample YL17G11_40_MG_FD_203452 | JGI IMG/M metagenome (GOLD analysis project Ga0315289, IMG submission 203452) | Sediment microbial communities from Yellowstone Lake, YNP, Wyoming, USA - YL17G11_40 | ecosystem: Environmental > Aquatic > Freshwater > Lake > Sediment | place: USA: Wyoming | collected...
ATAGGGTGTAAAAATTGAAAATGATAGATGGTTGGAGACTGAAATTCAGACAGGCTATTTGTAATGTGACAATGTCAAGCTAAATAGCCTCCATCAATGAGAACAGCGGCTCGTTCCATAAAATTCCTCCCATTATCTATAAATAACCTGGACGATTTCCCGAAAGAAATCGCCAGGGACTATGAATGTATATATGTTACTTCGTCTTAATAAGACCTTTTTCTGTTTTTCTCCAGATGCCAACGTCTTCAAATTTATAAAATTTCTTGTTTTATGGCAGTAATAAAGAGGCTTACGGCCTACACCCAGCACCTATCAAATGATACTTTTATATATTAATTAATACTATATGATATCAATGGATATCTCTCAGTTTGAGATTGAGATCAAACGTCACGCATTCATTCGTGCCATGGAACGAGGAATAAACCCAGATATGATAGAGGCCACAATAAAAGGTGGGACAGTAAAACGGTTTGGTAAAAGCAATGTGAAATTCATCAAAAAATACAAACACTTTAGGGTAATCTGCGTTGATGAAATCATTGGACACAGAATAAAAATTGTAACCATAGAAAAGAAGGTGTAATATGAAAAAATGTAGTGAGTGTGGAAAACAAATGGATGAGAAAGAAGCTTTTACTCCAGAAGGAATTAGCTATAAGTATTTCACTTGCTCAAAATGCGGCGAAGAGATCGTAGACGTGAAGCAACTCCACGATGTTGCTGAACGATACAGAGCAATAAAATTATACCATGCGAAAGTTACTCGATGGGGACAAAGTCTAGGATTCCGTATCCCGAAAGCACTCGTTACAAAATATCATTTCAAAGCAAATGATGAAGTAGCACTTATGCCAGAAAAAAACAGTATTAAGATAATACCAGCAGAAAAGTGAAGTACACCGTTCCCTTCTTCTGTGATGAAAAGTCACTTGGTACTTTCCTTCCTTTTTCTTTTTCTCAATCAAGTTGCTGTGGGATTTGGTGATTCACTATAACGTCCCGATTGATCTTTCTTTATAAAACCTCATCCAAATAAGAGGTGTTCCCTCTGTAAATTACGTCTTCAGGATATAAAAATTTCTTGTTTTACGGCAGTAATAAAGAGGCTTACATATGTTTCTGAATCGTGCTGTTACCGTTGACATGATACTCGATGGTTCCGTTGTTGTGCTTTGTGGTGACTTGTTTAAGGGTAATGGAGTCTCCGATGTTGAAGGATTGGATGTCTTTGACGTGATGATCCCAGAGGGTTATCTGTGTTTCTTTGTTGTGTTCTTTAACGGTGATGGTGGTGACAAACCTGAATTCTCCGTCATCCTTAAAAAACGCTCTGGTGGGTTCCTTGTGGATGAGCATCCCAGTGATTTCACCAGGGCAGGTTGTTGCGCCTGGTTGATCCTTTGTGTCAGCAGGTATGACTTCAAGCAGCCCCCAGCGTCCCAGGTTTATCTCAAGCCCAGCATACCCTTGTTTGGTGTATCCGTTGATGATTTTGACGGTTGTCCCTGGCATGATTTCTTTGTTTTTTATCAGATCGGTATCTCCGTTCCAGAGGACTAATTTGCATCTCCCGGTCTCATCGCAGATATCCAGATTAATGACCTTCCCAGGGGTGCCATTTTTTCGTTTGAAGGCCTTGGACTCAGATATACTGAGAACCTTGCCAATGACTGTTGAATCGCAATCAGGCGAAAGCTGTGATATTTTCGTCGTGCTGTGGGTGTTTCTTCCCAGTTCATCGACGATGAGAAGAGCAATGGTATCCTTATCAAGAAGTTCATCATAGGTTTTATACCGCGTTTTGATTTCTTTTTCAAAATCTTGCTTCGTTTTGAGGTCAGTGATGAATTCATAAAGCTCGGTTTTGGTTTTATGCATCCGCAACACAGCATGGTATGTTTTTTTCTTTCTTATAGTCTACTATGAAGGATAACAAATCATGGAAAAAACAATGAAGGTAGCCGAAGGTAACCTGGATGTTCAGCATTGTCCAAGAATAATGTATAGTACCAGGTATTGAAACGAACGAATCAAATGTATACTCTTGGGTTCGATCACTTCTCCCTATGACGTAAAAGAGGGATATTTGGCTCTAAACCATAAAAAATTATAAATATTATATAAGTCTACTTTTATTTATAATATAGGGAATTCCTGTATTCTAGGTATTATGAGAAAAATCATCGTTGCCATTATCCTTGCAGCATTATTTCTGCTCAACATCGTTGCGGCAGCATTTATCTTTCTGGATATTCAAGCACTCAAATTCCCCAGGGCAACCATCCGGGTGGATGTTATCAAGATAGATTCCGAGGAAATTATCTTACATCATGATCTACAAATCGGGAATCCGAATTCATTTGATATTAGCCTGGAAAACTTCCATATTTTAGCCACGGCAACGGATGGAACGCAACTTGCAAATGTGACAATTGAGGGAGGGCTGGTTCCTGGTAATTCCAATCGCAGTTTTACCGCGGATGATCATATCTCCTTACGTAGTGACCTCTCCGGTGATATTACCAGTACGATCAAAGGGACGGTTGGCATAAAATTTCTAGGGATTATCCAGAAGACCATCCCTCTTGAAATCACGGTTCTTACCTCATTACAGGATGTCATAACAAAGATATCACTCCCCTCGGTCACGATACGAACAGCGTTCGGCACAATCACACGACACGCGGTGAACATGACCGCGGAAATCGATTGTTTAAACCCGAACCTCTTCAATCTCTCCATCAGCGACATCACCGTTGCTATCACGACAGATACAGGAAAGAACGTGGGCAGTTTCATGATTACTGGCTCTACGATTCCGGCGGAACGCTCCGTAACACTTCATGGCCAGGGGACGATCCTACTTGAGGCACTGAACGCCAAGAAACTCCTAGTGAGCCTTAGTGCCCAAGTCGGGGTAACGGTCGCAGGCTTTACCAAATCACTGCCGTTCTCAAGCCTTATCGAACTTGCCATACCTGACCTTAACGAGTTTATTCCCAAGGATAAACCACTGGAGCTTGCACTCAAGGCTGACCTGCAGAAAGCCCGAGGCGGACTGCAGGCAAACGTAACCCTTGAAGTCGTCAACCCCACAAAAATACCGCTTTTTGCACGTGACCTTGTCGTTGCTTACTACCGGGTTACAGACAATCAAAAATTCTTCATTGCTGAAAGCGTCCTTGGCTTTGGTGAACTCACCCCTGAGCAGGAGACCGTGTTCTCTGGTGACCTTTTCCTTCCGTATACCGGGATTTTTAATTTCTCAGGAGGCGGGTTGCTGCCTGACATGATTTTTGCGCAACTGCGCGCGAACATTTCCTTACTTGGTGTGAACCAGTCATTCCCGGTCGCCCTTGGCTCCTATATCGACCTTCAACCACTTCGTCTCAACCGGTAATTCTGCTTTCCGTATCGTAGCCTGAATCGTCCTTATCCATGTAAATATATAATTTCTTCTATTTTATTCATTATCCTCCTTCACAGAAAACTTGAAATACACCATAGTAAATATGAACGACGTATCCGATAAGGGAGAGCCATGCCCGGTGTAAAAAACTCAGTGAAATATGCAGGAAAGTCAAGCGGTAAAAATTTTTATATTTTAACCATAATTTTTATTTTATTTTCGAGCGTATTTCCCCTTTCAGGTATCGCGGGGACCACTACCCTGTATCCTGATCTGACTATTGTTACGTTCACGGCGACTCCTGACCCTTCGGTCGAAGGCGACCTTGTTCGCTTTGTCGTTACCGTGGAAAACGTGGGTCATAAAAACATCACTGCTGGAGAAAGCATCACGGTGTCCGTGTTTCTCGATGATGAGCAAACTGCTGCAGTAACCCTTACCGACACCCTTGGATTGAAAATAGATAAAGAGCGCGAAGAGAATCTTACCTGGGTAGCGGCCCTGGGCCTTACGCAAAAGCGTACCGTGCATGTCACGGTGAGTTACTCCGGGGTTGAAGAAAGTCTGGATAACAACGCTATGACCAGTGAGATACAAGTCAATGAACGGGCAACAGATCTTTTGTTTGTATCAACCCCGACGATCAGTGGAACAGTGCAGGTGGGAAAATCATCATCGATCCTTGCAAGTGTCAAAAACATCGGCAGGAACACGACGCAGGATGTGAATGTCTCCCTGTTCGTTGATCGGGTGCTCTCCCAAGGGTATGTAAAAACCGGTGGTTTACTCAAAGGAGAAACCTTCGAGGTGTTGTTCTTCTGGACCCCTTCCTCATTTGGGACACATACCCTTAATCTTTCCATAGACCCGAAACAGGTTATTTCAGAGCAGAACGAGTCGAATAATTATTATGAAATCAGCACCTCGGTGATGCCCTGGTGGAACGCGAGTTGGCATTACCGCAGTATCTACAACGTCACCGGCACAGGCAATCTTTCTGTATCCGTAAATTTCACGTCCCTTCTGAAATCTTTACCGGTGTCCAATAAAACAGTTGATAATACATCGCTTATGGTCGTGAAATATTACACGAATGGTACCATGAATGTCGTGAATATCTCCTGGTTTAATGAATCAAAAAATTTCAATAATCGTACAAACGCGCTTGGTACTTTTACCTGGAAGGTCACAGGTTCATCGCTATACGGTGTCTATTTTGATGTGCTTGAAAACAGGGGTACTCGCAGGCGTATGAACGAAACGTTACATATGAAACCATCAGGAACCGTGCAAGCATCGGTTGTCTCGACGCAAGGATGGTCGCCGCAATTCGCTACCCCCTTAGCACTCTATTATCCCCCAAGTACAGCACTGTCTCTTCTCGTGAATACCTCAGCACAGGCAAAGTCCGCAACCGCACGGTTTACGTTAGCAGGACAGTCTCAGTTTAACACGACGTTGCAGTCGAATGATAATCTCACCTGGTCCGGGACCTCTTCACACTTGAATAAGAGAGGGAATTGGACGGTAACCCTAGTCGCCCTTGATGATGCCGGGTACCAAGCCTCCATCTCCGCTGGTTTCTATGTCGGCAAGCCGGATCTTGCCCTGACCGCGCTGCATGCTCCTGATACGTGTTATGTCGGCACGAATGTGACTATAACTGCGAACGTTCGTGCGTACAACACAACAGTGCAGCATGTGAACGTCTCCCTTCTTGTTGATAATATTGTTATTTCGTCTCAGATAAACCTCACGATTCAGAAAGATGAGAACAGGACGCTGCAGTTTAACTGGTATCCACAAAGCAAGGGATCCCGTAACGTGACCGTTAAAATTAATTTTTCTGATTCAAACCCAAAAAACAACAAACGGTGGAAAACCGTTCTCGTCGAAGGAGTTCCTGATCTTGGGATCACCAATCTTACCGTCTCACCAATCCCTGTCGCCGAGGGAAAACCGGTCACCATTACTGCCCGTATCAACAACACGGGTGATGGAAATGCGACTGACTATGAGGTAAAGCTGTTCTGTGAACAAAATGAAAACGATGGTACGATTTATTTCAGGGATGAGGTGAATCATACGACCGTGAGTGTGAAGCATAATGAAACCACGACTGTTACCCTTACGTGGACAGCAGAATATGGAAAAGCAAGTTTTCATGGCGTATGGGCGGTTGGGGTGCTCATCGGAAACACCACCGAAAAACCTGATAAACATAGTGCAAATAACCGCAAAGAGCTCTTCCGTGTTCTTTTGGTGTCCCCGACGGAACGTAAACCACCGGTGATAGCAAATCTCGTCTACCCGCAAACAGCGGAGGAAGGACACGCTGTTCTTATTTCAGCTCAGGTGACTGATGACTCCGGGCTGTCTTCGGTGATCATCACCATTAAAAATCCGAATAAAATCAAGATGAACGGCTCGATGACCCCTGGGGAGAACAATCGATATACCTACCTCTTTGAAACTACAAAGGTGATAGGGCGGTATAACTTTTCTGTTACTGCAACGGACCAATCACTGTATCATAATCCTACGACCGTGAGCGGGTTTTTTGAAATCACGCAGGATCGTACACCACCGACCATTGAGTATTATGGGGCGTTACCTTTGGTGCAGTTGAACGGTGACGCCGTTGAGATCCGTTGTATCACCACGGATTTTTCAGGGATTGCGTCTGTTTGGGTCACGATTCGTTTCCCTGATGATCACACGGAGGAGGAGCAGCTGACAAACCCGGCTCATGATGCAAAATACGTGTTTATTCAAGACTATGAGGCGGTGGGGAAATACACGTTTTTTATGACGGTCAAAGACGCTAAAGGAATAAAAAACACCACGGATCCAAAGGTCTTTTGGGTGACTCATGATCTGGATGATATGGATAATGACGGGATACCTGATTCCTGGGAGGATCGGTATGGGTTAAACCCTGAAGACCCCTCTGATGGCTCCCAAGATGCGGATGGAGACGGGGTGACTAACCTTGAGGAATATAAGGCTGGCACGAATCCTCTCAAGAAGCTTTCCAGCCCTTCGGAGATATTCTCCCGGTTAAGGGATAACTGGGTGTATGTTGCAGGCTCGGTTGTTCTTTTTGTTGTGCTTGTTGCTCTGGCAGTGTATGGGATTCGGAGGAGGAAGCAATGAGGATTACGAAGCGCACTCTTCCTTTTTTTTGTATTCTGTTCTTTGCGTGCGTTGTCCTGTTGTTCTCTCTCTGGGATGTCGTTTATCGTGAGCAGTGGCTGGAGCGTGTGATCGCACTGTATGGGATCCTTTTTGTCCTTACGGTCCTGTTCCTTGTCTCAGCGACACATAAGAAACCTGCGCTGTCTCCGACCGTGGAGAAGTTTGAAAAATCATTGAAAGGGGCGCTTCATCATTTCAAATGCCCTTCCTGTAGCGGGGTTTTCGCAATTAAAAAATCAAAACATAACAACAAAAAAGCCTTCACCCTAACCTGTCCTGATTGTGGTGCGGTAGGGCTGATTACCTCAAAACCATCTGTTGTTGTTGAGGATATCCCTGAGAAGAAATCTGTTAATAAGAATTTTACCTGTGACACTTGCGGGGAGTGGATCATGGTCTGGGCAGAGGGGTCACGTCTGGCCTCTGACCTTCATGTGTACTCCTGTCCGTATTGTGGGACGAAGCGTGATATGCGTCTGCTTTAGGTATGATGTCGGAGTTTGACTGCTTCTCCATGTTTTAACTGGGTCATTTCCGCTCCGTTCATGAGTGCAACGCCGACGCCGCAGAGGGTTTTGTTTTTCCGGATGAGGACTTCATCACCAATCCTGATTGATGTGTCAGCGTCTTTGATTCCTGGCGTAAACACGGAGCCTTTGAGGGTGAAATCATCAGAGATTTCAACCCAGTAGTGATCTGTGCTTGCGAGTCGGATTGCGCCTTCTATAGTCAATGATATCAGCCCTCGTTCCTCGGTGACCATCCCGAGTTGTGTGTTTTTCTGCATGATTTTCTGGTACGGGTACTTTCCTCGTATCGAACAATCCTTCATCAGGTGTTCTGCAAGAGGCCTCCCGAATTGATAGCAGGCAAGTGAGCTGATGTTTTCAGCTGCTCGGGTTCTTGGTTCCACACGAGAATACGTTTGGGTTGTTTTCTGGAGAGCATCGGAGAGGGCGTCAAGGGATTCCGGTGAGGTCGGTGATTCTTTACAGGTTATGATAGAGTTTATACACAGATCAATGAGGAATTCTTGCAGAGCTGCGGGGAGATGGATGATAATAGTGTCATAGGAATTGTTTTGGAGGTAGTGGTGGAGGAGTGTTCTGATCATTTTTTTTTCGTCTTCATCCCAATGGCCGGTGACTGCGGTGTCATACTTTGAGGCAGGGTAGGTAAGTTCAAGCTCTCGGGGGACAATTCCCAAAGGTGAGGTGATGATGACTTCATGGACGATGGCGTGATTTTGTGTGCTCAAGAGTTGTTCTCGGTAGAGTGTATGGGTTTTTGAAAACGAGTACGGTTTTTTTGCTGAGCAAGGCAGGAGCAGAAGGATTTTTGTGCTTGGTGGTTTTTGGTATCGTTGGATGACTCGTTCCTGGAATCGTCTGACCTCTGGTCTGGCAAGAGCATCTTTTGTTGTCGCAATCAGCGGTTGTTTTCGCAGTATCGGTGTTCGTTCCTCCAGGTAGTGATACGAGGTATGGTCAAGGATTTTCAGCAGTGATGACAAATGCGGGCTGGTTCGTACACGTGTCTCGACCAGTTCTCGCAATGCTCCCGAACGAATAGCGTTTCTCACTTTTTTTATCTCGGTAGTGAGCGCAGTGTAGTTATGGCCAAGGATCTGAGAATAGTTCATTGTTGAGGCATCGTTTATCGTGGTGCATACCGGGCAGGTGCAGGGGAGTTCATGGAGTTCAGTTTTGTTGTAAGCTCCGGTTGAGAAGAGCAATGTCTGGTTGCGTGCTGCCATGATCGCTGGAAACGAATCAAACAGGTCGACACCCATGTAGGTGAGCAGAGCGATACTTTTTGGGTCGCCGACGCAAGGCAGGTACAGTAGTTTTTGATACCCGATGTGTTCTCGTAAGGTGGTGATGAAGTCGACAAAGATTGATTGCTGGGAAAACAGTTGAGCTGCGTTCGTTACGATAGCAAGATTCGCAGCATTGTTTTTTATGACTTCAGGTATAAGTTCTTTTTTAGCTGGTATGAGGACGTAGTCCTTGTTCTTATTATACGCAAGTGTCGTGAAGTGTAGTTCTGCAGAGACATCTTTAGGGTAAAAAAGATAAATATTCTTTATAGTGTTTTTTCCTTTTCTTTCTCCGGTTGAAAAGATGCTTGTGCCGATTCGCACAGCAGGTTTCTTCGTTTTATCTGCAGGGGCGGTGGCGGTCAGCAGGATATCTGCTTGGGCTGGTGCGCGTATTCGTGATGTGTGTAGAAAAAGAATGGAGGGTGTCGTCACCACGTGTTTTTCATCCATGGCGAGTTGTCCGATGCGGGCTGGTCCGTCTCTGTTGTGTACTCGAAAATCCATTGGCCACCAATAGAGCTTCCTGTTTAAGAACGTTTAGATGGAAGGCTAGTGTCGGAAGTATCGCTGCCCGGTGAACACCATGGCGATCCCGTGTTCGTTTGCAGCCTGGATGACTTCTTCGTCTCTGATGGAGCCCCCAGGCTGTATCACTGCTTTTACCCCTGCTTTTACAGCGACGTCAACTGCGTCTCTGAAGGGGAAGAACGCGTCGCTTGCCATAATCGAGCCTTTGATGGTGTCTTTTCCTTTGTGTGTTGCTATCCAGGTAGCGTCCACGCGTGAGGTTTGTCCGCCGCCGATGCCGACAGTCTGTGTTCCTTTGACGAAGACGACGGAGTTGGATTTGACGTGCTTTACGCATTTGACCGCGAAATCCATGGAGGCTAGGTCTTCTTTGGCGGGTTTGTTTTTTGTGACGATCTTCCAGGTTTTTGGGTCCGCAAACCAGACGTCTCGTTCTTGGGCGAGGTACCCGCCGACGACGCTGCGCAGGTCGATGCCTGATCGTTGAATTTTTTCGTCCAATCCTTTGAGTTCTAGGAGTCGGAGGTTCCTTTTTTCAGAGAAGATCCTTTGTGCTTCTGGGCTGAAGGCTGGTGCGATGACGACTTCGAGATAATATTTGGAGAGCTCAGCTGCGACTTCTTTAGGGATTTCTCTATTGAAGGCGACGATACCGCCAAACGGGGAGTTCACGTCGGTTGCATACGCGTCGGCCCATGCCTGCAATATCGAAGCAGCGCTCGCGATCCCGCAGGGGGTCGCATGTTTGATGATGACGCAGGAAGGATCCATGAATTCTTTGACGCATTCAATACCGCAGTTCGCATCAAGGATATTGTTAAACGAAAGTTCCTTTCCTTGGAGTTGTTTTGCGGTGGCGACACAGGGTTCGCTACTGGGTGGGACTGCTTGGTAGAACGCGCCTTTCTGATGCGGGTTTTCCCCGTAGCGCATCTCCTGAAGTTTGCGCATGGTGACCGTGTATTCCTTGGGGAGTATTTCTTTCGTCCAGCGGGTCCGCAGGTACTGGGAGATGATCGTGTCGTACTGTGCGGTATGCGCGTAGGCTTGAATGGCAAGGGTCTGTCGTTGTTCAAGGGTGATTCCTTTTTTTGATTGTAAGCAGGCAAGGATCTCTGGGTATTGTATTGGGCTGGTGAGGACGACGACGTCCGTGTAGTTTTTTGCTGCTGCCCTAATGAGTGTTGGTCCGCCGATGTCGATGTTTTCGATGACGTCTTCGATGCTGACGTTGGGCTGCTGGATGGTCTGCTCAAACGGATACAGGTTGCAGACCACGAAATCGATAGGGTTGATGTGGTGCTCTTTGAGTGTCTCGCAGTGTTTTTTGTTGTCTCGTCTGGCAAGGATCCCTGCGTGAATAATGGGGTGAAGGGTTTTGACTCTGCCGTCGAGCATCTCAGGAAACCCGGTAAGCTCCGAGACTTCAGTAAAAGGTATTTTTTCTTTCTGCAACACAGCGGCAGTGCCACCTGTTGAAAGAATGGTTACCCCTAGTTTAATGAGTCCTTTTGAAAAATCTATAATGCCTGCTTTGTCAAAGACGCTTATCAGTGCGGTCCTATGGTCCATTACTGTTACCCAACACACATATGTGCAAGGCTCATAAACATTTGGGTTAGCTCAGTACCTCCGAAAGTAGGATACGGAGAACGTTTGAATGGACAAAAATAGCGCCAGAGAGTACATCTTCAATCAATTCACACAGTAAAATAATGGATTTACAAAGGAAAAATACGATATAAAAATAAAAAATATAGGATAAGAAATTACTCTTCACTCATCAAAAACGAAAAAACAGTCCCAGACACACTCCTGTTATTTGTGTCAACTTTCACACATCATTACGGTAGGAGTCAACCCTTGAATATTTGAATTGAAGGATAAGCAAATATTTATTGAAGAACGTTTAAATCTCAACTTCTGATTCAATATTATGAAAAAAAGTAATTTCTTTAAGAGTGTATATATTGCACTAATTGGTATTGCTCACGGGGTATCAAAAGAAAGAAACATTAAAATCCAAATCGTCGTAGGTATTTTTATTATAGCATTATCCTATTTATTACAGATTAGTCGTTCTGATTTCATGATAATTATTCTTGTCGTTTTCCTTGTGTTATCCTTCGAGTTAGCGAATACAGCAATGGAAAAATTTATTGATCATATACATCCTGGTTACGACGCAGAATTAGGTAAGGTAAAAGACATCATGGCTGGAGCAGTATTGCTTATAGTATTTTCATCTATAATTATTGGTCTTTTAATTCTCTTCGTTCCATTCATAAACTTCATTCGCTCTTTTTTTTAAAAAAAGGGAGAATTCTATTCGTTCACTGTTATCTTATTGAAAGGGAACGATGGAAAGACATCGAAATAAACAAGGATACATTTTACTGAGTTATGTGGTGTTGATGAGTAAACCAAAAAGGTGGCGCCCCTTCTCAGAAAAGGAAGGAAATCAAAAGCTAAAATCAAAGGGTTCAAAAGAATGGCTCTCTTCTTAAGGATTTTGATTCTTTCTCATATTATTGCATTCGGAGCTACTTTAGCCGTCCGGTTTTTCCTTTTCAATTGCCTCGAGAAGGCTGAGTTCTCCTTTAAGAACCAGAAGTGCTGTGTGCTCAGAAATAGTATATCTGCCTTCAGTTATCTGTCGACTGCGTTTTTGAACGTTTTTTATCGCTCCTCTCGTCGGCTCCAGCGGCAATGTCGTCTGAACCCTTCCACCAGTAAGGAGTGCAATTGCAGCTGCTGCTTCCCCATCTCGCTCGCACCGTCTTTTCAGCTGCGGTGGCGTGGTTCGTGTCTCATCAACGATCTCAATCGGTATCTCAAGAGGGATGAGGGAGTTGATGATTCGATTTCTGGTAATAATGGATCCATGCCCGATCCGGATGCAGGTGTCTTTTGAAGGATACATCGCTAGGAACCGTTTTATCTCACCTGCGACATGTTCAGGGTCATCAATCTGCATTTTCTGCAGGAGGATATCATCACCGACAATCGCGACCCCAGGCCGCTCCCCCGGGTCAATACCGATAAAAATCCTGGAGTACAGCTCCTTTCCTGTGAGTTTCTGGACTGCCTGATCAATCGCATGATCAACGGAATCGTACGTGTCTGTTGCGACAACCTTTCCAAGCAAGATCGTCTCTTGTTCTTTCTGGGAGGTGAGAACGACCCCTATTCGCCGGGGGATGTCATCAGGAGAGGAGAGAGACACATACGCGATCTTGCGTTTTTTTAACTCTTTGATGATATCATGATACAGGGAGAAATCCTTGGTGTAGACACCCAGCGTTTTCATCTAAAGGAAACCATCACGCATTGGAGATATATATCTTTCCACCAGAAGGAAGAGGGTTTTACATGCCTGGGAGGATGATTCCTCTGGAGGCACTTAACACAATAAGGATGAGTGCGCTGGTAAACAAGAACGACCAGACTAGGCTGTTCCAGAGGATTATTTTCCTGCCATCAAGCGGCCCGATCGGTATAAGGTTAAAGGTCGCCAAAAAAGCGTTCACCAAACAAACAAAAACAATAATGCCTCCAAGAGAAAAACCAGCATAGGAGGCATCAACGAACCAGACTGACAACGGATAGGTGACTACCGCGGTAACAATGTTAGCAAGAGGCCCAGCAGCTGCGATATGTCCCCGCTCAAAGCTTCGTGTCTCCCCGCGGAACATGACTGCTCCTGGTGCCGCGAACACATACCCGGTGAACACACCAAGAAGAAGCGAGAGGAGCAACCCCAGGGGGTACATCCTGAATTCTGACCACAGCCCGTATTTCTGCGCCACGAATTTATGGGCGATCTCATGAACAAAAAACGCTGTTAAAATCCCCAGAAAAGATATTGGTAACCATATTAAAAATGCGTGGAGGTTGAACCGGTACACCGGAGACGCGGTAAACGAAAACGCGACCGTAAGAACCGCCATGGCAAGCACGATATGCCGAAGCTCAGTTCTGCTAAACGACCCGGGTTTACCCACCTGCAGGTTCCCCTCCGGGATGTACATGTACTCCCCAGGGGAAAGCTCATGAAACGAGGTGTAGAACTTGCGTTTCTCAGCCATGGCATCCTCAGCGTAGGTGATACGAGTTATAGGGATACTGGATAAAAACATTTAGCCAAGCACTATGTTTGGCAGCCAGGGTAACGCAATGAAATACACTACGGTCGCGAGGATACTGCCCAGGTTTGCTAATGCTACCACCATGAGCAAGCGGACCACTTTATTTTTGAAGAAATCTCGCATACTTTCAATCTTGGTCAACCCCTGGAAATCTTTGATAACAGGTTTCCTGAACTTTGCCTCGACAAGACCTGCGAACCATCCTGGTGCAAAGAAAGGTTCTAGCGCGGTAAATGGTGAAGCCACAAATGCGGTAAGAATAGACAGTGGATGTCCCCGCGCAATCGCTGCTCCTGCTGCGGACAGTAAGCCATGAATAAGGAACCACCAGATGAACATATTAGCGATTTTATTCCATGCTGCAGCACCTTGTGTATAAAGCAGCCAGCCGATGATTGCAAAGAAAATCACGGGGATTGCTATAGAAACAACTTTTGCTAAACTCACTCGTTTCTTAGGAACGCGCTCGAGATCCTCTAAATCAATGTGAAAATCTTGCTTCTGTAATTGTTCTTGAATGCCGGTCAGATGCCCTGCTCCCACAACAGCAACAACCCTTCCTTTCTTGCTTTCCTCAAGGATTTTTTTTGCTATGTACTGGTCACGTTCATGGATAAGCACGTTAGCGGCACTTGGTGCAATCTCGCTGAATTCCTCCATCATCGCGGAGATAACATCCTGCTTCATCAGCTCCTTGAGGTCAAGCTCTGCAAGCTCCTCTTCATCGTACCCGAGCATCGCTTTGAGGAACTCCCAGAGTACCCTGAACTTCTCACGAAAACCCATGGTCCGCCAGGCACGTCGTAGCGTCACCGTGATATCCCGGTCAACCAGCGCGACCTTGAGGGAATGTTTCTCTGCCTCTTGCATCGCCGCGATCATCTCAGAGCCTGGCTCAACACCATACTCCTCACCCAGACGCCGTTGAATAGAAGAAAGAAACGTCTGCGCAAGCATGAAATACGCGTTGTTGGACTTTATCAACGAGGTGACCGGGGTGTTTTCCCATTTCTCCTTCTTCGTGATCGTGTCATACCTGCGTTGACACAGCTCCACAGCCACGATATCAGGTTTATACTGTTCAATGGCTTTGCGAACCTCATCAACACTCTCCTGAGAAATATGGGCAGTACCGATAAGAATGATGTTGTCGCTTACTTTTACTTCCAAAGAGGCATCTCCTTTTTTTACTTTGAGAAATAGCAGACCATTCAAAAAACTATTTTAAATTTCCGCTTCAAAGTCTTCAACGGTTGCGGTGAATTCTTCATCGGTTTTTATCGTTCCCTTCTCTTTCAGAATCGACCGAGCCATCAACCAATAAACCAGGGCAAGCGCGCGTCGTCCCTTATTGTTCGTTGGAATCACATAATCAATATATTTTGTCTCATTGTTCGTGTCACACAGCGCAAGCACCGGGATACCGATGTTTTTTGCCTCATGCAACGCCTGCACATCAGCAAGCGGATCAGTAAGAACAATGATTTCGGGCTCCAGGAATGTTTTTGCGTTCGGGTTGGTCAATGTCCCAGGCTGGAACCGCCCGTCAAGAACCGAAATACCTGTATACTCCCCGAGTTTACGGACCGGTTTTTGCCCGTATTGCCGCACGGAAACTGCAAGGACCTTGGACAGGTCGTATTTTGAAAGGAACTTTGCAGCAGCCTTGATCCGCTCATCAGTTTTCTTCACATCAATGATATATAGCCCGTCGTTTCGAACCTTGTAGATGAACTCTTTGATATCAGCGGTTTTCTGCCGAGTCCCAATGTGTACCCCTGAGGTCATGTATGATTCTTCAGAAACCATCATCTGTTGTTCTGGTTCCTGGGTTTGTTTTTCTTCAGCCATAGATGTTTCCTTCTTATGCGTTTATTTTCTTTTGCTTCACCGTAATCGGTATGGCGCCTTGTTCATACTCAAGCATCGCGATATCCACTGGGTCCATGACACCTTTGGGGATATCTGCTAAAATGGAGGGTGCCCCCATGGAGAGTTGTAAGGCTCGAGCGCCAATGATACGAGCTTTTTCAAAGCGAGTATATGTCACAGTTTTCCTCCAAAGCATAAGGATAGGTAGAACCCCAATAACAGAAACCTTTAAAAATATTGCCCTCAACTATGGTTGTTTTTTTTGGGGGAACCCGGGTTTTTAAAGGATATCGGTTGTTTTTATTTGAGTTCATCGGTGAACTCAGGGACATCCGTTGTCGTGGTCCTGGTGGAGAATTCATCATCAAGGGCGAGTTGCATATCGACAATGATGTCACGTAGCAACCGGTCAATCCGGTTGTTTTCGAACTCTTTGACTCCGTCGATATCGGAGTAGATCTTTCCCATGTAGTTTCCCTCATTTCTATGTATTTCTATATTGTAGAGAACTTCCTCCATCTTCTACACCCTCTTCCTTTATTCAAACAATAAAATACAATACCTATAATAATCTTTTGGAATTTTCAGCATTTTTAGAGCATCCGAGCAACGAGCGTATTGATAGCGTCTTTTCGGTACCCAAGGGAACCTTTGTTGACAAAGGATCGTTTAATGGTCCGGTATCCGCTCTTCGGCGGGTTTAACCGGAAGAGCGGTTTAACCTCAGGTATTTCCTTGTATTTCATCTTGTTTTCCAGGATTGCTTCTGAAAGTTTTTTAATAGTGGCATAGGGCGTCGCGGCCTTGAGGTATTCATCAGTGAGAGGTTTATCACCCATCAGTCTCCCTCGAGACGAAATCAGCTTTGTCAGTGTTTCTTCGTTGATCTCACCCCAAGTGGTGTAGTCTTTCACCATATGAAGCATCCCTTTATAAACCATGTTTTCTTCAAGAAGCACGCAGTGATTCGCACGGTTGAGCCGCAGGAGCTGCAAGGTTTTTTTGATGTCTGGATTGACGTTGATCGTGCCTCGTATTCGGATAACAGCATACACCATGGTTTTTTATCCCTCCGTTTTAACCGGCGTGGGTTCTTCTTTGGCTGGTACCCCGATGTTTCCCTGTATGATACCAAGTTTATTCATTTCACTTTCCGTGATTCTCATTTCAGCGTTCTTTTTAAGTGCGTCATAGACACCTTTGGCGTAGTTGACCACTGTTTTGGTTTTCCCTTCGGTAAACGCCCAACAGTCGTTGACCCCGGCAAGCCGCAGGATCTTTTTTGCAACATCCCCTGTAGCAAGTCCGATGCCGCGCGGAGCTGGTTTAAACGTGACCTCGACAGACCCGCTTTTCCCGGTGACCAGAAACGGGATCGTATGCGGTGTTCGACACCCGCATTGCCAGGAGCCGCACCCGCGTCGGATCTGAATCATGTTCAGCTTTGCATTTTCAATAGCACGTTTAATACTTAAACCGACTTCTTTTCCTTTGGCTTGACCCAGGCCGACAAACCCGTCTTTGTTGCCAACAACAACAGTGATAACGAACCTGACCCGGCGACCGGAGTCGGTCATGCGCTGCACCATTTTCACGTCAATGACTTCATCTTCAACATCAGGGAGTAAGAGATCGACGATTTCTGCTTCTCGCAGAGGTAACCCTGATGCTAACGCATCGCTCATCGTGGTGATCTCAGCGTTTTTCACCATCTTTCCTAGTCGTGTTTTCGGCGTCCAAATCACAGGGGTTGCCCCTTCATCGAATTGTCTGCGTCGTCCGCCTCTTGACGCGCCTCCGCGTTGTGGTCGTCCTCCGGGCATACTTACTCTTTGCCTCCTATAATCTTGGTTTTAATCTCATCGAAATGCGGTTTGATATCTTTGTTCAGATGTTTCCCATGAAGTCTATCCTCCTTGGGAAACATTTCTTTATCATGAGGGCATGCAATGCCCGCGTCTAAGACTCCTTTGAGTGATGCAAATAGTTTACTGCCAACTGTGGGTTTGAATAACCCGATGTCAAGAACGCCTTCTTCGACTCCTTTCTCTTTTGCCCGTTTACCTGCAAGAAGGCCGGTGAGATACGCTGCGGGCGTGGTTGATACCGAATATTTCCAGTTGAACTCCTTCATCAGATCCGTGGATATTGCAGAGGCAATGATCTTATCGCCCTGTGGGCTGTATTCTACGAACTGCACGCGAATGGCTTTGAGTGATGGTCGAACCACAATCCGTGTTTTTTTTGAGCGAAGCAGGTTGAGTCTGTGGCGGTAATCGGTTTTCCGTTCGCGATGCCTGCGTGGCTTCACATGGTATCGTGGCCCTGTTTTCATGCTTTCTCCTCCTTAATGATGTTATCTGCGAGCAGATGTGATTTTAAGTGTTGTTTATTTCTGAAAACACCGCCTTTGGATTTCCGGTAGTACACACGGTAGGTATGTGCATCGATTTGTTTTTCCTCTCGTAATTTCTTTAAGTAACTTCGAATTGGACGGATGGTCCGAATCCATCGTTCTTTATGCGGGAGACGAGCGCATTTCGATCCTTTCCTGGAGCCCTGACCAGTGCGTCGTCCTTTCTGTTTCTGGTTCAGGATGTATTTGCGCCTGCCACTGGAAATACCTTTTTTTTGGATGCTTTTAATGGCTCCGCCGTTGACGAGAATGGAGATGTCGTTCCTTGTGACCGCTTTCGCGATCTCCTCCAGTCTATCAGGATCCATCCAGACCCTGGTCTTCCCACATTTCAGGATAGATGCTGCCATTCTGCGTTGATTTCGTAAATCAGTCATGGTTTATCCCTTCATGTTTAATACTCTAATATCTAATTCAGCAGCGCGCTTTGCGATCCCCAATCGTTTCTTCGTGCCGACGGTGCCGCCAATCCGCACCGCTTGTATCTTCGGGTCGATCGTATCGAGTTCTTTGGACGTGTGAATGATCACTTCTTGAAAACCAGAGGGATGTAACCCGCGGACCGCTATTGGTGATCGGAAGCCTACCCGTACTTTACTGGGTCGGTACTTAAGGTTTATACGCAGCTTTGAGGTGTAGCCTGTTGGTCGTCTCCAGTTCTGCGGGATGCGTTTATACCGGAAACCCTCGTCTCGTAAGAAATGCGGGGTTCGTTTCTTGATTTGTCGGCGGATCACCAGCTGCTTTTTGAGTTTGTCGTTTAACTGCGCTTTGATTTTTGGTTTATACGCGCCTTCTTTTTCCTCAACGATCTCTACAGCTTCTTCTTTTTTCGCTGGTTTTTCTGGTTCTTTTTTCTCTTCTGCTGCCGTGGCTGTTTTTTCTGTGGGCTTTTTAGTTTTTTTCGCAGTTTTTTCTTTTTTTGTTTTCAGCTGACCTAAGATTTCGTTTGCGTTTTTCGTGCTCATTCCTTTGATCTTTGTCAGATCCTTGACCGATGCTTTTTTCAGCTTATCCATGGATTCGAATCCGTTATCATAAAGGAGTTTTGCTTTTGTTTTACCGACACCTTTGAGTGATTCGAACTCTTTGAGAACCGCTTCTTTGGTCATGGTTCAGCCTCTCTTGATAACATAGATACCATCTTGGAACACCCGGATATCCCTGTTTCTAACTTTGGTTGCCCGCTCGATGTTCGCCGCGGTTTGCCCAACCTTTTCTTTGTCAACGCCAGACACCGTGATGCTTTCCGCCTTGACTTCGACTGTAACATCAGGGAGGATTTCTGCTCTCCGTGGAGATCGCTCACCAAGGAAGTTCTGGATAACAAGCTGGTTTCCTTCAACGCTGTTTTTAATAGGGAAATGAGAAAACACGGTCTTCATCTTGGTTTCATAGCCTGTGGTGACTCCCTTGATCATGTTTCTGATATGTGCCTTATAGGTTCCGACCAGTGCTTTTTCTTTCCGATGAGGCGACTGGGAACAGGAAATCGAAACAACATTACCGTTCACCGCAAGAGTAAGTTTAGGGTGGGCCAGAAGCTTAGACATCGCTCCTTTTGGGCCTTTGGTATGAACGTTTTTCCCTTCAATGGTGATGTGTACGCCATCAGGGATGGTAAGTTCCTCTTTTATATCAGCTGTCTTTGCCATGGATATCACTTTTTAGTACACATACGCGAGGAGTTTTCCTCCGATGCCTTTCTTTCGTGCCTCATCATGAGAGATAATGCCCTCCGTGGTGGTCAGGATCAGCAGTCCGAAATCACGTGCCGGGAGGTATCGCGCTTCCCATTTATCCATCTCTTGGACTTTGATAGGGTAGCGTGGTTTAATGACACCGCAGTTGTTGATGCTTCCGAGGAGCTCTATGTTAAAAATGCCTGCTTTTCCGTCCTCAACATACTCGAAGCTACCTAGGTATCCTTTCTCTTTTAAAAGATTCAGGACCCCTCCAACGAGTTTCGAGGAAGGCCTAATCATGCATTTATGAATTCCTCGCACTTCTGCGTTTTTTATGATTGATAATGCGTCTGCCAATGGATCGTTTAACATACCTTTCCAGCCTCTCTAATCGTATTTTTTAAACCCTATTTCCTCTGCTTTATCTCGGAAACACTGTCTGCAGAGATGAAGGCCATAGCGTCGTATGAGCCCGCGTTTCCTACCGCATTGTTCACATCCGATTTTCCTGCCGTACATTTTCTTACGCTCTTTAATCCTCATTCTACAACCTCGACGTTAAATGTTTCTGTGATAAACTGCTTGGTTGCTTCTCTTGAGAGTTGATGCCGTTGCGGTATCTTCCGGCGATCAATCCGTCGATGTTTAATGCGATACCCAGGGTTTTCAACCGTAACACAGATATCCATACCGAAAATCCCCATGTTCGGGTCGTATTTCTGGCCCTCAAACAGAGTGTGATCCGGTACTCCAAACGAGAAATTCCCCTGATCGTCAAATGAATATTCTGAGATTTTATTCTCCCGTATCTTCAGCGCGTCCTTGAGGAATTTTTCCGCTGCTTTCTTCCGCAGGGTCACCTTGCAGCCAAGCGGCATGAATTTACGCAGACCCCAGTCTTTGTTCGTGGTTTTCGAAATGGTTTGTACGGGTTTATGACCAGTGACATTTTGAAGAACAGTTTCTGCTTTCTTGAGTTTATCACCTGATTCGCCAACGCCGATGTTCACCGTGACTTTTGCGACCCGTGGCTGAATCGGTTTCTTTTTTTCTTTCGTTTTTTTAGCCCGTTTTGTTTTCCGTTTCTTAGGTGCTGTCGTTTTTTTTGCGCTCATTGCATTTTCACCTCAGGAAGGCTGATCGCTGGCTTTGTTTTCCCTATGGGGAACACATACTGAGCTATTGTCGAAAATTCCTTTTCACCCTTCATTATTGCAAGATTCGGTTTTGATGAGGCAACTACCTGGATTTCTTCTATGTTAGCGACTTCTCCGATGTGGGTTCCACCGGTGATCATAGAAACGGTTCCTTTATCAAACTTGTATACCTCATCAATCTTGTTTTCTTTAAATGAAATCTTAAGGACGTCTCCGGTTTTGTACTCGTCTTTTTCAACGAGTTTGTTGTTTCCGTCATGCAGATTGAGTTGAATCTTATTGCCTCTGATGATTGTTTTGTTTTGGACCCGGCACAGCTTCCATTCCGCGTCGCTCTCAGAAATCGGGACGAGAATAAGTTTACCCTTCCGGTCAAAAAGAATCCGCACACTCTTCCTTATTTTAGGAATGGTGATAACATCCATAAGTCCACAGGAGAATTTGAAGTTCTTCCGTTTAGCCCCGTCCACAAGGATATCTCCGTTGGACACGATCTTTCGTGCTTCCTTGTACGTGTCACAGAGCTTCATGTAATCTCGGACGAGCAGACCAAGCGGTATCGATTGATCCAAGGCATGCGGACCTGGTGATGCTCGAATGGTGAACACCCGCTCTTTCCTCGGGATTCGTAATACTCTTGGGGCTGCAAGTCTTTTAAGGTGTTTGCTCACTGTTCTTCACCTTCTTTTTTCTTTGGGGAGGTTTTAGCAGCAGGTTTCTTTGCTGCTGGTTTTTTCTTTGGCGGCTCAGGACTCTCTTCTTTTGGTGTTTCCTCTGGAGGTTCTGGTGTTGCTGCGGGCTCCTGCGGAAGCTTCGGAGTTTCTTCTTTTGCGTGTTCTTTTTCCTCTTCTTCTTTGATTTTTTCTTCCGCTATCTTTGCTTCCTCAGCTGCCTTCTTTTCATCTTCACGCAATCTGAGTTGTTCCGCTGCTTCTTTTTCAAGTTCTTTTTTCGCGGTCTCAGACAGTCCTTTTTCAAGTTTCTGCCGTCGCCATTTATCAGTAACATTTAATTTTGTGATAAGCAAGGTACTCGCATGGATCGGTTTTGCTATCTTGGTTCCTTTCGCCGTGGTAAGAGTGACTCCTTCGATTTCCACGGTCTGATCTTGCACGTTTACTTTTGATATTTTATCCTCATGCCCTCGAAAGCTTCCTCGCATGACTTTGACGGTGTCTCCTTTCACAACAGGGAGGCTACGTCGGTCGTATTTCAACAGCAGGTTTTCTGCAAGATGGGAAGCAATTCCTTTCCTCTTCACATGAAGAGGCGCATTATAGAGCATGTATCGTTGTTTTCTTGGTTTTATTGATGTCATGATCACTCACTTTACATGATTGTTGCTGCAAGTGCAGCTATCTTTGGCCATCGTTCCGCGGCTTCTATGGCGACCGCTCCTTTTATCATCGTTCCCTTGGTTTCACCGGTATCAGTGATGATGACTGCAGCGTTATCCTCAAATTGAACCATGAGGCCGTCTGGCCGTCGGAACGGTCGTCTTTGACGGACAATAACTGCTTTGAGGATTTGTCGTCGCATCTCTGTTGCACCTTTTTTGACACTCACAATCACCAGATCGCCGACACCAGCGGTCGGGGTTCTCCGATGAACTCCTTTAATCTTCGGAGTCATGATAATTTGGACGACTTTTGCACCGGTGTTATCAATGCAGGTTAATCGGGCGCCTACCGGCAACCCACGCATCATTCTTCCAGCTATTCCTTTCATGGTTCCTTCACCAATTACATCTTTTCTACAGTTACAAATGAAACGGTTTTACTGAGTGGTCGGCATTCCGCGATTCGTACTTTATCGCCAACCGTAAACTTCATACAGGGTGGACAGTGCGCATGATAGGTTGATGTTCGTTTCTCGTACCGCTCGTATTTCTTCACAAAATGCATGAATTCTCGTTCGATCGAAACCGTGTTCTGCCTTTTTGTTGAGACCACGGTCCCAATGATAATTTGTCCTCTCACAGGTAACGTCCCGTGGAATGGACATTGTGTATCAGTACAGCTACCGCTGGGTGGTTTGATGTTCAACCCTATGTCTCGTGCTTCCTTTTTTTCTGCCACTATCTTCACCTTGTTTTTTTATTCTATCTTCAGGTCGATACACCAATCGTGTTCCTTTCACGATGGTGTTTTTACCATGATATTCAAACGCAAACGTTGCTGTTTGCTTTGCAATTCGTTTCTGTTTCTTGTCGTTTTCGATGAGGAACGTGTGTTGTGTCTCATCGATGATGATTCCTGTTTGATTCACCCAGGAAGGATCAGTGCATTCGATGATGGTGACGTGTCTACCTATCAGTTCATCACTGGTGATCGGTTCATGTTCCATAGTCTTCGTCCGTGACGCAGAGATGCGTCAGTGGTTTGCTTTTAGATCACGTCAACGGCAAATCCGAGTTTCTCTAATGCTTCCTTTACTTTTGCTCGGTGATCTCCCTGGAGTTCGATTCTGCCTTCTTTGATGGTTCCACCGCAGGCGCAGATCGATTTGAGATTGCTGACAAGAGAGTTCATGTCCAGGTCATGGGGATTCAGACCGTCGACGACCGTCATCGTCTTCCCATACCTGCGCTTGTCAACAGCAATCGTGATGCTTTGCTGTTCACGTGCGATCTCTTCACAGACACAGATCTCTTTAGGGAGGCCACATTTATGGCATATATCACTCATTTGTGTTCTCCTTCCTCCTTCATGATCGTAAGGATCCTGGCGATGGATTGCCGCACCTGCCTGATTTTCCCAGGAGATGGTGACGATCCACCCATTGCAGATATCCCACGTTCATGCATCAAGTCTTCTTTTAATTCTTTGAGCTTTTCGCTCCTTACTTCAGGAGTCATCTGTCTGATTTCTTTAGCCTTAAGAGTCATTTTCTGGGGCCTCTCGCAGTAATTTTCGTATGTTTTTCACAATCAATTCAGCGGTTTTCTGACCTATGCCGTCAATGGCCATGAGATCATCAAGGTTCATGGTGTAGAGCTCTTCAAGTGAAGTGATTTTTGCTTTGTCCAGTTTCTTTAACACGGAGGGGCCAATACCTGAAATCTTGATGATGTTCTTGATATCGGTTTTCTTCTCAAGCTTCGGCTCAGGGAGTTTTTCTCCGACTTTGGGTTGTGCTTTTACTTCCTCTTTGGGAGCGAGCTTGTAGATCACTTGATCAGGAAGTATGGCATCAGGTTTCATGATTCTGACTTTGACGCCAAGCACACCGGGTTTGAGTTTCGCGGTTGCCATTCCGACCATCATGACTTGCTTTGCGGTTTCACCGCAGTATTTCACATGGCCTTCGGTGAATTTCTCAGTTCGATGTCTCTCACCGGTAAGTTTACCCGCGATAATAATCTGGCAGCCTTTCGCGCCAGCTTGCATGATCCGTCGGACCGTGGAATGACCTGCGCGTCTGAAATGCCATCCTCGTTCTAATGCCTCAGCGAGTTTTTCTGCCATAATCTGCGCGTTCAGGGATGAGCCAGACCCTGATTCTTGAATCTCAATCTGTGGGTTATCGACATTGAATTTCGTGTGAATCGAATCCGTGAGTTCTTTAATTTTTGCGCCGCCTTTGCCAATGACCATACCAGGGCGCTCAACGAGGATGTTCACCCGTGTTCCAATAGGCGTTCGCTGGATGCTCATGCCGCCGAAACCAGCACCTTGGATTTCTTTGACAAGGAATTTCTTGATTAAGGATCGTTTCGCATTCTCTCGAACGAACTTACGCTCATTTGCCATTATTCTACCTCTTCAAGAATCATTTCGACGTCGGTCGTGGTTTCATTCTTATCGGTTGCTCTACCGTGTGCACGTGGCATCATTCCTTTAATGATTCTGCCTTGATATGCAGAGATATGTGTAATCTTCATGTTGTCAACATCAAAGCCTTTGTATTCCGCGTTGTTCTCCGCGTTCTTGAGAACCTTAAGCATATATCGGGCTGCTTTTTCCGGGAAGCTGCCAGGCCCGATGCCTTTCTGATGCAGTCGTTTCTTCTTATGATAAATGGCGGGGAGCGCGCGTTTAAGGGCAACGATTTCTTCGAGGTATTTCCTAGCCTCTTCAACAGTCATTCCTTTTAACGCATGTGCGAGGTTCATGGAATCCTTTTGAGAGCAGTGCAGCTCATATCCAAAGGCTCGTGCGCTTTTTTCCGGGTCTTTCTCAGTTGAGTACTTCGGCATGTCTCATCACTTCAATGGCATGAATTTGGATCCCCTGGTTGCTCCGACACCAGGTCCGGTGTGTTTCACTTTCTTGCGGGTGAGTGCGAATTCCCCAAGGTAATGCCCGACCATCTGGGGCTGAATGCTGACGCGTTCGAAATCTTTCCCATTGTAAATCAGAAGATTATGACCAATGAAGACAGGGAGGACAATCATGTTTCTGCAGTGGGTCCTAATCAGATCTCCGTGTTTTGCGACCTTGACGTCCTCGAGTAGCTTGTTCTCATCGCGACTTAACCCTCGTTTCAGTGTTCTACGGGAGCGTGACGGAAGCAAAGGTAGTAATTCTTCAAGGGTGAGCATCTGGAGTTCCTCAAGGGTTTTCCCCTGGTATCGGAATTCTTTTTTCCGCACCTCGACTTTTTTCCGCTCGCGTTTCCGTCTGCTTTTCGCTGATGACCCAAACTCTCGCGCCATGTTCATTACCTTCTCCCGGTTCTCCGGGCAGCAATGTTACCCACTTTTCTTCCTGGTGGTGCACCGCGGGATACACAACTTGGTTTTCCAACATGTTGATGACTGCCACCACCGTGAGGGTGATCAACCGGGTTCATCGCAACACCTCGGACAACCGGATAGTTTCTCCCTTTGCCACGTTGTGCGTTCCATTTCTTCCCTGCTTTCATGAACGGTTTGTCTTGTCGTCCACCACCAGCAGCAATACCAACAGTTGCTCGACATAAGGAATCTAATGTTTTGAATTTCCCTGACGGGAGTTTAATGATGGTTTTGTGTGCGTCATGAGAAATCACATACGCGCCGCAACCGCCTGCACGCACCATTTTACCGCCGTCACCTCGCGTGATTTCAATGTTGTAAATCGGGTACCCTTCAGGGACAACACCGATAGGCATGATGTTGCCTAGTTCACAATCTGCTCTGCTTTGGGTGAATTTGACTTCACGGCCAACAGAAGTTCCTTCAGTTGCTACCATGAGTAATTTTTTATTATTCTCAAGACGTACCTCTGCAACAGGGGATGATCGACCAGGATCATGGATGATACCTTCAACGACTCCTTTGGTGTCCCGATTGTTCCCATAAACGATGTTCCCTCGATATTTATGCGACGGAACACGATACCTTCCTCGGAAACGCCCTCGTCGCTGCTGGATAAGATTCTTTCCCATACATCACACCCCTTAGAAGACTCCTATGCGCATGCCGATGTCCTCTGCCTTGTACTCGGGCATGAAGACGACAGTCGCATGTTTTCCTTTCTTTGTTATACGTGTGTTCACTGTTTTTACTTTCACGGCGAACATTTGCTCAACTGCTTTTTTAATCTGTTCTTTCTTTGCGTTTCTGCGAACAATGAATTCTAAGGCGTTGTTGTTTTCCATATGACCCATGGATTTCTCCGTCACAAAGGGATATAAAACGATGGCATACGGGTCTATTACCATTACTTTGCACCTCCCATTTGTGTTAACGCGGATTTGGTAAACACCGTAAGTCTGCCTGCAATTCCACCTGGTGCAAGATGCTCGATGTTAAGGGAATTAGGTTTTGCGATGTCAACGCCGCTGAGATTATCAGAGCTTTTATTAACGGTATTTTTGGTTGAGACAATGAGCAGTGATTTCGGGGTGCGGTATCGTCGCCCACGCATTTTTCCTTTGCCTGCGCGTACGTGCTTGCCGTCTACTGAACGGAGCACATCGACGTAAATCCCGATTTTCTCTAGGACTTCTGCGATTTCCTTTGTTTTTTTGATGTTTTCAAAATCGTCATCAACAATGATAGGTAACGTGATTTTTTCATCAAAGCGGTGTCCACGTTTTGTCACGACTTCTTTGTCTGCTGTTGCGGCAATGGCTGAGTTGCGTGCGAGCAGGTTTTCTTTTTTGTTCATTTTTTCTTTCCAGTCGCGTTCTACTTTTGGGGGGTGTGCGCGTCTGCCACCAACAACGTTTGGGGCAAGAGCCGCTGCTTGCCCCTGGGTTAACCGGGGTACTCGAGACATCCCTCTGCCTTTTCCGACGGATGCGACCGCGTGTCGTTTTCCTGCTTTGGGGTCTGATCCATAGGGATGGCGTTGGTTTGAACGAATCACTTCAAATGATTTTTTAATGATGTCAGGACGGTACGGGGTGTCAAAGACCTTCGGGAGATCGATTTTTTCTTTGACGGTACCGTCCATGCTGTACACGTTTACTTTGGTCATGATTATGCACCTTGTTTACTGGTTGTTGAAATATAGGTTATCTCTGGTTTCTGGATTTTCACACCACGTTGGTATCGGACCGCGTCTCGCATGCCGATAAGTCGTTTGACTGGTCCAGGAATGGAGCCATGAACAAGGATGTAGGAGTTTCGTATGACGCCGTAGCTATGGAATCCGCCAGCAGGGGTGATTTCTTCACCGTTTTCTCCGACTTTGAGTACTCGTTTGTTGTATTCGGTTCGCTGGTGGTACCCGTGTTGTCCTGCTTGGGGGACAGTTGCTTGAACCCAGCTAGGGTGCCAGGATCCTGCTGTCCCGATCATTCTGCGGTGTTTGGAGTTTTTATGTGAAAGGAGTTTCACGTGATGTCTTTTGATGGTGCCTTCCCATCCTTTTCCTTTCGTGATTGCGATGGTATCGAGCATGTCTCCTTCTTTGACGACGTCGCTTATTTTCAGTTCTTTTCCCAGGATTTCTTGAGCGTATTTAATTTGATCCTCAATGCTGCCTCCACCGATTTTTACTTCAGAAATCTCAGGTGTTTTCTTTGGCGTGCCGGTGACGAGTTTCGGTTGGGTGTAGACAATAGCGCGAATTTCCTCAGCGTCTTTCGTAATATCCCAGTTTTTCTCTTTCTGTTTTTTTGCCAGGGGTATGCGTCGTGAGAGTTCCGGGTCGAGTTTCTCTGCCCAGAGTTCGCCGATGCATTGAAGCCCGTACGCGGATCGTTGGTATGCTCTCACCGCTGCGACCTTAATCGGTGGTGTTTCAACGACAGTGACCGCCATTCTTACTTCTCTGCCTGAAGTTGTGGACGTGGGTCGGTAGTCGACGATGAATGCATGGGTCATTCCGGCTTTGTATCCGAAGAACGCCTGAAGTTTTGGTTTGTCAGCTCCTTCTGCCCAGCTTTTAATGTGGGGCGTTTCTGTTTTGGCGCGTTTCCGTGGCCAATAGGCGTGTGACCCTCGTTTTGGATGGTGGATATTTGCCATAATATATCCTCTGTTTTTATCTTGTAAATATTCGTGTTCTCACTATGTCTCCACCGTGACATTTCCGAAACAGCTAAAAAACTATGTCAGCTGTTTGTTACCGGGTTTCTCGAGGAATTGCCCGATCATGTCTGGTAGAGACAGGGAAGTAAGGCATAAAAGAAATGGTATATAAATGTTGTTGCACGGGTTTAGATGTGATAAATCTGATTAAGGCCGCACCAGCTACATCGATATTACATCCATATTTTTGTGTTATTTATTTATCATATATTATATTATAGGTAATCTCTTGTTCGTTTTATAAAACATGTTAGTAAACCTTTATACCGTGTAGGATTTATCATAATGTATTTAATCTTGTCTTCTATACTCTTTTTTGAAGGTGGCAGTATGAGTAATATTGTTGAGGAATTCGGTCAAAATGCAGGAAAGGTATGGCAGGCGTTAAGCGAGAAAGGACCGCTGTCAGAGACAAAGCTTATCAATACAACGTTTTTGAATGAGCACCAATTGCATCTTGCAGTCGGTTGGCTTGCCCGGGAGAACAAGATCCGTCAGAATGGGACCGTGTACAAACTCGGGGATACGAATCTTGTGGATAAAATCGGTGCGGATGCAGGGAAAATCTGGACTGTGATCTCATCAAAAGGGGAAATTGATGTCTCCTCGCTTGCGAAGCTTGCTAAGGTCAATGTCAAGGATGTGTATACCGCGGTCGGTTGGCTTGCTCGGGAAAACAAGGTTGACGCAAAAACCGTGATGAAGCAGAAGAGCGAGCAGTTGAAGGTCTGCATAAAACAATAACACTCTTTTTTTTATTTTAGCATGGTGCTGCTAGAGACAAGGAAGTCGCAGTCGCAGTTGGTGCATTTGCATTCATGGGCTGTATGTTTTCCTGTGATTTCTCCGCGTAAGGGTCTGATGTGTTCACTGCCGCATTTCGGGCATTTGAGGTCTTTCATCCCAGGTAGTTCTCGTCGCTCGATCATACGTTTTCTGGTAAGGGAGTCTTGTTTATAAATCATATTCTTTCTCCGGGTCGAAAGTGTTGCTATCGTTTTGTATGTTTGTTATCTTTCTATTGAATGTTTGGCAATAATTGGAGCAATGTTGGTAAATTACCAATAATTTTAAATAGGGGTGAGTTCCATATATTACTCTATACCACGATATTAAGTGGCTAGAAATAAAATGGAGAAACGGATATGAAAAAAGACACAACCAAGAATGCAATAAAGGCCTCTGCTATTCTAACAATGATCATTCTCTTGATCGCCGGTCTCTCCGGCTGTACGAATCAGCAGAAGACCATTATAAAAATCGAAGGCGCATTTGCCCTTCAACCTATGATGCAAAAATGGGCAACTGAATACGAAAAAACCCATACGAACATCACCATTGACATTAACGCAAATGGCGCAGGAGCCGGAATGGCTGATGCATTAAAAGGGATTGCTGACATCGGGATGGTTTCCAGAGCAGTAAATAACTCAGAAATCAGTCAAGGAGCCTTTTGGATCTCTGTCGCAAAAGATGCCGTAGTTGCAACCATGAATATAAATAACCCTGTCAAAGACATTATACTAGCGAGAGGCGTAACAAAACAACAATTCAAAGATATCTTTATCACAGGAAATATCTCAACTTGGGGGGAACTGGTAGGAGATGCTAATATTACTGATAAAATCATTGTCTACACACGATCAGATGCCTGCGGAGCTGCAGATACATGGGCAAAATTCATGGGAAAATATGTTCAAAATGATATCGGCGCGAAGATCGATATCAATAGAATCTCAGCGGTCAATGGAGATAATGCAGTTTTAGCTGCGGTTCAAGGTAGTCCAAATGCAATTGGCTATGATAACACAGGGTATGTCTATACAAAGAAACTTGCTGATAACTCAGTCGTTCCAGCTGATGGAGTTCTCCCAGTTCCGATTGATCTAAATGGAAATGGAACTCTTGAAGCAAATGAAAATGTTTATGCCAATCGAATAGCGATGGTGACTTCCATTGTTAATAATGTGTATCCTTCACCACCAGCACGGGTAGAAAATTTAGTAACGTTACATAACTTTACCGGAATTGCCAAAGACTTTGTCTATTGGATTTTAACTGATGGTCAACAATATGTTCTTGATGCAGGGTATGTTCCCTTGTCACAAGATACCATAGATTTACAGCTGCAATATCTGCAAAATGGGACTCGACCAGAAATACCAAAGTAATTATCGCTCATAAGAGGAAAAAAATAATTATGAAGGTATTTAAGAAATTATGAATAAGAGAAAATTGCGTGATTTCATTGGCACAAAACTAATGCTGATGGGGACGCTTTTTATCTCTGTTTTATTTTTTCTTATTTTGATCCTTCTTTTATTTCGATCCAGCCTTGTGTTAGAATCTCATTCAATTACTGACGTATTATTTTCTTCTATCTGGAATCCAGATGCAGGGGATTTTGGTCTTGCTGCTGTTATTATTGATACTATACTAGTAACCGGAATAGCCCTTGTTATTGCGATTCCCATCTCGTTACTCAGTGCCATCTATATTGTTGAGTACGCTCCTCTTCGGATAAGAAGAATCATCAGACCCTTTGTTGATGTTCTTGCTGGTGTTCCCTCAGTCGTATATGGGCTATGTGCCTTCATCTTCTTAGTTCCATTTGTAAGAGATGTTGTCGCACCATGGTTTGGCGCACAAAGCACAGGTCTAAGTATCTTTACCGCTTCTTTGATCCTCTCTGTCATGGTCTTTCCGATTATCATCTCATTATGTATTGAATCATTCGATGCAATCCCTATCGCATTAAAAGAAGCATCACTATCTGTTGGAGCAACAAAATGGGAGACAGTAAAAAAGGTTGTCCTCCGTGCTTCAGCGCCAAGTGTAATCGCAGCGATACTCCTTGGTTTTGGACGAGCGTTTGGTGAAACCATTGCAGTCAATATGGTTATTGGTGGAATGCCTCGTCTTCCTTCATCCCTGTTTAATCCTGGAGAAACCCTTGCCTCCCTCATCGCATCAAAATATGGTGAACTGATGTCAATACCAATCTATGAATCCGCACTCATGCTTGTGGCACTGATACTCTTTATTGTTGTTCTGCTGTTCTATCTGCTTGGGTTCCTTATTTTACGAAGAGCAAAAAAGAGGTGGAACTATTGAACCGACGTACACTTGAGGAAAATCTGTTTAAAATCCTTATGTTTGCTTCCCTGTGCATTGTTCTTGGCAGTTTAGTCATTATCTTTGGACTTGTCGTTATTAACGGTGCGTCATCGTTAAATATTGAAATGCTGACACAAACCCCTACAATTTCTTCACCAGGGGCACCTCCTGGAGGAGGAATCCTTAATGCTATTGTTGGATCTCTGCTTCTTGCGTTACCTGCAACAGGGATAGCAAGCTTGATTAGCATCGGGATTGCTCTGTTCCTCCAAACCGATTTTCTCTCCCCTCGAGTTTCCAATGCAATACGATTCATGCTTGATGTTCTCTGGGGTATTCCCTCAATTATCTATGGTATTTTCTGTCTGATGATAATGATCTATCTCGGAATGAGTTCATCTGTTCTTGTTGGGATGATCGCATTAACCATGCTTGAAATCCCTATCATTACCCGTTGCATGGACGAAGCAATCAAAATGGTCCCTATAGGGTTGAAAGAAGGATCATACTCGTTAGGATCAACAAAATTTGAAACCGCGGTACGGGTTGTTCGACGACAAGCCTTCCCCGGGATTCTTGCAGGAATGCTTCTTGGACTCGGCCGGGGAATAGGCGACGCTGCTTCAATATTGTTTACCGCAGGTTTTTCAAATCGAATTCCAACATCACTCTTTGATGCAACTGCATCTCTCCCCACAATGATCTATAATCTCTATTCGACGCCACTAGGGCAATCAAAAGCGTTTGCAGCGGCGTTCATCCTCTTAATCATTGTTCTCATTGTCAGTGTTCTTTCAAGACTCTTAACAAGACGATTAAAAAAACATATCATAAAATAAAGAAGGAAACATCATGGAAGAATATCAAATAGAAACAAAAAATTTAAACGTGCATTACCATAAATTAAAAGTACTCAAAGATGTCAATATCAGGATTCCTGCAAAACAACTCACCGCGGTGATCGGACCATCAGGCTGTGGGAAAACAACATTGCTGAAATCAATCAACCGCCTCTTAGATATTCATGACGATGTAAAAATTGCAGGGCAAATCCTTGTAAATGGCGAAAACATTCTTGATCAAAAAACAAACGAAGTACCCGACATACGAAAAAAAATGGGGTTACTGTCACAAAAACCATACCCCCTCCCTATGTCCATTTTTGAAAACGTTGCATATGGATTACGGATTCATCATCAAAAAAACAAAGAAGAGATCTCTCGAATTGTTGAATACTGTCTAAAGGAAACCGGTCTGTGGAATGAAGTGAAAGACCGTCTGCATGATCCTGCAACACGACTTTCATTAGGACAACAGCAACGACTCTGTCTTGCGCGAGCAATCGCTGTCAAACCTGCGGTTCTGCTTTGCGATGAACCAACATCAGCACTTGATCCTATCTCAGCTCAACAAATCGAAAAGCTTCTTCTCAAACTAAAAAAAGATTATACTGTTGTACTGGTGACCCATACCCTTCGTCAGGCGAAACGTGTCGCTGATTACATTATCTTTCTCTATTTCGGCATGGTCATCGAACAAGGACCAGCCGCTGAATTTTTTGCCAACCCAAAAAACCCTGAAACGAAAGCATATCTTAGCGGGGAGATCAGTTAAGATTCAAAGGAGTGATATGATTATGAAAATTGAACTGGATGAAGTCAAATGCATCAAAGAAAGCGCAATCACGATCCGTGGATCACGCAGACGAATCACGGTACCGTCAGAGGTGGTAGACCTTCTGAAGCTTAAAGACGGTGATAAACTCCGCTGGGTCGTCCTGAATAACGGATCAGTGTCGATAACAAAAGTAAAATAAAAAAGCGAAAGAGGTAACAACTGTTTTAGGCTTGCGCGTCAACTTCCCTGGCGTATGCTTGTTTTGGGGTAATGCTGCCTGCAATTGCTGCCGCTATCCCAATTTTTATAAGATCACCAAGAAGGAACGGAAAAAGACCCATCACGAGTAATCCCCAGAGATCAACCGTTACACCTGAGAGAGAAAGCCAGCTATACAGTCCGAGCAGCCCCACGCCAAAGACGATGACAAAGTTTGCAAACATCATCAGTGCAAACATCGTTAACGTGTTGCGTGATTTCACATAAGTATCAACACAGTACCCAAGGAAGAATGCGGCAAGGACAAACCCGACAAGATACCCGCCAGTGGCGCCAGTGAGTACACCAAGGCCGCCATGCAACCCGGCAAACCAAGGCATCCCAGCAAGACCAATCCCAAGATACAGTCCCTGGCTGATACCACCCCACCATTTCCCTAACACGATAGCACTGAGAAGGACTGCAAAGGTCTGACCAGTTAATGGAACCGGTGACCATGGTAAATAGAACCGCACCTGTGCCAGCAACCCGGTGAGACACGCAAAACTTAAAGCAAGTACGATTTTATGAACGAGGTTTAACTCATATCTCCATTTGAAGAACGAATATCGTGCATATTTGTATTTGTTCATATTCATGGTTATTTCCATAGGTACCAACCTCTTATAACGTAAAATTGAGGAGGTGTAACAGATACTGCTAAAAGAAGTTTTTGTCCATGGGCAACATCACCACCGGTAATCAAACATATTTTGTCGGGCTTGGTGGTGCGAATGAAACAAATTTCTACTGGCGGATCATGGGGTTAGTCGGACCGACGTTCTCCATGTATGGCGTGTATTCAAAATTTGAAAATACGACACGGGTAATCTAACCTCTCATGTTTAGAGAGAAACATAATTAAAGATTACTTCAGATACGACCCTTCATGGTTCAAGTCCCACGAGGAACACGAGATTTTATCCCAGAGGAGATGCAGAAACGTCGCTACATTGAAAAAAACATGACTGCGACATTTTCCTCATTTGGGTATGGGGAAATCCAGACACCAACCTTTGAAAACCTAGAGCTTTTTACCGCGAAATCCGGGGAATCCATCATCAAAGAGTTATATGCGTTCACGGATAAAGGAGGTCGGGAGCTTGCGTTACGACCAGAGCTGACCGCCCCAGTAATCCGGTGTTATATTGAGCGCTTACAGATGGAGCCAAAACCGCTCAAGCTGTTTTACTTTGGGAACTGTTTTCGCTATGATCGTCCGCAGAAAGGAAGATACCGGGAGTTTCAACAGGCAGGCTGTGAAGTCATCGGAGCAGACACCCCCGAGGCAGCAGCAGAGCTGCTCGCGCTTGCCTACCGTCTTTTAAAAAATGTGGGGCTGAAAAACATCTGCATGAACATTGGGAATCTTACTCTTGTTTCCGCGCTCTTCAAAAAACTGAACCTCATCAAAGACGACCAGAAAATCATCCTTCCCTTGATTGATAAATCCTTGTTTGATGATCTGCGGATATCGCTTCGTGACTGCGGGGTATCGGATCATGATGCAGAGCATTTCATCAAAATACTTCAGACGTCGGAGATCAACGAGATTCGATCGTTCCTTAAAGACGACCCTGCTGCACAAAACGAGCTTGCAGGTATGGAGACTCTTCTTGATTTTCTCAAAAACGGGTTTCATGTCACGGAATATCAGATAAAACTTGGGATTGTCCGCGGGCTTGATTATTACAAAGGCCTGGTGTTTGAAATCGATGCACCGGTGCTTGGTGCTGAAAAACAGCTCTGCGGCGGCGGAGCGTACGAGCTGGTGAAGCTTTTCGGCGGCACTGAGGTGCCAACCGCCGGGTTTGCGGTAGGCTTTGACCGTACTATACTCGCACTTGAGGCAGAAAGTTTTTCCTTCCCGCCACCTGCTCTTGACGTCTACATCATTCCGGTAAACCCGGATATGATCACCACGGTTATTGATATTGCATCGCAGCTTCGAGCAAAAGGATTGACCGTTGATTTTGATCAGCTCCGAAGAGGCATGGGAAAATCATTAAAATACGCAGACGCAAAACATGTCGCTAGCGTCATTATCGTTGGGCTTAAGGAACTGGAGAAAAAATCGGTTACCCTCAGAGACATGAAAACAGGAAACCAGGAAATCATTCCGCTCGCAGAACTATCAGCCAGACTAAAAAAACATCACACGTAGACTCTTTGTATGAAAAAACAAGTCATTATTATTGATACCTCAGCGATTCTTTCTGGAAAACCAATACATTTTCCCAATGCAAGACTGGTGACGACGTCAGGTGTTGCCGATGAATTAACCCCTGGGGGACGGGACTATCGCACCTTCGAGCTTCTTCAGGAAAAAGGCCTGGAGATTCATTTACCATCAAAAGAGTCATTGCAAGTTGTTAAAAAAACCGCGCAGCAGACCGGTGATGACCGCAGACTCTCTTCTGCTGATGTAGAGATCATCGCTCTCGCACTCGACATTAATAGCGAGCCTGAAACAGAAGCAATGATTCTGACTGATGACTATTCAATTCAGAATGTGGCCTCAACACTACAGATCCGGTTTGAGGGATTCTCTCAGAAAGGAATAACAAAAAAGTTTAAATGGGTCTCTCGTTGTCCAGGGTGCGGAAAACACTTCAACGAACGAACAGATAGTTGTCCTATCTGCGGAACAGCAACACGAAGTTTGCCTCGCAACAAAACGAATCTATGATGGTATGAGCACATGAAGATCAAAGATATGTTTCTACGGTTTTGGAAAAGCGATAACGATAAGGTTTCTATTGTTCGAGACGTCGTTATTGCACTGCTCGCGGTGTTTGTTATTTTAATGCTGCTTTGGGGATATACCGGTCAGTGGTTTGCCGCCCCCATGGTTGCAATTGAGTCCGGAAGCATGGAGCATCAACCACCGAATTACCCAGCAGCACCCTTCGGACGTCTTGGGACGATTGACGCTGGTGATATGGTCCTGGTCCAAAAAGTGATGAAACGAAGCGATATTGTTCCTCATGGCGGTCCGATTGAGGGCGCGCAGGCACAGAACGGCTGGCAAAGCTACGGGAAGTATGGTGACGTGATCATCTACAAACCCATGGGACGGACCGATGTGTCTCAGATAATTCATCGTGTCATGTGCTGGGTCGACGTCTACTCAAATGATGGGGAAACAACCTACACGATTCTTGAATATGGCATTTACAATGCAACAACACTCACGATTCCGCAGTTAGGGTTACATAACCGTGACCCTGGTTGGACTCAATCCGGTTTTCTTACAAAAGGCGATAATAATGAGATTTGTGATCAGATCTCCGATATCTGTCCTGAGCCGGTGCTCATTAGCTGGATATCTGGTAAGGCACGACTGGAAATCCCCTGGCTTGGAACCATTAATCTCTTCTTTGAGGACGTGCTTCATGGCAAGAACACGGTAGGAAATGTACATCAGGATAGTTTGATTTGCCTTGGGATTGTCATCGCTATCCTTATTTCGATACCGATTATTCTTGATGTGTATGATTATCTGAAAAAACGGAAAAAAACACTATGAAAGCAGATTTGAACACCGAATAATTCCTTTCTCTGTTTCTTTTTACTTGCTCTTCTGGTAGGTGATGATGCCTCCTTTTGAACAAGGAAAACCCTCTATACGTTCAGAGCGGTGTATTAGTTTTTTTCTCAGGATATTCATCGGCGTCATACGTTTCCCATTCAACAAATTCTCCACTTTCAGCAAGTATCCTCTGCGCAATTTTTTTCTTTAATCCAATTTTCATGAGATCTTTTACGGTTGCTTGTTGTAATTTTTCTATCGAGGTATATCCATTTGTACAGAGCAGAACCGCGGTCTGTTGATCAATGCTATCAAATGCAATGAACGCATCAGTCCGTTCTGCTTGGCCAGCAAGTTTTTCCCTGACGATTTCTTCTTCGTAATTTAAATTCATTTTCTTCTTGGCTTTCTCCTCTTCAATTGCTTTTAATTTCCGTTCTTCTTTCTCCTTTTTTTCCCGCTCTTTCTGGATCTTACGTTCAAAAGCCTTCAGTTTACGTCGTTCTTTTGCTTCGACAGCTGTTCCTATTGTTTCTTTTTTCTGTTCTGGTTCTTCTACTTTTTTACGTTCGTCTACGAATCCGGTTTCCTTTGCTTTACCTATACCAAGTTCACTTAAACGCTCCTTCTCCTTTTTTACCTCAAGTTCCTTCAATTTTTGTTTTTCTTTCTCCTTCATCTTCAATTCAAGCTCGTTCAAAGCAAGTATGCGCTGCTTCGTTTTCAGTTCCTCTTTTGCGTGTCTTTTCGTCTCCTGCTCTTCTTCCTTTGCTTCTCGTCTTGCTTGTTTATCTTCGAGCTTCTTCTGTTTCCATTTCTCTTTGTCTTCCCTTTTTAACGCAAAGAGTTCCGCCCGTTGCTTCTCCTCTAACTTCTTCCGTTTCTGTTCCTCTTTTTCTTTTTTCTTTAACTCTAGTTGTTCCAACTGTTTCTTCTCGTTCTGTTCTTTTTCAAGGCGTTTCTGTTCTCGTTTTTCCTCCTTTGAAATCAGCCTCATTGTTTCTTGTGCAAGCGGTTCTTCTGGTTCTGCAGGAACGTCCCCAACCGCTTTTTTATGAGTTTCTTCATGGAGTGACTCCTGGTCGAAAACCATCGGTTGTTCTTCCTTTTGAGCAGGTAAAGGTTTCTCACGAATCTCCTCCTGCTTAATTCTAACAACACCCACGCTCGTTGTTTCCACTGGAACCGATTTTTTTTGAACAACTGAGGCTGCAACAGCTGCCTTCTTTTCTTTTTCTAACTTCCTCAGCTTCTGCTCTTCTTTCTCTTTCTTCCGTAACTCCGATTGTTCTAATCGTAATTTCTCTTCACGTTCTTTTAAAAGTCGTTGTTCTTCCCAGTCTTTTTCCTTTGCCTCATCTGCTGCTTTTTTCTTCTCCAAATCCTTTTGTCTCTGTTCTTTTTGTTGCTTTTTTTTGAATTCTAACCGTTCTAACTGTAATTTTTCATCATGTTCTTTTGCTAGTCGTTTTGCTTTCCGTTCTTTTTCTTTCGCTTCTCGTTTTGCTTGTTTTTCCTCCAGCTTCTTCTGTATTAGTTCCTTTTTCTCCTTCTTTCGTACCTCTGATGGTTCTAACTGTTGTCTCTCCTCCCTGACTACTTCAAGTTCCACTGGTTCAAATGAAGGTATCACGTTTTCTTTTTCAGCTGTGTCCTTTATTACAGGTTCCCATTCAGGAAGATGTTCCTCGTTATGTCCCTGAATAGATATCATTGGAATGAATTTTTTTTCCTCCTCTGATTTTTTCGATACCTCTATTGGTTTTACTTCCAGAAATTCTTCTAAAACAGCAACCTTTTCAATTTCGTAAAGAGGTTCCTTGGCAAAAAAATCCTCCATCGGAGGTGCACAACCTACGAGAGCATGTTCTTTTTGTTTTTTTATTGCTCTGGGTCCTAGTTCTATCTCAATTACTCTTTCTTCTTTTTTCCGGGTATCTTCCCGTTTATGGACAACAACCCGTGGTTTTAAACTCTCTGATTTTGTATGTACTAAACCAGATGATGTACCTTTTTCCTTGTTTTTTAATGGTTCATCAGATAATCGTTCGAGTAAAGAATCAAGATATTTATCATCATACGACGAAGTATTTTTATGTGTAGGTAGAGACGTGCTATCTATAAGCTCATGTATTTTCTCTATAGTATTTGTTTTAGTTTTTCTCCCTCTCACCATGCTTCCCATAAAAGAGCGGTTATGTATTAATAAATTTTCCTGAGGCGAATTTGAATCATGCAGAAAGGATCTTCATTTTTTTTTATTTTATATATTACAGGGCTTTTTACTGTACGATGATGTATTGAATTTTTCTCTGCAGGGCATATGAAAATTTAGGAAAAATCGTTGAAATAATTTTTTATTAGAATCGTTCTCTACAAAGGTGTGCTAGGTGTATTATTATAGATATCAATACGTAACAGTTTTGTAGGGAATGGGATCTTTTACTTCTGCTTCCTGGGTTTTGGGACAAAATTCCTCTATCCCGCTGACTCAGAAAAGACTGGTACGATACCTGCAAGATACCTCAAGTAGCAGAGGCGTTTAATATTATGACAAACCGCTCGGAGGAAATCCTCAGTTTCTTTTCGGGGATCAAGTCGCTTCCGAAGAGGCTGTGGATTTGCTCTTGTTAACATTGAGAAACCGGTTTCTGAGATGGAACGCATATGATACTCATGCAGCCATTTCTGAGGATCTTCAGATAGCGCCCAGAGCATGTCAACCCATTCTTTCACCCCTCTGCGTTTAAGAGTGACGTTCCTCCGAGGCAGAAATCGGGGTGTAACCTTGTATTCACCTGCGATTTTGCAGATAGGTCTTGTCGCGAAAAGTCCATCGCCAAGAATCTGGTTCATATGTGGATGATGCTCAATCGCTTGAGCCATCACCTCTGGGAACATACTGGTTTCTCCCACCGAGTGATCAACAGTTGACTTCCAGCCAGCGAACAGTTTGTACCTTGTACCGATAACCGCTACTTTGTACACATAACCATGTGAAAGATCATAGGTTGATACAGGCCATCTATCGTCTGATGCAGTCTCCTGTACCATGGTTTCTAATACTGCATCATTATCTCGAGTTCGTTTTCTGTTTTGACGTTTGCGATCCTCTGCATAGTTCTGCTTCATCGATGTAGGAGTTCCAGAACCATCAGCAGAAAATACTTTTTCAAGTTCACGCACAGGCTCATTGGTTAACGTAAACACGACATCAAGGATTCTATCAACACTTTCCCGGTCGTATCCACGCTCTATCGTCTTATACGAGAACTCCTCAGTCAGACCCAATTTCTCAGAAAAGAGATAAAGAAGACCTTCAGCGACACGATTCGGCACCCCAAGGTACGATTGCAGAAGGAGCACCTTCGCGATATCTGAAGCCGATCTGGGAGGACGCCCTGGCTGCTTAGGCCCCTGAGGCAACAATGCCTCTATATGATCTACAGCAGAATCTACCAACACACGAATCAAACCGATCATGTCCGCGATTTCACGACATTGAGCAACATCATAATCGTTCCAGTTGATTTTTCCTTTCGGCCGTCCTTCATACGGATACTCCTTCTCTCGAACTTGAGTAATAATCTTGCGAACAAAATCCCCTCGTTGTTTGCGATTCATCAGAATGTAATCGATCGACAACTATATATATTTTATGTTCATTACTGACCATAATGTTTGGTGCTCTTGTCATATTCCGCCTACCACAAAAAACCACCAATGCAACCCTAAGTAAATTCTGCCAAAAATTCTACGGTCAAGATACTAGTTCACATAACAAGAAATACCGATATCACCGACATGGTTTGCTAGACGACATCCCTCATCGTAAAATCATACGCGGCATACTCATCATCAGAACGCAGGATCTCAAAAAAATCACGAATTTTCTCCAAGAGTACGATGCTGATATCCACATCCGCGTTGTCAAACTTACTGAGGGGGACGTTAAAATCCTAAAAGTGTTGATCAAATAATTTTGTCCCAAAACCTGCTTCCTGGAAACCTTTAAGACGGAGAAGGCAGGAATCACAGCGGCCACACGCCTTTTTTTCCCCGCGATAGCACGACCATGTTTTATGTAAGGGTGCTTTTAGCTTCATTCCTGTTTTGATGATCTCTGATTTTGTGAGATGTAGCAGTGGTGCTTCGATACGGATGGGTTTACCTTCCACTCCTCTTTTTGTCGCAAGCTGTGCGAGGTGTTGGTACGCCTTGATAAATTCAGGCCTGCAATCAGGGTACCCTGAGTAGTCAACCGCGTTTGCTCCAATGAAGATTGCTTCTGCACCAATCGCTTCAGCATACGAAAGCGCAAGCGAAAGAAACACGGTGTTGCGTGCAGGAACGTACGTGGAAGGAATGGTTTTTCCAATATTCTTTAAAGAGTGATGGTGAATCAAGCGAGATGAAGAACTCAGAAGGGATGACCCACCAAATTTCGAAAGATCGACATTAAAAATAATATGGTTTTTTACACCTGCTGCTTTTGCAATGTTCTTTGCACACGCAAGCTCCTTGGTATGACGTTGCCCGTATCGAAACGACAACGCATACAAGTCGTATCCTTGTTTCTTTGCAATAAAAGCAGTAACACACGAGTCAAGTCCGCCAGAAATCAGACAAATCGCTTTCTTTTTCATGGTTTATCTATTCCATAATGGAGACATGGTTCTCAATCTTCCCACGACCTCTGGCATGACCTCTGAGACATAGACTACTTCGTCGTTGGTGTTCTCTCGTCCAAGAGACAACCGGATTGACCCATGTGCTTCCACAGGACTTAACCCAATAGCGAGTAGCACATGCGACGCCTGCAGTTTCTTCGACGAGCATGCAGACCCTGTGGACGTCGCAATCCCTTTCTCGTCTAACCCAAGGAGGAGCGATTCGCCTTCGATACCAGTAAACCGGAAATGCGCGTTGTTGACCAAGCGCTGCTCAGGATGGCCGTTCAGATAACTTTCTTCAATCTGCGATATGTTTTTAATAAGGAAATCTCGTAATGTTCTTTGGTGAACCGTGTCCTTTTCCATTCGCTTTACCCCAAGTTCACAGGCTTTCCCAAGACCAACAATGCCGGGTACATTCTGCGTGCTGCTTCGTAATCCTTTTTCATGGCCGCCACCATGGATGATCGGTTGGAGTTTGACGCCATTTTGGATATATAATGCTCCTGTTCCTTTCGGGCCATAGATCTTGTGTGAGGATAGCGCCAGTAAATCGATATGCTGTTTCTTCACATCAACAGGAACCTTTGCGACCGCCTGCACTGCATCCGTATGGAAAAGAATATCGTGCTCGGAAGCGATCTTTCCGATTTCCGCGACAGGTTCGATCGTCCCAATCTCATTGTTCGCAAACATGATCGAAATAAGGAAGGTGCTCTTGGAAATCGAACGACGAAGATCCTCAACATCAATAACGCCGTACTTATCAACAGAGAGGTATTTCACGGAAAATCCTTGGGTCTCCAGATGCCGACATGTCTCAAGCACACCCGGATGTTCAATAGCAGAAGTGATGATATGCGGACCTTTCGTCTTCCTCTTCTCTTTATTCAGATACGCAACTCCTTTAATCGCAAGGTTATCAGACTCTGTTCCCCCCGCAGTGAAGATGATTTCTTCTTCTCGAGCGCCTAGCAACTCACCGACCTGCGCCCTTGAATGATCAACCGCCTCGAATGCCTCGCGTCCAAAAGAATGAAGCGACGAAGGATTCCCAAAATATTTTGAAAAATACGGCAACATCGCCTCTACTACTTCCGTGTCAACCTTGGTGGTGGATGCATGATCCATGAAGATGCGTTTCACGATTAACCGCCTCGACCCAAATCCAGCATGCGTTGCAGCGGAACCCGCGCCTTTCGCATGATTTCATCAGACAATTCAATTCGTGGTTCCAAACGCTGCATGCTTTTTAATACTTTTTCCAAGGTTGTTTTCTTCATGTTTGGGCACACTGCAGAAGCAACAGGATAGAATTTCTTGCCTGGGTTTTCTTTTTTAAGGCGATAGCAGAGGCCTTGTTCCGTGCCTATGATGAATTCTTTTTTTGGTGATGTTTTCACGTGACAAACCATCCCGTTGGTTGAAAACGCATGATCCGCCAGCTCAACGATTTCAGGTTGACATTCAGGATGTACAAGGAGTTCCGCGTTCGGGTGTTTCTTCTTGAGTGCGAGGATTTCTTCTCTCGAGATGTTATGATGGGTCCTGCAGATTCCAGGCCACAGGATCATTTCTTTTTCCGGAACCTGTTTCTGGATGTACGATCCCAGGTTTCTATCTGGAACAAAAATGATTTTCTTTGCCTTCATGCTTTTAACGACTTTTACCCCATTTGCTGAGGTGCAGCAGATGTCAGCGAGTGCTTTGACGTCTGCAGTCGTGTTAATGTAGGCGACGACCTCGGCATCCAGGTGTTCCTTCATCATACAGCTCAGACTTTCAGCATCCACCATTTCTGCCATCGGGCAGTTCGCGGTTTTATCAGGAAGAATCACGGTTTTATCAGGGTTGAGGATCTTTGCTGCCTCTGCCATGAAATCAACGCCGCAGAACACGACTATCTTGGCATCGGTTTTCGTCGCTTTCAGTGATAAATCAAGGGAGTCGCCAATAAAATCAGCGATATCCTGTATCTCTGGGTTTTGATAGTTATGTGCAAGGATAACCATATGGTGTTTTGCTTTAAGCCCTTGTATCTGTTGCGCTGTTGTTTTTTCCATAGTGGTAAACCCTAGATTTTTGTCCTGAATGCCGCTATGAGACATAAAGGTTGCCCTTGCCCCTATTTTTATCCATTCAATGAAAATCTATTTATCCATGATGACGAATTACACGTATGTAGGAGATGGATAGAAGATGGATGTTTTAGCATTTATCATAGGCTTAATCATCGGTGTTATCGCCGTGGGTCTTGCCATTGAGATAGGGATGAGGAGAGTCAATAAAACACAACCGGCAACAAGGCCGACCCATAAATGGAGTATTAGTGAAATAACTAATCCTCGTATTATCGCGGAGAACCTGGGTGCCATTGAACTTCCGAAGAACGCCAAGGTCGTGGTGAGCCAGTTCCAGGATGGAGCCATGTTGAAAGGAATAAATGTAAAGCAGCATTCCGGGATTCGAGGCAACTTTATTCTAGGTGATGACCGTGCGTTGATCCTCTCAGGGCCAATTAAACAGGATGAGCTAGGCATCTGGACCGTTGAAAAGGAGATGCTTGAGAAACTTAACAAATATTTTGCGGACAGCTGGGAGAAAGGCACGTCCATGATCGAAGACGAGCAAGAAGATGAGCATTCTCATTAAACACTCTTGGGTTCTCACGCAGAACGAGAAGAGGCAGCTGTTTTCTGGTGATGTGTACATTGAGGATCATCGGATTGTTGAGGTCTCCTCGAAACCTCTTTTGGTAGAAGCGGACTATAAAATCGATGGAGGCCATAAACTGGTTCTTCCAGGGTTGATCAATACCCATACCCATATTCCGATGACGTTGCTGCGTGGGTATGGCGATGACATGGTGCTCAAGGATTGGCTTGCGCAGAGGATCTGGCCTGTTGAGGCAAAGTTGGAGAAAAAAGCGATAGCCAGTGGTACTGAGCTGGGACTTTTAGAGATGATGGCATCAGGGACCACGTCGTTTTTGGACATGTATTTTTTTGAGGACACGATCGCAAAGGTTACGGAAAAAGCAGGTATGCGCGGATTCCTAGGTTTTGGTCTTCTTGATTTTGATACAGCGGAGTATCCGGCACATGCATTGGTTCCGCAGTGTGAGCTGTTTATTAAAAAATGGAGCGGAAACAGCCTGATTCATCCGGTGGTTGCTCCGCATAGCGTGTATAGTTGTAACCCAGAGACCCTAAGAAAAGCTGTGGAGGTTGCAGCGAAATACAACGTTCCTCTGCATACGCATTGCTCTGAGACACGAGATGAGATCTACGATGTCGTAAAAAAGTACGGGGTGCGACCCGTGGAGCAGCTGAAGAAACATGGGCTGCTCAGGAAAGGTACGATTCTTGCGCATTGCGGGTGGATAACAAAAAACGAAATATCGGATTTGAAAAACACGGGTGTCGTGGTGTCTCATTGTCCGGTGAGCAACATGAAAATCGGAACCGGCGGTTTTGCTCCTATCCCTGAGCTTCTTGATGCCCGGGTTCCAGTGGGCTTAGGAACCGATGGCGCGGCAAGCAACAACACCTTGGATATGTTTGAAACCATGAAGTTCTGTGCGTTGGTTCATAAGAATCATCGATGGGATCCCACAGTTCTCCCTGCGCAAACAGTACTAGATATGGCGACGCTTGGCGGTGCTTCATGTATGGGTCTTGGAAAGCCCCTTGGATCTGTTGAAGCAGGAAAAACCGCTGACCTTATCATCCTTGACTTAAAGAAACCTCATCTTACTCCATCGTATGATGTCGTCTCTCATCTTGTGTACGCGGCACGGGGAAGCGATGTCTCAACGACGATCGTGAACGGGAAACCATTGATGCTTGAAAAACAATTTTTGACTCTTGATTATGATGCAACGCTGGAACGTGCACAGGCGTATGCAACAGAGTTAACTAGTTAAAGCAGAGGTTGATTTCTTGCTGCATCATGCTTAATCTCATCGGGGTCGCAATCGCGTTTATTGTCATCCTTGTTTTGATCAGGAAGAAGGTTAATTTTGGTGCGTCTCTGATACTTGGTTCTCTCATCGTCGGTGCTTTTTCCTTACAAGTCATCACCCTGATCGATATCCCAAAAGCAATGATTGAAGCAAGCGTGTACTCGTTTGAAAAACAAGAAATTGTAACAGAAACAATTGAGCTTGCGTTGCTTATGACGTTGATTTTTATCCTAGCCAAAGCTATGCAGGAAACAGGGGCGATTGGGAAGCTCATTGAAAGTCTGAGAACGTTTTTTTCTCAGGGCGGCATATTAGGTATTATTCCTGCGGTGTATGGGTTGATGCCTGTTCCTGGTGGCGCGTTATTTTCTGCTCCGCTCATCGATAAAGAAGGAGATACATTCAAGCTTGATAAGAATAAAAAGAATTTTTTAAACATCTGGTTTCGTCATATCTGGTTCCCTATCTATCCTATTTCTTCTGCGATGATTCTTGTGTGTAGCACGAAGTTTTCTGGTGTTCCTATCCAGACCCTTATGATTGCAAATCTGCCTGCGTTTCTTGCTTTCCTCGTGATCGGGTGGTTATTTCTCAGACGATATACCGGCAAGATTTCAAAACCTCAGCATTCATCGTCGAAGAATTACTCTGGGTTAGTATATCTGCTTCCCCCGACAGTGCCGCTCCTGTTCTACCCTTTGAAGTTTGTTGGTTTTTCAGAAACACGGTGTTTCTTACTCGGTGTTTTCGTAAGCCTTCTTCTTTTGTATGCTCTGCTCAGGATCGATGGGAAACAGTATCTGAGCATTATAAAGAAATCGGTAACCTGGAATCTTGCATTAGCGATCGTTGGCATTATGATCCTGCGTGAGATGATTAAGGTTTCTCAGACTCATATCCTGATTTCTGAAATGATGCAGGGCCTTGCCTTTCCAGCACTGGTCATGGTTATTTTGATTCCTTTTTTTCTTGGAGTGTTGACTGGGTATAATTTGGGTGCGATTGCTCTCTCCTACCCTTTGGTTGAGCCTTTCTTTGCTTTCACGGGGCTGCAAATCGTTGGTCTAACCAGCATTATTTTTATGAGTTCTTTGCTAGGGTATCTGGTCTCCCCGATTCATCTGTGTAATGTTCTCAGCAGTGAATACTTGAAAACAGATACCACCCGTATGTACAAGATGTTTCTGCCTGCGGTGGCTGCTTTGTTATGTGTCCAAGTCGTCTTTTGTATTGTTGTGTTTTCTGTGTGATTTCATTTTTATAACGGGTTTAGGTTGGAGGTTTTTCCTCTTTTATGATTACGAAGCAGAGAAAGACAAACCTTTTTAAAAACACAGGGTCTACCACGTGCGTATGAATCAGGGAATGCTGTTTGATCATCTGAAAAACCCCAAGTTCTTTGGGCCTCATGTCACTTCTGTTCAGCTCCTTCAAACCCATATTTCCTATGTCGCACTGACAGGAACCTACGCGTATAAGGTGAAAAAACCGGTGAACTTTGGGTTCCTAGATTTCTCCACCCTAGACAAACGGAAATACTTCTGCGAAGAAGAAATGCGGCTCAACAAACGACTCTGTCCAGACATTTACCTTGATGTTCTCCCGATCACCCAAAGCGGCAATGCTCTGGAGCTTGACGGCAAAGGAACCATCGTTGAATATGTCTTAAAAATGAAGGAGTTCCCGCAAGAATACATCATGACCAACATGCTTGCTCAAGGGAAAATATCTGAAGAAACCATTGATCATCTCTGCACCATCCTTGTTGATTTTTATGACACGCAAGAACCTTCTGATGAGGTCACAAAATATGGTGAGCTGCAGGCAGTCAAACAAAACATCGATGAGAATTTCGATCAGACCAAACCGATGATTCATGTGACGGTATCAAAGGAGACGTACTGGTTCATCAAAGAAGCAGCAACAAAGTTTTTCGAACGGAAAAAAGACGTGTTCGGACACCGGATGAAAGCTGGAAAAATCCTTGATTGTCATGGTGATCTTCACTCTGGAAACATCGTCATTGCTGGCAGTACAATCCATGTCTTTGACTGCATCGAGTTTAACGACCGATTCAGGTTCTGCGACGTCGCCTCAGATATCGGTTTTCTTGCTATGGACCTTGATTATCAAAACCACCCGTACCTCTCCAGTTACCTTCTTCAAAAATATGTGGAAAAAAGCGGTGATACCGGTATGTATGAGGTGTTGAATTTCTACAAATCCTACCGGGCGTTCGTACGCGGGAAAGTCCAGGGTTTTGAGCTCAATGACCCGCATATCGATCCTGAAAAAAAGACCACCATTATTGAAGCTGCAAAGAAATACTTTGCATTGTCCCAGTATTATGCTACTTTGTTTTCTTATGAGATGCACACGACAAAACCCTTGATGTTTCTTGTCGGCGGATTGTCCGGTACCGGAAAATCCACGGTTGCCCAAAAAATAGCGGTTGACTATCATGCTGCAGTCATTAACACCGATGTTGTTCGAAAGGAGGTCGCAGGAATTAATCAATTCGAGCGACACCATGACAGCGTCAACACTGGGCTGTATGATCCAAAAAAAGTCGACAACACGTATGAGCTAGTGATGAAGCAAGCAGCAGTGATTTTGAAAAAAGGACAAAACGTGGTGCTTGATGCGACGTTTCAGAAGAAGAAATACAGGGACATGGCGCATCATCTGGCAGCAAAACATCATGCAACCCTGATGATAATCCAGTGTGTGTGCCCAGATGCAGTGGTGAAGCAGCGGCTAGAGGATCGTTTAAAGAAAAAATCCGTGTCGGATGGCCGCTGGGAAATTTATCTTTCGCAAAAACAGGCCTTCGAGCCATTCACTTCTGCTGAAGCATGTCTTATGATGGATACATCAGATGAATCCTATGATTACCGAATGAACTTTTTCGGATCACTTCTTCCCCGTCTTGAGGAGATGACGTAATGGAGATCTCAGGCTATAAGATTGATATCGAAGACGCAGCAGCAACGATCAAACAACGGGGATACAAAACAATCGCCTTGCAGGTCCCTGAAGGCTTGAAACGAAATGTGTTCCCTATTGTTGAGTATCTTGAAGCAGAGACCGGTGCAACCATCCTTGTGTCTGCGGACCCCTGTTTTGGTGCCTGCGATGTCGTCAACTACGAACTGAAAAACATGGACGTTGATTTTGTGGTTCACATCGGACATACTGGGATTCCTGATGTCGAGAATTTTTGGATTCCTACAATGTTCATAAACGCCTTCTCAACATTGGATGTCTCAAAAGCTGTGGAAAAATCAATTCCGTCTCTCATTGGAAAACGTATCGGCCTTGTCACCACCGCACAGCACCTTCACATGCTAGAGACCGCTGAGAAAATACTACGAAACCATGGCCTGGAACCTGTGATCTCAAAGGGAGACGAACGGATCGCAGAAAAAGGACAGATTCTCGGGTGTAATTTTTCTGCGGGAACAACGATCGCAGAGACCGTCGATTCATTTTTATTCATCGGAAGTGGAACTTTTCATCCCGTCGGTTTGACTTTGAGTACAAGAAAGCCAGTGATTGCAGCTGACCCGTACACGAATGCGGTGAAAAAACAAGAGATCGATGATTTAAAAAATAACATACTGCGACAACGATACGGAGCGATAACCGCATCAAGGAGTGCACGACGATTTGGAATCCTTATCAGCAGTAAACGTGGTCAGCAACGCATGAAACTTGCCCGTGAGATACAACAACTCCTCGATTTATTAAGCAGAAAATCCGTACTTATCGTCCTTGATAGATTTTCTTCAGATGCATTACAAGGGTTTATTGATGTCGACTGTTATGTTTCAACTGCGTGTCCACGCATCGCAATCGATGATTATCTCACGTATAAGAAACCGATTATTACCCCTGTTGAATTGGAGATCGTTCTTGGGAAACGGGCATGGGAAGAATATGTCTTTGATGAGATTGTAGCGTAGGTCTGCAAAGGCTTTTATGTCCCTGCTTCCTCACAGTACTAACCATGAGTACATTACCACTTAGGTGTAAACCTTTAGATGAGTTACTTGGGGGCGGCCTAGAAAGCGGGATTATTACACGAATCTACGGTGAAGCAGGTTCTGGGAAAACCAATCTGTGTCTTCAAGCTGTCCGTGAGTGTGTTCGGTCTGGTAAGAAGGTAGCGTACGTTGACACAGAGGGTGTTTCTGTTGAGCGAATACGACAGATCTGTCCTGACCGTGATTATAAGAAAATCCTTCGTGATATCCTCTTTTTTAGTCCGACGTCGTTTGAATCCCAGGAACAAATGATTCACGATGTGATTGCGACGAAAGGAGTAGGTCTTATTGTTGTTGACACGATCACGATGTTCTACCGATTGAATCTTGAGGATGATCGGGAAGGCGGGATTCGTTCGTTTACCAGGCAGGTAACAAACCTGCAGGTTGCTGCCCGAGAAAAGGATTTGTTTGTAATTATTACAGAGCAAGTGTATACTGATAAAGCTGGTGAGGTGAAACCGTTTACGAACCGGGATGCGGAGCATATGACGAAAACCATTCTACGGCTTGATCGAAAAGGAATCGGGGAACGAGAAGCAACTATCATCAAACACCGGTCACAGCCAGAAGGGAAAAAAGCATGCTTCAAGATTAATACAGCCGGCTTGGAATAAAAAAAATATTTAGGGTCCTGGTTCTTCTGGTCCAAAACTTACGAACCCTGATGGGTTGTTTTGATTTGCATATTCCGTGGCAATCCATGATGTATGCAACGGAACATCAGTGATCCGGATCTCATCAAGGAGCCCATCCCAGAGATTATCAGTATTTACACTGTTGCGACAGCCAATCGATGTCGTATCAGTGCTTTGATCATCAAACCAGATTCCATTCGGGTTCTGACCATCCTGCCAATTCATACTGACTTCTTGTCCGTCGAAAAAGAACTGGTTTGTAGACCCTGTTGAGAGCCAAACGACATAATGCCAGGTGCCGTCGTTCATCCCGATTTCCTTCCGTCCTTGGTAGTTTGAGTCAGTACCGTAGACATCTCGTGCGTACAAGAGTTCTCCGCCGTCCCCTTTTCCAAGTATCATATATGGTTTATATCCGTCCAAGTTTCCTTCACCCCAGACCATCATTGGGGTATCCCCTACCGTTTGTACCCATGCCGAACAGGTCCCTTTGTTCATGGAGCTAGTAAAATCAGCAAAGGAAATAAAGTCATCAGCACCGTCAAATGAATAACCGGAACCAACCTTGCCATCGACAAGATCTGAGGAGGTCATTGCACCCTTTACATCACCATTATTGTTGTTTCCGGTACTATCTTGAACTTTTCCCGGTGGTGTCTGGGAGAGATGATACACTGCTTTGAACCCAGTCCAGACTTTCTCTGGGTACGCCATAGTAAGAGATGAAGGGTTCCCATAATACAAATATATCACCGTATCATTCGTTGAGGACAGCAACGGGACCTTCACCCAGGCAACTAAATTCCTTGTGGATTGATCAAACAGGTCGATATCATGATGTAGTTTGGATGCAACACCGGCATTGTTCATGAATAAAAAGTCGCCTCCATCAGCACGTGCTTTCAGATCTGCATCGGTCGTACTAATGAGGACCGGGAAGTTCGTGAGATCACCAGCAACCTGGGCATGATTAATGGTGATTTGTTTTCGGTATTGCCATCCATAATCGAAGGGGTTGAACTGCGAGGGGTATCCTGTCTCAAACGACAGTGTTTCTCGTGTCCAGTGTGTTCCATCGGTCACGTTTACAAACCATCGATAGCTTGTCCCTACTTCAAGGCCGCTAACAGGTACAACATAGGTTCCGTCGGGGACATGAGTTGCGCTTGCTGAGCCTATGTCTGGTGATGTTTGTACGGTGTAGTCCATGGGGTCTCCTTGGAAGTCTTTGAGGGTGAACTGGAGTTGTGTGATGTCCGTGAATACTTCTTTTTCACCATCTGTTGGTATTGGATTGGAGATGATTGGCTCTACTGGTTCTGTAGTGAAGCTGAAATCGTAGACTGAGGTGTCTTCTCCGTCGGTGACGTCGATGTGCCATGTGTACAGGGTTTTGCTTTGGAGGTTGCTTATTGGAATGCTGTATACTCCATCGGTTTTGAGGTTTCCCTGTCCTGATCCGATATCTGGTGTTGTGGTTACTGCGTAGCTCATCAGGTCAGCATCTGCGTCCTCGATGCGGAATCGAAGTTCAGAGAGGCTAAGTGGAACGTTGATTTCGCCGTCTCCTGGGTCCATACCTGAGACAACCGGTGGGTTATTTGGCGGGTATCTTTCGATGTAATCTGCTTCTACGGTCGCATAGAGAGCATAACCGATGAGTCCGTAGGTGTTCATGACTGGTGGGAGAGAGAAGGTAAGGCCGATGCCCCAGAATCCGAGTGCAAGTCCTTTTTGTGGCCCGTAAGCGATAAAGCCTGTTCCTGAGAGTAGTCCTCCGCAGGAAGTGATTCCTTCACGAGCGTTCCATCCGACAAATACTCGCGGGATAGGGGTAAGGAGAAAAGGTATGAATCGTGGGAGGATGATAATGGGCAGCGCTGCACCTGAGCCTGTTGTTACAAAGGTGCAGATGCGTTCTGTTGCTTTTGACCCAAAAGGGAGGAGTGATGGTATTTTTTGCTGTGAAGGGATTGTCGAGAGCAACGGTGAGGGAATGCTTTTCAGTGAGAATCCGTCGGAGATAAGGTTATAGTCATGGGCTAGGGAAATGATCTCTTGTTGAGCTTGTTGTGATTGTTCGGAGAAAGGGTCGCAGGCAAGATCGATCTGAGCTTCTTTGAGTTTATTATTGAAGGCTTCTGCTTCTGCACGTGACATGGTGATTTGGCGTTGTGTTTTTCCAGGGTAACCAAACGTATAGCAGGTTACAACGACATTTTCTGGTAATGTCTGACTGTTGGTATCAGCAACATTGAGGTCGTACTGTTTTTTTTGGTTTAAAGCAGCAAGAGCAGGC
>Ga0315289_10000689_pt1 | contig 51823 bp, 43 predicted proteins | sample YL17G11_40_MG_FD_203452 | JGI IMG/M metagenome (GOLD analysis project Ga0315289, IMG submission 203452) | Sediment microbial communities from Yellowstone Lake, YNP, Wyoming, USA - YL17G11_40 | ecosystem: Environmental > Aquatic > Freshwater > Lake > Sediment | place: USA: Wyoming | collected...
TTTTCCGGCGGTCACCCTGGGCCTCAAAAGCCGGGGACTCTGCCCTAACGCAGCTTTCCATCCACGTGCCGATGAGCTAAACTACTCACGCCGCAGCCAAAAGCAATCCTCGGGCCGAACAGTATTGATTACGCATACTGATTCGTCATTGCTTGCGCTGCCCCGCATGCGAACAACGCTCCCACACGCATTGGTGGCCAGGCTCCATCCTTGCGTCCCCACAAGGCTCCATTTGATCCAAATCTGCGGCGTTGGCGCAAGGGCCGCGCTGCGGCTATGATGGGGGTGTTCGTCTGCCATCGTCACACGCGCCCTGCGGCTGAGCGGCTGTCGCTGAAGGAGGGATGATGTTAGCGTTGGTGGTGTTGTCAAAGTCGCCGAGGCTCCGCCTATGCACCTTGGCGTTTGCATGTCTGCTGGTCTTGGCTGCCCCCGCCTTCGCGGCCGGCGAACCGGGAAAGGTCCTGGAGGACGACTGGTACGCCCTCTACCTGAACGGGCAGAAGGCTGGGTACGAGCATGAGGTGGTTACTGAGAAGCAGGGCGTGAACGGGGCGGTCTATGCATCGGCTGTTCGCAACGAACTCGCCGTTTCCCGCGCCGGCGTCTCGGTGCGTGTCGTTGACGACACGACGGTAACTGAGAACGCCGACGGACGCTTGTTGTCCTTCACCAAGAGGCGCACGCAGGGGCCGTTGTCCATGGTGTGGAACGGTCAGGTGGAGGGGGACGAGCTGGTGGTTTCAGTGAGGGCGGGCGGGCCCGCCACAGTGAAACGCATGCCCGCCCCTGAGGGGCTATGCCCGTGGGCACTTCGCAAGCTCGGGGACAAGATGGGCCACGAGCCGGGGACTAAGTACACGGCGAAGGCCTTCATTGCGGACATGCCGGAAAGCCCGGTCCAGATGAGCGTTGAGGTTGCCGGCAGAGAGGCGGTCCAGGTCTTCGAGGTCACGAAATGGCTGCACCGGACGGACGCCACGATGCGCATTCCTCCCGGTGTGGATGTCACCGCGTCGCAGTGGTCGGACGAGAGCGGGACAGTGTGGCTCATCCGCGTGGAGCTGGGTCCCAACATGAGGCTGGAGAGCCGCAAAACCACCAAGGACCTTGCGCAGGCAGCCGACGCACCAGCGGACATTCTGGCGGCATCAGTGATACCGACGGACAACCCGATCCCAGCGCCCCGCCGCCTGGAGCGCTTGCAGGTTGTCCTCGAGCCGGTAGCGGGAAGCACGGTGGCCGCTGATATCCCTTCCGATCCCTGGCAGGATGTCGCGCCGGCAGGGGAGGGTCTCCGGGTCACGATCCGGCGTGCCCACGGCGCGCCTGAGAAAAGCTACTCGTTGCCGTATAGCGGCGACGAGTACGCCGACCTCGTCAAACCGAACGTGTGGTTGGAGGCAGGCGACCCGTTGGTCTCGAGCATGAGCCGCGAGGCGGTTGGAGACGCGACGGACGCCCTCACCGCTGCAAGACGCATCGAGGCATACGTCCGCTCCGCGGTCAAAGAGAAGGGCCTCGACCTCGGCTTCGCCACGGCTGCGGAGACGGCGAAGCAGAAAGCGGGCGACTGCACGGAGCACGCCGTCCTTGTGGCGGCGCTGGCGCGCGCGGCGGGGATGCCGAGCCGTGTGGTCGGCGGGCTGGTATATGCCGAAAAGCTTCCTGGCGCCCCAAGAGGCGGCTTCGGCTACCACATGTGGGCGGAGGCGTACGTGGGGGAGTGGCTCCCGCTTGACGCCGCGTTGGGGGGCCACGATGCCACGCACCTGGCCCTCGTTCGCAGCGACCTGAACCAGACGGGCGACCTTCTCGCCATTTCGGCGGCAATCTCCCGGCACCTCGGCGGCTTCAAAGTGCATGTTGTCGAAGGCAGCCCTTGAGCGGCGCCAACGGCGGAGGCTCCCGAGCATGGTTGAGAAGGCTTTCCTTGACGAGCTGTACTCGGAGTTCAACGGCGCGCAACACGCCGAGCAGGATCCGGTCAGGTTCCCGCGCATGTATGAGGACGTGCGCGAGCGCGAGGTGACCGGGCTGATCGCCGCGCTGCTCGCTTACGGCCGCCTGGCCCGGATCCTCAAGTCCGTGGCGGACGTCCTGGACAGGTTGGAGCGCGCGCCGCGACTGTGCATCCTGTCCAGCAGCCCCGAGCAACTGCGCGCTGCGTGCAGCGGCTTTGTGCACCGCACGGTGGACGGCGACAAGCTCTGGCGGCTGCTGCAGGCTGTCAAGGGCGTTTTAGAGGTGCATGGCTCGTTGGAGGCCTGTTTCCTGAAGCACGACGACCGCATGGAGCGGACTATTCTGCCGGGTCTTTCCGGCCTGGCCGCCGAACTGGCCGGGCGCGCGCGTGTGCCCGGGCACCTGATCGCCGACCCGACCAAAGGCAGTGCGTGCAAGCGCTGGAACCTTTACCTGCGCTGGATGGTGCGGCATGACGCAGTTGACCCGGGAGGATGGCAGGGAGTCTCTGCGTCGCGCCTGATCGTGCCGCTTGACACTCACATGTGGCGCGTCTGTAAGGAGTTAGGACTCACGCGGCGCAAGGTCTGCAACCTGCGCGCCGCGCTCGACGTCACCCATTCCTTCCGCCAGATTGCGCCCGGCGATCCGGTGAAGTACGACTTTGCGCTGATGCACGCATCGCTTGCAGGACGCCTGGACGGGCGGGCGCTCGCCGATGGCCGCCGGTCAGCCTGAGCGCGGTGCACCTGCGCTTGATTCGGCTGCTTGGGAACGGCCATAATGCCGCGTCTCCTGATTAGCCGCAAAGGCACATGACATGACCGCGTTCTTGGTGGCCTGAACGATGATTGTCACGAAGCGTGCATACGCGCGCGCAGGCTTTGTGGGAAACCCGTCCGACGGGTACCACGGCAAGACGATAGCCTTCACGATCGGCGACTACTGGGCGGAGGTCGTGCTGTACGAAAGCCCGGAGCTGGAGCTGCGTCCGAGTCCGCAGGACCACGCGATCTTCGGGAGCATGGACGAACTGCTCGAGGACGTAAGGCACACAGGCTACTACGGCGGCATAAGGCTGCTTAAGGCTGCGACCAAGAGCTTCGCCGAGTACTGCCAAGGGATCGGCGCGCAGCTGCCGGAGCGCAACTTCACGGTGCGCTACAACACGAACATCCCGCGCCAGGTCGGCCTGGGGGGGTCGAGCGCCATCATCACGGCGGTCATGCGCGCGCTTATGGAGTTCTTCGAGGTCAGCATTCCCGACCACATACTCCCGAACGTCGTCTTGGGCGCCGAGACCCAGGAACTAGGACTGACCGCCGGCCTGCAGGACCGCGTTGTCCAGGCGTACGGTGGGCTGGTCTACATGGACTTCGACAAGGGCCACATGGACCGGCACGGCCACGGCCGGTACGAGCGGCTCTCACCGCAGATCCTCCCGCCGGTCTACCTTGCCTACCGGACGGAGCTGGCCAAGGAAAGTTCCATGGCGCATATTAAGGTGCGCGAGCTTTACGAACTCGGCGACCGGAAGGTTATCACGACGATGGACAAGATCGCTGCCCTGGCGGATGAAGCGCGCAAGCTTATGGAAGGGCGCGACTACGAGGGATTGGCAGCGGTCATAGACCGGAACTTCGACCTCCGGGCAGAGATATTCGAGATCCGGCCGGCCGACATGGAGATGGTGCGCACGGCGCGAGCGACGGGGGCTTCGTGCTCGTTCTGCGGCTCGGGTGGCGCCGTTGTGGGCACCTTCAGGAACGGACAAATGCTCGCAAGGCTGCAGAAGGCGATGCAGGAGGCCGGCTACGAGTTCATGGTTCCCCAGGTAGCGCCGAATGGGGGCGCATAGGGTCTGCGGCAAGCAGCAAACCGTACTCGGGCTCAGTAGGTGCAATGCCGTCGGCCGGGCAGGGCCCTTCGGGCTCATCTTGGGAAGAGTTCTTCGATCAACTCAGTGTCCGGCCGGCGGCCGTATTCGCAGATCTCGAATACTTCCGCATAGCGAATCTTCCGGCCTTTGCGGGCGCCGTAACGCTCGACGAGCTTGTGCCGAAAGCGGCGGGCCGTGTCCCCGAAACGCTCTTCGCACCGCCGGCGAAACCACTCGCGCCGCTCCGTTCCGTCTTGAGGCACCTGGTCCAGGTAGCCGCCGTTGAAAGGAATCCACTCGAAGAACTGGCTCTCGTGAGATGCCAGCATTTCGACTTTCCTGTCGAAGTACTCGTCCACGCCCACGGCGACGTCGGCCTGGAAGGGGAGCGGCTTCTGGAAACCGTCGCAGGTGTAGCAGATGACGGGCATCTGCCGCATGAGGGGCGCGTGAGGGCATATGAGCGGGACGGTGAGCAGATAGGAAGCGTCCATGACCAACTGGCCGGCCGCGCGGTGGTCGGCGTGGTAGTCAAAGGGGCGACAGGTGAGGAGAAGGTCGGGGCGGTAGTTGCGGATCAGCGTTATGATCTCCTCGCGGATTTCGACGGATGGTGTGAGCCTGCCGTCGTCGTGGTCGAGCACGAGGTAGTCGGCGCCGATGACGGCGCCTGCGCGGCGGGCCTCTTCCTTGCGTCGGCGGGCCAGAGCGTCGGGCTTCATCTCATGGTGCCCGGCATTGCCGCTGGTAGCGGAAACGAACAATGCCTGGCCTCCGCGCTCGATGGTGCGGGCGGCGAGCCCTCCCAAGCGGCCATCGCCGTCGTCCGGATGTGCGCCGATGAACATGAGCTTCATGGGACTTCTCTTCCTCAAAGAGGTGACGGAATCGGTGGCCGTGAAGTCTAACCCGTTGCCGGCGGCTGCGCAATGGGGGAGTGAGATAACCAGTAGCGTTTGAGGCAGCGATGACTTACTTCATGGATGGACTCGCTTGTCCACAGATTCTTCCGTAACTGCGCGGACGTCAGGCCCCGGATTCTGGGGCGGGAACCAGTGCAAGGCATCGGCTTGCCGTCCCAAGGGGAGGTCCCCGCATCTTCTGACAAGGGCCTTATAGAACTTGTCTGCCGCCCTGGGGTCCCTGTTCATCAGGTACTTGCCGCCTCGGTAGAGCGCCGCGGCTGTCAGTTCATCGTTGTCCGGCAGTAACTGCGCGCACTGCCGGAGCTGAGGCGGACGCATTCGCGGCAGGCGAAGGACACCATTGAGAGTGGAGGGCATCTGGCGGCATGTGGGACTGACCCGCTCAAGGATGCCCCTGGGCCCTGCGACTGCCGTGCAAGCCAGCGAGGGGCTGACTCCCCGTGACCTGCCCGGCGCTGACCTTCCCCGGGAAGGCAATGACAACCCCGCTCTGACTAAGGCCGCACGACGCCCCGGAAGCCGTTGACAAGATTGGCGTGGTCCGGAGTGTCGATTTCACGATTGGCGGAGCGGCAGTCCTCCGCGGGCGCGGCCCAAGAGCCGCCGCGCAGAACACGGAATTGAAGTCGCAGGCCTGGTGCAGGCTCGTTGCAGACAGGATCGTCAGACGGGCTGTGACTGTAGTAGTCCGGCTGCCACCAGTCCTTGCACCACTGCCAGACGTTGCCGTGCATATCGTGAAGGCCCCACGCGTTCGGCTTCTTCCGCCCGACAGGATGCGTATAGTCATTGGCGTTGCCCCTGAACCAAGCGTAATCAACCAGCATGGTTGCGTCGCTGCCAAAGCTGTAAGCGGTATCTGTCCCAGCTCGACATGCGTATTCCCATTCCGCCTCCGTGGGCAGGTCAACGGCCATGCCCGTTGCGGCTGTCAAGCGCTGGCAGAACGCCATCGAGTCGTACCAAGTCACGCGGATAGCTGGCCCGTCGGGCTGCTGGTCTCGGGGCGCATTCCCCCAAGGCCGGGTTCTCATCACAGCTTCCCACTGCCTCTGCGTGACCGGTGTGGCGGCCATATAAAACGGCTTCGTGATCCTGACTCGATGGCGGGGGACCTCGTCATCTCCACGGGTGCTCGCCGCGTCTGGACTGCCCATGTCGAACTCCCCGGCGGGAATCAGCACCATAAGCAGCTGGACGCCAGCGCCCAAGTCCAGGGCGATGCGTGGAGCTGGGCCACCAGGAGGCGCCCCTGCCGGCAGAGGCTGTCCGCCCGGTCCAGCGGTGCTCTGAGCCGCTGGCCCATCCCGCAGCGAGATTCTGACCCGTTGCCAAGACAACCGCCGCAGGTCCCGCCGGCTTTCGAAATCGCTGAGCAGCGTTTCCACTGATGGAGTGAACACCCCCTGCCAGGCCGGACGGCCATTGACGCTTATGGCGATCGGCTTCGTTATGTTCACCAGCCGCGGGCTCAGATAGACGTCAAGGGCCTCCACTCCTTCGGCCCTGATGTCCAGCTCATTGTCTTTGGCCTCCGCAAACAAGGAGGGGCAGCGCAGAATCGTCTGCATCCGATCGTAGCTCACGCTGCGACGCTGATCCCACTCGGCGTACGCAGGGGCGAACGCATAGTTGGCGTTTGTGAACTGCACCACCGTGACCCATTCGGTTCGCGCTTCGGTGGGGAGGAGGAAGCGGCGGGCTATCCTCGGTGGGTAAGCGGGGCGTGAGTAACCGAGGACTTCCTTCATCGCTTCTCTGCAGCGACCGTAGACGCCCTCGTGCGTGTCTGCGTCCCAGATCCTGAAGACATTTTGAGGCGCTACTGCTTGGATTCGACGCCCAAACTCCTCTTCCTGTTGACGGTAGACGGGGCCAGGAGGCACGCCTTGACCTGGCGCGAACATGGGGTCGCCGCCGCCGTAGACAAGGACCTTGCAGTTCAGTGCGTGCTGATAGCGGTAGTAGACCTGGAAGGGGTACACTACGCTGGAGAATGCCGCAACGGCCGCGATGCGATCGGGTGCATGAAGGCCCACTGACAGAGCCTGAACGCCCTCGTACGACTTGCCTGTGACGTACACACGGGATGGATCGATCGGGTACTTCGACAGAATGGTATCGAGGAACCGATCCCATCTCCGGGTCGCCAGTATGAAGACATCAAGGCTCGCGGCCTCGGACGACCGCAGTCGCCCAGGCCTGAAGACGTCGTCTATGATCCCGGCACGGAACAGGAAGGTCGGTTCCCCTTCCGGCAGGTCCGGGTACATCGCCTGTAGGTTCTCTCTCCATGGCACTGCGGGGCTGTTCTCGCCCAACGGGTAGCCCAGACGGACTATGGCCGGATAAAGGTGGTTGGCTATGTGTTCCTTAGGGTACTCGACCGCATAGAAGAAACGATCGGAGTCGAGCTGCACTTTCTCAAGGAGGACCTGCCCGACAACGTCCCCCGGAAAGTCTGGGGCCATCACTTTTCCGAACACGCTTTCAAGAGAGCCGAAGTCCTGTGCCGTGAGGTTGTCCAGTGCCGGTGGGTTCTCTGCGCGCAACGGGTTTAGTCGCCTGTACAGCAGGAACCTTTCGAAACGGGCGGCCACATCGGCTGTGTCAGTCTGTTGTCCCAACGGCGCCTCTGAGGTGCCGTTGGGTCCAGACCGCTTAGAAGAGATCTCCGCGTGGGCAACACAGACCAGAAGCGTGCACCAGACAAGGAGAGCCGCAAGACCCCACATGTGCTGGCGTGTCATGGCGGCCTCCTGCTTGCGTCGTGCAGTTCGCCCAGCAGTGCAACTACCTTGCCCGGCGAGGTCAAACAGCGGACTCGGCTGGCCGAGAAGCGCGGAGTCAATGCGGCTGCCCAGACACACAGCAAGGCACCCGCGCGGCGGACGACCCTCGTATTCTACTGTCGCCTCCCGGGTCCGTCCATAGTCAAGTCCAGAACGTTGTGTAAAATAGCATCTCCAGGTCTTTGGGGTTGAGCGTGCTGCGAGCGGGGGGAGCGAGCAGCACGCTCAGGCAGCCGCCTCGGCCGCCTGCCCAGCCTCCTCCATCTGCTCCTGTGACTCCATTGTCAGATACCGGCTCTCGGCCTACTCCTCGCTCTGTTCCATCACCAGGGCCGCGCTTATTGCGAATATGCAGATGAGCCCCCCCTTTGCGCGCCTGTCCATTGTTTGTGCACCCGATCCGGGAGGAGGTGCTTGCCACCAACTGGCCTCAAGATCGGGCATCGGCCGTACCGCTTGGCAATCGCACCTGAAGGAAGGTATAGCAACCCCGGGAACCAAGAATCAAGCCTCTGCATGGGCGTGCTGCCCTCGCCGCCGCGTTCCAGGACGCTTGTCTTGCCCTGGGCGCCCGTGCCGGCGCGGGGCGTGCTTCTTGGCCTTGTCGGCCTTGGGCAGTCACTCCTGGGTGCAGGAACCCCGTTCTGGTTGTGCGGGGAGGTGAGGGCCAGGTAGAATCTGCGTTAACCCTTGGCACCGACAATCCGGGAAGGGGGGAACGTCGTCCCTGTGGCGACCCGTTGCAGGCGAAAGGGCTCAGGCCTTGAAGGCGGCGTTCTTCAATCTGCCGGGAGAGGTGGAACTGCGGGACGTGGACGACTTGGAGCCTCCGGGCATCGCACCGCCCAACGGGCTGGAGCTGATGGAGCATTACGTCCACGCCATCCGGAAGGTGCTCGTGGACAACCTGGAGGAAGTGGCGGACCTGGCGCCAAAGGCTGCGCCGCCAACTTGAACGTGAAGTCTGGCACGACGACTCGCTGCGGGTTGGGACCTCGCCAATCTGCAGGGCAAGGGTATACTGCGTGTTCTCTGGGAGTTTTGGCTGTTTCAACGGAACGGAGACGTGAAAAATGGGCATGAAGAAGCTCATAAACGATCCCCTTAATGTTGTTGAAGAGCTTGTGGAAGGCTTTGCTCTGGCGAACGAACGTCTTGTGCACAAACATCCTCGCGTAAACGCGGTCATTCGAAACGACGCGCCCGTGCCCGATAAGGTCGCAGTGGTGATTGGAGGGGGAGCCGGGCATGAGCCGCTGTTCCTCGAATACGTGGGACCGGGGATGGCCGATGCCGAGGCGCACGGCCAGATATTCGCCTCTCCAAGCCCTGATGTAATACTGGCCGCCGTCAGGTCCGTGTCTTCCGGCAAAGGAGTGATGTTGCTCTACAACAACTATGAAGGCGACCGACTCAACTTTGACATGGCGCAGGACATGGCGAGGGACGAGGGAATCGAAGTGGTGACTGTTCTCATCAACGATGAGGTCGCCTCAGCGCCACGAGGCGAAGAGGCGCAAAGGCGAGGCACGACGGCCGATCACGTGGTGATCAAGATTGGCGGTGCGGTAGCAGAGACGAAAGCTCCCCTGGCTGAGGTTGTCCGGGTGACGAGAAAGGCAGTTTCCTGGGCCAGGTCGCTCGGCGTCGGCCTCAGCTCGTGCACGTTGCCGGCCACCGGCATGGAGATCTTCGAAATCGCGGACGACGAAATGGAGATTGGAATGGGCCTTCACGGCGAGCCGGGGGTCGAGCGCATAAAGCTTCTGACGGCGGATGAGACAGTGGAAAGGGTTCTTCCGCGGATCATTGAGGACCTGCCGTACAAGGATGGTGATGACGTAATCCTCGTAATCAATGGCTACGGTGGGTCAACCCGGATGGAGATGTTCATTGTCAACCGCAAACTGCGGAGAATGCTCTCTGAAGCCGGCATCAAGGTGCACGCCACAGAGATCGGCGAGTTCTGCACATCCCAGGAGATGAAGGGGATGTCTGTCACGCTGGTGAAAGTTGACGATGAATTGAAGAGATACTTTGACATGCCCTGCCTATCTCCTTTCTACGTCAAGCCGTGATCCAACTCGAAGCGATTCGGCGTGACTGTTCAGGTTTCTGTGGGTGGGGCGGTACGGGGCTTCCGTAGGCTCTCAGGAGGCGTTCTGCGAAGGTACCCACGCAAACTTGAACAGTCACGATTGGGCCATGCAAACACTGGACATTCGATATTGGCGGCGAGCGCTGCTCAACGTTGCGCAGGCAATAGAACAGGAGAAGGAGCGCCTGTGCCAGTTGGACGGCGCAATCGGCGATGGCGACCATGGTACCAGCATGGCCACGGGTTTCCGGCTGGTCGGCGCCAGACTGACGTCAGGCGATTTCTCCGACATAGGAGCTATTTTGCACACGACGGGGACCACGCTGGTCAGTTCTGTCGGGGGAGTCACAGGCATCGTGTTCGGCACCTTCTTTATCGGTGCGGCGAAGGCAGCGGAGGGCAGGACAGAGACGGGCACTGCGGAACTTGCCGAGATGTTTGCTGCCGGACTGGAAGCCGTGCAGCTCAGAGGAAAGGCAAAGCCGGGCGACAAGACCATGGTGGATGCGCTCGCTCCCGCCACAGAAGCGCTCCGAGAGGCCGACGAGAAGGGCCTGAGCGTGCAAGAAGCATTGGGCCGCGCTTGCAGATCGGCCCGGGAAGGCATGGAGCGGACCCGTGAAATGAAGGCGAAAGTTGGTCGGGCGCGATACCAGGGAGAGAAGGCCGTCGGGCACATCGACGCGGGGGCTGCTTCCGTAGCCGTCATCCTCGCAAGCCTGGCGAGGACCGCTGCTGAGCCGCCTGGCGGGACACTAACTTAGAGGGAGGCACTACAACTGGGAGCAGGTCACGGAAGGACCGAGGGTTTGAGCTTCTGTAGTGACGGAGCTTGAGCGTTCTGCGAACCACGAAAAAAGGAGCAGGAGGCGACTATGGAGGAGATAAGGTTGGAACGAGCGCAGGCTGCCGTAGAGGCGGCTGTGCGGAAGTCCAGACAGCTCGGCGTCAAAATGGATATTGCGGTCGTGGACTCCGGCGCGAACCTGAAGGCCTTTGCGCGAATGGACGGGGCTTGGCTGGGTTCAATCGACATCGCGATCAAGAAAGCCAGGACGGCGAGATTCTTCGACATGGATACAGGAGAGATTGGGAAGCTGTCACAGCCTGGGGGTTCCCTGTACAACATCGAGCATTCCAATGGAGGATTGATTACTTTCCCCGGAGGCGTTCCCATTAAGAACGGGGCGGGCGAAGTTGTCGGTGGCATCGGGGTTTCTGGTAGCACCGTTGAGAACGACCACCTTGTCGCGGAGGCGGGGGCTGCAGCTATTTAGCGGAGTAGCATCTGAGACTTGACTCCAGCCCATGTGCAAGAGCGCTGATAGCTTGGTGCTTGGGTCTGGCGCTGGTGTTACGCATGGCCGCTTTCGCTGATGCGCCCGGTCCTCCAGCCCAACGGCCCGATGCCGGCCATTGCACGCTTGCCGCTTAGCTACCAATGCGGGCGAGGCGAGGGAGGGCAGCACAGACGGACCTCTGCCGGCCGGCTCTTGCTTGGCCCATGGTGGCTTGGTTTGAAGTGCCCCGTGACAGCAGCTTCTGCGGCGCTGGGAAGGACACGAACCGCGGCTATGCTGCCTGAAACTGGAAATGTGGAACGATGTGGTTGACCACAGTTCCGGGCGTAGTGCCGTGCCGCCACGGACTCTTATCACTCTGGCCAGGATGAAGGTGTCACCTAAACCTACGGTCATTCCGAGTTCGCCGTACGGCGAACGAGACGGGTCGCCAAAGGCGACACGCGGAATCCTCCATGAGCTGATAACCGCGTGATTCATCGGGATTCTTCGTCGGGCCGCGAGGCTGAGGCGCTCCTCAGAACGACATTCTATCGATAGCTTCGACAGGGTGACATGCAAACTGAACTGTGGCCAACGTAATAAGAGCCTTTATTGAGCTTTGCGTTGAGAATGGAACGACCGACAGGGGAAAGAACCGGGAACCCAGCCGACTCGGCACCTCGCCATCTTTTCTTTTCTTCACCAGAGGCCAATACATGTTGCCGGCGAGTGGCCTGGACCTTGTCATTCCGAGGAGCGTTCGCCGTACGGCGAATGCGACGAGGAATCTCCACGGGCCGAGCAATCCGGGTTTGGAAATCCCTCGTTCGCGCGAGCCTGGCCGCCCCCATATGTGGGGCGGACGCGCCTGATCTTCTGCCACGAGGGACCCGAGGTCTGGAGATCCCTCGTCCGCCTGAGGCGGACTCGGGATGACGGCGTGCTGGCAGGCCGACTCGGCACGTCGCCATCTTTCCTTTTCTTCCGCAAAGGTCAATAAGGGAACCCTTTCCGCGGCCTGGCGCTTTCACAGTACCCATCGAAAGGCGGCTCGCAGGCGTGGGGCACGGAGACTACGCTTTGCCAGCGCAGCCGAAAACGTTCATAAGCCGCCTCGCCTCCGCGGCAACAGCCTGGTGTGCTGATAAGAGTAGCTCAGGGTAGTTGAACGACTCGGGGTCCTGTTCGAGCAGGCTCGCCACGCGTTCTCCGGCCGCGGCGATCAAGCTGGTGTTGATGTTGACTTTTCTCATGCCCCTTTCGATGGCGTTGCGGAAGTCTTGATCGGAGAGGCCGGAACCCCCGTGAAGCACCAAAGGAATGCCCGTCCGCTCGGCTATCGCTTCTATCCGCTCCAGGTCCAGCTCTGGCTTCCCCTTGTACCATCCGTGCGTGTTGCCGACGGATACGGCTAAGGCATCCACTTCAGTCTCCCGCGCGAACCTCTCGGCCTCCTCGATCTGCGTGAAGTAACGGGGATCCGCCTCCGAATGGGCGAGCGTGGCGCTCCCAATCGCTTCGGAACCCTTCACGGAACCGATCTCCGATTCGACGCTGACGTTGAGGGGCCTGCAGAGCCGGGTCACTTCCCGTGTCTGTGCCACATTCTCCTCATACGGATCGGCCGAACGGTCAAGCATGATGGACGTGCAGCCGGCCTTCACCGCCCTTGCCACCGTCTCCCAAGTGGTGGCGTGGTCCAGATGCACTGCCACCGGCACGGAGGAACGCTCGGCCAACCGGCACAGTGAAGGGATTAACAGCTCCATGTCGAAGTAGCGCTGGTACCCTTCCAGCACCATGAGGACCAACGGCGACTTCTCCTGCTCGGCGGCGCCTGTAATGGCCATGGCATACTCAGCGTTGACGACATCAAAGGCACCTACTGCGTAGGCGCCTTCTTGCGCAGCGCCCAAGAGTTCAGCCAGATTCACCAATGCCAATTCCGGTTCTCCTTGCCTCTCTTAGTGATAACGCCGCTCCCGCACCAGGTCGGCGATGCGGCGGCAGAACTCAATGTCGCCGTCCGGAGGGACCTGGTCGGCCGTTCCCAGGATGAACGGACCCTCCTCCCAGCAGTCCAGGAGCCGCGCCACGTGCTTGCGCATGTCGTCCCACCCGTAGGGCGGGGCGAACATAGCCCCGGGCACACCTCCCCAGAGGATGACGGAGTCGCGGCCCGCGAGCTCCCGCATATCCGCCAGGTCTACGTCGCCGACCGGTTTGGGCGTGAGGGCCTCAATCGCGTCAAAGCCGACAGCCGTCAGCTTGGGCAATAGTCCCCGCACCGTCCCGTCCAGGTGGACGGCGCACTTCACGCCGGCCGCGTGGAGGCGGTCAAGGTGGCGGCCATAGGGGCGTGCCATAAACTCGTCATACAGGCCGGTGAAGGTGGCGCTGGTGAGGTTGTCGCAGAAATGGACCAGCGGCGGCGACGCGGCGCAGACTGACTCTAACACATCGTCGCCCTGGTGTTCCATGGCCTGAAGGACCCGCCGGACCTGGTCCCCGCAGTCCGCCAGGAGCAGCACCGCTGCCTGGACCCCGGCCCAGTCGTAGAAGAACTCCGGCAAAGGCGACCGCGGGACCGCAAGGATTGGAATGCCTCCGTACCGCGCCGCAGTCTCAGCCCGTTCCCGGTAGGCCTGCATGTCCAAGGGCACCAGCCGACGGTGCTCTACGATGTGCAGCAGAACGTCCAAGTCCCTTTCGGAGCCCACCGGGTGCCGGGTCAAGGCTTTGCAGAAGCTCTGGGGCAGGTAGGTCTCCTCCTTCAACAACGTGCCGACGGGCGTGCGGTACCGCGTCAGGGTCTTCGCCCCCGATAGCTCCTGGGAGACCTCCACGGTGTCGTCGTACCGCGTCTGGTACGAACTCAGCCCGCATTCGTAGTAGGGCATTATGCCGAGTCCCTGCAGGAAGTGCAGGCGGCCCTCCGTCGTCATCCACTCGGGCTTCGCCGTCCCGTCCTGCGCCCGCGCGTGAAGCCAGTAACCGAGGTCCGCCGTCCAGACGGCGGCCGCCGGCCGTTCACCCTTCAGAAGCTGCAGCAGCGCCTCCCGCACGGTTCGCCCCTCTGGTTCACAGCACCACGAGCTTCATAAAGCGCTTGGACAGCTTCTCCACGCCGGTGTCCGTCACCCGGACCCCGTTCTCCCAGCGCAGGCCGAAATCCTGGTCGTAGAAGAAGGTGTCCACCTGGAAGGTCATATTCTTCTGGAGATTATACGTGGACACGGACTCCATCCACGGCGGCTCCACCTCCATCATACCGATGCCGTGGCAGGGGCCGTAGAGCATATACTGCTGGAACCCGCGCCGGGTGACGAACTCCTCGTACTCCCGCACCACCTCGGCGGCGGGCTTGCCGCCCCGCATCAGCTCCATGGTCTTGCCGTGCGCCTCCAGGCCGAACTCCACCAGCCGCTGCATCCGCTCGGGGAGCTTGCCGAAGGAGCAGGGCAGGCCGACGCTGGACGAATAGCCGCCGACCCGCGCCCCGATGTTGAGCTGGATGACCTCGTGCTTCCGAAGCTTCCGGTACGTGGGGCGGGAGATGGCGTTCCTGGTGGCGGTCCCGGCGAAGCAATAGAGGGCGTGGCCCTCGTACTCGCCGCCGTGCTGGTAGATCTCGCGCTGGGCGATGCCGATGACCTGTAGCTCGGTCATCCCGGGCTTCATCTTGTCCAGAATCGCCCCCAACGCTTTCTCACTGATCCGGAACGCCTTCTTCATCAGGGCAATCTCGTTCTCGCTCTTGACCTGGCGCAGGCTGACCAGGGTGTGGTCCGCCTTGACCAGCTCCACGTCTGGCAAGTCGCGCTTGAGGCTCATATAGATGGGCAGGGGCAGCACCGCGTAGCCGACCAGGCCCAGCTTCCGGAGCGCGCTGCCCGGGAGGGCCTTCCTGACGATGTCCCTGAAGGTGGCGACCGCGATGCCCGGGTACTCCGGCTCGGCGGACTCGCGGTACTCGGTCATCTTCTCAATCTTCGCGATCTTGCTCCGGCTCTGCGCGTAAGCCTGGCTCTCCGGCCCGATGAGCAGGAGGGGTTCACCCTTCGCCGGGACGAACACCCCGCCCGCCTCAAAGGTCGGCCAATACTCGGACAGGTAGCGGACGTTGGCGAAGTCGGCCTCGTTGCCGTGCACCAGCGCCGCATCCAGCCCCGCCTCTCGGATGTTGGCCTGGAATCTCCGGATTCGCTCCGCGAACTCCCAGTCTGGTATGCAGTTCATCGTGCCACTCCTTTGACGCCCCCCCTGCCTCTCACTGCCCGCACCACACCAGCGCATACCAGTTCTCAGGCTTCCGACTCGGAATCCTTTGGAACTCCACCTTGAACACCGTCGTGTGGGCGATCCTGTCCGGGTCCTTCTCCGGAAGTCCCGCGAGCGCCAGCGTTCCCTCCTTCGGATCCTGGCTGAACTTCACCGCCTTCCCCGTCTTCAGGAAGCTCACCCGTTTTACAGGTGTCTTCACATCCACCAGCACCAGTTTCTTCCCCGGCCAGTGTCGGCACCAGAAATACGCGACGCTCCCTTTCCGCGTCCAGTTCCCGTACGGTATCCAGGGATGGAAGTTGTCGTGCCCGACCCGGTCAAAATGCCCATAGACCGCTTCCTCGTTTCCCTTCAGCCATTTCCCCACTTGCAGCAGACGTTGTTCGCAGATGTCCGGCACCGACCCGTCCGGCAACGGCCCGATGTTGAGCAGCAGGTTCCCTGCCCCCGCCGTCACCTGTCTCACCATCTCGATGATGTCCCGCGTGCTCGCCCACGCCTCCTCCGGCTCCCACCGCCATCCCCAGATCCCCTGCCCTGTGAAAGTCATGCATGATTCCCACGCGCGGCCCTGCGGCGTGATGTGCCCCTCGGGCGTCCCGAAGTCCTCGGGAAGCTTCGAACGGTCATTGATGATGATCTCCGGCTGAAGTCTCCTTACCATCTCGTTCATCTTCCGGCTGTCCCACTGCTCAGGCGTCTCCAGTGCCGCGGGGAAGTCATACCACAGGATGTCTATCTTTCCGTAGTTCGTCATCAGCTCCCGCACGCACCCCTGCACGAAGTCGAGATAGCGTCTCCGTGCCCGCACGTCCTTGAGCGCCCGCGCGCAGTCCGGGTTCCTCCAGTCGTTCAGGTTGAAGTAGATTCCGACCCGCAGCCCGAACTCCCGGCACGCCTCCACGTACTCCCTCACAAGGTCCCGCTTCGGCCCCGACTTGACCGAGTTGAACTCCGTCTGCTTTGTGTCCCACAGACAATACCCTTCGCCGTGCTTCGCCGTCAGCACCATGTACTTCATTCCCGCCTTTTTGGCCAGCCTCGCCCACTCCCTTGCGGCCCCGGGCTTCGGCTTGAAGGTCCGTGCCAGCTTCTCATAACGCTTCGCCGGGATCCTCTCCCAGTACACCACGCATTCCCCCCGCCCCAGGAGGGCGTACAGGCCGTAGTGCACGAACATCCCGAACCGCGCCTCGTGCCACCACTTCATCCGACGCTTCCGGTCCAGTTCCTCTGTCCTCTTCGCCGCCTCGGATCCTCTCGAACTCCCCACGCTCACGCTCTTCACCGATGACTCCTCCACTACGCTAAAAGTCCCTGCCTCTTTCTCTCGGACGCTATCCCCTTTTCCTGAGCGCCTTTTCCGGACCCTCCGTGGCCGTTGCTTCCCAACTTGCCCGACGTTTCGCCATGCTGATGACGCTTCACTTCTCTCCCATCAGTTCTGCCACCATCGGCTCGATCGCCTCAGCCCAGATTTCATAGCCTTTGGCCGACAGATGAACCAGGTCGCGCAAGACGTCCGTGCTGGCCGTTCCGTCGGCGGCAACAAGTTTCGGGCCGATGTCGAGGTAGAACACCATCTTGCGATCCGCAAACTTGGAAATACGTTCGTTGACTTTGTTATTGATCTGACGCCAGCGATCCTCGTTATCTTTCCCCCGGGGGAAAATTGCCAACAGGAGAACTTTGGTCTTCGGTAGTTTGGTGCGCAGCCTTTCCACGACGGCCTTGACTCCTTCGGGTATTTCCTCCAGCTTGCTGCGACTGGAGTTATTGCTGCCAATCATCACTACGGCCAACTTGGGCGAGATGCCGTCAATGTTCCCGTGATCTAGGCGCCAGAGAACGTTCTGAATCCGATCGCAGCTTATGCCGAGATTGACGGCGTTGCGTTTGCCGTAGAACTTTGCCCATACCTCCTTGCCTTCATTGTCCCACCCGTTCGTAATCGAGTCGCCAATAAAGATCAGGTCCACGTTGCCTTGCTTTACGCGGGCATTAAGGCTTTCGTGCTTCTTGAACCACCAGTCAAGGGAAGAAAGGGGCACGGGCCGCGCCGGATTCTCGTTCTCCCCCATCAAGGTTGTCACCTTATCGTCGAGCCACTCGGCCAAAGCCACGTACCCATGTGACGACAGATAGAACTCATCGGGCATGAGGTCCCTGCGGATGGTCTGGTCGGACGCCAGAAACGCGAAGCCAATGTCGTGATAGTGCACCATGTTGTCATCCGCCAGCTTCGAGATGAGTTCGTTGGCCTTAACGTGGACCTGGCGCCGCGGATCCTCGCTGTTCGGGCCACGGGGTAGAATGCCTACCACGAGCACTTTGGTTCGGGGCAGCTTGGCACGCAGCTTCTCCACCACTGCCTTGGTGCCTGCCGATATCTCTTCCGCGGTGCTGCCGGTCCCGTAGTCGCCGCCGAACATCAGCACCGCCAGCTTAGGCGAGATGCCATCCAGATTGCCGTGGTCCAGGCGCCACAGAATATGTTGCGCCTGGTCTCCGCCAATGCCGAGATTCACGGCCTTGCGTCTGCCATAGAACTCATCCCACGCCTCCTTGCCGTTGTCTTCCCAGCCTTGGACAACCGAATCGCCGACGAAAAGCAAGTCGGCACCCCCTTGTTTAACGCGGGCATTGAAGCTGTCGTGCCGAGCCATCCAACCGGCACAGTCAGGGCGGGGCGCTGGCGCGATCACGCTGTTCTCTTCGCCCTGGGCCTGCGCCGAGATGGCAAGCACAGCCGCGAAAACCGCTGACCCCAACCAATACCTGGAGAAGCAGGCGCTCCTCATTCTGACCTTCCTTTCCTCACTCCTTCGCGCACCCGCCACTTGGCCGTCTTACATCGGCCGTTTCTCATTCAGCATTCCCTGGTTTCCAATCCCCAGCTTCCTCCCCGGCCGACAGTGCGGCCTCCGCCTGGCCGGAGCGTGGCAAAGCATTCGCATTCTCCCCCATTTGCGTCCCTTGTCAAGGGGCATCCCTCACTGCCCGCACCACACTAACGGATACCCGTGGTCCGACGTCCGCCGCGGCACTCCCGCAAACTCGACCTTGAACACCGTCGTGTGTGCGATCTGGTCTGGGTCCTTCTCCGGCAGCCCTTTCAGCACCAACTTGCCCGGCTCCCACGTGAACTTCACCGGCTTCCCCGTCTTCAGGAAGCTGATCCGCTTCACCTTGGTCATCTCGTCCACGATGACCAGCTCCCTCCCACGCCAATGTCGGCACCAGAGATACCCCACGTTCCCCTTGCGTGTCCACTTCCCATACTTCAGCCAGGGATGGAAGTGCTCCCGCTCCACCCGGTCAACTATTCCATACACTGCTTCCTCGTTTCCCTTCAGCCACTCGCCCACCTTGAGCAGGCGTTCCTCAACGATCTCCGGCGGCGTCCCGTCCGGTTCCGGCCCGAAGTCCAGCAACAGATTCCCCCCTCCGCTCGTCGCCTGCCGGATCATCTCCACAATTGCCCGCGGACTCGCCCAATCCTCCTCCGGCTCCTCCCTCCAACCCCATAGCCCCGTCCCGGTCAGCGTCATGCACGACTCCCACGCACGGTCCAGCGCCGTGATGTGCCCCTCCGGCGTCCCGAAGTCCTCCGGAAGCATCAAACGGTTGTTGATGATGATCTCCGGCTGAAGCTCCCTGACCATCTTGTTCGTCTTCCGGCTCTCCCACAACTCGGGCGTCTTAAGAGCCGCGGGATAGTCATACCACATGATGTCAATCTTCCCGTAATTGCTCATCAGTTCCCGCACGCACCCCTGCACGAAATCCAGATACCGTCTCCGCGCCCGCTCACTCTTGGCCGCGCGCACGCAGTCCGGGTCGCGCCAGTCGTTCACAACGAACCCAAACCCCACCTTTAGCCCCATCTCCCGGCACGCCTCGACACCCTCCGCCAGCAGGTCGCGCTTCGGCCCCGACTTGACCGAGTTGAACTCCGTCTGCTTCGTGTCCCACAGGCAATACCCGTCGTCGTGCTTCGCCGCCAGCACCACGTACTTCATCCCCGCCTTCTTGGCCAGCGCCGCCCACAGCCGAGCCGCGTCCCGCCGTGGCTTGAACTCTCGGGTCAGCTTCTCATACTCCCTGACCGGAATCCTCGCCCAGTACATGTCCTCGGCGCCGAGGAAGCGCGGATGGGAATACAGCCCGTAAACCACCAGCATTCCGAACCTCGCCTCATGCCACCACTTCATCCGCCGCCGCCGCTCCAACTCCTCGTTTGTGAGCCCATCCGTCCTCATTATGGATGCTCCTCTCTCTCGCCGATTTGCCGCTGAGTTGTCCCCTCTCGTGGACCACGGGATGCGTTAGGGTCATGCCGGACCTGCTTGCCCGCAGGCCAGTCCGTTGACTTTGCAGGCTACCGTTTCTACGGCACAGTTTCCACTGTCTGCTCGGAGGATAGGGCTTGTGCGCCAGTGGTCTGGCAGCAGCCGCCGTCGCGACGTGAGGGTTGCGCCCAGCCTTGTCTCCGCACGGTCGCCGAGCAGTTGATAGCGTCGCACCGCCACGGACGTCAGCTGCGACCTCTGGCTGTCCAGACGAGTCCAACTATATAGCACGCGAGAATCAGTAGTGGCACGAAGCCCCACTTGACGAGCCCAATGTCCACACGCGTCGGCGACCCGCGCCGGCGCGCAGCAATGAGAGCGGTGCCCGCCCCAAACGCGCACATGGTGTACGCCCACACCCACAGCAGATCATGTGCAGTCGTCAGACTCAGCAGAAGACCTGAGGCAAGCTGCTGGACAATGGCCAAAGGGAATGCGTCAACCAGGCGACGTGATGACATAAGGCCTCCTTTGGCTCCCACCCGCGCTAACTCCCGCGCGGGCACACTGCTTCGTCCCGGCACAGCCCCTGGCGTGTCAGCGGCCTGAGGCTTGGTCTATGAGGAGCCGCCCCCATTCGGTTACGTCACTGGTGGGAGCCCAGGAATAGAGCTCCGTGAAGAGGTCCCCGTCGTTGTCCCAGGCGCCCATGTTGAAGAAAAGCTCCTGGGCCGCGCCAAGTTCGCCGGCGAGCAGCGCGTCCCACGGCACGATGCCTTCGCAGCGCCAGCCTTTGCGGTTCTCGAGGACCTTCGCTGCCACGTGAACCCCCTGCGCAGGGGTGCCCACAGGGCTCTTCGCGTCCCAGGACGCGCGTAGCGCCTGCTCCGATCCGGCCGGCCCAAACGGAAAGATGACCACGACCGGCAAGCCTTTGCCGTTGACTCCCTGGCTCTGCGCAGCCGGAACGGCGCCGACGAACAGCGCGTCGCTCAGGATGCGGCCGCCGCGGAAATCGGAGATTATGGCATCGGGGGACTCCGCATAGAAGTAGAGGCCTGCGCGTGCGGCGATCAGTCGGAAAGTGGGGCCGGGCTTGCCGGTCTCAAACGGGCTGGTCTGCCAGACGGCGGTGGAGAGCACCGGTGCCTGTCGCCAGGCCTCCTCGTTTGCCTCGCCATCCAGAGACACTGGCGCTTCGCTCAGCCGGACGCGGGCTTCCCGGAGCAGCGGGACGCGTCGGGATAATGTGATGGGGACGGTCCTGCCTTTGCCGTCCACGTAAGTATACTGCACCTCCACCTCGGGCACCACGAGGTGCTGGGCGTCCACTTGGGGCGAGCGGATGCGTACGTAAACGTGCTCTCGGCCGCCTGGCCCTATCAGAAGACTTTGTGCCGGCGGCTGGAAGGTCCACGGGCTGCCGCGCGCCACTCTGGACACAACCGTGCGCAGCGGCACGGCGAGCGGGTTCGTCACGACCACGGCCACCTGGCCGTCCGTCGCTCCGAGTTCAGGGCTCCGGATCGGCGCTTCGACTCCGGTCTCCGCTCCGGAGAGGAGCCGCAGGCGCTCCATGTTCTTGTAGTCGGTGTTCGTTATGTAGTCATCGGCGAGGACGCTGCCCGGCTTGACGAGCGCGAGGCGGAAGCCGTCCGGGCCTATATGCAGCATGCAGTAGTGCTCCAACCCGCCTGCCAGCTCGGGTGAGAAGGTGCGGGCGCCGGTCACCCCGAGGACATAGTACTGGATGCCGTCCTTGCTCTCCGACTTGTAGTAATGGTGGAAGTGGCCCGCGATGACGGCCCCGACGGGGTGCTGGCGCAGCAGCGCGTGCACGGCGTCCCAGCCTGCATTGGGGTACTCCCAGACTGGCTTGTGCAGGAAGACGAAGATCCGGCCGGCCTTGTTCCCGGCGAGGTCTTTCGCCAGCCAGTCGAGCTGCGCCTTGCCGAAGCGGGGCTCCGACTCCAACGTCTCCTCCGTATAGAGACAAATGAAATGCGTGCCCCGATAATCGAAGGAGTAATAGAGAGGCCCGAAGTAGCGCCTGTAAAGCTCTTCACCCCGGCGGTCTTTCGGGTCGCCCGTGCCCGTAATGACGTCGTGGTTGCCGGCCAGGGGGAAGAGGGGCGCTTCCAAGTGGGCAAGTATGGCTTTCACGCGCTGAATATCCTGCTCCCACTGATTCATGTCCCGAATGTAGCCGGGGACGAAGTCACCGATGTGCAGGACCAGGTCCGGCTTGAGCAGGTTGATCTCGGCGACGGCCCGTTCCAGGACCGCAAGGCCGGAGTCGGATCCCGTGGTTCTGTCGGCGAGGATGGCAACGCTGAAGCCTTCCGCAGGTGCCGGCACGGCGAGCGCGACTTGCGTGTCCGTCCCGGCGCTCACGCCGGCTATGGCTGCGGCCGCGAAGGCTACCAACGCCGCAGCGGCTACAAGAACCCCCGTCAGAGCCTTCTGCTTCACCGCCTCAACTCCGTCTAAGACAGCCGAGACACAAGACGCATTTTACATGCCCGACTCTCCTTGCGCCACTTGGGGACTCGTCGGGGCTCCGGTCGTCGTTGAGCCCCGGCTGAGGTCGAGCAGGTGCAGGAACTTCTCTGCCGCATGCCGGGACGGGTGCGCGGGCCGGCGTGGATCACGACGCCAGCTTCCTCCCGATCCACTTCAGCTTGGCCGTGATGGGCAGGCCGTATGGGCACCGCGGCTCAACGTCGGAGCAGTCAGTGTCAGGGGCCACCTTCTTGTCGAGCGCGGCATAGGCAGCGCGGGCGTAGGCGCGGTTGCCGAACCAGTCGTTCAGGCCCTCGCGAAGCTCCGCATCCGGCAGCGTCATCACGGGGCCCGGCATCATCTGGCGGTCATAGTAGCCTTCGAGCCGGTGTATCTCCGGTATGTCAAGGCCGGCGTTGTTCGGCATGCACGACCGGCAACGGCGGCAGACGTAGTTCGCCAGTTCGGGCGCCTTGAGGTACAGGTTCTGCTTCTCGCGTTCCGTCATCGGCCTGAAGCTCTTCGCAAGCACCAGGTTGGACGCCAGCAGGTGCATCCTGTTGTTGCCGGCCACGGCTGAGGTGACTTCCGGCATGCTCCAGACCCACCGGAATGCATTGGCCGCAGACTCGGGGCGCCAGAGCAGTCCGTCCGCCACGGGCTTCATGCAGATGATGCCGATTCCGCGCTCGACGCAGGCAGGGATAATGGCGTCATAGATGAGGGGGAAGTTGAAGCAATCGTAGTAGTTTATCCACTCCATGACGGCGTCGAACGGGTAGGCCTTGACGGCCTTGAGGAGCACCTCCGGGAGGTGGCTGGTGATCGAGATGAAGCGGACCTTGCCGGTTTTGCGCGCGTCCTCAGCCGCTCGAAGGGAGCCGTCGTCCGACATGATCGTGGAAAGCTCGCGCTCCGTGCTCACGCAGTGCATGAAGACATTGTCGAGATGGTCGGTCTTCAGGTTCTGAAGGCTGCGGTCTATGCTCGCGGCGGCTTCCTTGCGCGACCGGAACTGAGTCTTGGTGCTCAGGAAGCACTCGCCGCGGCGCGTGCGCATGACCTGTCCGATCTTGCGTTCGGAGTCGCCGTCGCCGTACCCTATTGCGGTTTCGACGAAGTTCCCGCCCGCGTCCAGGTAGAAGTTGAGCAGCTCGGCTGCCGCGCTCTCCGAGACCTCCAGCAAGTGAAAGCCGCCGAATCCCAGGATGCTGAGCTTCTCGCCCGTCTTGCCCAACGGGCGTCGCGGCAGTTCGCCTTCCAGCGCCTTGCGGCGCAGGTCTTCGGTGACAGGCGGCTCATGGTAGTCAGGAGACAACATGCCGAATACCTCCGACGCGAGCCCGGCTAAGCCGAGCGCCGCGGATAGCTTGAGGAAGGTTCTCCTCCCGAACATCCATTTGGCCCTGCTGGTCTGCACCGCACGGCTCCGCGGCAGCAAAGGCGCAGCCTCCGAAAACGAGTATAGCCCCCGGCGCGAGGGGTGGCAACAGGAGAAAAGGTGCGCTCCCCAGGGGCGGGCTGACGGGCCGTCCGCCTCGATCCGCCGCTCCACCAGGCGACAAGGGCCAGCACCTGCGGTCCACGTGCACCGGCTTCATCGCTTGGCTCCTCCTGCCAAGCGCTGACCAGCTTCGCACCGCTGCAGCGTGTGAATGTGTGCCGTTAGCCGGATGGTGTCAAGGCTCCCGCGCAGTTCACTTGAGCCGGCGTTCGGCGCCCCGTAGACTAACGCGCTCGCTTCAGAGGCGCAGGTCGCGCATGAAAGACGACGGAGACGCCCGAATTATCCCTCACGCCAAAGTGCCTTATACGGCTGCAGTGCTCATTCCGCCGGAACGCATCTGGGAGCCCATCCAGGCCATACGCCGCCAGCACGATCCGCAGATCGCCCGCTGGATGCCGCACGTAACGCTCCTGTATCCCTTCGTCGAGACGGCGGTTCTCGCAGAGGCGGCGCACACACTGCGTCCAGCGGTGCAAGTCTTCCCCAGCTTCACAGTGCGCCTTTCGGAGTTCGACTGCTTCATCCACAGCCGCACGTCGGCTACGATCTGGCTGCGCCCGGCCCCGTCCGATCCCGTTGTGAGGCTTCAGTCGCGGCTGCTTGGGCTCGTCCCCTGGTGCGACGATACGGGCAGGTTTGCAGGCGGCTTCACTCCGCACCTCTCGGTGGGGCGTTGGCCTGAGGCAGGTGCGCGGCAGGCGGCGGCGGAACTGCGGAAGTCTTGGAAGCCGCTCGACTGGCAGGTGGAGAGCGTCTGCCTGATCGCGCGGCCCCAGACGGGAGGCCAACCTTTCGCAGTTCACCATGTGCTGGCGTTAGCGGGGGCAAGCGGTTGACAGGCGACGCTCGCAGCAATTGGGAAAGGCTCGTGCTGCGCGCTCACCACTGGCTGCATTCCACGGCGTTGCCCTCGCGCAGGGCGGCGAAGCACTTGTCGTCCCGAATGCAGCGCAGGACCTTGTCGAACTGTCCCGCGCGCACCTTGCGCGGCCAGAGGGGGTCGGCGATGAGCCCGCGCCCGATGGCCACCAGGTCGGCCCGCCCCCGTGCAAGCACTTCCACCGCGCGGTCCACCTGGTCCATCATGCCCACAGCTATCACAGGCGCGTTAAGGCGTCTGAAAGGCTGCGCGAGGTCGCCGGGAGTCTGCGCGCTTGCCGGCGAAATGTCCAGGATGTCCACGCCTTCGTTGACCAGGTTCTCCGCAAAGCTGAGGCTATCCTCCAGGCCGTAACTTCCGTCTTGGACGGGGGTATGGCGATAGAGCACGAGCCGCCGAGGGCCGAGGCCGCGCCGGACGGCCCGCGCGATTTCAAGACCCATGCGCATCCGGTTCTTCAGTTGGCCGCCGTACCTGTCCGTGCGCTTGTTGTCGGCAGGGGAGAAGAACTGGTTAAGCAGGAACCCGTGCGCGCCATGCGGCTCTGCGCCGTCGAATCCCGCTTCCGCGCATACGTGCGCCGCGGCCTCGTACTCTGCGACCAGTTCCCGAAGCTGTGCGACGTCAAGGTCGGCGGGCTTCGCGTCCCAGGCCGGTGCTGCGCGGTCCGTCATTGGGTAGAGCTGGATCGCCGCTAAGGCGCCATGCTCGTGGATCGCGTCCACGAGCTTGCGAAGGGCTTCGATCGTTAGCTCACGGACGACCCGGCCGACGGCCGTGGACTCCACGATCACCAGCCCGACGCCACCTGCGGCGCGGTCCGCATACCAGTGCAGGCCATCCTCCGAAACTATGGGCCGGTTGCTGACCATCGGAGGCATGACGATCCGGTTGGGGAGCGTGTAGTCTCGGAGCTCAAGCGGCTGGAAAAGCAGGCCGATGTCCGTGCCCATCGCAAGCAGTCCGTTCTCGGCTACACTCTCAGGGGAGCGCACTGCCGCCACTCAGCGGACTTTATCGTGCGGCGATAGGGCGCGCGCAGGGCCTTCCCCGTGCGCGGCTGAGGAGCCCGCCTCCGCAGCGTTGACGGGCAAGCGGGAACGGGAGAGGCCTTCCCGCCGCCCGCAGGCACCCGCGCTGATTGGCACACCTACAGACGCACAGCCTTGCGGCGGTCTGCCACTTCTCGACGTACCGCCACCCGTCGCGGCGGCCCACCCATAGGCCGTCCCGTAGAGGATCCCGTGTGCGGCAGGAAACTCCGCCGCATCCCTCGTGCTACTTCTTCTTCGCCGGCTTGCAGGTGCACTTATCCGCCGGTTTGCCGCAGCCCGAGCACACTTTGTTCTCGATCGGCTTTCCACACACCTTGCACGGCGAACAGCCACAGGATTGACACATTGCCCTACTCCCGCCAAACACACATCAGAAGGCCGCCGCCCCCAGCGGGCAAAGCGAGGCCCCCAACGACAAGTACATTATGTCCCATCCTTCCCGGCTGTCAAGCCTTTTCTTCGGTTCGGCGGAACACGCAGAACCCTCTTGCTGCTGCCGAGCCGTCCAACCGACCCCGACCGATAGGACAACCGGAGCCAACCCCACGTGCCTCTTGACAGCGGACCGGCGATTCCCCAGAATTGGCCTACGGGGAAGGCGGTGTCGGGGGCAGTCCATGCGCCGTCAATTGTGGCATCGAAGGAGAAGGGGGCCATGTCCAGAGAACAATGGATGGAGGCGGCGAAAGAGCGCGGTCTGAAAGAGGGCGTCCCGGTCGCTGTAAAAGCAGGGAAAGCCAATGTTCTGATCGTCCGTGCGGGGGGGCGCATATGCGCTTGCGGTCACGAATGCACCCACTACGGAGGGCCGCTGAGCGACGGGCTGCTGGTTGGGCACGTTATCACCTGCCCGTGGCATAACGCACGGTTCGACGTCAGGGACGGCAAGATGGTGTCCCCGCCGGCTCTCGACGGCGTCATCAGCTATCCGGTGAAGGTCGAGAGCGGCGCCGTCTTCATCGGCCCGGGGAAGCCGCCGGCGCCGCCGACCATTGGCAGTGGGGACGATCGCACGTTCGTCATCGTTGGCGCGGGCGCGGCGGGCAATGCATGCGCAGAGACACTCCGCCAGGAGGGATTCGGCGGCCGCATCCTGCTGATTACGGCGGAAGCCGACGGGCCCTATGACCGGCCTGCCCTCTCCAAGGATTTTATGGCAGGCGAACTGAGCCGCAGGGCACTCCCCCTTCGCAAGCCGGACTTCTATGAGGGACGCCGGATCGAACTCCTGACCGGCCGCCGAGTGACGGAGTTCGACGCACGAGCGCGCACGGTTTCGTTCACGGACGGCGGCAGCGTCAAGTTCGACTGCGCGCTTCTGGCCACGGGCGGCATGCCGAGAAAGGCGGACATCCCGGGCGCCGATCTCGCGGGCTTCTTCCTCCTGCGCAGCCTGCACGACGCAGAAGCCATCACCGACGCAGTCGCCGAAGCGGAGCGGGTCGTCATCCTGGGGGCGGGGTTCATCGGCATGGAAGCCGCCTCGTCTCTCAGATCGCGCGGGCTCGAAGTGCACGTCGTAGCCCCCGGACGCGCGCCAATGGAGAAGGTCTTCGGCGAGCAGATCGGCTCGTGGCTGCAGCAGCGTCATGAGGAGAACGGCGTCCGCTTTTACCTGGGAAATGTGGCGAAGGCGGTCAACGGGAAGGGGAAAGTGCAGGAGGTCCTGCTCGCCGATGGCACCCGCATCGTCACGGACGCCGTGGTTGCAGGCCTGGGGATCGTGCCGGCAGTGGACTACATCCGGGATGCCGGCCTGGTCGAGAACGGCGCCGTTCCAGTCAACGGAAGGCTGCAGACGAAGGCGGACGGCGTCTACGCGGCCGGCGATATAGCCGTCGTCCCCGACCGTCATACCGGCGAGCCGCAGCGAGTCGAGCACTGGGTTGTGGCCGAGCGCCAGGGCCAGCACGCCGCAAGGGCTATGTTGGGGAGCGACGCCGTCTACTCGGCGGTGCCGTTCTTCTGGACCCGGCAGTTCGGCACGTCGGTCAAGTACGCTGGGTTTGCCAGGCAGTACGACAAGTTGGCCGTCCGCGGCGGCATCGAGGACGGCGACTTCCTTGCCGGCTACTACAGCAGCGGCCGCCTGAAGGCTATCTCCGGCGTGGGCCGGGCCCAGGAGTTCATAGCCCTGTGCGAGATACTGAAAGCAGGGGGGACTGTCAGCCCCGAAGAGCTCCAGGATGAAGGCGTGGACCTGCGCGAGGTGATGGCACGAGCCTGATGGCTGCCCGGCGGCAAGCGCTGCTTTCCGAATGAGCGGCGTCGCTGCGTCTGGGCCGGGATCGGACCGGCGACACCAGGATTTTCAGGATAAAAAGTGGCATTTACTGGCACTAACGCGTAAGTCGGCTCCTGGCCACCTCATAGAACGTAACGTCCTACCCAGGATAACGGTTACGCCAACCGCTGACGCGGCACGGCGCGGCACCTCGTGGTAGCCAAAGGCACGTTTTCGTACCCCCGAACGTGTCGTTTGCGGGTCGCGGACTGGGGCGGGCATGGGAGCGTGGGTTGGGGGAAGGGACTTGAGGAGAGGCAGGGGGGACGTTACGATGTTGGTGCGGGTGAATTGAGGCGGGTGGTCTATGGATACGAACAAAAGTCCCTCTGGTGTTGCGTGGTTGAGCCTGGCGATTTCCTTGGGCGCCCTCGGGATCAGCCTTTACGCTGCAGAGCAGGCTCGGCGTGCAGCGGATGCAACTGAACGGCTGGCCTCCATGGCGGAGGAACAGGTCCGTCCTCGGCTGTATTTCATGGATGCTTCGGCTGTGCTGTCAGAGAAAACGGCGGCCCTAAAGATAACCGTTCGCAATGGCGGCAACGCTGCGGGCGCGGTACGGCAAGCAAGGGTAGACGTGCTTGCCTCTAATGATGGGCCGAAGTTTGGCATTGACTTTGAGAGCCTCAAGAATGCCGTTATTTATCCAGGTGACGCAAGGACAGGCACGGTCAATGTTTCTCGGAGGTTCAAACCTGACGGAGGGATGGAAGAAATTGATTGCGCGCGCTTGAGCCCGAATGAGTTTGACTACTCCGTTGCTTACGAACTATTCGGGAGGCCTTCCGTGCGTTTCTCGGAGACCGTGCGGTTTACAGAGCAGCGCTGGTTGCTCCGCCAAGTCCAGTGACGATAGGTACGAGCGTGTTCTCAGTCATGGCTCACTATTAGCATCTAGGGGTTGCCTTAGGGGCGGCACGGGGGCCGGTTGGGTGAAAGCGATAGTCATGTCGAGGATTTGCCAAGGCGCAGTTTTCGTTTGTTGACGCTTTGACGGTCAGCGTCACTAATGCCTACAGCGTCAGGATATGACTCCCAGCGCTGGATTTCAAATAGCGCTTCTTCTTCTTTGCCCTGACGATGCAGGGCTAAGGAGAGTCGGTTTATCGGATACCTCGCAGTTCTCCATGCAGCAGCAGTTGGGCCATTTGAGTCAAGTGCCATAATCTTTTGGATTGCATCGCGATATTGCCGGACTGCGGCGTTAGGGGCATTCTTCTCACGGCGCTTGGCCGACTTGATGAGATTGTCTATCTCTCGATCAGCCGCCATCCAAGGGCTAACTGTGCTCCAGTCAAAGTCGCCCTTGGCTATCTTGATGACACACCCATAGCTTTTCCCCTTGATGCCGAGGAGTCTCTGGAGCCAAGTTCGTCCGCCAGTTATGCTTAGAATCGTGGCGGCGATTTGCCCTCCTCTGTCGATATGCTCGGCAAGTCTGCTGTCCCCGGCGGGTATATAGCCAATGACATGGCCGCTCTTGAGTGCCACTGCAATTGCAAACTTGTCGTGCGGATTATCTGGTTCCCTGCGGAGGTGAACTGGCTGCCCGGGGCTACAGGCCCTGAGGAGTGCTTGGCGGTCTGTTCCGTCTTGGTTCACATAAGTCACACCAGCCACTCGTGTCAGGAATTCCTGATCGAAGGTCTCAAACGTTGGGGACATCTCCAGCCTCTGTGATGGATATCTGCTTTCTGGATAGGACGCCTTACTTGCGTGATCTAGCAGATGGGAGGCGTGCGGTCAGACTAAGGGAGCCTGATGCAGGCCTGCCAGTTGAGCCCTCCGGGCGGGTCACGGCAGGGCATTATATGGTTCCCATATAGCATGGCGCGGCTGCACGGTCAAGGGCCGATCACTGACGGTACTTGCGTGGTGATAGTACGGTGTCGCACAAGCGTGCGCGGGGCTGGGAAAGGGGTCGAGAGGTCAGAGATGGGCAAATAGGGTGTGGGGAGATCGGCTCAGGAGGGAGCACGGCCTATCGCGGGGGTTGGGCATGGATGGGGTGTGCGGAGCAGGGCGTCTACGATTGGCTCGCGCATCAGGAGAAGGGGCGAGGGTTTTCGCTGCGGGTGGAGGCCGCGCACGTGGAGGCGTGGCTGAAGCTATACGGGCAGGAGTGGCGCGATGGAGCTATTGGTTTGGGAGCTAATACACGGGGTTCTGCGGGAGCTTGACATTGTTCTTTGCGGCCACATCGTTAAGCCTGGAGTATATGGCGTCATAGTCGTGTCTTGAACGCATTTGGCTCCATTGGCTCCGTATGAGCTTGTCCTCTTGGTCGGTAAGGTAGGGAGCCAAGGCTGTCATATGCTGGCGGAAGCTTGACGTTACCTTGAGTTGAAACCATCCGCTCCAGAGAGCAGGGGGCATGGACAAAGTAAGAGCGGTGACGAAGGCGACCACGATAAGCGTAGTTCTTAGGTAGCGGCGGTGTACGAGATTTAGTATGGGCGTGGGCGGGGGGAGTCCTCTCTTCAGTCTGAGGGTGTTTACAACGATGGCGGCGCAGAAGCCCCATGAGAAGCTGAGGATGGCTGCACAGGTGGCGGCCAGTAACAGGAATGCGGCGTCGAATGAGGAACACAGGGCAGCCTGCTCAAACTGGTGGTCGATGTACCCTGAATACAGGTGGGCGACGAGCTGTGTTGCGGTCCGCCCGAACAACGAAAGGATGGGGTCAAGAAAATAGATGAAGAGTGCCGTCGCCACGATGCTTGTGGCGATCCCAACCTTGATGCTTCGGTCGATTGCCATTGCGGCTGTCCTCGGGGTCGTGCGGGGGTTCCCGCTGCTGGAACGCGGGCGCGTTGCCGACCATAGTTCGCTACGCTTATTGGGCGATAGTATGGTTTTTGTTCGGGGAAGTCAAGGCTGTGGAGGAGGACGCATGGCGAAGTCGAACGTGGAAGGGGAGGCTGAGGATAGTGGTCGCTAGTGGCGATGATTGCGGCGCAGATCGCGCGCACGGGGGAGGACATCTACGACTGGCTTCGGCGTCACGAAAGGGGTCGGGGGGTTGCACTGTCTGTGCCGGTGGGGGACGTACGCCGGTGGCTGACTGCGGGCAATTAGGGGCTCATACCGTGATCCTCCTTCGCCCGTCGCCACCTCGGGGCTACGGAGGACACCACATTCCGCTTCTTGCCGGGAGCGGAATGTGGTGGGTGGGGCGGGGATCGGACCCGCGACACCAGGATTTTCAGTCTGGCCTTTGGCATGAAACGGCACTTTGCCACAACCGGCAGTTGGGCCGTCCCTTGCGATGTATCCCTTGTGGTGAGCCGGTCTTACGGCTGCACGCCGGAAGCGGTAATAGGCGGTAGGTATCGGCGCTGAAAGGCGCCTTTTGGGACGCGGTGTCATATCAAAATCGTAACACTGGCCTCTTGTGGGACGCTTTGGATTCAGTCCGCGGTGTCCTGGAAATCGGCCGGAGGGCGATCAGGATCGGGCAAAGCCGGCGCAGGCGCCGACAGTGCGGCTGCGTAGCACAGTCTCAACGGCCAGTCCGGCCTTCGCCGGGGATGTGCGCCCTGGCGGGGCGCTGGTGGCCTCCTGGACGAGGCGGGGATTCGAGTTGCAATCGAGAATGAGGGACGGTATGATGATGGGCGTATGAAGCAGAGCTCGACAAGACGATGCAGACGAGCAGCCGCCCGGGCGTTGTGCGCCTGGGCGCTTTCGTCTGCGGACATGATGGGCCACGTCCCGGGAGCGGTGACGCCCCGGCGGCAACTCTGCGCCGATACACCGTGGCCCATCTTGTTGTCGAGGGAGGTACGTATGGGTACTGTGGCGAAGTGCGAGAGAGCACGCCGGCCGGCGCAACTGGTGGCGGGGGATTCCTTCATTGGGTTCGTAGACGAACTTGACCTCGGCGGCTATCGGCTCCCCGAGATCAAACAGGGACTTCTAACGCTGCTGGAGTGTTGTGCCCGCAGCATTATGACAGCCCCAGGTGGGCGGGAGACTCTGCTGCGGCTCATTGCGCAGGTGACGACGGATAGGGAGCCGCCGGCACCGAGTGCCAATGGAACCAGGACGCTTGCCGCGGGGTGGGCAAGCCCCATACCCGTGATGGTCTTGCCGAAGTGTTGACGCCGGACTGTCCGAGTGGCATCATAGTGAACGTCGTACCCGGGTGGGGCAGCCGTTGCGCGCTTGGCAGGGAGGGGGATGCTGCCCTGCCCGGCCTTGAATCAGGAGCGATGGTGCAGAACTCCCCTCGACAGCGCGTACTCGCGGCTCTTGCGCAGCTCGCGGATCTTCTCGACAGGGCGCACAAGCAACTCCCGTCGATTGACGAGGCGCACCTGCACGTGTGGCTCGGCAACGTGGAGGAAGAGGCGCGGCCGGCGGTAAAGGCGTTCCGCATAGCGCGGCTGGAGGCTGGCCTTGCAACGCAGCCCTTCGAGCGCGAACTCTACCTGAAACCGCGACCCTACGCGCGGTACTACAGCGCGGACGGCACCGAGGTTCCTGGTGAGGTCTACTACAAGGAGCACTACAAGGGGTCGGTAGTTCCCTGGTACAAGCAGGACTTGCCACGGCTACGGTTGGAACGCCTGATCGAAGACCGCGTAGGCAAAGTCGGAAAGCTCCTGGCGAAGCTCCGAGACTATGAGACTGAGGCGATGACGTTGCTCCTCAATGACAAGAAGCACCGCATCAGGACCGTCGAACAGCTTGCCGAGGCTATGCGGCCACCAGTGGACAAGCGCACCCTATACCGGCGTGCGCCCCACGCCTTGAAGTTCCACGCAGCCCGTAGGCGTGTCCGTCCCCGGCTTCCCGCCCGGTAAACGGTGTCACACTTTCTGTCGTAACTCCCCTCCGGATCTAAACTTCCCCTTGTTTGCCCCTGTCGCACCATGTTAGGCCATTGTTGCATTGGCCGGAACATCGGCTATAATAAGTCGTGTAGAGGTTCACCCTTTATTCAACGGAGGTGTTTATGACCTTGCTGCGCGTTGGGGAGGCTGCCCGTCGGTTGGGGGTGTCCACGGGCTGTGTGCACAACTGGGTGAGGCGCGGCTACCTGCGGGGCGTTCGCCTGGCCGGGCCTCAGCTCAAGATACCGGAAAGCGACGTCAGCAGACTGTTGGAACGAGCCGGGATCGTCGAGGAGCGGCAACCCCGGTAGAAGTTCAGTAAACCTCTGACGGGAGGGAAGGAAGATGTCGGAATCAGGAGCGGAAAACGTGACGGCGACGGTAGAAGCGGAATCGGCTGGGGTCGGCACCGCGGAGGTGCCACAAGCGCCCCCGCAGAGTGAGCAGGAAGGACGGCCCCTGCTTTCAGCAGGGGCCGCTCCTGCGTCGGGTGAGGGGGAAGTCAAGACGCCAACGATGGAGCCGAGGACGGAAGACGCGGCTCCCAGTACGAAGCCCCGGAGGTCGCGCAAGGTAAAGGCGGGCATCATCCCCCTGGGGACGGGCTCCACGCGGCACATTGCCGAGATCACCATCGGCGAGAGGTTCAGGAAGGACGTAGGGGACCTGAACGAGTTGGTCGAGAGCATCAGGACCGTCGGGTTGGAGCACCCCATCGTCATCACGTCAGATGGGCACCTACTCGCTGGTCTACGTCGCCTGGAAGCCTGCAAGTTACTCGGCATGGATGTTGTGCCCGTCCGCATTCTGGACGTGCACACCGACGAGCTTGAACTTCGTGCACAGTCGGATGAAAACAAAGTCCGCCTGGACTTCTCACTATCCGAGGCTCTGGCAATAGCTGAGGCATTGGGTCCCGAGGAAGCCCGACGTGCGAAGGAACGACAGAAGACCTTGAATAACCCGGAGACCGCTTCCCCCAATTTGGGGGAAGCGCCAGTCACCGGCGAAGCGGCAGACTCCATCGCCAGGACGGTCGGCATGAGTGCCGAGACCTTACGGAAGGCAAAGGCCGTCAAGAAGGCTGCCGAAGAAGACCCTGAGCACTTTGGCGACTTACTCGCCAAAATGGACGAGACCAACCATGTAGACGCAGTTCACAAGGAACTCAAGAAGCGTCAGAAACCCGCGACCCCCGTGGCCGACGAGAAGCCGGCCACAACGCCAAGCAAGGACGAGAAGCGCGACGCCGGCAGCAAAGGCAGTAGGACCGGCACGCGCAAGTCGAAGAAATCGGGATCGGCCAATAAACCGGTGACCAGAGACGAGAAGTTGGAGTACATCAAGAAGCACGGCAGCTCCTGGCTCTATGACGAGGTCATGGCTGGCAAGATCAAAGTATCGAAGGCTTATGCCAATCTCCAGGGTGAACAGCCCCGAGCGCCCGCAGAAACGTCGGACGAGATCAACATCGCCGTCCCGTCTGCGGAGCCGGGTCGAGAGACCATCGCGCGGCTGGCGGCCCTGATTCGCAAACTCCGTGAGCAGTTGGAAGCACGGCTACCAGGGAAGCCGGATGGTGACCACTTCTGGAAATGCAGTGGAGCGAGCAAGGAACTCGTTGAGGAGCTTTACGCGGCCACGACGGCGCTCATGGATTTCATCAACGGACGCAAGGATTGACACTGACGCGCTCCGCTCCTGAGGCGCGTCAACAGGGCGGACGGATTGTCGGCGACGTCCGCCCTGAGCTTTAATCTGAAAGGTCGGAAAAATGGAAAAGGCGGAGGTCGAGCGGAGGTTCAAGGCGCTGGAGGCGCAGGTCCTTGTGACGCTCGCGGGACTGGAGCAGGATCACGCCGAGGCCCTTCGCCTCATGCGCGTTGGGCAACAGCGCATGCAAGAAGCTCGTGCGCTGGTGGCGGAGATTGGGGAAATGGAGCGCCAATGGAAGCGGAGGTTGTTCGAACTCCGCGAGGCCAAGACGCAGTACGACGGTAGGCTTTGATGGGAAAGGGTCGGAAAGATGGCAACTGCAACGAAGGTGAAAATGGTGAGTAGCCGGGGGCTGGCCTTCCGGGTCGGCCTCGGCGTGGACGTAGAAAACAAGCGGCTGAATGGGTGTCGGGTTATCACCCGGGGCGAAGCCGTCGGGCATGGGGTCTGGGTTGACGACCTGACCCTCCAGCAAGTGGAAGCCCTGGGCAAGGCCGGCGTGATCAAGTGCCGGTTCGCACACCCAAGCGAGAGCCGCGAGCCGCTGAGCTGGTACATCGGCAGCTGGCGATCGTGGCAGCGCGATAAGGATTCGATCCGAGCTGACTTAGTCTTGTGGCCGGGTGCGAGCGAGAGTCCCGAGGCGAGCAACGACGTCATCGCATACGTCCTTCGGCGTGCGGCTGAGCATCCCGAATCGCTGGGTGTTTCGATTGTATTCATGCGTGACTATGAGGCTGAGGACGAGTTCATGCGCCTCCACCAAGGCCCGCATGGTGGCTTCAAGTCGCCGGACCGGGCCAACGTCCAGAACTTCCCGCACCTGAGGATTGCGGGCCTGCTCGCCGCTGACATCGTAGACTCGGCGGCCGCAAACCCGAGCTTGTTTCGGAGGCTGGCCGCTGGCAAGGTTGTCGGCGGCCGGCGGGTGAAGGCCGTCAAGCAGCCGGCGCCCCTGACGGCCCAGGAACTGGAGCAGCTTAAGGCCGTCCCTCGCGCGCTCCAAGCGACGGCGATGCGTATCGCATGTGACCGCCGAATGCCGGTGCACGAACTCGTGAGGGCTGCGCTTATCATTGGGGCGCCCGCGCCTGAGCCGGGGCGCGCACCGGAAGGGCCGTTCATGGCAACGGTGCGGAGGATCATAGTTGATGAAAGTCAGCCGTGGGCCTCGGCGGTAAGAAAAGCAATTGTGTTGCACCCCGAGTTGTACCGGCTGCACCGGATCGGGGAAGCGTGACATGGTGGTAATCGTGACGTGCAATCATTTCTCTTGAAGGAGCAGGACAATGCAGGACGCAACACTGATGGCGTGGAAGTTGCGGATGCCCCAGGGCGGTGATTCTGAAAGCCCTCCGGCCTCCAGACTCATTGCCGATGCCAAGGTGGCGGAACTGCCCGCGAACATCGCAGGGCAGCTGCTCCGCGAGCTGGTCCGTGCGGATGATGGGCGTCGGTTTGCTGAGGAGCTGAAAAAGGGGACCGGGGCGCAGGAGTGCAAGTCAGCGACGAGTGTTTTCGCGTCGTCCTTGCCCCAGCGCCTTTGGATCCCGATCTGCTCGGCAAACGTTCGCACGCCCGCGCTGCTTGCACTCGTGGATGGGAAGGACCTCCAGGAGATCGCGACCGACTGCTTGCGGCGCGGCATAGGTGAAGTTGAGGCGGCGCACCTGATACAGGTCTACACCCAGCGGGTTCAGGCTGTTGAGGCCGCGAAGCGGACCTCCGACGCGGCGGTGGTCACCAGAGCGCGACAGCGCTTGGGGAAGATCAAGGCAGGCATCGCGGCCCTGGCCGGCAAGGACGGAAGCATCGGCGACCTCGCACAGGCGCGTCGTATCGCCATGCAGCATGTACACGGCGGTGAGGTCCCACCTTACCCGATGCCGAAAGGTATCGCGGAACGGATCGCGGCCCTAGAACAGGGGCATGACTACGCGTGGGCGGCCGCACACCTGAACGGGACCCTGGGGCTGCTGAACAATCCGATTGCCCCGGTCCTTATCGCCGACTTCCTCAAAAAGGTCGCGCTCACGTGGGCGGACTTCGCGGCTCTGGCGGCCGAGGTGACGAGCCAGGACAGGGACAGCACTGATCCCGACCAAATGGGCGCCCTGGCGCTCGCCCGATACATCGCGGCGGTGGACGGTGAGGTCGCACCCGCGGCTGTCGAGGCGGGGCTCTTTGCATAAACCAGATCGGGGTCCGGGCGGCGATTCAACCGCCTCATCGCGCCGAGCCGGGGGGCGTGCCCGGACCCTCCCCGGCTGACTTCTTCCTGTAGATGACGGTGATGACGAGATTGACGTTCATGCCGGCGGCCTTCGGCTCCGTCGGCCGGACGACCCGGACATGTCCGCAACAATTCCGGGAGGGGCAATGAGACAAACCTTCACGGCCGCGGCCCGGCCGGCCGCCCCGACGCCGGGCAACTTTACTCTGTAATGATAGCAGGGACTGATGATGCTTGAAACGATGGCACATTCTCACGTCGACGCCCGCTTCCCGGCGCACAATAGCCCGGACCCGGGCAGTCTAAAGATACCCAAAGACCCGGAATCCGGGCTGCCCATCCTGCGTGGATGGCGACCATCCTGCGGCTGCTGCATCCGCGTCTTGTGCTGCTTTTGCCATAAAGTACATAGCCATCCAGCACCGCTCGAATATCCGCCCGGAACTTACCGGGGCAGTCGTCACAGCCATTGCGATGACCCTCTGAGCGGCGGCTTTTTTATCCTCTCGGAGCTGGAGGGCGACGGTGCGCGCTAAGGACGAACTCCTACACGACGTGCTCGGACGAATCGAGCGGGCGACGAAATTGCCGCCAAAGGCACATGGCAGCCAGTGGATGTGCCGGTGCCCCGCCCATGCCGACCAGGCGCCGAGCTTGAGCGTGGCCGCTGGCCAGCGGGGGATCGTGTTGCGATGCTTCGCAGGTTGTGATGCGGGACAGATTGCCGATGCCATCGGCCTGACCATGCGGCAGCTCTTCTACGGCACGCCGACGGACAGTGAGCCGGTCAGATACGAGAGTGCCCTGCACGAGCTGGCAGCACGGAGAGGATGGACCCCGGAAGCACTGCTTGCCCTGGGGGCGACGGCTGAGAACGGCGACGTCATCTTCACCATGCGGAACAGCAAAGGACAGGTAGTCGGGCGCAAGCGACGTCGAGCGAACGGCATGTCGTACATGGTGAACGGCCGCGAGGTGAAGTCGCTGACGGAGGCCGGTGCCAAGTCGGGCATCATGGCCCGCTGGCCCATTCCTGCAGAAGGGACGGTCCTGGTGGTTGAAGGCGAAGCGGACGCGGCGAGCGCATTGAGCACGGGATGGACAGCCGTAGTAGGAACCCCAGGTGTGGAACTCGGGGCGATTGCGGCGCGAGCGCTGCAACGGGTACTGAGCAATCGGAGTGTTGTGCTTGTCCCCGATCCTGGTGAGCCTGGGCGCGCATGGCTAAAGCGGCTGGGAAGCCTGCTTGCGAACGCACAAGCGCGGATCCGCTACGTGCCCAGTGACGACAAGCACGACCTGGACGACCGGCTACAGCGGGCGGAAGACCCGGCCGCGTACCTGGTCGGCCTTGTGGGGGCGGCCCTTGCCTGGACCGAGTCCGCCCCTTCACCCCCGGAAGGTGTCCGCAATAGCGACCGGCCAGAGTGGCGGCAGTTCCCCAGGACGGACCTGGGCAACGGCGAGTTGCTCGCCTATCTGCATGGAGCGGAGCTGCGCTTTGATCATCGGCGTGGTGTGTGGCTCTGCTGGGCCGGCCATTGGTGGCAAGTGGACGCTGACCGCTACGTGCAACGGCTGATGTCGGTTGTCTTACGCCAACGTTACCACAAAGCATTGGATCTCGATACAGAGCAGCGCGAAGGCGAAGCGAAGTGGGCCTTGCGCTCTGAGGCTCGCGGCCGGATCGAGGCCGCCCTCTTCCTGGCCCAGGCCATCGAGCCGATTGCGGATGACGGCGAAGACTGGGATGCCAACCCGGACTTGCTGGGCGTCCTCAACGGGGTACTGGACCTAACCGATGGAACCCTACGCGAAGGTCATCCCGAAGATCGTATCAGTGTCCACCTGCCCTGGCCATTCGACTCCGAAGCGAAGTGTCCGAGGTGGGAGCGCTTCATTGGGGAAATCTTCGCGGGGAAACCTGAGCTGCCGCCTTTCGTCCAGAGGTCAATCGGGTATTCGCTAACGGGCAGTACGAAAGAGCAATGTTTCTATGTGCTTTATGGCACGGGTCAGAACGGGAAGGGTTGCTTCCTGGAAACCTTGCGGCACGTGTTCGGTGAGTTGAGCTTCGACCCCGGTTTTTCGGCCTTTGAGCAGGCAGGTCTCTACGCCCATCCCGAGCAGGTGGCAGAACTGGCGGGGAAAAGGTTCGTGACTGCTTCTGAGACTGCGGAGCGCAGCCGCTTGAACGAAGCGCGGTTGAAGGCCCTGTCCCACGGCGACACGACGAGCGCAGCCTTCAAGTATGCCCGGCGCTTCCAGTTCACGCCTCAGGCCAAGGTGTGGTTATCGGTAAACTCCAAGCCGAAAGTGGCGGATGATTCGCGCGGCTTCTGGCGGAGCGTCAAGCTCATACCGTTCGATCAGGTCTTCGAGGGTGCGACGGACGACAAGAACCTGACGCCGGCCCTGAAGGCGGAGGCAGTTGGGATACTGCGGTGGGCTGTTGACGGGTTGAGGGCCTGGCGGGCTGAGGGCCTGGGGACGCCGGAATGCGTCCAGGCCGCGACGGACATCTACGAGGATGAAAGCAATCCGCTGACAGACTGGCTCGAGGACAGAACGGAGATCATCCCCGACATGGTGATGGCAAACTCCGTACTCTACTCGGATTACACCGACTGGGCTGAGAAGGAAGGGCTTCGAGACCGCGAGTGCCTTTCGGTGCGGTCATTTGGGCGCTACCTGACTCGGCTCGGCTTCGAGAAGGTTCGGACTGCGGAACGCCGAGGCTATCGAGGTCTTCGCCTACGCGGCTGCCCAACGCAAGGAAGGCTCTGACCTATGACGTACAGAAGCGTCATTTCCAAGAAGTTTCCTATGTACACCCCCCACGGGAGGACTTTACAGAAATGACGTGTTTTTACGTCATACGTCAGGGCGACTCTAAAAAAACGGCGGGTCCTTCCAGGCCCTTCCCAACTTCTTGCACTACCGGAGGGGAGGTTCGGTGGTTTTGTGCACGTAGACTATGACTTTCTTGTACTTGAAAGAATGTGAACGAGTATTCACCGCATGAACGACCATTCACAGAAAAGGGAGGAGCCCATGAGTGACCTGCTGACGGGTCCAGAGGTGGTAGCGCTGTTGCGCTTGGACGTGGGGCGCCGGCAGCCCCTGGAAGCCTTGCGGCACCTTCGCCGAATGAGGCGGATCGGCTTCGTGAAGATCGGCAAGGCAGTCGTCTACCCGCGGTCCGAAGTCGAGAGGCTCATTGTGAGCTGCACCGTGGAGGCGCTCTGACCGAATGAGAGCAACCGTTGACAAGCGGTTCCCTTGCGGCTATGCTCGCCGGTGCAAGGACGGCCCAACCGCCCGAAAGGGAGGTGGGCTATGACCGTCTGGCACAAGGCATGGATTTGGATACGGAGAGGACTCCACGGTGATCGGTACTCGGTCCGCTGGTATGACGCCAGTGGAAGAATGCGGACGGAGAGCGTGGGCACGGATCGGCGGCTCGCCGAACGCTTGCGACGCGAGCGCGAAGGCCAGCTCAACAACGGCAAGCTCGGAGCCGTGCGACCCATCCGATACTCAGACTTTGTGGCCGAAGAGGTCGAGACCATGACGGGGCGGTTGGCGCCGAACTCCATCAGCAGCCTACGTGTCGCCCTGGACGACTTCGGGCAGCACTGCCGGCCGAAGATGCTGGCCGACGTGACCCACGGGATGGTCGAAACATACTTCTCTGGACGCCTCAAGGCAGTCGCTGTCCCTACGGCGAACTGCACGTTGAGGACCCTGAAAGCCTCATTCAACCGGGCAGTCGGCAGGGGATACCTCACGGAGAACCCGGCGGCTCGTGTGCGGCAAGTGAGGGAACCCGAGCGGACCATTCGTGTCGTGTCGCCGGACGAAGTATCGAAGCTCCTGGAAGCGTGCCCATCCGACGCCTGGCGTGCCTTTCTGGCACTGGCCCTGACGACGGGCATGAGGTTGGGCGAACTGACAGCGCTTCGCTGGGCCGACCTCGACGTACCTCAGGGGCTCGTCCACGTCGTGAACAGCGAGGTCCACTTGACCAAGAGCCGCAGAAACCGCGTCCTGGCGCTCTTCCCCCACGTGGCCGCGATGCTCCATGCCCTACCGCACAGGGGCGATTGGATATTCACCACGGCTGAGGGGAATCCCTGGCGCAACAACGTCAAACGGGACTTCGGCAAGATCGTCAAGAGGGCGCGGATCGCGCACGCCTCGTTGCACGACCTGCGCCGGAGCTTCTGCACGCACTTGGCCGCATCGGGCGCGAATGCAGCTCTGGTGCAGCAACTGGCCGGGCATTCGTCCATCACCACGACGGTGAAGTACTACGTCGGGCTGCTGCCTGCGGCGTTGCGCTCTGCGCAGGAGCGGTTGCCGTTCAACGACGTGCTGGAATCGTATCAAAATCGTAACATGGGCAATTCCGAGCCTGCAAAAACGGAAGCGGCGCAGGTCGTAAGTCTTGCCTGCGCCGCAAGTTAGCTTGGTGGGTGGGGCGGGGATCGGACCCGCGACACCAGGATTTTCAGTCCTGTGCTCTACCAACTGAGCTACCCACCCACGGGCATCTAAGGGCCGCGTCCGGCCCCCGGCCAAAGCCGCAAACCGTGGCCTCCGACTGCCTCCACGGGGCGATTCTACGCCGCGTTCGCCGTAGTGTCAAGCATCGGCGCTGACCCGCCTTTTCGGTCGTCCCTACGGGACTGGGCATGGGGGCGTCCGCTTCTCCCAGGGATCAATCCCTGGGCTATTGGCGCTCGTGCCCACGGCACGGCCTCTCGATTCGCCTTACGGCGAACTCGGGGCGGGGGCGCTGCTGACGAGTTCCGAGACGGCGGGCAAGCGTGCGGGGCGGGATGCATGCGGGCCCTTCGGGCGCGACGCCTACCCTCTCGTCGAGTCTGCCCGACTCGGGCTCTTTGCACGGTCAAGCCGCCAAACGTCCGCCTGAGGCGGATGGCACCCTATCTTTCCAGCTTTTCGCGGACCAGTTGGCGGACGCGGTCGAAGGCCTGTTCCAGGCCCGAGACGTTGGGGCCTCCGCCCTGGGCAAGGTCGTCTCTGCCGCCGCCGCTGCCGCCCACAATCGCCGCTGCGTCGCGCGCCAGCTCCCTGGCGCTCAACCCCTCTCGGACCAGGTCCGCCGAGGCGGCTGCCACGAAGGCCACCTTACCCCCGTCAGTGGAGGCGAGCAGGCAGACCAGCCGCTCGTTGGTCTTGCGGAGGACGTCCGCCGCGCTGCGTAGTTCGCTGATGCCCCCTTCCATCTTGGCCATGATCAGGCGCGCGCGGCTGATATGTTCGGCCTGTTCCAGCAGGCTGCCCGAGGCTATGCGGCGCGCGGCGCGCTCCTTTTCCTGCTGCACCTGTTTCTGCAGGGAGCGTATCTCGTCTTGCAGCTCCCGGACGCGCCGCAGCAGGTCTTCATCCGGGGTTCCCAGTAACTCAGACAGGGCGCTGACCTGTTCCTCCCGCCGGCGGAGCCGGGCGAGCACGCCGAGGCCGGTGACGGCCTCGATGCGGCGCACGCCGCCCGCCACGCTGCTTTCGCGCGTTATGCGGAAAAGGCCGATCTGCCCGGTGCGCTCACAGTGGGTGCCGCCGCACAGCTCGCGGCTGTAGTCGCCGATGCTGATGACGCGCACGATGTCGCCGTAAGTTTCGCCGAAGAGGGCAATGGCACCGGACTCGCGAGCTTCGCTGAGGCTCATGCGCGTGCTGATGACAGGGTCGTCTTGCAGTATCTTCTGGGCGACGAGGTCTTCGATCTGGCGCAACCGCTCGGCGCCGAGCTCGGTGGGGTTGGCGAAGTCGAAGCGCAGCCTTTCGCGCGAGACGTGGGAGCCGCTCTGCTTCGCGTGCTCGCCGAGCACCTGGCGCAACGCATTGTGAAGCAGATGCGTGGCCGTGTGGTTACGCGCTACAGCCATCCGCACGTCCTTGTCCACGCGGCACAGGATGCGAGAGCCGACGGTGAGCCGACCTGACAAGACGCGGCCCACGTGCAGGAAGAACCCCTTCTCGCGGCGCACGGTCTCGAACTCGAACTGTGGGCCTTCGCCCGTCTCAGGCAGTATCCAGCCATGGTCGCCGACCTGTCCGCCGGCCTCTCCGTAAGCCGGAGTGCGGTCGAGGACGACCGTGGCCTGCTCGCCCGCCTCTGCAGCGTCCACGAGCGCGTCGCTCTGGACGATGCCGATGACGGCGCCCAAGCTCTCGAGGGTGCTATAGCCCGTGAACTCTGTCGAAGGGTTCTGCTCCTGGAGCCTGGTGAGCGGTCCCATAGCGAAGACGGCCTCGTCAAAGGCTGCGCCCTTTTTGGAGAGCTGCTGATGTGCCGCCATCTCGTGCAGGAAGCCTTGCATGTCCACTTGCATGCCCTCCTCGGCGAGGATGGACTCCGTCATCTCGACCGGGAAGCCGTAAGTCTGATACAGGTTGAAGACTTCCTTGCCGCGCAGCACGGTGGCCCGCTGCCTCTTGAGGTTGGCCACGTGCTGGGCGAGCAGGTTGGAGCCGCGCTTGACGGTCCTCTGGAAGGATTTCTCTTCCTCGGCGATGAGGGTCTCGACGTGTGATCGGGCTTCTGCAAGCTCCGGGTAAGGTTCCGTAAAGACTCCGATGACCGGCTCGACAAGCCTTGCCATAAAGGGCTGGTCCACGCCGAGCTGGTGGGCGTCGCGCACGGCGCGGCGCAGCAGTCGCCGCACGACGTAGCCGCGCTCCTCGTTGCTCGGGATGACGCCATCGGCGATGCAGAAGACCACCGCCCGTGCATGGTCCGCAATGCGGCGCATGTAGGGCATTCCCGGGCCGTCCGGCTCCGGCTTACGACCGCAGACGTCGTAGATGACGTCCATGATGGGCCTGAAGATGTCGATCTCAAAGTTGCTGTCTACCCCTTGAATGACCCGCGCCATGCGCTCCAGCCCCATGCCCGTGTCAATGTTGCACATGGGCAGGGGCGCCAGGGTGCCGTCCTCCTGGCGGTCGTACTGCTGGAAGACCAGGTTGTAGAGTTCGACGAACCGCCCGCACTTGCAGGCCGGGTCGCAGGACGGCTGGCCGCAGCCGTGGCCGCTGTCGAAGTGGATCTCGCTACATGGGCCGCAGGGGCCGTTGGGGCCCTGCGTGCGCGCGTTCTCGGGCCAGAAGTTGTCGCTCTCGCCGAACCGGAAGATCTTCTGCTCGGGAAGTCCGATCACGTCGCGCCATGTGTGCTCGGCTTCATCGTCCTCCTCGTAGATGGTCACGACCATGTTCTTCTGCGGGATGCCCATGTCCTCGCGCATGAACTGCCAGGCCCATTCGATGGCCTCCCTTTTGAAGTAATCGCCGAAGGAGAAGTTGCCGAGCATCTCGAAGAAAGTGTGGTGTGAGGCCGTCTTGCCGACATTCTCTATGTCGCCCGTGCGGAGGCACTTCTGGCAAGTGGCGGCGCGCTTCAGCGACCTGTCGCCGCGGCCGTAGAACTCGTCCTTGAACTGGTTCATGCCCGCCCCGGTAAACAGAAGCGAGGGGTCATTGGCGGGCACCAGGGAGTCGGGGGGTACAATGCGATGGTTCATCCGCCGGAAAAAGTCCAGGAATCTTCGCCTGATCTCATCCGTTTTCATGTTTCAGAGGCCCTGGTCAGGGAGCAGCGCTGGTGGCGGCAGGGATTCTGCTGCACGGTTGGCGACGGGCAGTCTCGTGGAGAGCTCGAAGACAGAAGAAGCGCGCCTCTTGCCGCAAGACTTGATAGCTTAGCAGTTTGACTCTGCGACCGTCAAGCGGCTCTGAGCACGCGCGGCAAAGAAACCCGTTCCTGTTGACTTGTGAATCGGCATTCACTATAAGAACCACCATTCACACCGTGTGTTGCCTACTCTTGGGAAGGGCGATGGCTGAACCGACCAGGAAGCAGCGCGAACGGGCCGACCACCGCAGGATGATCCTGGAGGCGGCGGAGGCGGTCTTCGCGCAAAAGGGCTTTCACGAGGCGACCGTGCAGGAGATCGCGGAGCGCGCCGAGTTCTCGGTGGGTTACCTGTACAACCTGTTCGAGAATAAGACGGACATCTGCGCGGAACTTGTGGACATGCGCGCTGCCGAGCTGGTCGCGGACGTGGAGGCGCGCCTGCAACATCAGACGGACTCGGTCGCGAAGGTGCGGGCCGCGATCGCCGGCAAGGTGGACTTCTTCAGGCGCAACCAGCGGTTCTTTCTCATCTTCGCGCGCCTGCGGCCGGAGGACCGGGCCGAGGGGCCGGCCATCTTGATGGACGTGTGCCGCCGCCGGCATCGCGAGTACGTTTCGCGTCTGCGCGAGGTGTTCGCCGAAGGGATCCGGAGCGGCGTTTTCGTTGACGTTGATCCTTTGGTGCTGGTGCTTTGCATGGAGGGAATGACGAACGCGGCGATCGCGCACTGGGTCGCCAGCGAGGGCGCAGGGGGGGGAGTGGCGGAGCCGGAGGTCCTCGAGAAAGTGTTCTTCCGGGGCATTCTTACTGACAAGGACGAATGACGATGCAGAGCTTCACGCGAAGGTGCGCAATGGCGGCCGTCGGTGCCGTCCTGGCGCTCGGGGCCACCGGATGCTTCCCGAGCCGCCAGGGGGTATACAGGGAGATCGAGCAGGAACGCCATCGGGCCTACGTCCGCTGGCGCGACAACCTGGACAAGGATGAGATGCTGCCACCGGCGAACGGGCCACTGAGCGTCGTAGACGCCGTGAAACTGGCGCTCGTGCACAACCCGGCTCTCCAGCGCACGCTGCAAGAGCAAGAGAAGGCGCGCGGACAAGTGTGGACGGCCTATTCACAAGCCCTGCCGACGCTGGACGCGAACGCCGACTATACGCGGCTTGACAAGGTGAACCAGATAAGCGTGGGAACCACGACCTTCCCCACGGGGGCCCTCAACAACTACTCCGTTGAGCTGTCCGTGACGCAGCCACTCATCCAAGGGGCCAGCATCCCCGCCGCCATCCGTGGCGCGAAGTTCTTCCAGTTCCTGAATGACGAGAAGGTCCGCCAGGCTGTTCAGGACCTCATCTTCACCGTGGTGCGCGACTACTATGACGTGGTCCTGGCGAACCACCTGTACCAGGTGCAGGTCGAGGCCCTCGATTTCGCGAAGGCCAACCTGAAAGACGTGACGGCCCGCGAGCAGGCTGGCGTGGCGATTCCGTTCGACGAGTTGCGCGCGCGGGTCGAGGTCTCCAACGTCGAGGCGGACATGATCCAGCAGCGGAACAAGCTGAACAGGGCGCGCACGGCCTTGCTGCGGGTGGTGGGGATCTCCCAGAAAAGCGACGTGGAAATGACGGACGAGCTGGCTTACGTGCCGATGACGCCAGACTTTGAAAAGGCCGTCGAGGCCGCCTTCGTGAACCGGCCGGAACTCTATCAGGCCGAGCTCGACCTGCGTCTGCAGAAAGAGGCGCTCCGCGTTTACTACAGCTACTTCTTCCCGCGGCTCGAAGCCTGGGGCCTGCAGAAATGGGCCTATCCGGACCCCCACGATCAGAGCTTCCTCGAATGGGGCAAGCAGTGGACGGCCGGCCTGCGCGTGCGCTGGACCTTGTTCGACGGGCTCAAGCGCGAGGGCAACATCATCCAGCAGAAGGCCACGCTGCGCCAGAGCGTCATCACCCTCTTCGACGCGGAGCAAGCGGTGCTGGAGCAGGTGAAGAACGCCACCCTGGACCTGAACGACGCGGACGAGTTGGTGAAATCGCAGCAGCTTAACCTGGAGCGGGCCAACGAGGCTCTGCGCCTGGTCACCGTCGGCGCCGATAACGGCGTGAACACCGAGCTGGAAGTGCTCGATGCGCGCTCGGCGCTGACGAAAGCGCGTGGGCTTTACTACCAGGCTCTTTACGCGCACGCCGTCGCGCGGCTGACGCTTCAGCGCGCCATCGGCACGCTCGGCACGCCGCCGGGCACGCCCACCGTGCCTGAGAAGGGCCCCGCGCCGGGGGTCATTCCTGAATTCATGACGCCCGCCGCCGGCTCACAACCGGCGCAGGGCCAGGCGCCGGGCGGTGAGCAGGCCAAGCCGGAAGGCGAGGCGAACCCGCAGAGCCCGGTGGCCGCCCCGGGGCAGGCACCGGACGCTACAGCTTCTGGCCAGGCCCAGCCGGAAGCGCGGAAGCAAGAATGAGTAGATTGAACGCCCCGGCATGCCGCACCGGCGTCGAACGGGCGTCTGGATGAACTATGCCGCAGACGAGAGAGGATCCGAGGAGGGGAAGAGATGAAGGTCCTCGCAGTAATCGGCAGTCCCAATGGCATGAAGGGGAGCACCGGTCGCCTGCTCGACGCCGTGCTCCAGGGGGCCCGGAGGAACGGCGCTGAGGCCGAGGTCTGTTCTCTCGCCGACCTGAAAGTGCACCCTTGCGGGGCGTGCGGTTCCTGCCATCGCACCGGCAAGTGTCCCATCGAGGACGACCTGGGGGTCATTGAAAACGCGGCCCGCGAGGCCGAGGGCGTTGTGCTTGCCAGCCCCAACTACATGTTCAACGTCAGCGCCCAGATGAAGGCCTTCCTGGACCGCTGCTGTGGCCCTCTTCACTGCCAAGCCTGGGAGGGGAAGTATGGGGCGGCCGTCGTCACCTCTGGCGGGGGCGGCGCCGAAGAAGTGGAAGCGTATCTCCTGCGCTTCCTGCGGGCCATGGGATGCCGGACGGTGGGCAGCGTCAGCGCTCAGGGCCGTCAGTTGCAGGGCGACTCCGCGGAACAGTTCATGCAAGCTGCGAGCCGCCTCGGCGCAAACCTGGTCGGTTCAATCCGCAGCATGAGAGAGTTCCCTGAGCAGCGCACGGAGCGGCAGGCCTTCGTGGAGCGGATGCGGCAGCTCGTGGCGATGCAGAAAGACGTCTGGCCCTACGAGTACGAGTACTGGAAGTCCCACGGCCGGCTGTAGCTGTGCCTTCTCGTGCTCCTGCTCTTGCTCGTCCCCCCGCTTCCTCACCACAAAGAAGAATCCACCACCACGCCACCACGTTCACCACCGAGACACGGAGGCCACAGAGAACAGACGCGGTGCTGAGGGAACCCAGGGCGACAACAGGACGACGAATTGGAGCCGATCCTGATATCCAGATTTTCGTTCTTCTGCTTTCTCGGTGTCCTCTGTGCCTCAGTGGTGGATGTCGTTTCGGTTCGCCGGCGGCGGGAAGTTCAGTTCCACCACGATGTCGTCCTTCTCTTTGGCATCCGGGGCGTCGGGTTTCTGGTCCGGGCCGACTGAGTACAAGCGCGGCGGCGTAGCATCCGGCTCGTAGCTAAACGCCTGATCGGTGAACGGGTCCGTCGGCACTTCGGCGAAGTATTTCGGCGCCAGCTCGTCGAGCGCCTTGGGTATCCGCCCGCTCTCCAATTGGTAGCACCTGACCGCCAGGAAAACTTGCGTCAGACGGGCAGTCGCAAGGGATCGGAAGTGCGCAACCGGCAACCTGCCCCAGGCCGGCTCAGCCAGCGCCACAAGTATGTCGCCGATGGGGTTGCGTACGTGATGCAGCCAGCCGTATCGCCGAGCCCAAGAACCACTTGGGTGCGACGGCGTCTCCTCCCGCAGCGGAACGTAGTGGTCCAGCCCGTCAAGTATCTCATCGGACAGCGTGCCCGCCATGTTGAGGCTCATGTTCGTCTTAACCAATGGCATGTGGTCCCGCAGGAGCCTTCTGCCCCGCGCCCGGTCTCCCTGGGAACCCTCGGGTCGCATGCCATACGGCCCGCCCTCCTCCTTGCAGCCCTGCCAGAAAAGGCGCTGTCGCCTACACTCCCAGGCCATTGCGCGCGCCGCCCCCTGCTTCAGCAAGCCCTCTCTCTCCAGTCTGGGCATTTCCGCGAGGAGCAGGTCGCCGGACATCAGCTTGTTGGCAGCAGCCTCGCGAAGCTTCTCCTCCCCCATGGACAGGAGCGCTATGCCCGTCAGGTAGCTGAGCAATCCAACGTTCTGTCCGCAAAGTAGAGAGCCGAGAGCTGCGATCTTGCCCGCAGCATGCAGAGATTCCGCGAGCCTTCCCTCGTAACAATGCAGCTTGGATTCCAATGCGAGCAAGCGGGCGAGTTGCCGACAGTAGGCGAGCCATTCAGTCTCACCTGCGGGCTCAAGACTGGCAGCATCGGACGCCTCCAATGCCAACGTCTTGCGGCCCAGCATCTCGTCGGCCTCCGCCAGACACTCCTTCCACCTTCTCAGCACCTCACTCGCCTCAGCGGTCCACTGCTCGGCAGACATCAGCTTGTCCGGATCCTGGGGGTACAGGAGCCGGCCTATATCTGTATCTTCGCGTATCGGGAAACGCATCATCATGTCGCTTAACACGGACAGTGCGTTGTCCTCCTCGGCCACCGGACTTTCGCCTGACGTCAGGCCCGGGAAACTCTGGGCGGGATCGTCCACGGCAAGCAGGAGAACGGCGGCGACGCCCAGACACCCCACCGCCGTCATCGTCAGCACCCCGTTGACAGACGTAAGACGCGGTTTCGTTGTGGCTGGGAGCTTGAAGTAGGTCCGCCTGAGGTGCAGGTAAAGAAGGGCGGCGGCCACCGGGCACAAGCCGATGGCGCTCGGGATTAAAGCCTCTGCGCCGAAATCCGGGATTGCCTTCGCTGCAACCCACGCAAAGGCAAGGGCAAGCAAGGGCATCGCTCCTATCCGGATAACGTTCGACCGCAGCCACAGACCTATGGCTGCCGCGAAGAACGCCAATGCGACGCAACTGAACACGACCATGCCGAAAGGCGTGGCCAGGAACACTGCCGATAGGGCGCCCATTCCCCAGAGGCCGAACAGGACGCAGATAATCCAGAGGCCCGGCAGCCGCTTGGGACGCTGGGGGCCGCTGCGTTCTGTCGGTGCAGAACTCGCGTCCGGGAGCGCACGCTCAGGCTGGCCTTCTTTATCCGACATGGCCGTTCCTTCAAGAAAGCCCCGGCATCTCTCTATCCTATAATCCGAAGCTGTGGCAGAATATATAAGCGCTGCTCCAGGGAAATCTCAGTTCGGATTTCCCCTTTCGTGAGCCTGCCTTCCCGGCCTTTCTTTAGCAGCCAGGAAGAAACGGCGAGGCCGTCCTCAGGTGCAACTCAGATGCCCTCTCCCCAGGGCTGCAGCTCTTCGACGGCTATCTCGATCTGGCTGTCGCCCACGCGCACACGCGCGCGCTCCCCCTGCCGGTCCACGCGCTCCACCGTCCCCCATTTATGGAGCTTCACCACGTAGACCTCGTCCCCGGCCTGCAGCGGCCGCTCCAGACGATGTCCGCTAAGCAGGGAGGAGACCTTCTCAAGGCACTCGGCCAGGCCGTCGCGCACGCCCCGGATCCTCTTGGCGAGGGATTTGTAGCTGTTCCGCGTGTCTTCGTAGAGGCGATCCGCCTCCTGATGCAGTCGCGCCAGCGAGTCGCGTAGCTGCAGCCCAAAACCCGCTTCCCGTCTCGCCTCCTCGGCTTTCAGGCGGGCGAGCGTTTCCTCGTATTCGCTCTTGAGCCGCTCGGCCTCTTGCTCGAGGAACTGCGTGCGTTGGCGACGCTCTTCCGCGTCTTCCCGGGCGAGCCGGATCTGGTCTGTCGCCGAGCTGTACTGGCCGGCCGATTCGGCGTCCAGCATGCTGCGGGCGTCCGCGAGGATCGCCTGCGACAGCCCCAGCCGTTCCGATATCTCCAGTGCGTTCGAGCTGCCTACGGTGCCGATGGTCAGGTGGTATCGGGGCTGCAGCGTGCGGGAGTCGAAGTCCATGGAGGCGTTTTCGACCTGCGGCCGGGGGACGGCGAAGGTCTTCAGCCTTCCCAGGTGGGTTACCACGACCGCCGAGCATCCCATCTCCACAAGCCGCTTCAGGACTGCCTCGCCCAGCGCGCCGCCCTCCGCCGGATCCGTGCCGGCTCCGAGGTCGTCTAACAGCACGAGGCTGGACTTCGTCGCCGTCTTCAGTATCCTGATCACGCGCGACATGTGGGCGCTGAACGTGCTGAGGCTCTGCTCCAGGCTCTGCTCATCGCCGATGTCGGCGTAGATGCGATCGTAGAGGGGGATGTTGGCGTAAGAGGCTGGCACGTGCATCCCGGCCCGCGCCATCAGGCATAAGAGTCCCACTGTCTTGAGCACCACGGTCTTGCCGCCGGTGTTAGGGCCCGTGATGACCAGCATGGCGAAGTCCTGCCCCAGGCGGACGTCCAGCGGGACCACGGCCCCGAAGTTCAGGTCCTCACTTTGCGGCGCCGCTCCCTCTTGCCGGCACGTCAGCCGCAGCAGGAGAGGGTGGCGCGCGCCGACGAGTTCCAGGACGTCGGCCGTGTTGATGTCCGGCTTGCGCATCTGGAATGCGACGCTCATGGCGCCCTTGGCTCGCACGACGTCAACGTCCCCCAGGCGGTCCACCGCGTTCACGATGTTGTCGCACTCGGCCGCCACGCTGCGGGTCAGCCTCCACAGCACGCGGCGCACTTCCTCTTCCTCCTCGCCGAGCGCCTCGCCCAGGTCGTTGCCCGGCTCTATGATCTGGACCGGCTCGATGTAGAGCGTTGCGCCGCTGTCGGAGGAGCCGTGGACGAGGCCGGGCACTTCGTGCTTGCGGTAGGCGTTGACGGGCAGGACGTATCGGTCCCGGCACATGGTCGCGTTCTGATACTGCAAGTGGGGGCGTATCTCGGGGCTCGCAATCAGCCGACGCAAGGAGTCCTCGATGCGTTTCCTCAACGACCGGATGCGGTGTCGGATGGCCTTCAGGTCTTCGCTGGCCTCGTCGAGCACAGTCCCCGAGGAGTCCACCGATGAGCGGATGTGGGCCACCAGCTCCGCGCACTGTGGGATGGAACGCCCCAGCGCCGTGAGGAGGGGGTAGCTGCCGCCCAGCCGCTGTAAGGAGTTGCCCACGCGGCTCGCGGTGTCCATGCATTCCGCTATCCGCCACAGAAGCTGCGGTTCGAGCGGCCCGCCCCCTGCGCGAGCGCGTTCTGCGGCGGGCGACACGTCCTCCACCGGTGGCAGGGGCAACGAGAAGCCCTCTGCCATCGCACGGGCCATCTCGAAGGTCTCATCCAGTGCATGGCGGATCGCCTCCGCGTCGTCCATCGGTTCCAGCGCGTCCACTTTGCGCTTCCCGCGCGACGTGATGGCATAGGCGGCAAGGCAGCCCTTCACCTTGCCGAATTCCAACACTCTGAGGACATCCGGCTCCATGCGGTTTTCTCACTTTGCCTTGCCGTATGCGGCAAGGACGCCCTTCACCTTGCCGAATTCCAACACCCTGAGCACATCAGGCTCCATCAGGTTCTCTCACTTTGCCTTGCCGTAAGCGGCAAGGACGC